>Ga0265318_10000025_pt1 | contig 159237 bp, 177 predicted proteins | sample 4821metaG_FD_192431 | JGI IMG/M metagenome (GOLD analysis project Ga0265318, IMG submission 192431) | Rhizosphere microbial communities from Carex aquatilis grown in University of Washington, Seatle, WA, United States - 4-8-21 metaG | ecosystem: Host-associated > Plants > Roots > Rhizosphere...
CCCCTCCGTCTGCGCCGCTGTCGCGGCGCATCCACCTCCCCCGCTTCGCAGGGGAGGATATGTGAGCGGAATTTGCTTTAGCGTTATCGCATTGCTGCTCGCGGTTCTGCCCATCGCGGCTGAGGCGGGAAGCGTGACGACCTATCACAATTCGCTGCAGCGCACGGGCAACTACAGGATAGGGCAGCTCACGCTCGCGGCCGCGGCGGCGATGCATCGCGACACGCGCTTCAAGGCGCAGTTCGACGGCCACGTCTATGCGCAGCCGCTGTTCTGGCTGCCGCCAGGCAGCAAGCACGGACTCGTCATCGTCGCGACGGAATCCAACGGCGTCGCCGCGCTCGACGAGGCGACCGGCGCGACGGTTTGGCAGGCGCAGCTCGCGCCGCCGGTGCCGCTCGACGAGCTTCCTTGCGGCAACATCGATCCCATGGGGATCACCGGCACGCCCGCGATCGATCCGGACACCGCCACGCTCTATCTGGACGCGCAGACCAAGACCGCGAACGGCGCGCGCCACATGGTCTACGCGCTCTCGCTTGGCGACGGCTCGGTCAAGGCGGGCTGGCCCATCGACGTGCAGGCCGCGCTGACCGCCTCGAGCCTGCCGTTCGATTCCGCGCATCAGGGCGCGCGCGGCGCGGTGCTGCTGTTCAAGAGCAGGCTCTACGTCAGCTATGGCGGCAATTCCGGCGACTGCCAGCCCTATCACGGCACGGTGATCCAGATCGCGCCGCCCGGCGCGAGCATCGAAGCGGTGTGGCAGACGCGCGCCGACCGCGGCGGCATCTGGGCGCAAGGCGGCATCGCGGGCGACGGCCAGGACCTCTTCGTCACCACCGGCAACACGTCGGGCACGCGCAACTGGGCGGATGGCGAGGCGATCCTGCGCTTGCGGCCGGGCCTGGCGCATTCGAACGATCCGAAAGACTATTTCGTGCCGTCGAACTGGAAGGACATGGACGCGGCGGACCAGGACCTCGGCGGCACCGAGGCGCTGCCGTTCGATATTCCGGTCGCGGGTGCCGCACCTGCCAAGCGCCTGATCGCGTTCGGCAAGGACGGCAACGCCTATCTCGTCGACCGGACCGATCTGGGCGGTATCGGCGGCGCGCTCGCGGTCGTGCCGGTGTCGACGGGCGCGATCCGCACCGCGCCCGCGATCTATGCGACGCCGGGCGGGGCGATGGTCGCGTTCGCTAGCCGCCACAGCACGCAATGCCCGCGCAAGAACATCACGATGCTCAACGTGGCGCCAAGCGGCACCACACCGGTGACCTTCGCCTGGTGCGCGGAGTTCGGGGGCGCGGGCGCGCCGATCATCACCACGACCGACGGCGCAGCCAACCCGATCGTGTGGGTGGTGGGTGCGGAGGAGGACAATCTGCTGCACGGCTTCAACGCGCTGACCGGCGCGCCGGTGTTCAGCGATCCCGGCCCGGCGATGGCGGGACTGCACCATTTCGCGACGATCCTGGCGACCGAGCACCGCTTCTATGTCGGCGCCGACAATACGGTGTACGCCTATGCGTTCGGGCCGTAGGGCGCCGGAGCTACCCTCATGCTTCGTCCCTCGACAAGCTCGGGATGAGGAAGCTCAGCATGAGGGACTGAGAGAGTATGCACGCTGCCGCATTCCCTCACCCTGAGCCCGTCGAAGGGTGAGGGTAGCGCGGTTACTTCCGCCCCGAATTGCTCTAGGATGACGGCGCTGTCGAAAAAATGGAGAGTGCGATGAAACCCCGCTTCTTGATCGCGGCGATGCTGCTTTTTGCAGTGCCCGCGTCCGCCGACAGCGTGACGACCTATCACAATTCCAACCAGCGCGACGGCGCTTACGTGATCCCGAGCCTGACGCTCGCGGCCGCGGGCAGCGTCACGCCGGACACCAGGTTCAGCGCGACGATCAGCGGCCATGTCTACGCCCAGCCGCTGTTCTGGAAGCCCAAAAGCGCCAAGCGCGGCCTCGTCGTCGTCGCCACCGAATCCAACAACGTCTATGCGCTGGACGAAGCGAACGGCAAGGTCGTGTGGCAGAACCTCATCGGCAACGCGATGCCGCTGAACCAGCTTCCCTGCGGCAACATCGATCCGATGGGCATCACCGGCACGCCGGTGATCGATCCGGCCACCGGCACGCTCTATTTCGACGCCATGACGAAGACGGGCAACGGCGCGCGCCACATGGTGCATGCGCTGTCGCTCGCCGACGGCTCGGAGCTTTCCGGCTGGCCGATCGACATGCAGGCCGCGATCGGCGGCGGCTGGGATTCGTCGGTGCAGGGTGAGCGCAGCGGGCTGCTCTTCTTCCAGGGCGTGCTCTACGTCGTCTATGGCGGGCATTTCGGCGACTGCGGTTCCTATCGCGGCACGGTGGCGCAGATCGATCCGGCGACGCATGCCGTCAGCGCCAACTGGCAGACGCGCGCCACCGGCGGCGGCATCTGGGCGCAAGGCGGCATCGCGGGCGACGGCGCCTCGCTCTTCGTCACCACCGGCAACACCTTCGGCACCAGCACCTGGAAGGACGGCGAGGCGATCATCCGCTTGAAGCCGGGGCTGGCGCATTCCACCGACACGCACGACTTCTTCACGCCCTCGAACTGGCACGACCTCGACAACAGCGACGCCGATCTGGGCGGCACCGAGGCGCTGCCGATCGACATCAAGGTGCCGGGCAAGTCCAAGCGCGTCATCGCCTTCGGCAAGGACGGCAACGCCTATCTCGCCAGCCGCAACAATCTCGGCGGCATCGGCGGCCAGATCCAGGTGTTCGCCGCTTCGAGCAGCGGCATCCGCACCGCGCCCGCCGTCTACGAGACCGCGTCGGGCACGATGGTCGCGTTCCAGAGCAATGGCGGCGGCTCCTGCCATGGCGGCAACATCACGATGCTGAACGTGGCAGCGAGTGGCGCAAGTCCGATGTCGGTCGCGTGGTGCGCGGCGCTGAACGGGGGAGGCGCGCCGATCGTCACCACCACCGACGGCGCCGCCAATGCCATCGTGTGGGCCGTGGGCGCCGAGGGCGACAACGAGCTGCACGGTTTCAACGCACTCACCGGCGCGGTCGTCTTCTCCGGCACCGGCACGGGCATGAGCGGGCTGCACCACTACCAGACGATCCTGGCTGTGGGAAAACGCTTCTACGTCGGCGCCGACAACACGGTGTACGCGTTCAAGTTCTGAGCTGACCCGCGCCAAATATCGTCATCGCCCGGCTTGTCCGGGCGACCCATGGCAACCTTGCACGATTGGAGCATGCGTCCGTGGGTGGCCCGGACAAGCCGGGCCATGACGAGTTGTTTGTGTGAGCTTGGAAACCTATTCCCTCTCCACCACCAGCACCCAATCGCCGTCGCCGCCGGCGTTGTTTCCGGGCGGGGTGAAATCCTGCGTGCCGGTGTTGGGGAAGCTGCCGATAGCCGTGGTCGCAGCGTTGCTCGGATCGAACCAGCTCGCGGTCGCGGTGCCTGAGAACCTGCTCATGTCGATCGTCACCTTGCGCACCGTCGGCAGGTAGGCGAGCAGCAGGCTGCCGTCGCTCGTCAGCGCGGCCGTCGCGTAAGTGTCGTCGGGGATCGGGTCGTCCTTGGAGAACTTGCCGAAGCCCTTGGTCAGCACCTGATGCGCCCGGTCGGGGACGAGGTCGTACCATTTGCGCGGCTCGAGCAGCTGCTTGACGTAGGAAAGCTGCTGGATTCCCACCGTGTCGAGATTATCGGCCCAGTCGCCCTGCAGCCGCCAGGAATAGGCGCTGCCGTAGAGCTGGCCCGTCGTGCCGCTGGTCGCGGACCACCATTCCTGGCGGCGCAGGTTCTGCGTCGTGCCGCCGTCCGTGCCGCCATTGTGCTCGAACTCGTAATTCGCCTCGACCAGGAAGGTGGGCGCGAAGGCGGCGCGCTTGTATTCGGTCAATTCCTCCGCATAGGTCGGCCGGTAGGTATAGACCGCGTCGAGGGCGAGCAGCGGACGAAGTGCGGCGTCATCGAGCGACGCGCTCACATAATAGTCGAGCTCGATGGTCTGGATGTGGTTCGGATCGGTCTCGGCCAGGCCCCGCATCACCGCGCGCACGAGCCTGTTCTGCGACGGATCGCGCCAGCTCTGGAAGTCGTTGCCGCTCATCCAGATGATGTTGGGCTGGTCCTTGAAGCGGGTGCCTAAGAACCGGCCGTAGGCGCGCGCCTTCGTCTCGCCGTTGTCGTCGAGCACCGACAGCCAGCCGCCGGTCTCGATGGGATCGAGGAGCACGACCATGTTCCTGGCGCTGGCTGCCTGAAGCATCTCCTCGGCGCGGTCGAAATAGGCGGGGTTGGGCGTGGACAGATCGCCCGGCGTCGTGAACGGCGCGATCCCGTCGAAGGTCGTGCCGTCGGAATTGCACGCGGTGTAGCTGTCGCAGAGCAGGTTGACCCAGAGCGCGTTCACGCCGTATCGCGCGCGGTCCTTGATGAAGAACTTCGCCTGTTTGACCGACAGGTTCCCCACCATCGCCTGTGGCGCATCGCCGATCATCAGGAACGGCATGTTGTCCTGGTCGACGAGAGTGCGGTTGTCGGCGCTGGGCTTGAGCGGGAAGACGGGGGCGGCGGCGTGAGCCTGTGCCGCGAGCGCCGCGGCGAAAAACGCGATCCATCCTCTACGCATGACGCACCTCCTGGACGCGTTATTTTAGAGCAAATCGCGTCCGGAGATACCCTCATGCTTCGACAGGCTCAGCATGAGGGACTGCATCAGCGTGCATGCTCTCTCATTCCCTCACCCTGAGCTTGTCGAAGGGTGAGGGGCAGCCACCGACATGCGCTCCGGCACCACCGCGCCGCCGGAGATCACCATGGTCATCGCCTGGTCGGCCGGGATGTCCAGGAAGACGAGCTTCGCCGCCGGCAAAATCTCCAGGAATCCCGAAGTGGGATTGAGGGCGCTGGGAACATAGACCGCCGCCAGCTCCTCGCCGGTCCGGGCATCGGTGAAGCTGCGCATCACGAACGCCACCGTCCTCATGCCGGCGTGCGGGAACTCGACCAGCACCACGCGCTGGTCGCCGCCGGGGCGCTGCTGCAGGACGTCGAGCAGCTTCTTGACGGCGGAATAGATCGTCTGGACCAGCGGGATGCGGCGGATGATGCGCTCGAAAAGGGCGATCAGGCGCTGGCCGATGACGCGCGAGGCCACCGCGCCGATGGCGTAGAGCACCGCGAGCGCCACGACCACGGCGATGGCGAGGCGCACGTCGCGGTTGGCGATCCAGGGCGCGGCCGCGGGGACCGTTCGATCCACGAAATCGGTCAAGGGCCCGGCCAGCGGCTGGCCGAAGGCGGAGAGCACACCGAGCAGGAAATTGAACACCAGCCACACCGCGAACAGGGGCGCGATGGTGAGCAGCCCCGCAAGCAGCGTGCGCTGGAAATTCGGCTGCCAGAAGCGTCGCGTCCCGTTCATCTGCGTCTCCACGGTTGAGTTATTCCGCCAACACATTTATGCCAAAGCGCATGACCCGCTACCTGATCACCTCGGCGCTGCCTTATATCAACGGCGTCAAGCATCTGGGCAATCTCGTGGGCTCGCTTCTGCCGGCCGACGTGTTCGCGCGCTTCTGCCGGGCGCGCGGCTTCGAGACGCTCGCGCTCTGCGCCACCGACGAGCATGGCTCGACGACCGAGCTTGCGGCGGCGGAAGCCGGCCAGGACGTGCGCGCCTTCTGCGACGAGCAATATGCGCTTCAGAAGGCGGCCGGCGACGGATTCGGGCTCTCCTGGGACCATTTCGGGCGCTCCTCGAACGCGCCCAACATCGCGCTCACCCAGCATTTCGCCCGCCTGCTCTGGCAGAACGGGCACCTGGACGTGCGCACGACCAAGCAGGTCTATTCCAACGCCGACAAGCGCTTCCTTTCGGACCGCTATGTCGTGGGCACCTGCCCGCATTGCGGCTACGAGCGGGCGCGCGGCGACCAGTGCGAGAACTGCACGCGCGTGCTGGACCCGATAGACCTCATCAACCCGCGCTCGGCGATCTCGGGCTCGCCCGATATCGAGATCCGCGACTCGACGCATCTCTTCCTCAAGCAGTCCTCCTTCGTGCCGCAGCTGCGCGCGTGGATCGAGAGCCACGAAGGCGAATGGCCGGTGCTCGTCACCTCCATCGCGAAGAAGTGGCTGGACGAGGGGCTTCAGGACCGCGGCATCACGCGCGACGTCGAATGGGGCGTGCCGGTGCCCGACGACATCGCCGACGGCCAGCTGAAGGGCAAGGTCTTCTACGTCTGGTTCGACGCGCCGATCGAATATATCGGCTGCGCGCAGGAATGGGCTTCAGCCAACGGCAAAGGCGATGCCTGGCGCGACTGGTGGATCGGGCCCAAGTCGAAAGACGTCGTCTATTGCGAGTTCATGGGCAAGGACAACATCCCGTTCCACACCGTGGGCTTCCCCGTGACCATCATGGGCGCGCGGCCGCAGGACGACTGGAAGCTCGTCGACCGGCTGAAGGGCTTCAACTACATCAATTTCGACGGCGGCAAGTTCTCGACCTCGAGCAAGCGCGGCGTGTTCATGGACGCGGCGCTGGAGATCCTGCCCGCGGACTATTGGCGCTACTACCTCATGGCCAATGCGCCGGAGAGCTCGGATTCCAACTTCACCTGGGAGCATTTCGCCGGCCAGGTGAACAAGGACCTCGCCGACGTGCTCGGCAATTTCGTCAACCGCGTGACCAAGTTCTGCGGCGCGCGCTTCGAGGGCCGGGTGCCGAGCGAGGGCGAATACGGCGACGAGGAAAAAGCGCTGATCGTCGAACTCGACAAGCGCGTCGGCGAATACACCGAGCTTTTCGAGGCGATGGAGTTCCGAAAAGCCCTTGCCGAACTGCGCGCGATCTTCGTCGCGGGCAACGAGTACCTGACGCGCGCCGCACCCTGGACGCATGTCAAGACCGACCGCGCGCGCGCCGGCGCCGCGGTGCGCATGGGACTCAACCTCGTGCATCTCTTCGCCCATCTCGCCTGGCCGGTGATCCCGACCTCGGCGCGGCGCATCCATCAGGCGATCCAGGACGCGCCCGAAGTGATCCCCTGGCCGGACGAAAAGATGGCCGACTTCCTCGACGATCTCGAATATGGAATGCAGATCGGCGTGCCCGACGTCCTCTTCGCCAAGATCACCGACGAGCAGATCGCGCAGTGGCGCGCGCGCTTCGGGGGCGGCGGATGAGCGTGCGGCGCCTCACGCCGGACGACTACGACGCGTTGCGCGCCTTACGTCTGGAATCGCTCACGCTGTATCCGGCGAACTTCGCCGCCGATCTGGACCAGGAGACGGCGATGTCGAAGGAGGAACGGCTCGCGCGCATGGCGACGGCGGTGACTTTCGGCGGCTTCCTGGGCGACGCGCTGAGCGGCATGGTCGTGTTCTCGCGTCCCACGCGACCCAAGCTCGCCCATACCGGCGAGATCGGCGCGATGTATGTGCGCGACGCGGCGCGCGGCACGGGCCTCGCCGACGCGCTGATCAGGGCGGTTCTCGACCACGCCGCGGGCGTCGTGGAGCAGGTCCAGCTCACGGTCAATGCGCAGAACGCGCGCGGGATTCGGTTCTACGAGCGCCAAGGCTTCCGCCCCATCGGCCGCATCCCGCGCTCGCTCAACGTCGCCGGGCGCTACTACGACGAGCTCCTGATGCTCCGGCCGGTGTCGTCGAGCGATTGAAAGCTGAACCCCAGGCGGTTGAGCGCATTCATATCCCGTTCATTCTGGATGCGATGGAATAAACCTATGCGTGAGTGCATGATTCATAACCAGGGAGGTTTTTATGGGAGTTGCAGACACCGGTATCAAAGCCGCCGTCGGCACGGCGGCGGGCGTTGCCTCGTCTTTTTCGGGCGGCGCGGTTCCCCACGCGAGTCATCAGATGGTCGCCAATGTCGCCGCGCAGGGCGGCCGTGTCGCGACGGATGCGTTCCGGCATAGCATCCGTCACGGGTCCTCGATTTTAACCGCTGCCGGCGCCGGCGCGGCCGCCGTGGGCTCCGCCGCCATGGGAGGGGCATCCGCGGCGACGGCCGCCGCCGCCGCCGCGGCAGTCGCAGCGGCTCCCATCGTGTTGGGAGCCGCCGTAGTGGGAGGCATCGGATACGCTTTGTACAAGATTTTCGAAGACTGAAATCCGAGCAGGCGGTCCGGCCGCGCGTGACGATCATGCGCGGCCGGATTGTCTTCGGATGCGCCGGAGCTTGCGGCGAAGAAACGCGTTGCACATCGTTCCCATTCCGCGTCCTCGCCGCGCACCCGCCCGAAATCTGTTGCGCGTACGCTGCCGCCATGCGCCGCTACGAGATTTCGACCTCCCTCAAGGGGAGTTTGAACGTGGCGGTCGAGCGATTGACGCAAATTTCCATTATGATTTAACTTAAAGTAGAATCGGGAGGGAAACCATGAGCAAACTGAGCAAAGCGCTGTGCGCCGCGATCCTTGGCGTCTTGATCATCGGTGCCGGGCAGGGCCCGGCCGCGGCCGCCGGGGCGCCGTCGCAGACCAAGGCCTACACGACGACGGTGAACTATGTGGCGGAGTTCTATCCGCTGTGGTTCACCTACAATCAATCGGTGAACGCGACCATCAACCGGCTCGTCGGTCCCGCCAAGATCTCGCCGCTCTATCAGACCGTGGTCGCGATCAACGTCGACACGCTCTATGCGAGCACCTTCCTCGATCTCTCCAGCCAGCCCGTGATCCTCACGCTGCCGAGCACCACCGTCACCTATTCGATCCTGGCGCTGGACCCTTACGGCAACGTGCTGACCACCACCAATCTTGCCGCGGGGACGCCGGGGACCTACGGGTTCACGGGTCCGAACTTCACCGGCACGCTGCCCAATGGGGTGACGCAGGTGCCGATGACGCTCGAGCACCTGATCCTGATCTTCCGCAGCGACCAGTATACGAGCGGCGGCGTCAACGAGAGCGCGGCGTCCGAGACCTTCCGCGAGTCGATCCAGCTCCAGACGCTCAGCGACTGGCAGCAGGACCCGTCCGCCGGCCAGACGCTGATCCTGCCGGAGCTGTTCTTCGCCACGCCCTACAAGACCTTCGCGGACGCGCTCATCGCCTACGATCCGATCACGTTCCTGAAGCAGCTCCAGGTCGCGGTCGCGTCGCCGAACACGCCGCCGCTCACCGCCAACCAGCAGAGCCTGTCCGACAAGTTCAACACGCTGTTCGCGAAAGGCGGCGACCAGATGGATTTCGCGCTAGGCGCGCAGGACGCGCACACGCTGATCCTCGACGACTATCTGGGCAACACCGACGCCAATGGCTGGATCCACTTCACCAACATGGGCGAATGGAAGCCGGGCCAGAACCTCGACCGCTCGGCGATCACCGAGTTCATCCAGTACGGCAACAACATCAAGGCCGCCGCCTATTACCAGACCTTCAAGGACGGCACCGGGGCCGCGCTCGACGGCACCGACGCGCAGGGCTACGTGCTCAACATTCCGGCGGACCAGATCCCCAAGGCCAAGCGCTTCTGGTCGTTCACCGCCTACACGCCGCAATCCATCGAGCTCATCAAGAACAAGGCGAAAGTCTATCACGTCGCGAGCTACACGCCGCATCTGGCCTATAATTCCGACGGCTCGATCACGCTCTATATCGCGCGCGAGAAGCCTCACGGCGTGCCGCCGGCCAACTGGCTGCCCGTGGGCCGAGGGCCGTTCAACATCATGCTGCGCGTCTACGGCCCGGAAGGCAGCGTCGCCCACGACAAATACACGCCGCCGGCGATCGAGAAGGTGGAGTGAGAAAGATCGACCTCCCCCTTGTGGGGAGGTCGAAAAATGCGAAGCATTTTTCGGGTGGGGGGCTGGCGCCCAGCCCTAACCCCCACCCGAAATCTCTTCGCTGCGCTACGAGATTTCGACCTCCCCACAAGGGGGAGGTTGAGGGTCAAAGCCGCTCCCAGCCTTCGCGGCCGAGCGCTTCCATCGGCTTGAAGCGTGCCTTGTAGTCCATCTTGTCGCTGCCCTGGACCCAGTAGCCGAGATAGACGTGGCGCAGGCTGCGCATGCGCGCGGCGCGCACGTGGTCGAGGATCATGAAGGTGCCGAGGCTGCGCGCCTCCTCGCCCGGATGGAAGAAGCTGTAGACCATGGAGAGCCCGTCGCGCAGCACGTCGCTCAGCGCACAGGCGACGAGCGCGCCGGGCTCGCCGTCGGGGCCCAAGCGTCTGTATTCGATGATGCGCGTCTGGACCGGCGTCTCCTCGACCATCGCGACATAGTCGAACAGGCCCATGTCCGACATGCCGCCGCCGGCATGGCGCGAGTCGAGATAGGTGCGCAGCAGCGCGAACTGCTCGCGCGTCGCTTCCGCCGCGACCTCGCCGCGCACCAGATCGTCGTTGCGCCTGAGGATGCGCTTCTGCCCGCGCGAGAAGGCGAACTCGCCGGCGATGATGCGCACCGAGACGCAGGCCGTGCAATTCTCGCAGGCCGGGCGATAGGCGATGGACTGGCTGCGGCGGAAGCCGGAATGCGTCAGCGCCTCGTTGAGCGGCTGGGCGAGGCTGCCGGTGAGCCGCGCGAACACCTTGCGCTCCGTGCGGCCGGGCAGATAGGGGCACGGCCCGCCGGGCGTGAGGAAGAACTGCGGAACGCGGGTCGTATGCTGTTCGGTCATGGCATCAGCGAGTATGGCAAGCGGGTGGCGTCCAGCCCAGTGAATTCACCCATCAAAGTTGATGCCCGGGCGGCACCGGCGGCGCCTCTCGCAACAATGTGATGCTGAGGCGGCGGTTCGACGAGCCGTTCGGGTCCTCGGGCAGAAGCGGCTCGGAGCCCGCTTTCCCCGCGACCTCGTAGATGCGGTCGGGATTGAGTCCGCCCTGGGCGAGCAGCGCGCGGCCTGCATTGGCGCGCGCCGCCGACAACTCCCAGTTGGTCTCGCCGTTCGGGCCGGTGAACGGCTTGGCCTCGGTGTGGCCGCTGATCGAGATGCGGTTGGGAAGCCGGTCGACGATCCTGCCGATCTCGGCGATGAGCCGCCTGGTATAGGGCATGGGCTCGGAGGTCCCTTCGCGGAACATCGGGCGGCCGTCCTGGTCGACGAGCTGGATGCGCAAGCCTTCCGGCGTCTGCTCGGTGATGACCTGCTTGGAGAGCTGCGACAGGTCGGGATTGTCGGCGATGGCCTGGTGGATCGCCTCGGCCGCGTGCGCGAACTCGCCATCCTGCGACGAGGCGGTCGAGCGGTCGGTGTTCTGGTTGCTCGCAGCCTGCTCCTGGCCGTCCGAGGCGCCGCCCTGGCTCACCTCGGCCTGGGTGGATTTGGATTTGGAGGTGGGCGAGGACGGGCTGTTCTTCTGGAACACCGAGGCAGCACCCCCGGCGCGCGCGCTTTCCTCGCCCATCACCTTGCCGCCGAGCACGCCGCCCGAGCCGCTCAAGGTCTGGGCGATGCTCTGCGGCGCGAAATAGTCGGCGATGCCGCGCTTCTGCTCGGGCGTGGTCGTGTTGATCAGCCACATCAAGAGGAAGAACGCCATCATCGCGGTGACGAAGTCGGCATAGGCCACCTTCCACGCGCCGCCGTGATGGGCGCCGTGGCCGCTCTTCTTGATGCGCTTGATGACGACGGCGCCTTCGCCTGCCATGACTTCGTCCCGCCAAAACCCGTGCCCTTGAGGCCGCGGGCGGTCTTTTCGCCGCCGCATCCGTCGCCTAGGGTCGGGACCGACAATGCCCGATACCCTCTTAAGCAAGCGTTGAGGCAGGATTTGACGTTCGATACCAAGGCTTTTCGCCAGGCGCTCGGCGCCTTTCCGACCGGTGTCGTGGTGGTTACCGCCACGGCCGAAGCCGAGCCCGTGGGCATCACGGTCAACTCCTTCACCTCGGTCTCGCTCGACCCGCCCTTGATCCTGTGGTGCCTGAAGAAGGATTCGCAGCGCTATGCGGGCTTCGCCGAGGCCCGCTCCTATACGATCTCGGTCCTGGGGACGGAGCACGAAGACGTCTCCGCGCGGCTCGCCCGACAGGGCGAGCACAGGCTGCGCGACCTGGGCCTGCTCGCGACCGAGCTCGGCCCGCCCGCGCTTGCCGACGCGCTCGCGATCTTCGAATGCGCGGCGCATGCGATGCACGAGGGCGGCGACCACATGATCCTGATCGGACGCGTGCTGCGCTTCGCGCGGCGCGACACAGGCGCCCCGCTCGTCTTCCACCGCGGCCGCTACGGCGCGCTGTCGGAGGCGTAGAGTTTCGAGCGGCCCTCATGCTTCGACAAGCTCAGCATGAGGGACTGCAACAGCATGCATACTCTCTCATTCCCTCACCCTGAGCTTGTCGAAGGGTGAGGGGCCGCGATCACGGCGCGCTGTCGGACGCTTGAGAGAGTAGATACCCCCGCACATCGGTGTCCGGCGCCGCGACAGGCGGCTGGGCGCGAAGCTCGTCCAGCGTGAAGCCCATGCGCGCGTCATAGGTACGCTCGATCTGGTTGCGCAAGGATTGCTCGGCCTCGTACCACGCGGTCTTGACGGGGCCGTCGTCGCAGGTCCCGCCCCAGCGCCGCTCCAGGCAGTGATAGGGATCGAACGACATCGCGAACAGAAGCTTGCGCGCGTCTTCGTAAGCGAGCGTGACGCTGCCGGTGGCGATGCGGCAGAACGACGTCTCGCGGTCGTAGGCCTTGAGCAGGTCGCGCACGATGTCGTCGCCGCCGTAGTGGATGTGCGGATCGTGGCGCCGCGCCATCTCCACGAAGCGCTGCACCTGGTCGCGCAAGGCCTTGAACGCGGTCTTCAGGCGGGCGTCGCGCGAGGGCGTGGAATAGGTCTCCCAATCGCCTTGCGTGCCGTAGATGTTGTCGGGCAGGCGCTGGGGCTCGGGCCGGTTCTCCAGCCCCGCGGCGATCGCAAGCTGCACGGCCTGGGCGCGGTAATGCAGGTCGCTGCAGTTCGACCAAATCGTGGCGATCATCTCGGCGACCGGCTCGAAGACGAGCTTGCCGCCCGCCATCCGGGCGCGAAGGTAGTCGTAGTAGTCGAGCTGCTCGCCGCCCAGCGTGAACGTCCCGCTCTTCCAGTCCTCGTCGCGCGGGCGCGCGCCGTTGCCGTAGAACTGCTCGTCGGAGAAATCCGCGATCTCGGTATTGCGGGCGAGGACGATGCGGCCATCTTCGAAGCGCTGCGGCCGCCAGTTCTTGAAGCCCGCGCCCACGGCGGGCTTCTCGCGGGCGAAGCGCAGGTCGTAGACCGTCTCGGTCAGCGAGTAGTCGGTATGCGCGTCGAAGAAGTGGATGCGCCCGTTGGCCTCCACTTTGTAGACGATGCCGACATGGCCCGCGGGATCGTAGACGACCGTGCCGGGCTGGATCGATCCCGGCGCGAGGCGCGGAGAATAGAAGTCGCCGTCATCCGCATCCGGATGAAGCCTGTAAGTGGCCGAGGACACCGCCGCGCGGATCTTCTCGATCGCTTGATAGCCGCTCATCGTCCCGCTCGGCACCTCGAAGCGCGAAGCGACCGCGTTGCCGCCGGGGCTGTAGCGGATGTCGCGCGTGGCACCGCGCGCGCGCACGTCGCTGACGAAGGAGAACGGCAGCCCGCGCTTCCATGCATAGTAGAAGCGCAGCACATAGGGCAGGTCGGCGCAGTCCGACTGGAAGACGAATCCCGGACGGTCGCTGCCGGCGAACGGGTTGGCCTTGCCGTGCAGGCAGGCGTCGAGCGTCGTGCAGTCCGACGTGCCGATCGCGGCGATGAAATCGCGCCAGCCCTGCTCGTCCGCCTCGCTCCAGCTCTCGTGGCGCACGACATAGAGATCGGATTGCGAATCGCCTGCCCGCGCCGGAGGCGCGAGCGGGCTCAAGGCCAGGAGACTCAGGACCAAAGCGACTCGGAACATGACGTTGCGATGTGAATTTCATCCACAGTCTGCGGAATTGAATCCTGTCTGGCTGTAGCGGATGCGCAACGCCGCAAAGCCGAGTGTTGCAAACCGGCCTTTGTCATATCTTCGTCGCAAAAGCTTCATCCCGCTGTAGTGCCCCCCTGGAATCCATCCCGCAGGCGAAGAGGACCGCTGGCACGGGGGGTAGCGGCTGCATGGCAGCGCGGCCCCTCGAGTCCGATTTCGGCACCTGACGGCCTTGGACAAACGAGAGGGTAACATGCAGGGGAAATCAGCTTTGATGACCGCGGTCGCGGTCGTCGCATTGACGGCCGGCAGCGCCTATGCCGCGGGCAAGCCGTCGTCGGACGGAACGTCGTCCTCGTCCACGGCCGCCACCGACAACGGTCCCACCAATGCCGAGCTCGCCGCGCGCATCCAGGCGCTCGAGGACGAGCTGCAGGCTTATGAGGGCAAGGCGCAGACCGACCACACCCGCCTTTCCACCCTCGAGCAGAACTTCAACGACGTGCAGTGGTCGTTCGACAATTCGCGCCCGACCATCAAGACCGGCGACGGCCGGTTCACGATGTCGCTTCGCGTCCGCCTGCAGGAGGACGACGCGAACTTCATGCAGGATTCGCGCGCTTCGCTCCTCAAGAACTCGCCGAAGGCCGTCACCGACCTGTCGTCCGGCGCGGTCACGCGCCGCGCCTATTTCGGCGTCGAGGGCAAGGCGTTCAACGATTTCGTCTATGAGTTCCGCCTGAACGGCGGCGGCTCGACCGGCAACGGCGGCACCAACGTCAACGGCGGCGAGGGCGATCCGCTCGTCAACATCGCGCGCGTGGCCTACACGGGCATCGACCATTTCGAGCTCAACGCGGGCGTCATCGAGCCGGCCTTCATGTATGAAGGCGTCATCGGCTCCTCCGCGCTTCCGTTCCTCGAGAGGCCGGAAATCGACAACATCGCCGCCGACACCTTCGGCGCGGGCGACAGCCGCCGCGGCGTCGAAATCCGCTTCCAGAAGGAAGGCGCGCTGATGCCGGGCGACAACCTCGTGCTCGACACGGCCTTCACCGGCTCCAAGACCGGCACCAATGTCGGCCACGGCTCCCAGGGCGACGAGCAGACCCAGTGGCTCGGCCGTGCCTCCTATCGCTTCTGGAGCGACGGCATCTCCAACGCGTCGATCGGCGCGAGCGGCGCCGATCTGTTGAGCCCCGGCTACACCGCCGGCGCGATCAACCAGATCAACCTCCAGGATCGTCCTGAGGTGCGCGTGGACGGCGACCGCCTGATCTCCAGCGGCGCACTCAATGTCCGGCACGCCTACATGTATGCCTTCGATGCCGGCGCCAACATCCAGAACTTCTATGTCGGCGGCGAGTATGCGGACTTCAACGTGCGCCGCTTGGCGTCGGGCGCGCTTGCGGCCGACAATCCCAGCTTCAACGGCTGGTACGTGGAAGGCACCTGGGTGCTGACCGGCGAGCCCAAGACCTACACGGTCTCGGCCACCAACAACGAAGTCGGCGGCTTCGGCGCGCCGAAGGTTGCCTCGCCGTTCTCGCTCAAGGGCGATTCGTGGGGCGCCTGGGAACTCACCGCGCGTTACAGCGACACCGACCTGAACTGGAATCAGCTCTTCGCGGGCGACGCCACCCATCAGGCCGGCATCAATGGCGGCGACGAGCGCATCGTGGCTCTGGGCGTCAACTGGTACCTGAACAACAACGTCAAGCTGCAGCTCAACGACCTGATCACGAACGTGGACAGGTATTCCGCGCCGCAGCACATCCTCGCGAACAGGGCGAGCCAGGACTTCAACACCGTGGCCATTCGCCTGCAGTTCACGAACTGACATAAACTGCGTTTAACCAGTTGGTACGAAACCAGCGAGAAGAGGAAAATATGAGAAGCACATTGAAAGCCGCGATCGTCGCGCTGGCCGGCCTTGCCGGTCTCGCGATGGGGTCGGCGCAAGCCGGCACGATCTCCGGCGCGGGGGCGACGTTCCCGTACCCGATCTATGCCAAGTGGGCGGGCGCCTATCAGGGCGTCAGCGGCGACAGCCTGAACTACCAGTCCATCGGTTCGGGCGGCGGCATCGCGCAGATCAAGGCCAAGACCGTGACCTTCGGCGCCTCCGACATGCCGCTCAAGACGGCGGACCTGAACGCGGCGGGGCTCGTCCAGTTCCCCACCGTCATCGGCGCGGAAGTAATGGTCTACAACGTCGCGGGCGTGGCGTCGGGCCAGCTCGTCCTCGACGGCCCGACGGTCGCCGACATCTACATGGGCAAGATCGGCAAGTGGAACGATGCGGCGATCAAGAAGCTCAACCCGGGCGTCAATCTCCCGGACCAGGCGATCCTCGTCGTCCACCGTTCGGACGGCTCGGGCACGACGTTCGTGTTCGCGACCTATCTCTCGCGCGTGAGCGCCGAGTGGAAGACGAAGGTCGGTGCCGCGACGTCGGTCGACTGGCCCACGGGCATCGGCGCGAAGGGCAATGAAGGCGTCGCCGGCAACGTCGCGCAGACCAGCGGCTCCATCGGCTATGTCGAATACGCCTATGCCAAGCAGAACCACCTCAAGTATTCGCGCATGGTCAACAAGGACGGCAAGGCGATCTCCGCGACGGTCGACGCGTTCAAGGCCGCGGCCTCGAACGCCGATTGGGGCGCTGCGGCGTCGAACAGCTTCTACATCATCCTCGTCGACCAGCCGGGCGCGGACTCCTGGCCGATCACGGCGACGACCTACATCCTGATGTACAAGAACCCGTCCGAACCGGCCGCATCGGCCTCGGCCCTCAAATTCTTCAAATGGGCCTATGCCAATGGCGGTCCGGCGGCGCTGAGCCTGGACTATGTGCCGCTGCCCAAGAACGCCGTCGATGCGATCGAGGCGAGCTGGAAGCAGATCCAGGGTTCGGGAATGTGATCCGCACCCCCTGCGGTTCCCAAGGAGCGGGCGCGAGGCGAAAGTCTCGCGCCCGTTTTCTTTGAGTGGCCTTCCTCTCCCCTTCGTGGGGCCGCTAGCGGCAGCGTAGCGGCGACGCAAAATCTTACGCTTAGCGGAGCGAAGCGTTAGATTTTGCTGGTGGGGAGAACCAGTCTTGGCACCGGCGACTCACCCCTCACCTGAAAAATCAAGGGCTTGGTCTTCGCTTCGCTCAGCCCAAACCCATGATTTTTCTTCCTCTCCCACAAGGGGAGAGGAACATATCATCTCATCGTCCTCGCATAACGCTATGCGTCCTTGCGCAGTTGAAAGCGCGCGGCGCCGTCACGACTTCCCTTTCGAAGGCGAAGTCTGCGCGAAAGGCTGCTCGAAGATGCGTGAGAGTTCTGTACAGAAGCGCGGCGGGTCGGCTGCTTATGTTCCACGGCGCGCGCGCAGCAGGTTGAAGGCAGATTTTCGAGGGACCCCTCCCCCTCGAAAAGTGCGGTTCGAATGCGCGTGGATCATGCTCTAGGCTTGGCGCGCATGGCCAAGCTCACCATCCGCATCGATTTCGACGACGGCTCGGCGCTCGGGCCGGGCAAGGTCCGCCTGCTCGAGCTGGTGGCCGAGACGGGCTCGATCCGCAAGGCGGCGGCCGGGATGAAGATGAGCTACCGCAAAGCCTGGCTGCTCCTGAAAGCCCTCGAAAAGACCTTTGGCCGGCCCTTGATCGAGACCACGACGGGTGGGGCGCGCGGCGGCGGCGCCACCCTCACGGCGCTGGGTGAGGCTGTCGTGACGCGTTATCGGGAGATCGGTCGGGAGGCCGTCCGCGGCAGCGCAAGGCATCTCACCTATCTCTCGAATAAGGCTATGCGAAAATGATAAGCGCTTGATTATAAATGAATAATTTCCTCGGGTAAACTATTTATAAACCACGCTATCATCTTGCACGTTATTATAAGCAAGCTTATATTACCACTCTCAAGGTATTAAGGCTCCCATGAACGCCCCTGTGAACTCTTTCGACAGAGATCTCCTCGTCGTCCTTCACGACGTCGCGCGTCTGATCCGGACGCGATTCGACCAGCGCGCCCGCGGCTACGGCATGACGCGCGCCCAATGGATCATCCTGGCCCGTCTCTCGCGCCAGCCCGGCATGTCGCAGAACGAGCTTGCGATGATCTGCGAGGTCGAGCCGATCACGGTCGGCCGCCTCGTCGACCGGCTGGAGCTGCGCGGCATGGTCGAGCGCCGCCCCGACCCGACCGACCGCCGCGTCAAGCGCCTGCATCTGCTGCCGGCCGCGGAGCCGATCCTGGCCGAGATCACGCGCTCGCGCGAATATCTCGACGCCGAGATCACCGATGGCCTGCACGGCCCGGCGCGCGAGGCGCTGGTCGATGCGCTGCTGCACATCAAGATGAAGCTGAACGCCGAGCCCGACGACGACGGCGCCAAGCTCGCCGTGGCGGGGGAGTGAGCGCCATGGATACCGCAAGAACCGAAGACATCGCCTACGAGCCTATCCGCCGTCGCAGCGGTATCGGGACGCGCCTGCGGGAAGGAGCGCGCGATCTGTGGGCCGACAAGGCCAGGCTGCGCCGCATCGCCATGGTGTGGGGCGTCGCCGGCGTCATCGTCGTCGCGGGCACGCTCTGGCTGACGGGCGGGCGCTATGTCGGCACCGACGATTCCTATGTGCATGCCGCCAAGCTGATGGTCTCCACCGACGTCTCCGGCCTGGTGCAGGACGTGGACGTGCGCGAGGGCCAGCACGTCAAGGCGGGGAAGGTGCTGTTCAGCCTCGACCCCAAGCCGTTCCAGATCGCGCTCGCCAACGCCAAGGCGGCGCTGGCGCAGACGGTGCAGGATGTGGAGTCGACGCGCGCGACCTACAGGAGCCTGCTCGGCCAGATCGCGGCGCAGCAGGCGCAGGTCAATCTCAGCCAGATCACCTACAACCGCTACCTCTCGCTCGCCAAGTCGAACGCCATCGCGCCGACGCAGGTCGACCAGGCGCGCGGCACGCTGCAGAGCGCGCAGGCGACGCTGGTCTCGCTGCAGCAGAACGCCCAAGTCCAGCTCGCCAAGCTGAACGGCAATCCGAACATGCCGGCGACGCAGGCGCCCGAATATCTCAAGGCCCAGGCCAATGTGGACGAGATGCAGCGCCAGCTCGATCACGCCATCGTGCGCGCGCCGTTCGACGGCATCGTCAGCGAGGTCGACGCGCTGCAGCCGGGCACGCTGGTGATCTCGGCCATGGCGGCCTTCACCACGACCAGCGCGGTCGGCATCGTGTCGGAGAAGAACCTCTGGATCGAAGCCGACATGAAGGAGACCGATCTCACCTATGTGCGCGAGGGCAACCCCGTGCGCGTCACCGTCGACACCTATGGCGGCTGCACCTGGCAGGGCCATGTGAGCACGGTCTCGGCGGCGAGCGATTCCGCCTTCTCCGCGCTCCCGGCGGAGAACACCAGCGGCAACTGGGTCAAGGTGGTGCAGCGCATCCCGGTCAAGATCGCGCTCGACAAGTCCAGCTGCTCGGCGCCGCTGCGCGCGGGCATGAGCACGACGGTCGCGATCGACACCGGCAAGCGGCGCTGGGACCGGCTCCTGTTCGGCGATTGACGCGCGCATGAGCGCCCACGCCGCCCCCGCCTACAGCGCAGAGCATTACGACAGCAAGATCGCGATCTGGGCGGTCTTGATGGGCTCGATGGCCGGCACCCTGATGCAGGCGCTGGACACCACCATCGCCAATGTGGCGCTGCCCTACATGCAGGGCAGCCTCTCGGCCTCGCGCGACCAGATCACCTGGGTGCTCACCTCCTACATCGTCGCCGCGGCGATCATGACGGCGCCGGTCGGCTGGATCGCGGCGCGTTTCGGCAAGAAGAACTTCCTGATCGTCAGCCTCACCGGCTTCACCGTCACCTCGATGATGTGCGGACTGGCGCAGACGCTGGACCAGATGATCCTGTTCCGCCTGCTCCAGGGCGCGTTCGGCGCGGCGCTCGGCCCGCTCTCGCAATCGGTGATGCTCGACATGTACCCGCCGCAGAAGCGCGGCAACATCATGGCGATCTGGGGCATGGGCGTGATGCTCGGCCCGATCCTGGGGCCGACGCTGGGCGGCATCCTGACCGATGCCTATGACTGGCGCTGGGTGTTCTACGTCAACGTGCCGTTCGGCATCGCCGCGGTCTCGGCGATCGTCATCTTCTTCAAGGACACCGCGCGCGACAACACGCTCAAATTCGACTGGTTCGGATTCGCGGCGCTGGGCATTTGCCTGGCCGCGCTCCAGCTGATGCTCGACCGCGGCACCGACAAGGACTGGTTCGAGTCGATGGAGATCATCGCCGAGGCGGTGATCGGCGCCACCGCGTTCTATCTCTTCATCGTGCACATGATGACGGCGCCGCGGCCGTTCATCCCGCCCAAGATCTTCAACGACCGCAATTTCCTGGGCGGCGTGGTCCTGATGTTCGTCATCGGCGCGGTGCTGCTGGCGAGCTCCGCGCTGCTGCCGCCCTACCTGCAGGGGCTCGGCGGCTATACCGTGACCGACACCGGCTTTCTGATGGTGCCGCGCGGGCTCGGCACGATGGCGGCGATGATGTTCGCGGGCCGCATGGCGCTGCGCTTCGATCCGCGCGTCCTGATGACCTTCGGCGCCGGGCTGATGTCGTGGTCCCTGTGGGCGATGACGTCGTGGACACCGGACATCGCGGTCAGCAACCTCGTCACGGTCTCGGTGATCCAGGGCTTCGGCATGGGCTTCGTCTTCGTGCCGATGAACCTCGTCGCTTTCGCCACGCTGGAGCCGCGCTTCCGCACCGACGGCACCGGCCTCACCAATCTGACGCGCAACATCGGCAGCGCCATCGGCGTCTCGCTCACCACCACGGTGCTGGCCTACAGCATCCAGATGATCCACGCCCAGAACATCCGCTTCGGGTCCGGGTTCAACCGCGCGCTCGGCGTCAACGGGCAGTCCCTGATGATGAGCCCGCAGATCCCCTTCGGCCTCGCCAACCTGAACGGCCTCATCGAGCGGCGCGCCGAGATCCAGGCCTATGCCAACGACTTCCTGTTCATGTTCTATATTTCTCTTGCGGCGTTCCCGATCATCTGGTTGATGCGGCGTCCGAACTTCTCGCCGGGCAAGCCCGTCGAAATCGAGGTGATGGAATAATGCGGGTCGCATTTCTGGGGCTGGGCGTGATGGGATACCCGATGGCGGGGCATCTCAAGCGCGCCGGCCACGACGTCGTCGTCTACAACCGCACCAGCGCGAAAGCGCAAGCCTGGGCGGCGGAGCATGGCGGCGCTCCCGCGCCGACGCCGGCCGAAGCTGCGCGGGGCTGCGATCTCGTGTTCGCCTGCGTCGGCCGCGACGCCGATCTGCGCGCCGTCACGGACGATGCGTTTCCCGCGATGAAGGCGGGCGCGGTGTTCGTCGACCACACGACGGCGTCGGCGACGATTGCGCATGAGCTGGCCGCACGCGCCGCGCAATCGGGCTTCGGCTTCGTCGACGCTCCCGTTTCGGGCGGCGAGCAGGGTGCGAAGAACGGCCAGCTCACCATCATGTGCGGCGGCACTGAGAGCGACTATGCCAGGGCCGAGCCGGTGATGGCGGCTTATGCCAGGCGCTGCAGGCTTCTGGGCCCGGCGGGTTCGGGCCAGCTCACCAAGATGGTCAACCAGATCTGCATCGCGGGCGTCGTCCAGGGCTTGAGCGAAGGCTTGAGCTTCGCGCGTGCGGCGGGCCTCGACGCCGAAGCCGTCATCGACGTCATCTCCAAGGGCGCCGCCCAGTCCTGGCAGATGGAGAACCGCCACAAGACGATGCTCGAAGGCCATTTCGAGCACGGCTTCGCTGTCGAATGGATGCGCAAGGATCTCGGCATCTGCTTCGACGAAGCCGCGCGCAACGGTGCGGCGCTTCCCGTCGCCAAGCTCGTCGACCAGTTCTACGCCGAGATCGAGGCGATGGGCGGCAGGCGCTGGGACACGTCCAGCCTGTTCGCGCGCCAGGAAAAGCTCCGCCGGAGCAAGGCGTGAGCGAGGACGCGGCCAAAGCGAAATCCTACCATCACGGCGACCTGCGCAATGCGCTTCTCGAGGCCGCGCGCGCGCTGCTCGAGGAAGGCCCGCTCGCGGAACTGAGCTTGCGCGCGGTCGCGCGGCGCGCGGGGGTCAGCCACGCAGCCCCCTATCGCCACTTCCCCAATCACGAGGCGCTGCTCGTCGAGCTCGCGACCGAGGGCTTCGTCGAATTGCGCAGCGAGATCGTGGGCGCGGCATCGGCCAAGGGCGCCGAGAGCGACCGCATCGCCAAGATCGGTGCCGCCTATATGCGTTTCGTGGCGCGGCGTCCGGCGCTGGCGCGGCTGATGTTCGGGCCGCAGCTTCCCAACCGCGAGCGCTTCCCGGAATTGGGGGCCGCCGCCGATTCGGTCGGCGGGGAGATCGGGACCGCGCTGCACGACCCCGCGCTCGGACTTGCGGTATGGGCGGCGGTGCACGGGCTCGCCATGCTGATCCTGGAAGACGTCGTCGATCTCGGTCAGCGGCGCTCGGGGCTGAACGTGCTGCCGTCGCGCGCGGAGATCCTGCTGCGCAGCCTCTTCACGATCGAGCGCGGCTGAGCCTCAGCGATAGGACAGGTTCTGGAAATCGCTGATCTCGCGCTCGGCGTCGCGGCGCAGCCTGTCCCATTCTTCCTGGGTACGGCATTCGGTGCTCTTGATCAGCATGCCCTCATGGAACAGCGAGCGGCAGATGAGCTTGACCGTCTTGGCCGGCGGCGCCGCCGCGGCCTGGATGATCGTGGGCGCCGCGCCGTCGGCACGGGCGGAAACGGAGAACGCCAGCAAGACTGCGGCGGTCGTCACGAACAGGCGCATGATTCCTCCTCTTCGCCGGCCGCTGGGGCCGGCGTCGGTTCCGGGCCCGGCAGTCCCGTTCAATGGCCGGACGTCTGGTAGGTACGGTTCTGGAACTCGGAGACGTTGCGCTGCTGATCCATCCGGATCTGGTCCCATTCCGCCTGTGTGTGGCAGACGTTGGTTTTGACCAGCATGCCTTCGTGGACCATCTCCCTGCAGATCAGCTTTTGGGAGTTGGGCTGAGACGAGACAGGCTGGGCCGTCACCGCCGGCTGAGCGGCCACGGGCTGAGCCGCGGCGGGCTGCACCACCGGTGCCTGCGTACCGTCGGCGAAAGACGACGCGGGCAGGGCGAGAAACGCCAAAGCTGCGAGCGCCGGAATCGATCTGTGCATGAAGCTGCTCCCCATTTCATTGCCGCGGCAGGTTGCCCTTTGCGGGCAACCCCCTTCTGCCGCGCCGGTTATTTCCCGAACGGATGCGAGTAGGTGCGGTTCTGGAAGTCCGCGAACTCGTACTCTTCCTGGCGGCGCTGATCGTCCCACTGCTTCTGCGTCTTGCAGACGTTGCTCTTGAGCAGCATGCCTTGGTGGACGAACTGGTGACAGACGACCTTGTTGGGATCCGTCGTCAACGATACGGTCTGCGACTTCGGCTGCTGGACGTCGTCGGCGAACGCCGCCGTGGTGAGCGAAAGCGCCAGACCGGCCGCCAGTGTCAGGATCGTGCTACGCATGGTGTTCCCTTTCTTGACTTGGCTTCCATGCTGATCCCGCCGCTCGCGCCGTGCAAGAGCTTGGCCCCGGACTCACGCTGACGTGATGCTCCCGCGCCATCACGCGCGTGTGAAAAGCGCAAGGATTCCGCGGCCCGCGCGTGGCCCGCGTGAACGATTGGTTTCACTTCAGAAGCTTCGCCGCGTCGCGCGCGAAATAGGTGAGAATGCCGCTTGCGCCGGCGCGCTTGAACGCGATCAGGCTTTCGATCATCGCGCGGTCGCGGTCCAGGAAGCCCGCATTGGCAGCAGCTGTCAGCATCGAATACTCGCCCGACACCTGATAGGCGAAGGTCGGCACGGCAAAGGTCTCCTTCACCTTCGCCAGGACGTCGAGATAGGGCATGCCGGGCTTGACCATCACCATGTCCGCGCCTTCGGCGATGTCGAGCGCCACCTCGCGCAGCGCTTCGCTGACGTTGGCCGGGTCCATCTGATAGGTGCGCTTGTCGCCCTTGAGCGCCTTGGCCGAGCCCACCGCATCGCGGAACGGACCGTAGAACGCGCTCGCATATTTCGCGGCATAGGCCATGATCAGCGTGTCGCGGTGGCCGTCCTTCTCGAGCGCCGCGCGGATCGCGCCGACGCGCCCGTCCATCATGTCGGACGGGGCGATGATGTCGCAGCCGGCCTCCGCCTGCACCAGCGCCTGGCGCACCAATATCGCGACGCTCTCGTCGTTGGCCACATAATCGCCCGCGAGCACGCCGTCATGGCCATGGCTCGTATAGGGATCGAGCGCCACGTCGCAGAGCACGCCGATCCCCGGCGCCGCCTTCTTGATCGCGCGCACGGCGCGGCAGACGAGGTTGTCGGCGTTGAGCGCCTCGCGCCCGTCCTCGGTCTTGAGTGCGGGATCGGTCTGCGGGAACAGCGCGATCACCGGGATGCCGAGCCTTGCTGCGTCCCCAGCCGCCTCGGCGGCGAGATCGACGCTCAGCCGCTCGACGCCGGGCATGGAGGCGACCGGCTCGCGCCGGTTTTCGCCGGCGATGACGAAGATGGGCCAGATGAAGTCCGCCGCTGACAGCGTGCTCTCCGCCACCAGCCGCCGCGACCAGTCATGTCGGCGCAACCGGCGCATGCGCAGGGCGGGGAAGGAGGGGTGGGTCATGACAGGAGCTGTCCGATAACGCTGGCGTTGGCCGGTTTGAAGGGATTGACCACGGTGATGCGCCCATATTGCGCACCGTCCTGCAAGTCCTCGCTCAGCAAATGGTCGCAGCCGTGTGCATTGCACACGGCGAGCAAGCGCGCGTCCCAGATGCTCAGGGGATAATGCGCCATCAATAGGAAGGCATCATCAATCACGGTTCGATGTGGAAATAGAATTGTGAAATCCTCCGCGAAATCGCGAATGAGCGAGGAAGCCTCCAGCGCTGGAATTTTGCTCTTTCGCGTGCATGCATGAAAAAATTCAAAAAGCGACTGCTCTGTCAGCGCTGCCTCTGCGACGGGCGCTCGATCGACAATTCGCCTCGCGGATTCATGTCGTTCGCCAGCCGTTTTATCCACGGCATAGACAAGCACATTCGTATCTAAGGAAAACATGTCAGCGATCGTGCATTTCGTCGCGCGTAAATCCTTTGCCTCCGAGGTCAAAGCCCTTTTTCAGTACTTTCATGAGCCGTTTGTGTGCCTCTCGGCGGGCTTTTTCCGATTTTGGCTTGATGGCGACCGGCTCCAGCCGCGCGACGGGCTTGCCGTTGCGGGTGATGGTGATGGACTTGCCGTTTTCGGCTTCCTTCAGAATCTTCGAGAAGCTACGGTTCGCCTCTCTCGCGCCTATGGAGGCCATCGGGTTCTCCCGGTTGGAAATGTCACTACGGTAGTGACATTTCAACAAATTTGCAAGGGAATACAAAGGGATGGACTTCTCACTCAACGAAGATGAGCGCGCCATAGAGGACGTGGCGCGGCGCTTTTCTTTAGCCCGGCTGGCGCCGTTCGCAGCCGAGTGGGACGAGACCTCGCATTTCCCCGTTGACCGGCTCAAGGAGGCGGCGGGCCTCGGCTTCGCGGGCATCTATGTGAAGAGCGACGTGGGCGGGTCGGAGATGTCCAGGCTCGATGCCGCGATCATCATGGAGGAGCTGTCGGCCGGCTGCACCTCCACGGCGGCGTTCATCTCCATCCACAACATGGCGTCGTGGATGATCGACCGCTACGGCAGCGAGGCGCAGCGTCAGCGTTTTCTTCCCTCGCTCACCACGATGGAGAAGATCGCGTCCTATTGCCTGACCGAGCCGGGCTCCGGCTCCGACGCGGCGGCGCTCAAGACGCGCGCGGTGAAGGACGGAGACGACTACGTGCTCAACGGCTCGAAGGCGTTCATCTCCGGCGCCGGCGTCTCGGACGTCTATGTCTGCATGGTGCGCACGGGCGAGGACGGGCCGAAGGGCATTTCCTGTCTCGTCGTCGAGAAGGGCATGCAAGGCCTCTCCTTCGGCAAGAAGGAGCGCAAGATGGGCTGGAACTCCCAGCCGACTGCGCAGGTGATCTTCGAGGATTGCCGCGTGCCGGTCGCCAACCGCATCGGCGCGGAGGGCGAAGGCTTCCGCATCGCGATGAGCGGGCTCGACGGCGGGCGCATCAATATCGGCGCCTGCTCGGTCGGCACGGCGCGCGCCGCGCTGGAAGAGGCGATGGCCTATGTGAAGGACCGCAAGCAGTTCGGCCGCGCGATCGCCGATTTCCAGGTGACGCAGTTCAAGCTCGCCGACATGGCGACCGAGCTAGAGGCGTCGCGGCTGATGATCCGAAGTGCTGCGTCCGCGCTCGACAAGCGCGATCCTCGCGCCACCATGCTCTGCGCCATGGCCAAGCGCTTCGCCACCGACACCGGCTCGCGCATCGCCAACGACGCGCTGCAGCTCCATGGCGGCTACGGGTATCTGAAAGACTTCCCCGCCGAACGCCACGTGCGCGATCTGCGCGTGCATCAGATCCTGGAAGGCACCAACGAGATCATGCGCGTGATCGTGTCGCGAGAGATGTTCAGGCAGTGATATCTCATTCGTCATCGCCCGCTTTATGCGGGCGACCCACGGCAACGGGTCGAGACCTGAGAATGTGTCCGTGGGTGGCCCGGACAAGCCGGGCCATGACGACTTTTGTTGATGGACTGCGCAACGATGCCTGATGCGGAGGTTTTGTTCGAAAAACGCGGCGCGGCGGGGCTCATCACGCTCAACCGGCCCAAGGCGCTCAATGCGCTGACGCGCGACATGGCGCTGGCGATGAAGGAGCAGCTCGATGCCTGGGCCGGCGACGCGCAGGTGAAGACGGTTATCGTCCAGGGCGCGGGAGACCGCGCCTTCTGTGCCGGCGGCGACATCCGCTCGCTCTACGAGTCGGGCCGCGCCGGCACGCCATACGCGCTCGATTTCTATCGCGACGAATACCTCCTCGACGCCGCGATCAAGCATTATCCCAAGCCCTATGTCGCGCTGATCTGCGGCATCGTGATGGGCGGAGGCGTCGGCGTGTCGGTGCATGGCAGCCACCGCGTCGCCGACGAGACGACGACCTTCGCCATGCCCGAGACCGGCATCGGGCTGTTTCCCGATGTGGGCGGCAGCTTCTTCCTCCCACGCTGTCCGGGCGAGGTGGGCATGTATCTCGCGCTCACCGGTGCGCGCCTCAAGACCGCCGACTGCCTTTATGCCGGAATCGCGACGCATTTCGTGGCGAAGGACAAGCGCGCGGCGCTGGTGGATCGGCTGGCGGATGGCATGACGCCGGACGCGGCGCTGGCGGATCTGCACGAAAGCGTGCCCGGCACGTTCCTCGACAGCCATCGCAAATCCATCGACGCGATCTTCGGAGAGTCTTCGGTAGACGAGCTGCTCGCCGCGCTCGACGCCGAGCACACCGACTGGTCGCGCGACACCGCCAAGACCATCCGCGCCAAATCGCCGACCAGCACCAAGCTCACCTTCCGCCAGCTGCGCGAGGGCGCGGCGCTGAGCTTCGACGAATGCATGCGGATGGAGTACCGCATGGTCCATCGCATCGTCGGCGGCCACGATTTCTACGAAGGCGTCCGTGCCACGATCATCGACAAGGACGGCACGCCGCGATGGCGCCCGGCCGCTCTGGAAGAGGTCACCGACGCCGACATAGCCGCGTATTTCGCTTCATTGCCGGAGGATTTCGAAGCCGGCGGGCTGTTGTTTCCCACCGTGCTTGAACTCGATGCCGACGGATGGAAGAGCGCATCGGATTTCTATCGCGATCTTCTCTCCGCCGTCGGCGCTCCGCGCTGGCACGGGACGGGCATCGATGCCCTGATCGATTCGATGGTCCATGGCGGCATCAACACGATCGAGGCGCCTTATACGGTGAGAATTGCCAATCTCTCTCGCGCGCCGATCGAGGTCGGGCAGGAGGTGGCGAACGCAATCGCGGCTATCGCGCAGGCACAAGGCGAGCGTGGAGACATTCAGTTCGAAATCCGTCCCTAGAGACGGCTTCGACAGATCGGGAGAAAATGCATGACCAACATCGCATTCATCGGCGTCGGCAACATGGGCGGGCCCATGGCGCGCAATCTCGTCAAGGCGGGCGAGGGCGTGAGCGCGTTCGATCTCAGCGCTGCGGTGCTGGAGCCGGTCGTTGCGGCGGGGGCCGTGAAAGCGGCCTCGGTCAAGGAGGCGGTGAAGGACGCCGACATGGTGATCACCATGCTGCCCGCGGGCCAGCATGTGCGCGCGGTCTATCTCGACGACGGCATCCTGGGCGCGGCGAAGAACGGCGCGCTGCTCGTCGATTCCTCGACCATCGACGTCGACAGCGCGCGCGCGGTGCATGCGGCTTGCGAGAAGGCGGGGTTCGATTTCCTCGACGCGCCGGTCTCCGGCGGCACGGGCGGCGCGGAAGCCGCAACGCTCGCTTTCATGTGCGGCGGCAGCGAGAAGGCATTCCAGCGCGCCGAGCCGATCCTGCAGAAGATGGGCAAGCGCATCGTCCATGCCGGGGCCGAGGGCGCGGGACAGGCGGCCAAGATCTGCAACAACATGCTGCTCGCGATCTCGATGATCGGGACCTGCGAGGCGTTCGTGCTGGGCGAGAAGCTCGGACTGGAGCCTGCGAAGCTCTTCGACATCATGTCGGCGGCGTCGGGGCAGTGCTGGTCGCTGACGACCTATTGCCCGGTGCCGGGGCCCGTGCCCACCTCGCCTGCCAATCGCGGCTATGCGGGAGGGTTCGCGACCGCCTTGATGCTCAAGGACCTCAAGCTTTCGCAGTCCGCGGCGCAGAGCGCGGGCGCCGCCACCCCGCTTGGTGCCGAAGCGGCACAACTCTATTCGCTGTTTGCAAACCAAGGCCACGCGAACATGGATTTCTCGGGCATCATCGAAATGTTACGCGGCATTCGCTGATAAATTTTACGGCGCCTTAACCTCCCGCCCTTACCGTGATCGCATAACAAGGTGGGCCCTGCAAAGCAGGGGAAAAACGATGACGGCAATGGCCAAGCCGCAGGCAGCTGCGGCGCTCGAGGGCGCGCAAACCCTCGGCAAGCATTATCTGGAAACGCTCAATCTCGTGGAGCGGCTGCATCGACAGCTTCTCGACGTGATCAAGGACGAATTGGACCGGCGCGACGAGCGCGAGATCAATTCGGTGCAGGCGCTTCTCCTGTTCAACGTCGGCGACCAGCAGCTCACCGCCGGCGAGTTGCGCACCCGCGGCCACTATCTGGGCTCCAACGTCTCCTACAATCTCAAGAAGCTGGTCGAGGCCGGCTACATCCACCACGAACGCTCCGAGGCCGACCGCCGCTCGGTGCTCGTCAATCTGACCGAGAAGGGCGAGATCGTGCGCAAGGTGCTGCGCGAGCTGTTCGAGCGCCATCTGAGCTCGCTCGAGCCGGTGGGCAACGTCGCCGAAAACAATCTCGACCTTCTCAACACCACGCTGCGCCGGCTTGAGCGCTTCTGGATCGACCAGGTCAGGTTCCGGCTGTAGAGACGCCGCGTCGCCCTTCGAGGCCCGCTTCGCGGGCACCTCAGGGTGACGCGACTTAGACATAGGGCGCTATTTCCGAAGTCGTCATCCTGAGGTGCGAGCGAAGCGAGCCTCGAAGGATGACGGCTCGCACCGACTCATGACATACCTCCTCCATCCGTCGCGCGGAGGGTGGTGTGCCCAAATTCCTTCAGAGCTATCTGCACCATCATTGGCGCTTCTATCTCTGCATGATCCTCGGCATGGCCGTCTACGCGTTCACCGGCATGCTCGATCCGCGCGTGCGCGTGCTCGCCGCGGGCGATGCGTTCTTCGCGGCCTACCTGCTGATCATGGCGGTCATCGCCTACGGCATCACACCGAAGGAGCTGGACAAGAAGGCCGACATCGAGGACGAGGGCATCCTGCTCGTCATCGCGCTGTCGATCGTGGTGATCGGCTTCTGCTGCTATGCGGTCATCCTGCTCTTCCATCACAAGGAAAGCATGGGGCTGGTCGCCCTGCTGCTCGCCATGGCGGGCGCGCCGCTCGGCTGGTTCATGCTGCACCTGCTGATGGCGTTCCATTACGCCTATCTCTACTACTCCGACCCCAGGGGCAAAGGCGGCCACGGTCTCGATTTCCCCGACACGCCCGAGCCGGGGGCGGCGGATTTCCTCTACTACTCCTTCGTGCTCGGCATGACGGCGCAGGTTTCCGACGTCAACGTCACCTCGACCCGCATCCGCAAGACGACGCTCGGCCATTCGATCGTGGCGTTTTTCTTCAATACCGTCCTGATCGCCATGGCGGTGAACGCCGTGGTGGCCCTGGCAGGCTGACCCAACCGCTGGACTTGGCGCTGGACTTGGCGCCGGGCTTGGCGCCGGGCTTGCCCGGGCCGGCATGCGACCTTACGTCTAGGACGAGGGCGGGCGGGTAGGCTATTCTTGGGCCCGCGAGGACGGGTGATGGCCTTTTCCTATCTTTCCAGGTTCCGGGACGCGCTGGCGGGTCTGCGCCGCGAGGGCCGCTACCGCGTCTTTACCGACATCGTCCGTGCCCGCGGCGCCTATCCCAGCGCCGATTTCCACGCCCAGGGCGCCAAGCGGCCGGTCGTGGTGTGGTGCAGCAACGACTATCTGGGCATGGGCCAGCATCCCAAGGTGCTCGCCGCCATGCACGAGGCCATCGACGCCACCGGCGCGGGCTCGGGCGGCACGCGCAACATCTCCGGCACGACGCACTATCACGTGGAGCTCGAGGCCGAGCTCGCCGATCTCCACGGCAAGGAAGCAGCCCTCCTCTTCACCTCGGGCTTCGTCTCCAACGACACGACCCTGGCGACGCTGGCCAAGCTCCTGCCGGGGCTGATCGTCTTTTCCGACGCGTTCAACCACGCCTCGATGATCGAGGGCATCCGCCACGGCGGCGTGGAGAAGCGCGTCTTCAAGCACAACGACATGGCCGATCTCGAGCGCCTGCTCGCCGAGGCCGATCCCGAGGCGCCGAAGCTGATCGCGTTCGAATCTGTCTATTCGATGGACGGCGATTTCGGGCCGTCGGCGGCGATCTGCGATCTCGCGCAGAAATACGGCGCGCTCACCTATATCGACGAAGTGCATGGCGTGGGCCTCTACGGCCCGCGCGGCGCAGGCGTTGCCGCGCGCGACGGCGCCATGGCGCGCATCGACATCGTCGAGGGCACGCTCGCCAAGGCGTTCGGCGTGATGGGCGGCTATATCGCGGCCTCGTCCGAGCTGATCGACTGCATCCGCTCCTTCGCGCCCGGCTTCATCTTCACGACGTCGCTGGCGCCCGCCATCGCCGCGGGCGTGCTGGCAAGCGTGCGGCACCTGAAGGAAAGCGACGCCGAGCGCGAGACGCTGCATGCGCGCGCGGCCCTGCTCAAGCGCCTGCTCGGCGAGGCGGGATTGCCGGTGATGGATTCGCCAAGCCACATCGTGCCCGTCTTCGTAGGCGACGCGGCGCTGTGCAAGGCGGTGTCGGATTCGCTGCTCTACGACCACGGCATCTACGTGCAGCCGGTGAACTATCCCACCGTGCCCAGGGGCAGCGAGAGGCTGCGCTTCACGCCCTCGCCGCTGCACAGCGAGGCGATGCTGCGCGACCTCGTGCGCGCGCTCGACCAGGTCTGGACCGCGCACCGGCTGAGCCGCGCCGCGTGAGCGGGCCCCACGAGATCTATATCGAGTTCGTCATCCACGGAACCGTCGCCAAGGCGACCGCGATCGATCCGGCCAGCGGCATCGAAGCCAGCGTGATGGGACCGGCATCGGCGGGACGCGCGGCGCTTGCGGAAGCGGCGCGAAGGAAGTTGGAGTATCTGCAGAAGAAGAAAAGCGGCGGGAGTTGACTATCCTCCCCCGTACTTACGGGGGAGGTCCGCCCGAAGGGCGGGGAGGGGGAATGATGCGCGCCCCCCCGCTTTGCTTCGCAAAGCTCCTCCCCCGTAAGTACGGGGGAGGATTGAAGACTTACCCCCTGCGCCCCTTCTTCGCGGGCGGGGAGGAGCGGCCCAGGCCGATCTTCTTGGCGAACTCGCTGCGCTGGGCGGCGTAGTTGGGCGCGACCATCGGATAGTCGGCCGGCAGGCCCCATTTGGCGCGGTATTCCTCGGGCGACAAGCCGTAGCGCGAGCGCAGATAGCGCTTGAGCATCTTGAGCTTCTTGCCGTCCTCGAGACAGACGATGAATTCGGGCGTGATCGACTTCTTGACCGTCACGGCGGGCTTCTGCGCGGTCTGCATCTCGGCCGGCATGGCGCCGGACAGCCCGCCCAGCGTGGCGTGGACGCTCTTGATCATTGACGGCAATTCGCTGACCGGTACCGGATTATTGCTGACATAGGCCGCGACGATGTCGCTTGCCAGCCTCAGAAGGTCGTCGGTCCTCGCCGCAACCCCGTCATTACTGTTCGTCTTGATCTTCGCCTCCATGGGCATTGAGGAGCACAGGAATTCGCGGACTCTCTATTGCGCGGCCCGTCGTCGAAAGCAAGGATTATGAGAGTAAGTGCCGGTCATGACAGTTCTTGCACAAGTAGTGGGTTTCGAAATCTTTAGCGGAACTGTCGCCTCTCCAGCAATCGCGAAATTCTATCGGGAGTTGATATCATATTTACTGCAGGTTTGGGGGCGCAAGGCCTTCCTGTATTGCAAGTTGCAACTGCGCGCCGCCCGGGAATCGCCGCGGCCAAACCCCACGCCCCGCTGGCGCTAGATTTTGTAAAAGAGTAGGGGTAGTCCGCCAGCGCTGCCGTGGCGGCCCAGCTATTGGGGCGCGGCGGCGTGCCCTTTCCACGAGATTACGGAGCATTCCATGCAGTCGCGGTTTTTCGAGCAGCATCTCGCCGATGCCGACCCGGAGATCGCCCGCGCCATAGCCGACGAGCTCGGCCGCCAGCGCGACAAGATCGAGCTGATCGCGTCGGAGAACATCGTCAGCCGCGCGGTGCTGGAGGCCCAGGGCTCGGTCCTGACCAACAAATACGCCGAGGGCTATCCGGGGCGGCGCTACTATGGCGGCTGCGAATATGTCGACGTTGCCGAGGAGCTCGCCATCGCGCGGGCGTGCAAGCTGTTCGACTGCAGCTTCGCCAACGTCCAGCCCCATTCCGGCGCGCAGGCGAACCAGGCCGTGTTCATGGCGCTGCTCCAGCCCGGCGACACGTTCATGGGCCTCGACCTCGCCGCGGGCGGGCATCTCACCCACGGCTCGCCCGCCAACCAGTCCGGCAAATGGTTCAAGCCTGTCTCCTACGGCGTGCGCCGCCAGGACATGCGCATCGACATGGACGAGGTCGAAGCGACCGCCAAGGCGCATAAGCCGAAGCTGATCATCGCGGGCGGCTCGGCCTATGCCCGCTTCATCGATTTCAAGCGCTTCCGCGAGATCGCCGATTCGGTCGGCGCCTATTTCATGGTCGACATGGCCCATTTCGCAGGGCTGGTCGCGGGCGGCGTCCATCCGAGCCCGCTCGGCCACGCCCATGTCGTGACCACGACGACGCACAAGACGCTGCGCGGCCCACGCGGCGGCATGATCCTGTCGTGCGACGACTCTCTGGGCAAGAAGATCAACTCCGCCGTCTTCCCGGGGCTGCAGGGCGGGCCGCTGATGCATGTGATCGCCGCCAAGGCCGTCGCGTTCGGCGAGGCGCTGCGCCCCGAGTTCAAGTCTTACGCGAAAGCCGTCGTCGAGAACGCCAAAGTCCTGGCCGAGGCGCTGACGAAAGAGGGCCTCGACATCGTCTCGGGCGGCACCGACACGCATCTGATGCTGGTCGATCTGCGCCCCAAGAAAGCCACGGGCCGTCCGGCCGAGAAGGCGCTCGACCGCGCCTTCATCACCTGCAACAAGAACGCGGTGCCGTTCGACACCGAGAAGCCCGCGATCACGTCGGGCATCCGGCTCGGCTCGCCCGCCTGCACCACGCGCGGCTTCGGGCCTGAGGAATTCCGCGAGGTCGCCAAGCTCATCGTTGAAGTGGTCGACGCCGTGGCCAAGAATGGCGAGGCGGGCGACGCGGCCGTGGAGGCCTCGGTACGCGAGCGCGTCGGCAAATTGTGCGGGCGTTTTCCGATCTACCCATAACGAAAGTCATTGACCATGCGCTGCCCCTTCTGCGGACACGACGACACCCAGGTGAAAGACAGCCGTCCGTCCGAGGACAATTCCGCCATCCGCCGCCGCCGCCACTGCCTGGAATGCGGCGGCCGCTTCACCACCTTCGAGCGCGTGCAGCTGCGCGAGCTGGTGGTGCTCAAGAAGAACAACCGCCGCGAGCCCTTCGACCGCGACAAGCTCGAGCGCAGCCTCGCGCATGCGCTGCGCAAGCGTCCCGTCGAGGCCGAGCGCGTCGACCGCATGGTGACCGGCATCGTGCGCCGGCTGGAGAGCCTGGGCGAGAACGAGATCCCGGCATCCACCATCGGCGAGCTGGTGATGCAGGCCCTGTCGAGCCTCGACAAGGTGGCTTATGTGCGCTTCGCTTCCGTCTACAAGAACTTCCGCGAGACCAAGGATTTCGAGAACCTGATCGGTGAGCTGGAAGGCGATAAGGAATAGTCGCTTATTGAAATTGTGCTTGACCAGATATAACCTAGAGGTTATATTATATGGCGTGGCAAATCGCTTTTTCTGACGAATTTCATCGCGAATACCGGGCGCTGGCGCAGGCGGTTCAGGACGAGTTGCTGTTGGGCGTTCGATTGCTTGAAGTTTACGGGCCCAAGCTCGGTCGGCCGCATGTCGATACGCTGAACGGTTCGGAATTTGCGAACATGAAGGAACTGCGATTTCGGGCGGGTGACGGCGTTTGGCGGGTAGCTTTCGCTTTCGATCCGAAGCGTAGTGCGATCCTGCTGGTCGCGGGAGATAAGAGCGGGACGAGCGAGCCGCGGTTTTACAAGAGGCTGATCGCGACGGCGGATGCACGTTACAAGGCGCATCTCAAACAGTTGGGAAAATGACATGCCTGTGCCGTTGAAAGATGTTCTCGATGCTTTGCCGCCCAAGAGGCGCGCGGCACTCGACCGCCGATTCAAAGAGCTGGTCGACGAGGTGGAATCGCTCAAGGAGCTCCGCCGCTTATCGGCGAAGTCCCAGGCCAGGATCGCGAAAACCCTCAAGATCAGCCAGCCCGCCGTGTCGAAGCTGGAAAAGCAGACGGACATGTACCTTTCCACCTTGCGCGGTTATGTGGAGGCGATTGGTGGCGAACTCGATGTGATCGTGCGCCTGCCCAATCGCGGTCCCATCAAGGTGAGGTCTCTGGACGATATCGATACGGCATGAACAATGTGGACCAACCTTCGGTCTTTCTCGGTATCGACGCAGCCTGGACCGAAAGTGGATCGACAGGTATTGCGGTAATCGCGCGAAACGGTGGCCGCGCCAGACTTGTCGCCGCGGAGCCCTCCTATGATGAGTTCGTGCATAGAGCCTTTGGGGAGAGCGTCAAAAAAAATCGACCCGATGCTGCTGCACTAGTGGGCGCAGCGCATAAATTGGCGGGAGCGGAGCCCGATGTAATCGCTATCGATATGCCCATGTCAAAAGTCGAGTTCTCCGCCAGACGCGAATCTGACAGACAGATTTCGAAAGCTTTTGGCGGCTTCAAAGCAAGCACGCATTCGCCATCGCGCGAACGGCCTGGTGCGCTTGGACGGCATATTGCGGAGGGCTTCAGTAGCCTCGGCTTTACACTCGCCACCAAGGGGTCACGCCACTCTTCGCATGCGCTTGTCGAGGTTTATCCGCATACCGCGCTCATCCGCCTGATGCGGTGCGACGAACGACGGAAGTACAAAGCTCAGAAATCGACAAAATATTGGAAGGACCGAACAGTCGCTGAGCGTATCGATCTACTCCTTCGAGAGTGGCACTTGATCGTTACCGCACTCAGCATCGAAATCGACGACATGTCTTTGAACTTGCCGGAGCGTTTCTTGAGCCTATCTTCAATGAAGGCCTACGAAGATCGTCTGGATGCCGTGGTCTCCGCTTGGGCTGGGATGAAGTTCTTTTTGGGTGAAGCGGAGCCGTTCGGCGATTCGAACTCCGCCATCTGGGTGCCGATATGAGTACCGACCTCCTCCACATGCGCCACGCGCTTGCGCTCGCCGAGCGCGCGCTGGGCACGACCGCGCCCAATCCCGCCGTCGGCTGCGTGATCGTCAGGGACGAGCGCGTCGTCGGGCGCGGATGGACGCAGGCGGGCGGGCGGCCGCATGCGGAGACGATGGCGCTGGCGCAGGCGGGCGAGGCGGCGCGCGGGGCGACGGCTTACGTGACGCTCGAACCGTGTGCGCATCAGGGACAGACGCCGCCTTGCGCGAACGCGCTGATCCAGGCCGGCATCGCGCGCGTCGTCGTGGCGGTCGAAGATCCCGATCCGCGCGTCTCAGGCAAGGGCATCGCCATGCTCTGGGACGCCGATATCGAAGTCGCGAGCGGCGTGCTGGAGCGCGAGGCGGCGCTGCTCAATCAAGGTTTCTTCCTGCGCGTGAAGGAGGAGCGTCCGCTCGTCACGCTCAAGATCGCCTCGAGCCTCGACGGCAAGACCGCGACCGTCTCCGGCCAGAGCAAATGGATCACGGGGCCCGAGGCGCGGCGCCATGGTCACCTGCTGCGCGCCAGACACGACGCGATCCTGGTGGGCGTCGAGACGGCGATCGCCGACGACCCCGAGCTCACCTGCCGCATCGCCGGCCTGGAAGACCGCTCGCCGCTGCGTATCGTGCTCGACACGCGGCTGCGCCTCTCCGAGACGTCCAGGCTGGTCAGGACCGCCAGAGAGACCCCCACGCTGGTCTTCACCGCCGTCGATGGACGGCTGGGCGATGCCGAGGTCGTGCGCGTCGCGCGCGACGCCCGCGGGCGCCCGGACGTCGGCGCGGTGCTGAAGGAGCTTGCCCGGCGCGGCATCACGCGGCTCCTGGTCGAGGGCGGGGCGAGCGTGCATGCGGCGTTCCTGGACCGCGGCCTCGCCGACCGGCTGGAGGTCTTCCGTGCGCCGCTGGTCCTGGGCGCGTCGGGCAAAAGCGCCGTGGACGCCCTGGCGGCCTTCGATCTTGACGAAGCGTCCCGCTTCGTTTCGCTCAGGCGGCGCGCGCTCGGCGCCGATCTTCTGGAATCCTTCGCGGCCAAAGCCTAAAAGGACGCCATGTTCACCGGAATCGTGACCGACGTCGGCAAGGTGCGCCATGTGGAGAAGCGCGGCGACACCCATATCGTCATCGCCACCCGCTACGATGTCTCCGCCATCGAAAGCGGCGCGTCGATCGCCTGCGCGGGCGCCTGCATGACGGTCGTCGACAAAGGCACGGCAAAGGATCGCTGGTTCGCGTTCACCGCCTCGGGCGAGACGCTGTCCAAGACGACGCTGGGCGCATGGAAGGTTGGCGACATGGTCAATCTCGAGCGGCCGATGCGCGTCGGCGACGAGTTCGGCGGCCATATCGTCACCGGCCATGTCGACGCGGTCGCCGAGATCGTGGGCGCGGAGCCGGAAGGCGAGTCGCTCAGGCTCACCTTAGAAGTGCCCGTGAAGTTCGCCAGGCTCGTGGCCCCCAAGGGCTCGGTCGCGCTCGACGGCGTCTCGCTGACCGTCAATGACGTCACCGGCCCGCGCTTCGGCGTCAACATCATCCCGCACACGCAGAAGGTGACGACCTTCGGCCGCGCCAAGCCGGGCATGAAGGTCAATTTCGAGGTCGATCTCCTGGCGCGCTATGTCTCGCGGCTGGTGAAGCCATGAACGTGCCCGTCTTCCACGACTACATCGCCGAGATCGAGGACGTGATCGAAGCCGCGCGCAACGGCAAGATGTTCATCCTCATCGACGCCGAGGACCGCGAGAACGAGGGCGACCTCGTCATCCCGGCGCAGATGTGCACGCCCGATTCCGTGAACTTCATGGCGAAGTACGGCCGCGGCCTCATCTGCCTGGCGCTGACGCAGGAACGCGCGCAGGCGCTCAAGATCCCGATGATGACGCCGGTCAACGGCACGCCGAACCAGACCGCGTTCACGGTTTCCATCGAGGCGAAGGAAGGCATCTCCACCGGCATCTCCGCGCATGACCGCGCGCATACGATCTCCGTCGCCATCGACGCGACCAAGGGGCCGAACGACATCGTCTCTCCCGGCCACGTCTTCCCGCTCGTCGCCCGCCACGGCGGCGCGCTGGTGCGCGCCGGCCACACCGAAGCCTCGGTCGACATCGCGCGGCTCGCGGGGCTGACCCCTGCCGGCGTCATCTGCGAGATCATGAACGACGACGGCACGATGGCGCGGCTGCCCGATCTCGTGCAGTTCGCCCAGCACCACAATCTCAAGATCGGCACCATCGCCGACCTCATCGCCTATCGCCGCAAATACGACCACTTCGTCAAGCGCCGCATCGAGGTGCCGTTCGAGAGCCACAATGGCGGCCTTTGGAAGATGGTCGTCTTCGTCAACGAGCTCGACTATGCCGAGCACATCGCGCTGGTGAAGGGCGACATCACCACGCCCGAGCCGGTGCTGGTGCGCATGCATGCGATCAACATCTTCTCCGACATGCTGGCGTGGAAGAGCTACATCCCCGACACGCTGGGCGAGGCGATGCGCATCGTGGCCGAGAAGGGCCGCGGCGTCGTCGTGGTGCTGCGCCAGACCAGGCCCACCTTCGTCACCGACGTGCTGGCGCGGCGCGCCGAGGACGACGTCGACCGCAGGCGGGTCAAGGAATACGGCGTCGGCGCGCAGATCCTGCTCGATCTCGGCGTCAAGGACATGATCCTTTTGACCGACACGCCGGAGAAGAAGATCGTGGCGCTGGACGGCTACGGCCTCGACATCGTCGGCACCCATGCGATCCGCGGGAAATGAGCATGCCAAAGATCCTCATCGTCGAATCCCGCTACTACGACGACATCGCGACCTCACTGCTCGACGGCGCGACCGCGGCGCTGGAGCTGGCGCGCGCGCAGTTCGAGCGCATCACGGTCACGGGCGCGCTCGAGATCCCGCCCGCGATCCTCTTCGCCTCGCAGGGCGACAAGGGCTATGACGGCTATGTCGCGCTCGGCTGCGTCATCCGCGGCGAGACGTTCCATTTCGACATCGTCGCCGGCGAAAGCGCGCGCGGGCTGATGGAGCTGGGCATCCAGCACGGGCTGTGCGTCGGCAACGGCATCCTCACCGTCGAGGACGAGCGCCAGGCCGAGGTGCGCGCGCGGCGCGACGGCGGAGACAAGGGCGGCGACGCGGCGCGCGCCTGCCTGTCGCTGATCGAAGTGCGCAGCCGCTTCGCGAGCGGGCGATGAACGACCGCGCCACGCGCAGCGGCGCCCGTCTTGCGGCGGTGCAGGCGCTCTATCAGATGGAGCTCACCGGCATGGGCGCCGACGAGGCCGTGTTCGAGTTCGTCGAGCACCGCTTCGGCCGCGAGCCCGAGACCGGCATGGCGGGCGGCATCGACGAGGCGTTCTTCGCCCGCCTCGTGCGCGGCGTGCCCGAGCACCAGGCGGAGATCGACGACGGCATCGCCAAGGTGCTCAGCGCCGACTGGCGCCTGTCGCGCATCGATTCCATCCTGCGCGCGATCCTGCGCGCCGCCGCGTTCGAGCTCGTCTCCGCCAAGGACGTGCCGGCCAAGGCGGTGATCGACGAATATGTCGACGTCGCCCATGCCTTCTTCACCGGCGACGAACCGAGCTTCGTCAACGCAGCCCTCGACAAGCTCGCGCGCCGCAAGCGCGCGCCCGAATTCGGCGAGGTCCCGCCCGATGACGAGCTCCAGTTCTGAGTTCGATCTGATCGCGAAATACTTCGCGCCGCTGGCCGCGGCGCCAGGCGCGTTCGGGCTCGAGGACGACGCGGCCGTCATTGCGCCGCGCGCCGGCCACGACCTCGTGGTGACGACGGACGCCATCGTCGCGGGCGTGGACTTCTTCGCCGACGATCCGCCCGCCACCGTCGCGAAGAAAGCATTGCGCGTGAACCTCTCCGACCTCGCGGCCAAGGGGGCACAGCCTTTCGCCTATCTCCTCGTGCTGTCGCTGCCGAGCGTAGACGCGCAATGGCTCGCCCAGTTCGCGCGCGGCCTGGCCGAGGATCAGAAGACGTTCGGATTGGGTCTGCTCGGCGGCGACATGAGCGCCACGCCGGGGCCGCTCTCCATCGCCGTGACGGCGTTCGGCCATGTGCCGGAAGGCAAGATGATCCGCCGCGCGGGCGCCGTGCCCGGCGACGGCGTCTTCGTCACCGGCACGATCGGCGACAGCGGCGGCGGGCTCGCGGCTCGGGAAGGCGTGCTGCTCGAGCGCTACCTGGTGCCCGAGCCGCCGGTCGCGTTCGGGCCGTCGCTGCGCGGCCTCGCCAGCGCCGCCATCGACGTGTCGGATGGCCTGCTCGCCGATCTCGGCCATGTCGCGCAGGCATCGGGCGTGCGCATCGCGATCGAGGCGGAGCGCATTCCCCGCTCCGGCGCCTTGCGCGCTCTGTGGGGCGACACGGCGGGCGTGATCGTCCGTGCCGCCACCTGCGGCGACGACTACCAGATCGCCTTCACCGCGCCGCTCGCGAAGGAAGCGGCGTTGGCGGGTACGGGCGTCAGGGTCACGCGCATCGGCCGCGTGGAGCAGGGATCAGGTGTCGTGCTCCTCGACGCGCAGGGCCACGAGATCGCGGTGCCCCGGAAAGGCTTCGCGCATTTCTAATTTCCTCTCCCCTCGAGGGAGAGGAAGAAAAATCATGGGTTTGGGCTGAGCGCAGCGAAGACCAAGCCCTTGATTTTTCAGGTGAGGGGTGAGTCAGGTGGTTGCAACCAATCTTCCCTCACCAGTGAAATCTAAGCACTTAACTGCGCTGCGCTCCGTTAAGCGCAAGATTTTGCGTCCTCTCCCTCAAGGGGAGAGGAAACAAGTAACCTTTCCTTAGCCATGATTTGCGACTCTGGCCCGATGCGCGGACTGGCCATCGCTCTCGCCCTTTTCACCTTCCCCGCCTTCGCGGCCGATGCGCCGAAGAAAGCGGAGGAGCCGGGCACGCATGTGGAGATGCCGTTCCTCATCGCGCCGATGAGCCAGGACGGCAAGCTCGTGGGCTATGCCTATATCTCGACCAAGCTGGTCTCGTCCTCGCCGCCGGCCTCGGTGGAGATCCGCGAGAAGCTTGCCTTCATCCAGGACGCTTTCGTGCGCGACGTGAATTCGGCGCCGATCGGAAAGGCGAACGACCCCAGGAGCGTGGACACCGCGCTGCTGGCCGACCGCCTGATCGCCGACGCGCGCCGCATCGTGGGACCTGCGAAGGTCGTGAGCATCACCTTCAAGCAGATCCAATTCGCGCCGCTCCATCCCAAAGCCGCGACCGACGACGTCGTGGCGCCTCCGGAACGCGCGCCGGCCGCACCGCCCGTCAAGTCCTGAGCTCGTTGCCTTGCCGCCGATCCTTGGATTTCAGTGCAAACCTGGATCACCCTAACGCAGGTTCTTGTCGCCGCCCTTGATCGTCTCGTCGTGAAGACGCGACACGCGCGCATCCGTCTCGGGATGGCTTCCCAGCCAGCTCGGCAGGCAACCCTCTTTGCCGCAATTCTCGGCTTCAAGCCGCTCGAGCAGATCGCCCATATGCGACGGCTTGATTCCCATTCGCCGCATCTGGACGGCGGCATCGTCATCGGCTTCCTGCTCGAAGCGCTGGGAATAGGCTGATTGGAGGAGGATGCCGGGCAGGACGGTCGCCAGCTGGCCCACTTGACTGGCGTCGCCGGTCAGCACGGCGATCGCCGCGGGGACCAGCGAAGCCTGATAGGCGCGCTGCAGCCCATGCGCGCGGTCGACATGCGACATCTCGTGCGCGAACACGCCTTCGATCTCGCCATCATCGCGGACCATTCTCCACAGCGCATCGGTCATCACGATCGATCCGTCGGGGAGCGCGAAGGCGTTGGCAACCGATCCGTCCTTGCGGAAGAGGAGGTGATAGCCGTTCTTGCCGCGCGGCGCGTTGCTCGCGACGAGTGCGAACAATCGTTCCGCCTTCTCCTTGTCGGCGACCGAAAGCTCCGAATGGACCAGCACGCCGTCCAGGATCTTCAGGGTTTGGCGCGAGACTTCGTCCGCAACGGCGGGGGGCGTCACCCGTGCCAAATGAAGCGCAACGGCGGGAATACCATAGGTGACGAAAACATAAGTCAGCATGATCGCGGCCACGACGGCGGCGGCGATCCAGCGCAGCGAACGCTCCATCCGATCGACGAGGCCGCGACGGCCCCGCAAGCGAAGTGAGCGGCAGAGCGCATCGATGCCGTCATTGTCCTCGCTCTCGAAACGACTGCCGTCGGGGCATTCGATGCGCCGTGCGAGCCGCCCGAGCCGAGCCGAAACGCGAAGTTTCGCCGCCGGGAACTCCGCCAGCACGGCTTCGGACGCGCCGAGAATCCGAAAGGTCCGGCCCTCTATCGCCAGGGCGCGCGCCGCGACGAAGCGTGTCGAACGGGGCAGGAAGTAGCGGCCCTCCACCATTGCGCTACAGGCCGATGCCGAGATCGAAGAAGCCTGCGATCTCCTCGCCGACCGCGCTTTGCGTGCCGAACGCCTCGGAGGTGAACTCGTCGAGATCGGTGGTGGCTTCGAGTGCAAGCCGGTTCACGCGGTAGCGTTCCTGGCGGATCTGGGCCCAGGGATAGTAGATCCCCATGCTCAGCATCGTCAGCAGGACATTGGTGAGGACGATCCAAGCCATCCCCATCGGCGAAATCCGCGATTTGAGCTTGTGGCGCCCATCGATCGCCGTGCGATTGATGACCATGTTGAATACCGCGGTCGTGACGGCGATCCCCAAGCCGATGACGCCGATCTCGGCCACGACCGCAAGCAAAAAGAACATCGCTATAAAGGCCGGCGGCGGCTCGGCGCCTTTCGCCGGCGGGTGGATGACGGCAAAGAATCCGCCCATTGCGGCGCCGATGGCCACGAAGACGAGCATGAACACGCCGAACGCGATCAGATAGATCAAGAAGATCCGCCAAGCGGAGAATTCGGTCTCGAAATGCTTGCCGCCGAAGGTGTGGTTGTTGACGAAGAAATAGTCGCGCTTCTTGCGAGCGAGGGGCATCAAGACGCCGAAGGTCAGCACTCCGGCGATCGGCCACAATATGTAGGCCTTGAACGCGCCGCCATAGGTGCCGACGAAATTGAAACGCACATTGCGGTAGCTGGTGTTGCGAGCGTTGAAGCGGAGGCTGGAGACGATGAGCCAGGGAACGGCGAAGAAAAACAACGGCACCCAGACGATCAGGGCTCTGAGGTCGAATGCAACGCTGATGTTGTAGCCCAAGAGCAGCGCGACGGCGATCAGGCGCCCGATCAGGATGCGCAACGGCGAGGCATGGTATTCGAAACTATGATCGGCGAGAAACGTGTTGCCGCGGAAGTAGCGCCGCGTGCGCACCGTGGCCCAGGCGCCGTAGATGCCGAGCGTGAGCACCGTCAGTGCGAGATTGACGATCCAGATCCCGAAATATTCGCCGCCAGTGCCCCGAAAGGCGAAGCCATATGTACGCGCCACCGGCGGCGCGGCTGCGGCCACGTCGGACATGAGCCCCCCATCCCCATTTTTGCCGATCTTGACCCAAGATCCGGGTGGAGGCCACCGCAATTTCGAGTTGACGTTAAGAGCCCGGCGGCAGGGAGCCGCCCGCTTCTATTCCTTCCCGTCGACGAAGCTCATCACGTCCTGGGCGCGATGGGCGAGGTCGGCGAGCTCGGCGGGCATCTCCTCGCCGGATTTGCGCGCCCAGTCGATCAGCGCGCGCGCGAAGGAGGCGAGCTTGGGAGCGGCGGCGATCATCTGCGCCTGGCGCTCGATCTTCGCCGGGTCGAGATCGTATTCGGCGCCCGGCACGCGCCAGCCGCCCCAATCGGTCTCGCCGGTGATCACCACGGGATAGGTCCCGGGAATGGGATGGCGCCCGCAATCTTCCGTCGACTGCCATTTGTTGCGCGCGCGCGTGACGCGCCAATGCTCGCTGCCGTTCTGCTTGCGCTCGGGCAACGGCTCCTCGGACTGCAGCTCGTCGGCGGTGAATTCGCGGCCCAGCCCCGCGTCGTAATGCACGCGGATCGGCTCGTCCAAGCCTTTGGCCCAGTGCGGCACGACGTGCTCGATCAGCGCCCAGGTCCCGACCGGCTTCACGAAGACGCGCTGATTCTTGTGAAAAGCTGCTTTGGCCATAATCGCCGGACCCTGCCTTACCCTTAGGGAACAGTAGACTTCCCCCCTTAAGCGGAAGTTAAAATGGGTACCCGCCATTAAATCGCCCTGAGGAACCGCCCATGAATTTCGATTTCTCCGACGACCAGAAGCAGATCAAGGATCAGGCGCGCAGATTCCTGAGCGAGAAGTGCACGCCCAAGACGGTGCGCAGGCTCTATGAGGGAACGGCGGGCTATGACGCCGTGCTGTGGAAGCAGATCGCGGAGATGGGCTGGATGGGCACCGCGATCCCGGAAGCGTTCGGCGGATTGGGGCTCGGCTATCTCGAGCTCTGCGTCGTCGCAGAGGAATTGGGCCGCGCGCTCGCGCCGGTGCCGTTCTCTTCCACCGTCTATCTCTTCGCCGAAGCTCTGCTCGCGGCGGGGACCGACGAGCAGAAGAAGCGCCTGCTGCCGAAGGTCGCCTCGGGCGAATTGATCGGCTGTCTGGCGCGCAGCGAAGGCGCGGGCGCGGTGCTGCCGAAAAACATCCGCGCGAGCTTCAAGGGCGGCAAGCTCTCCGGCACCAAGATCGCGGTCGCCGACGGCATGGACGCGGACTATGCGGTGGTCCTCGCGCGGGCGTCCGAGGAAGCGGGCGAGCGCGGGCTTCAACTGGCGCTGGTCGAGCTCAAGGGCGCGGGTGTTGCGCGGCGCAAGGTCACCTCGCTCGATCCTTCGCGCGGCACGGCGGAGCTCACCTTCGACAACGCCAATGCCGAGGCGCTCGGCAAGGTGGGCGAAGGCTGGCAGACTACGAGCCGCGTGCTCGACCGCGCCGCGATCCTGATGGCGTTCGAGCAGGTCGGCGGCGCCGATGTGTGCCTGGCGATGGCCAAGGACTATGCGATGTCGCGCTACGCGTTCGGCCGGCCCATCGCCTCGTTCCAGGCGATCAAGCACAAGCTTGCCGACATGTACGTCAACAACGAGCTGGCGCGCTCCAACGCCTATTACGGCGCCTGGGCGCTGTCGACGGGCGCGCGCGAGCTTGCCCTAGCCGCCGCCGCGGCGCGCGTGTCGGCGACACAGGCGTTCGATTTCGCCGCGAAGGAGAACATCCAGACCCATGGCGGCATCGGCTTCACCTGGGAAGCGGATTGCCATTTCTACTACAAGCGCTCCAAGCAATTGGGGCTAGCGCTGGGTCCGCAGCGCGTATGGAAGGACAAGCTGGTCGGCGAGCTCGAGACCAGCAACGCGGCATGAGATTCGTGTTCGAAAAGCTTCGCGAGGGAAAATACGACCGGCTGCGCGTCGAGCGTGGGCAGGCGGTCGAGGAGATCGCCTGCCCGAAGATCGGCGGCATCCCGCACGACATGGTCCATTTCGCGGTGGAGAGCGTGATGGGCCGCGCGGGTTTCATGCGCCGCGTCGCCGGCGGCGAAGCGCTCTCGTTCAAGATGGCGCCCGTCGTCGAGGCCGATCAGATGGAGCGTCTCGTGGAAGTGATGCAGGCCGACGCGATCAGCGGCTTCCCGCCCGCGTCCGAGATGATCGACATGTACCGCGTCACCTGCGATGCGCGCGGCGTAGCACCGTATCCGCTCACCGAGCAGGATATCGCAGCACTTCGCGAAGAGATGGAACGGTTGGGAAAGCTTTGGTCGGCCGTGCCGCTCGGCGGAACGCTGGCCCTCGAATTCGAACATCAGGAGGCATGAATGGATTTCGAAGACAACGCGCAGGAAGCCGCGTTCCGCGCCGAAGTGCGCGCCTGGCTCGACCAGAACGCCAAGCCCAGGGTCCGGCGCGAGGCGGGCGACCCGCTCGACGAACGCTATGACGCGTCCGCGATGCAGCGCGCGCGCGAGTGGCAGAAGATCAAGGCCGAAAAGGGCTATGCGCGCGTCACCTGGCCAAAGGGCATGGGCGGGATCGGCGGGACGCCGATGCAGAGCATCATCTTCGGCCAGGAGGAGTCCAAATACGACGTGCCCGCGGGCTCGCCTTTCGCCATCGGGCTCGGCATGTGCATCCCCACCGTGATGACCTATTGCGGCGACGAGGTGAAGCAGCGCTACGTCAAGCCGGCTGTCGAAGGCAGCGAGATCTGGTGCCAGCTCTTCTCCGAGCCCGCGGGCGGCTCCGACGTCGCGGCGCTCAAGACGCGCGCGGTGAAGGACGGCGACACATGGACGATCAACGGCTCGAAGATCTGGACCACCGGCGCGCAATTCTCCGATTACGGGCTCTTGCTGACCCGCACCGACCCCAATGTGCCCAAGCACAAGGGGCTGACGATGTTCTATCTGTCGATGAAGGATCCGGGCGTCGACGTGCGTCCGATCAAGCAGGCGTCGGGCGCCTCGGGCTTCAACGAGATCTTCTTCACCGATGTGAAGATCCCCGACAGCCAGCGCGTCGGCGAGGTCGGCCAGGGCTGGCAGGTCGCGCTCACCACCTTGATGCATGAGCGGCTCGCGGTGGGCGGCGGCCAGGGCGGCGGCCTCGACGTGCCGCAACTGCTGCAGCTCGCCCGCTCGCTCGAACTGGAAGACGGGCCTGCGATCAAGAACGCGGCGGTGCGCGAGAAGATCGCCGACTGGTATGTGCGCTCGGCGGGTCTCAAATACACGACCTTGCGGACGATGACGGCTTTGTCGCGCGGCCAGCAGCCGGGGCCGGAAGCGTCGATCGCCAAGATCGTCGTGGCGTCCAAGCTCCAGGACATCTCGGCGTTCGCGATGGAGCTCGAAGGCGAGGCGGGCATCATGACCGGCGAGGACGCGCCGATGCATGGCAGCTTCCAGGGCGGCTGGCTCGGCGCACCGGGCCTTCGCATCGCCGGCGGCACCGACGAGATCCTGCGCAACATCATCGCCGAGCGCGTGCTGGGCCTGCCCGGCGACATCCGCGTCGACAAGGACGTACCGTTCAACAAGGTGCCGGCGGGGAGATAGAGGATGCGCAGACTTGCCATGCTGGTCCTCGCCGCGGCCGCAAGCATCTCGACGGCGCTTGCGGCGGGCGAGTTGAAGATCGACGGCTCGACGCCGGATACGACGTCTGCCGGCCTGCATGCAATGTACGGCGCGCATTCGAATCGCGAGATTTGCCAATTGCAGACCGCCATCCTGAACATCACCCTCGGCGAAAAGAGCAAGCGCGAAGCTGCGGGAGCCGCGAAGGACGCTCCGGCGCCGGACCTCGGCACCTTCATAGACGGGATGACCTACGACCAGATCATCGACAAAGCGAAAGACTATCCGTCGAAGGTCATGGGTCTTTGCAGGAACTAGAGGATGGCGCTCGAAGCCCTCGACCACTACACGATCCAGTGCGCGGACATGGCGGCGACGCGCGACTTCTATCGCGACGTTCTGGGCCTGGTCGAAGGCTTCAGGCCGGCCATCCCGTTCCCCGGCCATTGGCTCTATTGCGGCGACAGGCCGGTGGTGCATCTGTTGGGTGCGGTGGGCGCGATGCCGGAGAACCGCGGCGCTCGGCTGGGCGAGGTCACCGGCTCGCTCGACCACATCGCGTTCCGCGGCACGGACGCGGCGGCGACGATCGCGCGGCTGAAGGCCGGGGGCATTGCGTTTCGCGAAGCCGTGCTAAGCGATATCGGACTGCATCAGGTCTTCGTCCGCGATCCGAACGGGATTATGGTCGAGATGAATTTCCGCGAACGGCAATCTGGAGGAACGGCATGATCGGCTACGTCACCATCGGTTCGAACGATTTCGAGAAGGCCAAGGCCTATTACGACGCGCTGCTCGGCGAGCTCGGCGGCAAGCGCGGCTTCAGCAACGACCACATGCAGGGCTATTCGGGCGCCGGCGGCGCCATGCTGGCGGTGTGCACGCCCAATGACGGCAAGCCCGCCACGGCCGGCAACGGCACGATGTTCGCGCTGACGGCGCCGAACCGCGAGACGGTGGACAAGGTCCATGCCAAGGCCATGTCGCTCGGCTCCAAGGACGAAGGCGCCCCCGGCGACCGCGGCAACGGCTTCTACGGCGCCTATTTCCGCGACCTGGACGGCAACAAGCTCTGCGTCTTCAAGATGGGTTGATGCTCTCACCCTGCATCAAGGTCTGCGTCATCGCGACCGGGCTCTGCTCCGGCTGCGGGCGCACGCTGGACGAGATCGCGCGCTGGGGATCGATGGGCGAGGCTGAGCGCGCGCGCATCATGGCGCTGTTGCCCACGAGGCTGAAAGCATGCGCGGCTCCGTCCACCACATAGACCTCTCTGTGCGCGATCCCAGAGCCGCGCGGCCGTTCTGGGAGGCGGTGCTGGGCTTTATGGGGTATTGCGTCAGCACCGAATACGATCACGGCGGCTACGATTTCGACCTCGGCACGCGCGGCGGTGCGTTCTGCTCCATCGGCATCCGTCCCACGACCACGCAGCGCGCGCATGATCGGTATTCCTCGGGCCTGCATCACATGGCCTGGAATGCAACGAACCGGGAAGACGTCGACGCGCTATACGCGCTGCTCCGGAAAATGGGCGCCACGATCCTCGACGCACCGGCGCACTATCCCGAATACAGCGAGGGCTACTACGCCGTCTTTTTCGCCGATCCCGACGGGCTGAAGCTGGAATACTGCTACGTGCCGTAGCTTTTCCTCTCCTCTTGCCGTCTTCGCTTCGCTACGGCGTGCCAGGGAGAATCTCCCGCCGCGGCGTAGCCTTTGGCGGAGCCGGGAGGAAGAGGAAGAAAAATCATGGGTTTGGGCGGAGCGAAGCGAAGACCAAGCCCTTGATTTTTCAGGTGAGGGGTGAGTCGCGGTGGTCCCAAGCAATCACCCCTCACCAGCAAAATCTAAGCACTTAGCTGCGCTGCGCTCCGCTAAGTGCAAGATTTTGCGTCCTCTCCCTCAAGGGGAGAGGAAGAACTAGGCAAACCGTGGAAACAGCCGGCGCACCGAGAAGGCGACGCTGAAATAGAGCGCGACCGCAGCCACGCCGCACAGCGCGTCGACATAGAGAAGCCCGTTCGAGCCCCAGGCGTCGTGGCCGAAGCCGTCGATCTTGGTCTGGTAGATGATCGGGAAGTTCGAGATGCCGGCGAGCACGTTGTATTTCGTCGCGGCGGCGCCTGCGCCGATGCTCTCCAGCACCACCGCGCCGAACGCGGCATAGGCAAGGCCGGTGATGAAATTGTAGGCGCTGGTGAACACGACATACATCGCTTCGGTATGCGGCGCGACCGCCATGCCGGCGGCCGAGACCGCGAGCACGAGCGCGAACAGGCAATAGGCGGTCTTGCGGTCCATCCGGTCGCAGATGATGCCGCCGACGATGCACCCCACCATGGAGATCACGCCCGACAGCACGCCGGTGGCGAGCGCCACCGTATTGGCGCCCGCATGCCAGTCGCCCGCGATCGCCGCGAACAGGTTCTGCGCGGCGCCGACGCCGATGGGCAGAAGCATGATGAAGAAGGCGAGCGCGCCCTGGCGGCGCTTGAGCACCTCCCACACTTCGAGGAGGACGTTCCAAAGGCTCTTCAGGTAGCGCTCGGCGCGGTGCGCGGCCTCTGGCTCGGGGAAATAGAGAAGCGCCAGGCACGGCGCCATGTTGGCGAGCAGCATCGCCGCGGCGCTCGTCCATTCCGCGCCCGGATGCTGGGTGAGCCACAAGACGGCGCCGCCGCCGAGCCCCGTCCCGCCCAGATTGCCCGCCTGGCTCCAGCCGCCGGCGCGGCCTTTCTCTTCCTCGCCCGTCGCGTGCGCCATCAGGCTGTCCGCCGCCATGGCGTTGAAGCTCGACGCCAGGCTGAAGGCCAGAACCAGCCCTTCCAGCAGAAGAAGATTGGACGCGACCGGCGCCACGAATGCCGTCGCCGCCATCAATATGCCGGTGACGATGGACGAGAGCAGAAACCAGCCGCGGATGGTGAGCGTGGTGTCGACCAGCGGCGCCCACAGGAACTTCCACATCTGCGGCAAGAGGCTGAGCGCGCCCAGCGTCGCGATGGTGGCGACGCTGACATTGTGCTGGCTGAGCAGGTATCCCAGCGTCACCACGACATAGCCGTTGCTGATGCCCATCGGGAAGAACAGGACGAGGAACAGCACCGGATGCGCCTTGGCTTCCGGCGTCACATGCTCGGGCATTTTTGGGGGAAATCTCTGGATGCGCGGGCGATCCTAGAGCCTGACCGCGTCATTTGAAACCGCGCTCCCCTCACCCTTCGACAGGCTCGGTATGTTGGCGCAAAGGGTGAAGCCTGAAAGCGGCTTTTGCCTACCTTGGCGAATTGATGCGGGGAACGTTCGCGGCAACGTTCCCATTGGCGACGGTTGCCGCGCGCGAAATGGATGGCGTTAGACTCGAAGATATCTAGCGCTTAGCGCGAAAGCCATTATGGAACGTACATTGATAGAGAGCATGAGATTCCAAAATTTCAACGCAGATTTCGTTGACTCGCGGCTCCCCTGGTGAGGAATTTTCATCGTAGTATTCAAGCATGGCAAAGATATATACATGCCTCCCCGCTGCTTGAAGTTGTGTGAGCTGTGCGTTGGTCATGGGGTAGTCAGCCGAAAAATAGAACCCTGTTTGCGGGTCAGTGTGCGCAATAGAGCTTGAGCTGGCCCGGAGCTTATCTAACTGCACCGCCATATCTCTAAATGCTTTGTCCGCCGCCTGCGGCGAAAGTTCTTCTGGGCTAATATAAAACTCACTGACATGCGCGGCTTGAATCGCTGCCAATTCGCCGTAGTTCGTAAGCGTAATATTCACAAATGTACGGTCTTGGCTTGGTTTAAAACCTAAGTCCATGGTGCTGACTTCTAGTCGCGACATCTTGGCGGGCATTTCAAGGTGGTGGCGGATAATCAGACCGATTGCGATAAACATAACCGCTACCACACCAGTCCAAGCGAGCTTTTGAAATGTTGTGCCGTTGGGCGAGCTAAATACGCCGATAACAGCAAACACCCACCCAACAACAAGCGCGGGGATTATCAGCCACATATCTGTGCTGAACCACGCCGCGAGAACGCATCCAAACGCGAGGCCGAACTCAACGGTCCGAATGAGCGGCGCTGTCTTTGCCAAGCCTTGTTGGGCAGCCTTAGCTGCCGTGCCCAGTTTCCCCATGGCAGATTCCTATCGTTTTCGCCGGTAGAAACCGAGTCCGTCCCACCACTTCCCGTAAAATCCCGGTATTTCCCGGTTCTGGTGGGGTTCGACCCTTTGCGTCAACATACCGGACAGGCTCAGGGTGAGGGGTTGGCCAAGACCCTTCATCCTGAGCTTGTCGAAGGATGAAGGGGCGGCTCCGTCTCCGACAATCACGCTCACATCTCGAGGGCGGCAAGGATTTGGCAATCCCGCTGGGCCACCCTTGGCGCATGGCGAGGAAGTTCGAAACCCTGGACGGGCTGCGCGGCGTGGCCGCGCTGGCGGTGGTGCTCTACCACGTGCCCGGACCGCTGCACGCGTTCGCAAGCGCAGGCTATCTCGCCGTCGACCTGTTCTTCCTGATGAGCGGCTTCGTGATCGCGTCGGCCTATGAGGCGCGGCTGTGCGAGGGATGGCGGGCGAGCGAATTCCTCGTCGTGCGGTTGAAGCGTCTGTGGCCGCTCTATGCGCTGGGCGTCGCGCTCGGCGTCGCGTGCTTCCTTGGGATCCGCTGGCTAAGGCCGGACGCGGCGTTCGCGTTCCCGCCGATGCCGGTGGCGGCGGCGGCGCTGCTGAGCCTGTTGTTCATGCCGCAGATCGCGCCTTATGGCGGGCCGGCGTTTCCGTTCAACTCGGCATCGTGGTCGCTCTCGGTCGAGATCGTGGGCAATGTCGTCTATGCGCTCGTCGCGCGCAGCCTCTCCACGCGCATGCTGATGCTGATGAGCGCGATCGGGTTCGCGGGCCTCGCGCTCATCTGGTGGCGCGCGGGCGCTCTCGATGTGGGCGTCAGCCCGGGCAACATCGCCGGCGGCTATGTGCGGTTCCTGTTCTCGTTTCCGCTCGGCATCTTGATGTACCGGCTCCACGCGGCGGATCGTCTGTCCAGGCTTTCGCCGCCGGCCTGGCTGCCGCTCGCGCTGGCGGCGTTCGCCTTCGCGGGCTGGCATGGCGCCGATCTCTTCATCGCGGCGGTGCTGTTTCCGGCGATCCTTATGATGTCGCTGTCGAATGCGGTTTCGCCGCGCGTCGCCCGCGTCTTCGTCTGGGCGGGCGCGGTGAGCTATCCGCTCTACATCCTGCATCCGCCGCTGATCGAGCTGATGCGTTTCCTGCCGCGTGGTATCGGCGACGGCGTGTTCGTGCTTGCAATCATTGCGCTCGCGGCTCTGGCGCAGCGCTGGTTCGACCGGCCGCTGCAGAACGTTCTACACCGCCTCGTGCAAGACGTCCCGCGCGAGCGCCTCGGCGCGCAACCCGGCGCCTGAAAGGAAATCCAGCGCCGCGCGCAGCTTCACGTTCTCGCCGATCACCAGGATCGCGGGCGCCGTGCTCTCGGCTGCGGCGGCGCCGAGACGGCCAAGCGTCGTCACGCGCACCTGCTGCGTGGCAAGGCTCGCGTCGCTGACGATGGCGGCGGGCTCTTCGGCCGCGCGTCCGGCTGCGATCAGTTTCGCCGCGATATCGCCCGCGAAGCCGCGCGCCATGTAGAGCACGATGGTCGGCGCACCGCGCGCGATGGCATCCCAATCGAGATCGGGAAGCTTGCCGTCCGCGCCATGGCCGGTGATGAAGGTGACCGCGTGGTTCGTGTCGCGATGGGTGAGCGGGATGCCGGCATAGGCGAGGCCGCCGATCCCTGCGGTGACGCCCGGCACGACGCGGAACGGCACGCCGGCCTCGGCAAGCGTCAGCGCTTCCTCCGCGCCGCGTCCGAAGACGAACGGATCGCCGCCCTTGAGGCGCAGCACCCGCTTGCCCTTGCGCGCCAGCGAGACCAGCGTGCGCGAGATGTCGCTCTGCTTGCAGGATCGCCGCCCGGCGCGCTTGCCGGCATAGACGAGTTCCGCGCCCGGCCTGGCAAGGCCGAGCAGCGCCTCGTTCACCAGCGCGTCGTAGAGCACCACATCGGCCGATTGCAGGGCGTGCGCGCCCAGGACCGTGATCAGCCCGGGATCGCCCGGACCCGCGCCCGCGAGCCAGACGGAGCCTTTCTCGAACGCGGGCAGATCCAGCGCGCTCAAGGGATTGCGGTTCAGCGGGACGACATTGCGGCTCATTTCACTCATCCGTCATGTATTATGAATTGTATCACACATACGGCATGTAAGAACAGATCGATGAAATTGAAGCCACCAGGGCTTCGGGCGCGACATTTCCCGCACCCAGCGGTTATAGAGGCACCCGCCTCCTCATCCGAAAGCGCCCATGTCCGACAAGCCCCGCAGCGACCTCAAGCCCAACACCTTCGAATACGAGATGCAGCCGCTCATCACCCAGAACGGCTTCCGCGAATACGACGCGCGCTGGCTGTTCGGCAAAGAGCTGAACCTGATGGGCGTGCAGATGGTGGGGCTGGGGCTCGGCACCTATTTCCACGAGCTTGGGATCGAGCCGAAGGTCGCCGTCGGCCACGACTACCGTTCCTACGAGATGTCGATCAAGCAGGCGCTGATCATCGGGCTGATGCAGGCGGGCTGCGAGGTCGTCGATATCGGGCTCGGCACCACGCCGATGGGCTATTTCGCGCAATTCGCGCTCGACTGCCCGGGCCTCGCGATGGTGACGGCCAGCCACAACGAGAACGGCTGGACCGGCGTGAAGATGGGCGCGGCGCGGCCGCTCACCTTCGGCCCCGAAGAGATCACGCGGCTGAAAGCCATCGTGCTGGGAGAGGAATTCAAGCCGCGCACCGGCGGCAGCTACAGCCGCGTCGAGAACTTCCGCGCCAAGTACCTCGACGAGCTCACCAAGGGCCACAAGCTGTCGCGTCCGATGAAGGTGACGGTCGCCTGCGGCAACGGCACCGCCGGGCTGTTCGCGCCGGAAGCGCTGCGCCGCATCGGCGCGGAGGTGACGGAGTCGCAGTGCAATCCCGACTACAATTTCCCGAACTACAATCCCAACACCGAAGACCTGCACATGCTCGATGCCATGGCGAAGGCGCTGAAGACCAACGGCTCGGAGATCGCGCTCGGCTTCGACGCCGACGGCGACCGCTGCGGCGTGGTCGACGACAAGGGCGAGGAGATCTTCGCCGACAAGATCGGCGTGCTCCTGGCGCGCGACATGTCGACCACGCGGCCGGGCGCGAAATTCGTCGCCGACGTGAAATCGACCGGCATTTTCGCAATCGACCCGGTCCTGAAGAAGAACGGCGCCACCACCGACTACTGGATCACCGGCCATTCCTACATGAAGCGCCGCTGCAAGGAGATCGGCGCGCTGTGCGGGTTCGAGAAGAGCGGCCACTACTATCTCTGCGATCCCTTGGGCCGCGGCTATGACGACGGCATCGTCGCCGGTATCGCGGTGCTCGAGATGCTCGACCGCGCCGGCTCGAAGAAGATGTCCGATCTCGTCGCCAGCCTGCCCAAGACCTGGAGCTCGCCGACCATGGCGCCGGAATGCCCCGACGACAAGAAATACGCCGTCGTCGACGCGATGGTGAAGGAGTACCAGGACGCGCAGAAGAAGGGCGAGAAGATCCTGGGCCAGCCGATCAAGGACCTCATCACCGTCAACGGCGTGCGCGTGACCTTGGAGGACGGCACCTGGGGCCTGGTGCGCGCCTCGTCGAACAAGCCGTCGCTGGTCGTGGTGATAGAGAGCCCCGTGTCCGACGCCCAGATGCACGCCATGTTCAACGACCTCGACGCACGCCTGCGCAAGCATCCGGAAGTCGGCGAGTACGATCAGAAGATTTGAGACACCGGAGCCGCCCCTTCATCCTTCGACAAGCTCAGGATGAAGGGTCTACAGTGAGGTCTTGGCCGAACTCTCACCCTCACCCTGAGCTTGTCGAAGGGTGAGCTTCTCGAAGGGTAAGGAGGCGCAACATGGCCGGGATCGACGAATACAAAGGCACCCGCATCACCGTCATCAATGACGGCAAGCGCTGCATCCATTCGCGCTATTGCGTGCTGAACCTGCCTGAGGTGTTCAAGCCCAATGTCGATGGGCCGTGGATCGATCCCGACGCGGCGGCGGTGGAGGCCGCGATCGCGGTGATCGCCAAATGCCCGTCGGGCGCGTTGCGCTGGCGCGGCGCGCATGAGGAAGCCCCGCCCGGCGTCAACACGATCCGGGTGTGGGAGGACGGCCCGCTCGCGGTCCAGGCGGAGCTGAGCGTCGCCGGCGATGCGTCGAGCCATCGCGCCACGCTCTGCCGCTGCGGCAAGTCCTTCAACAAGCCCTATTGCGACGGCATGCACCGCAAGTCCGGCTTCAAGGCGACGGGCGAGCCCGAAGGCGGTGAGATCGAAACGCTTGCCGTCAAGAACGGGCCCCTCGCGGTCACGCCGACGAAAGACGGCCCGCTGCATGTCGTGGGCGCGCTCGAGATCTGCGCGGCGAGCGGGCACACGATCTGGCGTGGCACCGAGACTTGGCTCTGCCGTTGCGGCCATTCGAAGAACAAGCCGTTCTGCGACGGCAGCCATGAGGCTGCGGGGTTCAAGGCGGACGGCGCGGTCGAATAGCGCTATTTCGCATCGTGAAAGATGATGCCCAGCGTGTAGCGCTCGCCGGCGCGCAGCATGCTCACGCCGTGGCGCATGGTGACGCGGTAGGCGCCGCGCGTGCCTTCCACCGGGCGATGATTGACCGCGAAGACGACGCCATCTCCTTGCGATAGCGGCACGACGCTCGCGCGCGACTGCATGCGCGGGCGCTGCTCGGTAGCCACGAACTCACCGCCCTCGAAATCCTTCGACAGCAGGATCGCGACCTGCAGCGGGAAGACGTGCTCGCCATAGAGGTCCTGGTGCAGGCAGTTGTAGTCGCCGGGTCCGTATTTCAGCAGCAGGGGCGTCGGCCGCGTCTGGCCCGCTTCGTGGCAGCGCTTCAGGAACGCGCGGTGCGTCGCCGGGAAACGCACGCCGCTCTTGAGACGGTCGCTCCAGCGGTTTGCGATCGGGGCAAGACGCGGGTAGAGGCTGTCGCGCAATTCCGCCACGCGCTGCGGCAGGGGATAGTCGAAGTATTTGTATTCGCCGCGCCCGAAGCCGTGCCGCGCCATCACGACCCGGCTGCGGAACTTCGCGTCGTCGCCGTAGCTCGCGGCGAGCGCGCGGCATTCCTCCGGCGCCAGCAGCTTCGGCATCAGCGCCCAACCGTCGCGGTCGAGTGCGGCTTCCAGCTCCGCGCTCATGCCGCCTCGCGCGCCAGCAGACGCTTCTTGCGCTCCGTGCCCCAGCGATAGCCGCAGAGGCTTCCGTCGCTGCGCACCACACGATGGCAGGGCACAGCCACGGCCAGCGGGTTCGCAGCGCAGGCTTGCGCCACCGCGCGCACCGCCTTGGGCCGGCCTATCGTCCTGGCGATGTCGGCATAGCTCGCGGTCTGTCCGGCCGGAATCTTCCGCAGGCTTTGCCAAACCTCCTTTTGGAAGGCCGTGCCGCGCAGATCGACGGCGAACCGCGAGCCGTCGACGAAACCTGCGAGCGCGCGGCCGGTCTCGATGAAGACCGCGTCCGGGAACCGGTCGCGCAGATCGCGCTTGAGCGCCGTGCGGCTGTTGCCGAACAGGATCGCGCACACGCCTTTTCCGCTCTCGGCGACAAGGCTGAGGCCGAGCCAGGTCTCGCCGATGGCGTAATCGAGCGCCTCGCGCTCCGGCCGGCAGCGCTTGCAGGGGCGGAAGCCCGCGCGTTCCGCTTCGGCCGCGGTCGCATGGAATCCCACGTTCTCCATCTTCGGCCGCGCGGCGCAGCTTGGGCGGCAATAGACGCCCGTCGTCTTGACCGAATAGAAATGCTTGGCCTTGGGCATCGGCATCATGATGCTCTCCTGTCTTGCTTTGACGAAGACAGCATCGCCCGGGCCGTTCGCGGCTTCGACCCGATCCTTGCGCCGTTCTTTCAGGCGATGGCGTCGTAGAGCATGCGCGCGGCGGTCACGGCGACGAAGATCGCGAACGCGCCGCGCAGCCGCCTGCGGTCCATGCCGTGCGCGATCTGCGCGCCGAAGGGTGCGGCGAAGAACGAGATCGGCGCGATCAGGAGGAAGCCCAGCAGGTTGACATAGCCGAGCGAATAGGGCGGCAGGTTGTGCGTGCCCCATCCGCTCACGATGGCGCCGATGGTGCCGGGGATGGAGATGATCACGCCGAAGGCCGACGCGGTGCCGACCGCGCGATGGATCGGCATGCCGAACAGCGTCATCACCGGGACGCCGATCGTGCCGCCGCCGATGCCCATCATGGTCGAGACGCCGCCGATCAGCGCGGGCAGGATCGCGCCCAACGGGCCTTCGGGGAGCTTGTCCGCGATGCGCCGCTCCTCGCTCCCAAAGGCGAGCTGCAGCGCGACCAGGATCGCGACGACGGCGAAGACGAGGGTGAGCACGCGGCCGCGCGCGATGCCTGCGAGCGCGCTGCCCGCGACGACGCCGACGAGCATCGGCAGCCACCAGCGGCGCAGCAGCGCCCAGTCGGTGGCGCCTTTCCTGTCATGCGCGCGCGACGATGAGAACGCGGTCGGGATGATGGCCGCAAGCGACGTGCCGGTCGCGATGTGCATGCTCAATCCCGGATCGATGCCCATCAGCCCCAGCACGTGATAGAGCACCGGCACCACGACGATGCCGCCGCCGACGCCCAGCATCCCGGCCGTGAGCCCGCTCACCGCGCCCGCGATCACAAGACCCAGCGCCAGAGTGCCGAGCTCGTTCACAGGAAGATCGCCACGTTCTGGCGCGCGGCGATCACCGCCCGGCCGTCCGCGTTCCATACCGTCAGGACTTGCGGCGAATAGCCGTTGCACGCGGCCTCGGCGCGGCTTCGCACCAGCCACCAGCCATCCCGCGTCGCGGGCGCGCCGCTGAGGACGTCCATCGACCACGTCATGGTGCTGATGGGGGCGGGGTGCTGGAACAGCACCATCGCGGCCGGCGGCGGCGCGTCGGCGAGCGCGATCAGCGGCACCAGGCCTTCGCGCGCCGTTTCGTCGCGATGACGGAACCAGATGAGATATTCCGGCTCGGCGCCCGGCGACATCGGCCGCGCGCCGCCGGCCTTGCGGCTCTCGAAATGGCGCTGGAAGGAGATCGTGGGGCGGTCGCCCGGGAAGAGCGGCTCGCAGCCGGCGGGCGCGGGGACCTTCGGCATCGGCAGGTCGATGTAGTCGAGCCCGGATGCGCGCGCCACGCCGAAGCTGAACAGCGCGCGCGTGGCGAGCCCCGCCTCGCCGGTCAGATCCACGCTCACGAACACGGCGGACTTGCCGCGCCGCAGGACCTGCGCCGACATGGCAAGCGGTCCCGAGGCGGGACCGATGAACGCAAATTGCGCCGAGCGCAGCGGCGGCAGCTCCGGCACCGCGCGGTGCGCCGCTTGCGCGCACAAGGCTGCGGAGAGGCCGCCATAGGCCGTGCGTCCCTGCAGCCAGTCCTCGGGAACCGCGACGCGATACGTGCCGCCGTCCTGCGCGATGGAGGACATCAATGCACTGAAACTCGTCATGGGGGATTCCGAGATAGCGGTCGGGTGAGACTGCCAGCCGCGCATGAGCCGGGCAAGTCAGGCGGCGGCGCGGTCCTGCGCCTGCGCGACATGGGCGAGCGCATCGCGCAGCGTCTGCAGGTTCGCGCCGCGCAGGTTCGCGTTCTCGGCGACGTGGCGGCGGAACAGACGCGCGCCGGGCCTTCCGTTGAACAGGCCCAGCATCGGCTTGGTCAGCCGGTTGAGCGCAACGCGCTGCTCCAATTGCTCCGCCGCGTAATCGACATAGGCGCTTACGGCCTCATCGAACGAGACCGCGGTGCTGCCGAAGAAGCGCGCATCGACCTGCGCCAGCATCGCGGGCGAATGATAGGCCGCGCGGCCCATCATCACGCCGTCGACATGGGCAAGATGCGCGTGCGCCTCATCGAGCGTGTTGATACCGCCGTTGAGGATGATCCTGAGCTTTGGGTGCTCCTGCTTCACCCGATAGACGAGCGCGTAGTCCAGCGGCGGCACGTCGCGGTTCTCCTTCGGCGACAGGCCTTCGAGCCACGCCTTGCGCGCATGGACGGCGAAGGTCTTCACCCCGGCGCGCGCGCACAGCCCGATCACGTCGCGCAGCGCTTCTTCCGGGTCCTGGTCGTCGACGCCGATGCGGCATTTGACCGTCACCGGAATGGAGACCGCCGCGCGCATCGCGCTCACGCATTCGCCGACAAGCTCCGGCTCGCGCATCAGGCAGGCGCCGAAGCGCCCCGATTGCACGCGGTCCGACGGGCAGCCGACATTGAGATTGATTTCGCTGTAGCCGAAATCCGCGCCGATCTTGGCTGCCTCGGCGAGCTTTGCAGGCTCCGATCCGCCGATCTGCAGCGCCACCGGATCTTCGCGGCGGTCGAAGCCCAGAAGCCGCTCGCGGTTGCCGCGCAGGATCGCGTCGGCCGTCACCATCTCGGTATAGAGCAGCGCATGGCGCGTGAGGCTGCGATGGAGGAACCGGCAATGCCGGTCCGTCCAGTCCATCATCGGCGCGACTGAGAATTTGTGGCTCATTGGGGCGAGGTTCTACCCGGCGCGCCCCGCGATGCAACCCGCTATTTCTTCAGCCGGTGGGCGAGCCGGTCGCAGGCGGCCTTGAAGGGCGTCACGGAGAAGACCCAGGCTTCGATCTGCGCCGCCGCCGCCGTGACCTCGGCCTTGTCCCAGGCGAAGGTGCGGCTCGACATCGTGTCGGCCACGGTCGGCGCGGCGATAAGAGCGGCGAGCACGGCACCGAGGATCAGGTTGCGGCGGGTGTGCATGGCGTCCTCCCCAAGCAGGGCTCATCAATAGCAAATCCGCGCGGGCTTGGCGACGGGGTCCTTTTAACCATCCCGTCGCGGCAAGAGCGACAGCACGAAGCCCGCGGCCATCGCGGCCAGCAATCCCATGTTGATGTAGAAGCCGATCGGCGTGCCCTCGGCGCGGCCCGTCGGATAGACCGCGTTGATCGCCCGCGTGCCGAGCAGGCTCGCCAGGAACAGGAGATAGGCGAAGGGGATCAGCGCGCGGTAGCGGATCAGCACGATGACGGCGATCAGCCCCATCAGGATGAGGTACAGGCCCAGAAGCGCGAACAACAGCACGATCATCTCGCCCGCCGCATGACCGTAGCTGTCGAGCGGGATTCCGTCGGCGCCCGCCGCGACCATCGCCGGATGCCACACCGAATTTGCGCCCTGCAGCAAGCGGATGAGCGCGATCGGAACGAGCAGCCAGACGGCGAGAACGCTGCCGCGATAGGCGCCGTTGTCGGCGCTTTTGGGGAATATCCGGTTCAGCATCAATGCGCTCCCTGCAGGGCCTGTCTGCGCCCGGTCCACCGCACGCGGATCAGCCAGAATATCATGAACACCAGCGGCGCCAACGCCGGCACGAAAAGCCAGGGGCCGTGCAGCGCCGCGGGCAGCATCTTCTGCTGGCCCAGGAAGAACGACGCGCTCGCAACGAAGAACGCGAAGCACATCCGCCACAGATGCCGCGCGATGCGCGCGGCTCCGGCGATACCTCCGTTCAGGATCATCCTGAAATCGGACACGGCCGCGATCGCGACCACGAACAGGAACGGATAGAGCGGCGCCATGGGCTCGTCTCCCAGCATGCCGCGCGGTCCCGCGGCGAGCAGCATGGCGATGCCGAGCGCGATGATCCCCAGCGCGCCCGCGAACGCCACGCGTTCGAAGCGCCCTATTCTGCCTTCGCCGCGCTTGACCGTCGCCCAGGCCGTGGCGACGAGATAGAACGTGATCAGGCCGCCCACCATCGATCCGGGATGGCGGATGAGCGGCGCCACCGCCGCGCCTATTCCCGACATCGTGAGCATCGCGGCGAAAAAGACGTTGCCCGCCGCGCGATGAAGCCGCTCGCCCTTGCGCGCCAGGATCGCCGTGTAGCCTGAGATCACCCCCACGATCCCGCCGCCGATATGCAGGGTGAGGACCGCCGTGGCCGTATCCCGGATCCATTCGGGTGCGCCCGGGTCGACGTGAAGGATGGTCATGGCCCTGGCTCCTTGCCCGCGGGGCGCGCGTGCCCATGGACATCCCCGCGGGTTGAAAATAGGAATGCCGATGCCCATTCACATGATCCGCGGGGTCAAAAACATGGCTCCCGGGTTCAGATAGGGGGTGGCATGGTCGAGCCCACGGTTTCGGCCGGCTATGTGAATTCGCTGCTCAAGGTCGTGGCCGCACGCGGCGCGGACCAGGGCGCGCTGCTTGCCGGCGCCGGCATAGACGCGCAGGCGCTCGCCAAGCCCGACACGCGCGTGCCCTTCGCGCGCTTCAAGACCTTGATGCGCGCCGCCAAGGAGATGCTGGACGATCCCGCCCTGGCGCTGCATTTCGGCGAGAACTCGCCGTTCGACGAGATGTCGATCGTGGGGCTGGTCTGCATGGCGGCCGAGACGATGGGCCAGGCCTTCGAGCAGATGAACCGCTATGCGAGGCTCGTCGTCGAGGTCGAGGGGCATGAGAGCGGCGACCGCTTCGCGATTCAGCCCGCGGGCGGCGGGCTGTGCTGGCTCGAGGACCGCCGCAAGAACCCGAACGACTTCCCCGAGCTCACCGAGAGCACCTGGGCGCGGTTCGTGGCGCCTTACGAGAAATTCTTTCCCGGCCGGCCGCATTACGTGAAGGCCGTGCACATGCCGCATGCGCAGCCTGCCTATCGCGCCGAGTACGAGCGCATCTTCAAGATGCCGGTGGTGTTCGGGAGCGAGCGCAACGCGCTGCTGATCACGGAAGGCTGGCTCGCGGAGCCGACGCGCTCCGGCAATCCTTACGTCTTCGGCATCTTCAGCGAGCGCGCGTCGGCGCTGCTCAAGAGCCTCGAGGATTCAAAGACGCTCAAGGGCCGCATCGAGCGGCTTCTCATCCCCATCCTGCACACCGGCGATCTCGGCATGGACGCGGTCGCCAGGCGGATCGGCTTGAGCCGCGCCACGCTCTACCGCAAGCTGCGCGAGGAGGGCACGAGCTACGACGGCCTGCTCGACGATCTGCGCCACCGCATGGCGCTGCACTATCTCGACGGCAGGAAGGTCTCGGTGAACCAAGCGGCGTATCTGGTCGGCTTCTCCGATCCCAGCGTCTTCTCCCGCGCCTTCAAGCGCTGGACGGGCAAGAGCCCGGCGCAGAGGAAGGGAATGTAACCCTCTAACCCGTCATCGCCCGCTTTATGCGGGCGACCCACGGCAACAAGCGCAGATCATCGAGCTTGCATCCGTGGGTCGCCCGGACAAGCCGGGCGATGACGTCAATTTTGTAAAAGAGAACGGCGTCGCTCTACAGCAGCTTCATCAGCAGCTTGCGCAGCTTGGGGCTGAAGCCGAGCGCGAAGCCGAAGGCGAGGAGGCCGCCGAGCAGCATCGGCGAATTGTTGTTGAGCACCGCATGCGCCTGGCGGCCGAACAGCTCGCCGAGCTCGGCGGTGCTGCGGTGACGCGCGGCATCCTTGGGCGGGATCGCGTTGCGCGAGATCAGCCGTCCGATCCACAGCACGAGCAGGCCGAAGATGACGCCCGCGAGCGCGGTCAGCAGAGCCGCCATCCACGGCGCCATCATCTCGGCGAGGCCGAGATAGAGGGCTGCGATGAGAAAGGCGACCGCGACGCAGAATCCCGCGCTCGCGATCAGGATCGCGGCGGAATTGATCGCCAGTCGCCCCAGGAAGCGGTCCATCGGATGATGTTCAGCGCCGTCCGCCGAAGATCAGGCCGAGCAGCACGCCGACGCCGAACGCGACGCCGGCCGAGGCCAGCGGTTGCTCGCGGATCTTCTCTGCCACGTGATCGGCGGTCGTCTGCGTCTCCGACCAGACATAGTCGCCGGCCGCCTTGGCGCGGCTCGCGGCCTCGGAACCGGCCGCCCGCGCGGTCTGCTCCAGAAGTTGGGCGATGCGCGCGAACTCGGAGCGGAGCTGTTTGAACTCGCCCGCCAACGCGTCCACATTCTTCTCGGTGTCAGCCATGATGTCCTCCGAACCGGGCGAGTTTCCGCCGGAACATGGTAAAAATGGGTTACGGGCGCGCTACCTGCTAGCCCTCTTCGCCAGAGTCAAGCGATAACGCGGAAAACTGGGGTTTGGCGCGGGGGCAGCTACTATATTTGCCTATCCTCCCCCGTCCTTACGGGGGAGGCGGCGCGCAGCGCCGGAGGGGGACTTCCCCCACCGCTCGGCTCACGCCTCGCCCCTCCCCCGTAAGGACGGGGGAGGATAACTACGCCCCCGTCCGCTCCTTGAAAAAGGCGATGACGCGCTCCTCGGCCTGCTTGGTCCGGCTGCCGGGCTCGTCGATCAGGTTGACGGTCAGGACCGAGTGGCTCTGGACCAGGCCCGGCGCGGAATCGGCGTCGTCGAGCTCGATGGCCTCGAACTTGTCTCCGAAGGCGCGCTTGTAGGTCTCGAAGCGCTCGTCGGGCACCAGCTTGTCGCTCTTGAAGCGCAGGCCGATGGCGGAGAGGTTCTCGTCGTGGAAGCGCTTGCGCGCGCAGTCGATCTCGTAGGGCGAGACGTCGATCGCGCCCTTGCCCGCGAACACCGTCGCCGGCATCGAGGGCTGCGAGAGCACCGGCGCCACCACCGACGGCTCGGTCATCATCGCCAGCGCGAAGCCGCCCGTGAAGCACATGCCGACGGCGCCGACGCCCTTGCCGCCGCATTCGCTCTTGGCCTGGCGCGCCAGCGCGCGCAGCCATTCGACGATCGGACTCGACCTGCCGTCCTTCCAGACGTTGAACTCGCGCGCGACGCAGATGGTCTTGAGCATCGTGCCCAGCGCGTAGCCGCGCGTCACCGGGCGTCCCGGCGTGCCGAACAGGCTGGGCAGGAACACCGTCATGCCCGCACCCGCGACGCGGTCGGCGAAGCGGATCACGAGCGGATGGATGCCCGGCATCTCATGGATGACGATGACCGCGGGCCCCATGCCGCGGCGGAAGACCTTGCGCGTCCAGCGCCCGTCGTTGAAATCGAAGGAGGTGTAGTCCTTCAAGGTGTGCGAATAATCCATTGCCCGTGGCCCCGCGCGCGCCATACCTTCGTTGGCCTGAGATTAGGGGAGGGCCGATGACCTGGGCAAGCTACAGCGCGTTCGTCGTCGCGATGACGGCGCTGTGCGTCGTGCCGGGCCCGGCGGTCGCGCTGGTGCTCTCCCAGGCGCTCAGCCACGGCGCGCGCAAGGCGGTGTGGTCGATCCTCGGCATCACGGCCGCGGGCACGGCCTGGTTCGCGCTGTCGGCGACGGGGATCGGGGCCGTGCTGAGGGCGTCCTATTCGCTGTTCTTCGCGATCAAATGGATCGGCGTCGCCTATCTGATCTGGCTGGGCGTGGCCACGTTCTTCAGGACGTCGAAGCTTGGCAGCCTCCAGCCCGCCCAAGGGAGCCCGAGCGCAAGGCGGCTGTTCGCGGGCGGCTTCGTGATGCAGATGGCCAATCCCAACATCCTTTTGTTCTTCACGGCGTTCCTGCCGCAATTCATCGCGCCGCGCGCCCCGCTCCTGCCGCAGATCGCGGTCCTGGCTTTGACCACCGCAATCATCGAGCTCGTGGTGCAGCTTGCCTATGCCGGGCTTGCGGCGCGCGCGCGCGCATTGTTCGCAACGGAGCGTTTCGCGCGGATGACGGACCGCGTCTCGGGCTCGCTTCTCATCGCCGCCGGCATCGGCATGGCGGCGATGCGGCGCGCCTGATTGTTGCCACGAATTGCGCTAGGCTGACCGCGAAAAGGGGGGGTGCCGATGCAGCTCTATCGCGCCTTGTGCGCAACCGTCTTCACCGCGGCGCTCGTGGCGAGCGTCAATGCCGATCCGGCCGCGGAGACAAACACCGCCGCCAGCTTCGAGGCCTGGGTCGCCAAGGCGGAAGCCGGCGATCCCTCGACCGACTACACCGCTCTTCGCCGGGCCTACGTGCTCTCGAAAGACTACGATCCCTATATGGGAAGCAGCGAAGCGCCCTTCATGGACGCCTGGAAAGCGTTCGAGGCGAAGGATTGCGCCACCGCGATGGCCAAGTCCGAGGAGGCGCTCAAGATCAACTACACGATCGGCGCCCTGCACATGGTGCGCAGCGACTGCTTCAAGCAGGCGGGAGACAAGGCCCGTTCCGAGCGCGAGCTCGCCATCGGCAAGGGCCTGACCGATTCCCTGCTGGCGAGCGGCGACGGCAAGTCCGTCGAAACCGCCTATGTCGTGGTGACGATGGGCGAGGAGCGGATGGCTCTCACCTTTCTCGACCTGCCGGAGCAGGAGCAGTCGCTGTTGAACGACAAGGGGCACATGTTCGACGCGATCACCGGGGTCAATCGCAAGACCGGCAAGGAGCAGACGGCCTATTTCAACGTGGACGCGCTGTTCTATGGGCTGTCGAAGGGACTCAAATGACGCAAACCACGGATCCCGAACTGCTTCGCCTGCGCGACAGCATCGACAATATCGACGCGGCGCTGATCCACGTCCTGGCCGAGCGCTTCAAGTGCACGCAGGCGGTGGGGCGCTACAAGGCCGAGCACGGCCTGCCGCCTGCCGATCCCGCGCGCGAGGCTGCCCAGATCGCGCGCCTGCGCAAGCTCGCCGAAGCCGCCAAGCTCGATCCCGATTTCGCCGAGAAGTTCCTGAACTTCATCGTTACGGAAGTCATCCGCCATCACGAGGCGATCCGCGCGGAGAAGGGGTAAACCCCAATTGTCATGGCCCGGTCCATACGCTGTCGCCATGGACCGGGCCATGACACCTGTGTTGGGGGCGAGCTTGCGGCCTCCCCGCGCCGCTGTATCATCGCGGACAGAACGACCAGGAGCCGCGCCCATGGACCTCACCTTCACGCCCGAGGAAGAAGCCTTCCGCGCCGAGGTGCGCGCCTTCATCGCCGAGGCCAAGCCCAAGCTGCCGAAGACCGACGTCGGCGCGCCCGAAGCGGCGAACCGTTCGAAGGAGGACTACCTCGCCTGGCACAAGCTCCTCCACGCGAAGGGCTGGGCGGCGCCGCATTGGCCGACGCAATATGGCGGCACGGGCTGGAACGTGACCCAGCGCTTCATCTTCAACCAGGAAGCGGCCAACGCGGAAACGCCGACGACGCTGCCGTTCGGGCTCACCATGTGCGGGCCCGTCATCTTCAACTTCGGCAACGACGAGCAGAAGAAGAAATTCCTGCCGCGCATCCTCTCGGGCGAGGATTGGTGGTGCCAGGGCTATTCCGAGCCGGGCGCGGGCAGCGACCTCGCCAATCTGCGCACCAAGGCGGTGCGTGAGGGCGACTTCTACATCGTCAACGGCCAGAAGACCTGGACGACGCTTGCTCAGTATGCGGATTGGATCTTCTGCCTGGTGCGCACCGATCCAAACGTCAAGCCGCAGGAGGGCATCACCTTCCTGCTGATCGACATGAAGACGCCGGGCATCACGGTGAAGCCGATCATCGTGCTCGACGGCGCGCGCGAGGTGAACGACGTCTTCTTCGACAACGTCAAGGTGCCGGTCGAGAACCGCGTCGGCGAGGAGAACAAGGGCTGGACCTATGCCAAATTCCTGCTCGTGAACGAGCGCAGCGGCATCGCGGGCACGGCGCGCTCGAAGAAGGCGGTGGCGCGGCTGAAGGAGATAGCAGGCGCCGAGCTCGTCGACGGTACGCCGCTGATCGAAACCGATGATTTCTCCAGGAAGGTCGCCGAGCTCGAGGTCGAACTCGCGGCGCTCGAATTCACCGAGCTGCGCACGCTGGCGCAGGAATCCAAGGGCCACATGGCCGGTCCCGAAAGCTCGATCCTGAAGATCCGCGGCACCGAGATCCAGCAGCGCATCACCGAGCTGACCGAGGAAGCGGTGGGCTACTACGCGTTCCCCTACGAGCGCGGCATGGGCAGCAACGAATATCCGCCGGGTCCCGACTACGCCGCCGGCACGGCAGGCCGCTACTTCAACATGCGCAAGGCCTCGATCTACGGCGGCTCGAACGAGATCCAGCGCAACATCATCGCCAAGGCGGTGCTGGGGCTGTAGCGGCGCCGTCATCCTTCGAGGCTCGCTCCGCTCGCACCTCAGGATGACGATTTCCGGCTATCTCATTCGCGTCACCCTGAGGTGCATCGCGCAGCGATGCCTCGAAGGGCGACGCGGCAGTTTATGCCATCGGCGGCAGGTTGCGGCGGTCGGCGGTGGCTTGGCGGATGGCGGTCGGCGAGGCGCCGTAATAGTCGCGGAAGGTGCGGTTGAAATAGGAGACGTCGCCGAAGCCTCCGGCGAGCGCGATGCTGCTGATGCTCAGATGCGCCTGGCGCATGTCGGTGAGCACGGCGTGCACGTTCTCCAGCCGCTTGACGAGCAGGAACTCCGAGAACGTCGTGTCCTCGGCCTCGAACAGGCGCTGCACCTGGCGCGCGGAGAGCGCGTTGGCGGCTGCGACCCGCGCCACGGACAATTCCTGATCGGCGAGATTGTCCGCGACATAGCGCTTGATCGCGCGCCGCCTGGTCTCGGCCGGCGAAAGGCCGCCCGCCATCGCCTCGCGCGCGGAATGCAGGACCAGGACGAGAAGATTGAAGATGTGGCCGACCGTCATCGCGCGCAGATCCGCGCCCGTCAGCCCCTGGCTGTCGTCGAGGGTACGCAGATAGGTCGTGAGCATGCGCAGGCTTTCATCGCCGCGCCGGATGACGAGGCCGCTCAACTCGTCGGCATCCGGCACCAGCGCGCGCAGCCGCGCGCCGTCCACCCGCGCGCAGGCGTGCCGCCCGGTGGTGTGCCGGATGAAGGCCATCTCGTCCGAGCAGCGCAGGAAGCAGCCGTCGCCTTCCTCGAGCGCGCTTTCGCGTCCGGCCACGCGCATCGTCAGCGGCCCCTCGGTGTTGATGACGATGAGGAAGCCCTCGCGATCCGCCGCCGCCATGGCGCGCGTGCGCTGGATGAGCATCGCGCTGAGCTGCCCGCCGCCGAAACGCACGCCCGGCAGCAGCCTGAGCGACGCGTCGACCTGGATCGGCGTGGGCGTCAGGGCCTCGACGTCCGCCTTGAGCAGCATGCGCGAGAGCACCTGCGTCCAGTCCGCAAGGCGCAAGTGAGGCTCGTGATCCTCGGACCAGAAACGCAGGAGGCGGAAATCGGACTGCGGAAATGCCAAGCGGTCGTCCCCCAAAAAACGGCCGGTGTCTTTCTAGAGCGACACTGTGGCGGGAAAAAGGGCTGCGCCGGCTTCCCTCTCGTTATGCTTGCCTCGCCCCGGCGGACCGGTCGATACTGCCCCGCCGCCGCCGGGGATGGTCATGGATTTCTCTTTCAGCGAAGAGCAGACGCTGCTGCGCAATTCGGTCTCGCGCTATCTCGCCGACAACTACAAGTTCGAGGACTGGCGGAAATTCACCCGGGGCGAGACGGGGCGCGATCCCAAGCACTGGGCGCAGTTCGCCGAGCTCGGGCTTCTGGCGGCGCCGCTCCCCGAGGCGCATGGCGGACTGGGCGGCGACGCCGTCTCGACCCTGATCGTGATGGAGGAGTTCGGCCGCGCACTCGTGGTCGAGCCCTACGTGCCGACGGTGGTGGTGGGCGGCGGGCTTATCGGCCGCGCCGGCTCCGAGGCTATGAAAGAGGAGTGGATCCCGAAGATCGCCGGCGGCGAGACGCTGATGGCGTTCGCCTTCGCCGAGCCGCAGGGCCGCTACAATCTCGCCGACCTTTCGACGACCGCGAAGAAGCAGAGCGCGGGCTATGTCTTGAACGGCCAGAAATCGGTCGTCATCGGCGGGCCCTGGGCGGATGCGCTCATCGTCACCGCGCGCAGCGCGGGCGGGCGGCGCGACGAGAAAGGCGTGAGCGTCTTCCTGGTCGACAAGGCGTCGAAAGGCGTCTCGGCCCGCGACTTCCCGACCGTCGACGGCGGCCGCGCGTCCGAGATCACCTTCGAGAACGTCGAGGTGCCGGCATCGCGGCTGATCGGCGACGCAGATAGCGGCCTGGCCCTCGTCGAGCGCGCCGTCGATGAGGCGATCGCCGCGGTATGCGCCGAAGCCACGGGCGGCATGAAGATGCTGGTCGACGCCACTGTCGACTATTCCAAGAACCGCAAGCAGTTCGGCGTGCCGATCGGCAAGTTCCAGGTGCTGCAGCACCGCATGGTCGACATGTTCGTGAACTACGAGCAGGCGGTGTCGATCACGCTGATGGTGACGCTCAAACTGGCGAACGACGCCGAGCGCGCGAAGGCGGCATCGGCGGCCAAGGCGCAGATCGGCAAATCGGGCCGCTTCGTCGGCCAGAGCGCGATCCAGATCCATGGCGGCATGGGCATGACCGACGAGCTCAACGTCGGCCACTACTTCAAGCGCCTGACGATGATCGACACGCTGTACGGCAATGTGGACCATCACCTGCGCAGATTTGCGGCTGCGGCGTGACCTTCCCACAGCCGCTGTTGACCGGGCGGTGAAGCTGTTCCATCGTCCATCGCGGGGTTAATCGCGATTTCCCCATAGGCGGTCAGCCCAAATATCGCGTCCAGCCCAATTGGGCGAGACGCTCGTGCTGCCTGCGATCCAAACCCGCTTTCCGTATTCTTGGACGCTTCGTTCCGCGCGACCGTCGGCTTTCGCGGAGCTAAGGCCATGAAGAAACAAGGAACCAGGTTCCTGACGCGCTCGGACATCGCGCGGCTGATGAGCCTCGACGACTATCTGCTGGCGGCGGAAGAGGCGTTTGCAGGGATGGCCACTGGACGGATCGGCGTACCGCCGCCGATGCATTTGGCGGGATCTGGAGGAGGCTTTCACGTCAAGGGCGCGAGCTCTGCCGGCGATTCGCGCCATATCGCGGTCAAGCTGAACGGCAATTTTCCGGAGAATCCCCAGTCGCGCAATTTGCCGACCATCCAAGGCGTGATCGTCCTGGCCGATGCGACCGACGGATCGATGCTGGCAATCATGGATTCAATGGAAGTGACGTTGCAGCGTACGGCCGCTGCTACGGCTCTGGCCGCGCGCCATCTGGCGCGCCCCGACGCGTCGACCTTGGCCATATGCGGCTGCGGCGCGCAAGCCGTTGCGCAGCTTCGGGCGCTCGCAAGCGTTTTCTCCCTACGGCGCGTGAAACTATGGGACCGCGACTTCGAACGCGCGCGCAGGTTTGCAAAGGACTTCGACAGCGATCCGGCGATCGAAATGCACGCCGCATCCGCCCTTGATCAGGCGACACGCGACAGCGACCTGATCGTGACGTGCACGACGGCGACAAGCCCGTTCCTCGGCCCGGATTGCGTTTCCGAGGGCACATTCATCGCCGCCGTCGGAGCCGACAGCCCGGCGAAGAGCGAGATCATGCCAGAGTTGATGGCGGAATCCGTCATCGTGACGGATGTGCTCGAGCAATGCGCCGTGATGGGCGATCTCCACCATGCCATTCTGGCGGGTAGGCGGGCGCGAGACGAACCCTACGCCGAACTGGGAGAGGTCGTGGTCGGGAAACGCAAGCCTCGCGTCAATGACAGCGGCATTGTCGTGTTCGACTCCACCGGGACCGCCGCGCAGGACCTCACCGCGGCTTTGCGCATTCACCAACGCGCGGGCACCGAAAATATCGGCGTCGAAATCAATCTCGGAGAGTGACGAAAGGGTCACCCCGCCTGCTTCATACGTTCCCGCGCGCGCGATTTGGGCAGGGTGATCGTCACGCGCGTGCCTTCGCCGGGCGTGCTGTCGAGGCTCACGCGTCCGCCCATCGCCTCGACGAGGCCGCGCACGATGGGAAGGCCGAGCCCCGTGCCGTGGTCGGCGATCACCGCGTCGTGCCGGCCCTGGCCGAAATTCTCGAACACCAGCGCCAGGTCGCTTTGCGCGATGCCGACGCCGTTGTCTTCGACGCCGAAGACGGGTGCGCCGTCCACGTCGAGATGGGCGAAGAGGACGACGCGTCCGCCTTCCGGCGTGAACTTGACGGCGTTGGAGACGAGGTTGGTCAGCACCTGGCGCACCGCGCGCTCGTCGGCATGGAGGATGGGGAAGCGCGGATCGATCTCGATGCACATCGAAAGCTTCTGCGCCTCGGCGCGCACCGACATCAGCACGCGGGCGCTCTCCATCGCGGGCGCGATCTCCATCTCCGCCTCATGCAGCGTCATGCGGCCGGCTTCGATCTTGGCGAGGTCGAGGATGTCGTTGATGAGCGCAAGCAGGTGCTTGCCCGAGCCGTGGATGTAGCCGCCATACTCGCTGAACCGGCGGCCCCCGCCGCCCGCCTGGATGATCTCCGAGAATCCCAGGATCGCGTTCAGCGGCGTGCGCAGCTCATGGCTCATATTGGCGAGGAAGGCCGATTTCGCGCGGCTCGCGTCCTCGGCGCGCTCGCGGGCGCGGTCGGATTCCTCCTTCGCGTCGCTCAGCTCGTCGATCAGCTTCCCGCGCTCATGGGCGAGCTTGAGCATCCTGGTGCGCGTCTCGTAATTGGTGTCGAAAAGGCCGGCCATCAGGAACCAGAAGGCGAGGGAGAGCGCGCTCAGGAAACCGCCCAGCGGATAGCCGCCGAGGAACGGCATGGTCACGAGGGCCGCGAGATAGACGATCATCGCGACGGCGCCGTTCGCATAGTGCACGGCGCCCATCGACGACCAGCCCGCGAGCGTGCAGGCGACGGTGAGGAAAAGCAGCGTCTGGCCGGAGCTCGCCTCCGCCGGCCACAGGAACGGTGCCATCGCGCACCACGCCGCGGCCTGCACGAAGGTCATCAGGGTGAAGGCGCGGGCGCGGAACGTGATGCCCTCGATGCTGTCGTCGGTATGCGCGCGGATCGCGCGATGCGCGATCTCGACGCCTATGACGAGGACGGTGATGAGCGCGGGCCAGGCGATCAGGCGCCACAGCGGCACCCAGGCGCTCTCGGCCAGCGCGATCAGCACTGCGCCGAAGGGAAGCACGAACGTCGTCGCCTGCGAGCCCTGGCGCGCGATGCGAAGCTGCTCGTCTACGAGGCGCGCCTCGGTCGCGTCCTTCGGCGCAAGCGACGCGACGAAGGCGTGCCGCAGCGCCGCCAACGAGGCGGTCCTTCGCGCGACGAGGCGTGACAAGCTCACCGATCACCTTAAGCTGCGTTCCCGAGAGCATGCCTTGCCACATGTTAAGGGAGGTTTTCGCCCGCCCCCGCGATGGTGGTAAAGAAACGGTAAGCGCGAAGGAGGGAACGGCCATGCCGGTGCTGAAATACGAGAAAACGGGCAGCGTGGTGACGCTGACCATGGACCGTCCCGAGAGCCGCAACTCCTTGGGGGAAGAGGGCGATGGCGAGGTCTTCGCCGCTGCCTGTGCCCAGCTCAACGCCGACCGCGAGGTGCGCTGCGCGATCCTGACGGGCGCGGGCCCCGCCTTCTCCGCCGGCGGCAACGTGAAGGCGATGCGCGAGCGCGCCGGCGCGTTCGCGGGCGCGGGCGTGCACATCCGCGAGCGCTACAGGAACGGCATCCACCGCATCGTGCGCGCGCTCTGGGGCGTGGAGGTGCCGATGATCGCCGCGGTGAACGGGGCCGCGATCGGGCTCGGCAACGACGTGGCATGCCTTGCCGACATGCGCATCGCCGCCGAAGGCGCGGTCTTCGGCGCGACGTTCCTGCGCATCGGGCTGGTGCCGGGCGACGGCGGCTCGTGGATCCTGCCGCGCGTGGTGGGGCTGGCGCGCGCCGCCGAGCTCGTCTTCACCGCCGACACGATCGATGCCGCCACCGCGCGCGAATGGGGCCTCGTCTCCAAGGTCGTGCCCGCTTCGTCCTTGATGGAGGAAGCGCGCGCGCTCGCAGGGCGCATCTGCCGCCAGCCGCCCGACGTGCTTCGCATGACCAAGAAGCTGATGCGCGAGGGGTTAGGGGTGAGCTTCGACACGATCATGGAGATGTCGGCCGCCTATCAGGCGCTGGCGCATCTGACCGAAGACCACCGCGAAGCCGTCGCCGCGTTCTTCGAGAAGCGCGAGCCGGACTACAAGGGGAAATAACTCCACTGTCATCCCCGGCCGAGCGCCGCGTGAGCGGCGCGAGGGGAAGGGGACCCAGGTGGAAAGAGCCAGACCGGTCCATCCACCTGGGTCCCCTTCCCTCGCATCGACACTGTCGTGTCGATGCTCGCCGGGGATGACAGTTGAAGCTACGACGCCGCTTTCAGCTTCTCGCGCACGCGGCTTGCCGGAAGGTGCACGCTGACGCGCGTGCCTCTGCCGAGCTCGCTTTCGAGCGCGATCGTGCCGCCATGGGCGTGCACAAGACCCAGCGCGATGGGAAGACCGAGCCCCGTGCCCTTGTCGCTGATCGCCACGTCGTGGCGGCCCTGGCCGAAGGTTTCGAAGATGCGCGCCTGGTCCTCGGGCGCGATGCCGACGCCGTCGTCGGCGACGCCGAAGACGATGCCGCCGCCGGGCCCGGCCTGCGCGAAGACACGCACCTCGCCGCCCGGCGTGAACTTGATCGCGTTGGAGAGCAGGTTGAGCACGATCTGCTTGAGCGCACGCTCGTCGGCATGGACGAGCGGCAGCGCGCGCGCGACGGCGACCTCGAGCGCACAGCCGCCCGATTGCGCGCGCGGCGCCATCAGCGCCGCGGCGTCGTCGATAAGGCGGCCGAGATCGACGTCGCTCTCGCGCAGCTCGAAGTGGCCTGCCTCGATCTTGGCGAGGTCGAGCACGTCGTTGATCAGCGTCAGCAGGTGCTGGCCCGAGCCGTGGATGAGGCTTGCGTACTCGTAGTGCTTCTCGACGTCGGTGAAGGCGCGCGCGCCGATGAGCTCGGAAAAGCCCAGGATCGCGTTCAGGGGCGTGCGCAGCTCGTGGCTCATATTGGCGAGGAATTGCGACTTGGCGAGGCTCGCGGCCTCGGCGCGCTCGCGGGCGATGTCGGATTCGGTCTTGGCCTGGGCGAGCGCCACGATCAGGTCGCTCTTGTCGTTGCGCAGCATCAGCATGTCGCGCGCCGTGCGGTAGATCTGCAGCGACATCCAGGCGAGATAGAAGATGAAGACCACGGCGAGGGCCGCGATGCCGTTGTAGATCAGCCCGCCGTCGCGCAAGGGGGCTGCGACCAGCGCCGTGCCGTAGACGGCGAAGACGACGACGGCGAGCGGCCGGCTCGATCCCACCAGCGCGCCGTTGCCCGCGACCGTGCAGGCGAGCAGGAGCACGATCACCAGATTGTTCAGATCGTCGTGCGGCGCCCAAAGGAAGACGACCATCGACGCCCAGCCGAGCGCGAAGAGCAGGTAGGCGAGCGTCGCGCGCCGGATCCAGACTTCGGCCATGCGTGCGTCGGGCAGGCCCTTGCGGAAGCGCTGCGAGACGAGCCCGAGCGGGATCACGCTCGCGGTGAGCAGCGCGAACCAGGTCTCGAGCCGCACGACGCTCACCCAGCGGTGATACATCACGCAGATGATCGCCGCGAACATCGGCATCAGGAAATGGTTGGGCCCCAGATTGCGCAAAGCCAGCGCAAGCTGATCCAGCCGAAGCTTGCCGGCGCGCTCACGCATCATGGCGTCGTCCATGCGCCGGTCTTTCCCCTTGGCCGAACGCGGCAGTGTGCGGGGGCCAAGGTTAAAAGAGCTTTGCGCCGGTGGATTTGCGCGCTACACGGGTGCCATCGAGCCATTGATGCAATCAAAACGGGAGAATTGGGCCATGGCCATCGGCGTGATCGCGACCTTGAAGGTCCAGGACGGCAAGGGCGCCGAGCTGGAAGAGGTGTTCCGTATGCTGAGCGAGCAGGTCCGCGCGGGCGAGCCGGGCAACCAGCTCTACCGGCTCTGCAAGTCGCGCGGCGACTCGAACACCTATGTCGTGATGGAGATCTACGCCGACCAGGCCGCGATCGACGCGCACCGGGGCGCCGAGCACTTCAAGGCCGCCGGCCCCAGGATCGGCGCCTGCCTCGCGGGACGGCCGGAGATCCAGTATCTGGACGCTGTGTAGGGTCCAACCTCCCCCTTGTGGGGAGGTCGAAAAATGCGAAGCATTTTTCGGGTGGGGGTTCGGTGCGGGGCTGCGCCCCCACCCGAAATCTCTTCGCTGCGCTTCGAGATTTCGACCTCCCCACAAGGGGGAGGTTGATTCACGTAAACGGCACCAGCATCGGCACGCGGGCGGCATAGGCGTCGTAGTCGGCGGCGCCGAGCTCCTGGCGTAGGAAACGCTCCTCGAGCCGCGCCTTGATGTACCAGCCCAACGTCATCAGCACAGCGCCCGCCAGCGCGAACACGCTGCCTCGCACCACGACCATGGCGATCGAGGCCGCGATGATGCCGGTATAGATCGGGTGGCGCACCAAACCGTAGGGTCCGGCGTCGACGACGCGATGATCGCTCTTCTTCGTCACCGAGGCCGACCACAGCCGGCCCAGATGCAGCCGCGCCCACCACGCGAAGAGGAAACCCAGGACCGCGAGCCCCACCATGCTCCAGGAAAGCGCAGGTCCCGCGATCCACAACATATAGGGTGAGCTGGGATCGCGCTCGACGAGCCCGAACAGGAGCACCGCGCCCACGATGGTCAACAGGCGATAGAAGAACTCCGAGCCCGCCGCCGGCCGTGCCACGGTGCGGTTGGCCCAGAGCGCGGCCGCCCACCACGACACGGCCCAGAACGCCCACACCGCAAAAAGCGCGTTCTCGGGATTGATCATTGCCCTGGTCATGACGGCCTCCTGCGACGGCCTTGACGTAAGCGCGCATCCGGATGCCCACAAGGCCGGTGCGTCAGAATTCCAGGAGCGTCGCCTGCTTGACCGAGGGCAGGGCGCGGATGTCCTTCAGCACCGTCTCGCTCACGCCGCCGTCGACCTGGACGAGCGCGATGGCGTCGGCGCCGGGGGCCGCGCGGCCGAGATTGAAATTGGCGATGTTGACCTTGGCCTCGCCGAGCAGCGTGCCCAGCCGCCCGATCATGCCGGGCTTGTCCTCGTTGATCACATAGAGCATGTGCGAAGCGAACTCCGCGTCCATGTTGATGTCGCGGATCTGGATGAGGCGCGGGCGTCCGTCCGAGAACACCGTGCCCGCGACACGGCGCGTCGTGCCGTCGGCAAGCACGACCACGATCTTGACATAGGATTCGTAGATGCCCGCGCGGTCGCGCTTGATCTCGGCGACCTTGATGCCGCGTTCCTTGGCCACGACCGGCGCGTTGACCATGTTGACCTGGGCGAGCGCGGGCTTGAGGAGCCCTGCGAGCACCGCCTGCGTAAGTGCTGTGGTGTTGAGTGCGCCCGCGCCGCCCTCGTAGACGATCTCGACCTCCTTGATCGAGGTGTCGACGAGCTGGCCGCAGAACAGGCCGAGCTTCTCGGCGAGCGAGATCCAGGGCCGCACCTTGTCGGCCTCCTCGGCGCTGATCGAGGGCATGTTGAGCGCGTTGGTCACGGCACCTGTGAGCAGGAAGTCCGAGATCTGCTCGGCGACCTGCAGCGCCACCTTTTCCTGCGCCTCGGCGGTGGAGGCGCCCAGATGCGGCGTCGCCACCAGCTTGTCGTTGCCGAAAAGGATGTTCTCTCTTGCCGGCTCCTCCTCGAACACGTCCAGTGCCGCGCCGGCGAGATGGCCGCTGTCGAGCGCGGCCTTGAGCGCGCGCTCGTCCACCAGCCCGCCGCGCGCGCAATTGATGAGGCGGGCGCCCCTCTTCATGCGCTGGATCGCATCGGCGGAGATGATGCCCCGCGTCTCGGCGGTGAGCGGGGTGTGCAGGGTCACGAAATCGGCGCGCGCCAGCAGATCGTTCAGCTCGACCTTCTCGATCCCGAGGTTCTTGGCGCGCTCGGGCGAGAGATAGGGATCGAACGCGATCACGCGCATGCGAAGGCCCTTGGCGCGGTCGGCGACGATGGCGCCGATATTGCCCGCGCCTATCAGGCCGAGCACCTTGCCCGTGAGCTCCACGCCCATGAAGCGGTTCTTCTCCCACTTTCCGGCCTGCGTCGATGCGTTTGCGGCGGGAAGCTCGCGCGCCAGCGCCATCATCAGTGCGATGGCGTGCTCGGCGGTGGTGACCGAATTGCCGAACGGCGTGTTCATCACGATGATGCCGGCGGCGGTCGCGGCCGGCACGTCGACATTGTCGACGCCGATGCCGGCGCGGCCGATCACCTTCAGGCGCTGTGCGCGCGCGATCACCTCGGCCGTCAGCTTCGTGGCCGACCGTACCGCGATGCCGTCGTAGCCGCCCACGATCTTCAGAAGGTCGTCCTTCTTGAGGTCGGTGATGACGTCGGCCTCGATGCCGCGCTCCTTGAAGATCGCGACCGCGGCGGGTGAGAGCTTGTCGGCGATGAGGACTTTCGGCGCGCTCATGTCGTGGCTGTCCTGCGGAAGAAGAAGGGCTCGGTGTCGAGCAGGGCCTGCATCACGCCGTCGTTCTTGTTGCGGTCGATCTGCATCACGTCGATCGTCGCGCCCTCCCCGGCGATGCGGCCGATCTCGGCGGAGACCGCATCCCAGTCGCCGATCGTCTCCACGCCGATCAGAGGATGCGGCGGTTTGCCGGCGAAGCCGATCTGCACGAGATAGGCCGCGAGCACGTCGGGCCTGGCCTCGAAGGCACGCGTCAAGGCGTCCACGAGCGCCTGGGGATAGACGGCGGGCTGCCCGATCAGGACCTCCGTCGGCTTGTCGATGACGATGCGCTGCGGCGTTATCGTCTTCCGATCGAGGAGGTCGTCGATCGCGTCCGGCGTGAACTCCCAGCCGAGCTCGGAACCCATGTTGAGGATCACGGTGACGCCGCGCGTCATCTCGAACAGCGCGCGGCCTTTCAGCGTGACATAGGCGGTGTGCTGCTCGATCCCCGCCTTGAGCCGGGCGTTGGAGGTGAAGCAGGGGATGCAGCGCTGCCCGCCCCGCTCGACGAGGCCGAGCTTGAGCTTCTCGCCGGGGCGCAGCGCGCCGCCCTCCTCCGAGAACTCGCGCCCCTCGACGCGCCCGACGACGACGAGATCGGATTCCAGCAGCAGGCGCTTGAACTCGCGCCGCGTCATCGCGTTCTTGTTGGCGCGCAGCAGCGCCTCCTCGAGCGGATTCTCAGGCACGAAGCTCATGGACGCGTCTCCTTCCACGCCCAGTCGAGCCAGGGCGCGAGCGCCGCGATGTCGGCGCTCTCTATCGTTGCGCCGCACCAGATGCGAAGCCCCGGCGGCGCGTTCCTGTGGCCCGCGACGTCGAAGGCGACGGCTTCGGCTTCGAGGAGATCCGCGAATTTCTTCACCGCGCCGTAGCGCGCGTCTTCGCTCAGGCGCGTGAAGCCGGGATCGACGATCTTCAGGCACACGCTGGTGGTGGAGCGATAGGCCGCATCGCCCGCGAGGAAGTCGACCCAGTCGCTGTTCCTCACCCACGCCTCGAGCGCGGTGAAATTCTCCGCCACGCGCGCCTCGAGCGCCTTCAGCCCGCCGATGCCTTCGGCCCAGGTGAGCGCGTCGAGATAGTCCTCGAGCGCCAGCATCGACGGCGTGTTCAGCGTCTCGCCCTGGAACACGGCCTCGTTCAGCTTGCCGCCTTTTGTCAGGCGGAAGATCTTGGGCAGCGGCCAGGGGGGCGTGTAGGCCTCGAGCCGCTCCACCGCGCGCGGCGAGAGCACCAGCATGCCGTGCGCCGCCTCGCCGCCCAGCACCTTCTGCCAGGAGAACGTCGTCGCATCGAGCTTGTCCCAGGCGAGGTCCATCGCGAACGCGGCGCTCGTCGCGTCGCAGATCGTGATGCCTTCGCGGGCGGACGCGATCCAGTCGGCATTGGGCACGCGCACGCCGCTCGTCGTGCCGTTCCAGGTGAAGACGGCGTCGTGCTTGGGATCGGCGCTCTTGAGATCGGGAAGTTCGCCATAGGCCGCCTTGAACACGCGGCTGTCCTTGATCTTGAGCTGCTTGACCGCGTCGGTGATCCAGTCCTCGCCGAAGCTTTCCCAGGCGAAGCAGTCGACCGGGCGCGGCCCCAGCATGGACCACATCGCGAGCTCCACCGCGCCCGTGTCCGACGCCGGAACGATCGCGCAGCGATAGTCGCCAGGGACGCCGAGCAGCGCCTTGGTGCGGTCGATCGCGTCCTTGAGCCGGGCCTTTCCGGGCTCGGAGCGGTGCGAGCGCGAGAGCAGCGCCGTATCCAGCACCTCGCTCGTCCATCCCGGCCGCTTGGCGCAGGGTCCGGACGAAAAAAAAGGCCGTGCAGGGCGCACGGCCGGATGGGTTCCGGTCATCAGACATTCCTTCCAGAATGTTCGCGCCGCGTTGGGGCGGCGTGGCCCGCGTCTTTTCTAGGGATTCGCGTGAGCGGCGTCAATCGCCAAGGAACGCAATGGCGCATGCGCCGTTTGTCTTGGGCCGACGAGACAAAGGACCGCGCGATGACCGTGATCGACCAATTCCCGGAAGAGGACGCACCGGAGCTCGGCATCTCGACCGAGAAGGTGCGCATGGTGATCCTCAAGGCGCGCCAGTTCGACGCCAAGGAGGGCGATGCCGATCCCGACGAGGGCTCCAACGCCGCCGATGACGGCATGGCCGACGTGCTCGAGGACAAGCCCGAGGACGACGCGGTGCGCCGCGAGCTGATCACCTATATCAACGGGTTGAACGAGGAGGAGCAGGTCGCCCTCGTGGCGCTGGCCTGGCTCGGCCGCGGCACCTTCGATCTCGACGAATGGGACGAGGCGCTTCAGACCGCGCGCGACGAGCACAACAAACGCACCGCGCAGTACCTTCTCGGCCTGCCGCTGCTCGGCGACTACCTCGCCGACGGGCTGGAAGCCTTCGGCAAGGAATACGACGACGAGACCGACGAGGAGCTGGAGGACGAAGCGCCGAACGAAGAGGACAATTCGTAAATCTGCTCCACTGTCATCCCCGGCGAGCGCGCGGCGAAGCTGCGCGCGAGGGAAGGGGACCCAGGCGGTAGATCGTCAAAGACGCTCGTTCAAGGTTCGGACGATATCGAGGCGGCGCGGCCTGGGTCCCCTTCCCCTCGCGACACTGGCGTGTCGCTCGGCCGGGGATGACAGTAGGGCTTATTTCACAAGGGTTTCGTGCTACTCTCGCGCGCTGGCATGGAGTGAGCTTTTTGCGCGCTTTCGCACATGAGCGGTTTTCCGCTGCGGTAACGCTGACGCCCGAGACGGTCGGCGCCTATGCCCATGCCGTCGGCGACACCAATCCCGTCCATCACGACGCGGAGCTTGCCGCGGCGACGCGGTTCGGACGGCCGATCGCGAGCGGGACGCATACCACCGCATTGCTGCTCGCCTTGACCGCGTCGCTTTAGACGACGATCTCGCCTGTCATATAGAGGGCGCAGGGGCCGGAGAGGATCGTGCGCGCGCCGTCGAGCGTGCAGATAAGGTCGCCGCCGCGCGGGCTGACCTGGCGCGCCTTCATCGTCGTCTTGGCCAGGCGCGCGGCCCAGAACGGCGTCAACGCGCAATGCGCCGAGCCGGTCACGGGATCCTCCGGCACGCCCTTGTCGGGGGCGAAGAAGCGCGAGATGAAGTCATAACCCTCATCGCCGGGCGCCGTCGCGATCAGGCCCCACATGTCGAGCGGGCGCAGGACGGCGGCGATGTTGCCGCAGCCTTTGAGGCCGCGCACCTTGGCCGGATCGTTCCACAGCGCCAGGATGTAGCGGCCCTTGTGGATCTCGTCGGGCGGCGTGGTGGCGAGCGCGTCGCCGATCTGGCGCGCGAAGCCGTCCCGCTCCTCGTAAGGGGCGAGCATGTCCGACGGCATCGACATCACATGATTGCCGTCGCGCCCGCGCTCGACCACCAGCGTGCCGGAGCGCGTCTCGAAGGCGACCGATTTCAGCTCCGGACCCTGCGTGTCGAAGATCACCGAGGCGCTGGCGAGCGTCGCATGGCCGCACAGATCGACCTCGGATTCCGGCGTGAACCAGCGCAGGTCGTATTTCCCCGGCGCGGTGCGCACAAAGAACGCGGTCTCCGCGAGATTGTTCTCATTGGCGATGTCGCGCATCAGCCTGTCGTCGAGCCAGGCGTCGAGCGGCACCACCGCCGCCGGATTGCCGCCGAAGACGCTGCGCGAGAACGCGTCGACCTGGAAGAGCTTGAGTTTCATGAGGGGAGAGTAGCGCTTCATGCGTCGGTTGCGAACAAGCACAAACGCATAGCGGTAACGAAGCGCGATCATGACCTCCCCCTTGTGGGGAGGTCGAAAAATGCGAAGCATTTTTCGGGTGGGGGGACGGTGCGGGGCGGTGACCCCCACCCGAAAAAACTTTTCGCTGCGCTCAAAGTTTTTTCGACCTCCCCACAAGGGGGAGGTTGAAGATCAGGCCGGGCTGAGCGCGTGGCTGCGTTTCTCGACGAGGGCGCGCTTCATCTGGGTCTGGAGCTTCTCGAAGGCGCGGACCTCGATCTGGCGCACGCGCTCGCGGCTCACGCCATATTTCTGCGACAGCTCCTCGAGCGTCGCGGGCTCGTCCTGCAGGCGGCGTGCCTGGATGATCTCGCGCTCGCGGTCGGTGAGCTCGCCGAGCGCGCCGGTGAGCAGGTCGTGGCGCTCGCCCATCTCCTCGCGCTCGGCCATGCGGGTTTCCTGGTCGATGGTGTCGTCGGCGAGCCAGTCCTGCCACTCGCTCTCGCTGTCGGAGCGCAAGGGCGCGTTCAGCGAGGCGTCGGGGCCCGAGAGGCGGCGGTTCATGCTGACGACTTCGTCCTGGGTGACGCCCAGCTGCTCGGCGATCTTGGCGACATGGGCCGGCGTCATGTCGCCTTCCTCGATCGCCTCGATCTTGTTCTTGGCCTTGCGCAGGTTGAAGAACAGCTTCTTCTGCGCCGCCGTCGTGCCCATCTTCACCAGCGACCACGAGCGCAGGATGTATTCCTGGATCGCGGCGCGGATCCACCACATGGCATAGGTCGCGAGCCTGAAACCCTTGTCCGGCTCGAAGCGCTTGACCGCCTGCATCAGCCCGACATTGCCTTCCGCCACGATCTCGGAGACGGGCAGGCCGTAGCCGCGATAGCCCATCGCGATCTTGGCGACGAGGCGCAGATGCGAGGTGACGAGCCTGCGCGCGGCCTGCGGGTCCTCATGCTCCTTCCAGCGCTTGGCGAGCATGTACTCTTCCTGCGGGTCCAGAAGCGGGAACTTCCGGATCTCGCTCAAATAGCGGGAAAGCCCGCCTTCGCCCTGTAGGCTCGGTAGTCCGCGGCTGCTCATCGTCCACACATCCCGCGCGGCCAAGTCCGCGCACGTGTATTAAACACCCGCGCAAGCGGGTGCGGCACAATAAATCGATGCAAGATTGACCCCATTCGGATGCGGATGTGGGGTGCGCTTAAGGGCTTTTCAAGCCCTGCAAAGCCTGGACGAGGGCGGAAAAATCGTCCGGCCACGGGGCTTCGAAACGCAGGGTCTTGTGCAGGCTGGGATGCTGGAAGCCGAGCAGCCATGCGTGCAGGGCTTGGCGTGGGAACTCTGACGCCGAGGCGAAGGCCGCCGCCTCCGCCTCGCTCTTGGGCCGCGGCGCGATGCGGGCGCGGCCGTAAGCCGGGTCCCCGATCAAGGGATGGCCGAGATGGGTCAGGTGCACGCGGATCTGATGCGTGCGCCCGGTCTCCAGCCGGCACTCGACGAGCGAGGCGAAAGGCCTGGGGTGGCCAAAGGTCTCGAGCACGCGATAGCGCGTGCGCGCCTGCTTGCCGCCGCCGCGCAGCACCGCCATGCGCTTGCGGTCGAAGGGGCTGCGGCCGATCTCGCCTTCGATACGCCCCTCTCCCGCGCGCGGCGCGCCCCAGACGACGGCGTGATAGGCCCGCTCGATGGTGTGGTTGGCGAACTGCTTGGCGAGGCTCTTCATCGCGCGCTCGGTCTTGGCGGCGACGAGGAGCCCGCTCGTGTCCTTGTCGAGGCGGTGGACGATGCCGGGCCTGGCCTCGCCGCCGATGCCCATGAGGCCCTCGCCGCAATGGGCGATGAGCGCGTTGACCAGCGTGCCGTCGGGATTGCCCGCGGCCGGGTGGACGACGAGCCCCGCCTGCTTGTCGATGACGATGAGGTCCTTGTCCTCGTAGACGATCTTGAGGGGGATATCCTGCGCCTGCGGCCTTGGCGGTTTCGGCGCGGGCACGTCGACCCTGTAGGCCTCGCCCGGTTTGACCCTGTGGTTGGCGTCTTCTATCGTGCGCGCGTCCAGCGTCACGGCGCCCGCATCGATCAGCCCTTCGAGGCGCGAGCGGCTGAATTCGGGAAAGCTCTTCGCCAGGAACCGGTCGAGCCTGAGGCCCGAATCCTCGGCCGCGGCTTGCGCGCGCAGTACCTTTCCGTCTACGGAGGATTTCGTGTCCGACATCTCGACTCCGGCTGAGGCCTCCAGCGCCCGCATGCTCAAGGCCGTCGTCATAGGGCTTGGCGCGCTGATTGTCATCGCCTTGGGGTTCGTGGCGCTGGGCATCGTCAAGAAATTCGCAGGTGCCGGGACGGCGCCGGCTCCGTCCGCTGCCGTCTTCTCCCTGGCTCCGGGCGCGAAGATCGTCGAGATGCAGTCCGAGCCCAACCGGCTCATCCTGCGCGTCCATACCCAGACAGGCGACGAGATCGACATCGTCGACACCGAGGACGGCCGCCTCGTGGCGCGGATCAAGTGAAACCATGAACGGCGTGAGGCGGCTTTTCCTCGACGACGCGCTGCAAGCGCAGATCGCCGGGGAGGCCCTCGCCGCCTTGCCGCGCGAATGCTGCGGGCTGATGGAAGGCGTGCGCGACGGCGATGCGGTCGAGGTCACGGCACTTCATCCCTCGCCCAATCTCGCCTCCGATCCCGACCGTTTCGAGATCGATCCGGCGCTGCAATTCCGCCTGTTGCGGGAGGGACGCAGCGTCGTGGGCTGCTATCATTCGCACCCGCGCGGCAAGGCCGAGCCCAGCCCGCGCGACGTCGAAGGGGCGGGCGAGGCGGGCTTCATCTGGCTCATCGCGGGCGCCGCGGGACAGGACGCCTTCGTCTGGGACGGCGTCCAATTCCGGCGGTTGGCAATCCTCAAGGCAGGCGCTATATAGCCGCCCTCCGCCGCTCGCTCCCATCGTCTAGCGGTCAGGACGCGGCCCTCTCAAGGCTGAAACCGGGGTTCGATTCCCCGTGGGAGCGCCATCCGACCGCCGAAACATCCTGTTTGCTGGGCTTTTGGCGGGTGGGGCACTGTTGGTGCCTTAGGTGGAGCACTCTCATTGCACTTCGCGACCTCCATTGGGGACGGCGCAAACGCAAAGCTGCGTGAATGTGTCTCGAACTTTTATCGCTTTCGTTTTGCTATTCAGTAATTGCCGGAGCCACAAACCATACCGTCCCAAATTTATGCCCGAGAAAGCGCAAGACTGAGGCGTTGGTGCGAAAGGGAAAGAGGATCACATACAATAGCAGAAGCGCTGCATGGTCGCGAAGCGCTCTTGGCATGCCCTCAAGACGGCAATCTCTAGCTTGAGCAACTAACCCTGCCCACTCTTGATTTGGCACCATGATTTTGTCGGGGTTGGTGCCTTCATCAGAGCGCCACAAGCAATATTGCCAGTCCTCTGCAGGTTCGAACCTGGCATGAATCAGATCACTATATGCGGGCCAAAGTGCCTTGCAGGTGGCTTTGAGATTCGTTGTAACGAGCAAATGAAATAAGCCCTCAGCCGTATACGATCCTCTCCCTTGTGCTTCATCCTCCAGCACATCATCGCCGTCCAGGAAGCCCGCTAGTCGATGGCGCATCACGTTTTCAAAAGTGAAATACGGGCTGGGGAGCAGCGCTGTGTCGTCGTTCGAAAGATGAATCGTCTGTCTCACCAGTGTCGCAAGTACGAACTCGTCGTGAAAGGAATATCCCACACTACTTAGGTACCAATAGTGAGCGAGCAATTGCGGAACCGCTCCTTCACCCCACAGATATGCTTGCGATACATCTTTCGGTATCCAACTGGCCAGGAACTCCCTTTGGGCGCTTATCTTCCATGTCGTCTTTTCAGACCATAGCCAATGCAACGACATTAGCCCGGAGATCATTGTGAGCCGGGCCCGATATATTTCCCCGAAGTCGTGCCCCAGGTTCGACCCAAGCCTGGGATTGTCCTGAATCTCATTGCAAATATCAGTAAGCGCGTCTCGAATAGTGTCAGTCGCGATAGTAAGCGCTTGGCCAGCGCATTTCGAAATGGACAGGCCGTATCGGGTAACGGCGGCGATTGCGTACATCGAGAACATAGTCCAACCGGTGAGTACGGCTTGATGATTCGACGCTTGGCTGAAGCGACCGAGTGAAAGACCAGTCAGCACCGCTGCGCTCGCAACGCGCCGTCTTATCGCGTCGCTTTTGGCTTTAGGTTGCTTTTGCTGTTCCAGCAGAAGAACCTTTTTGAAGATGCCGTGAAAGTCTGCTGCTGGGAAATTCTCTCTTCCATCGATTACAAGAACCTTGAGCAGTGCGTTCAGGTCGCTGATCTCAGAGGGCCAGAGCGACGGGCCAAGCGTTTTAGCCATCTCCAATAGTTGGCCTCGTGCCCAAATTTCAATTCGGTTCGACCCATACCCGTTAGCCTCCAGCCCGAGATTGACTTCTTCGAGCGCCTTCTGGGCTTCTTCATCCACTTCGCCGTTCGTGACCAAATAGCATCGATGTCTAATATTCCGGCTGACGCCGGGATAGATAATTGGTTGCGTCGCCAACTGGATCAGTTGACCTTGAATCTCTCTGAACTGAATTAGAGTAAGCCTGCTGCCTGGGTTGCCCTTCAATTGAAAGGCACATGGCACCTTATCGCTAGCGATTGAGATAACGTCCTTGCCAAACTCGATTGGCGAATGTCTCGTGCTGTGAACGATTCTGTGGCCGCGCGCGATCAACATCTGACAGAACGGGGCCTGATAGCTCCGTTCACTAGCGTTATCCAGCCAGTGTTCTAATAGCCTGTCTAGCACCCCATTCTCCGAATTTGCTCTTCATCAGATTCTCGTAACGCTGTCTCAGCGCCGGATCGCTCTCAAATTGCTCTTGTGCGGCTCGAACATCATCTTGCTGTGACGGCGATATGAGTATCGTAGGCATATTCGGCGATCCGTCGGAATTGAAATCAATTTGTATTTTCTCGAGCATCTCAAAGAAAAGCTCGGGGGTCAGTCTCTGCCCTTTTGCGTCCACAACATTGCCGGTCTTCTCCGTCACCGTATTCATAAGTTCGAAGAAGTGCTTTATCTGTTGCCCAACAAGGTCTTTGACCATTTCGTCGTATCGCCTCAGCACTTGTTCCAGCGACATTGCGTGAAGCTCGTCGATGTCGACTGTCATCTCAGCAGAAAGCCTGACCATTTTTGATTCATCGCGCGCTTCATGCGGCCTCTCCACCGCGGTCCTATCGCCTTCAAAAATTTGCCGTTGTGGAATCTCGTTGAACATATGCCCATGCACCTTCCGGCGGTGGCGCATGTATCGGTTGACGCCTTTAGCGACGGATTTCTTCAATGACGGAAAATCGGGCAGCATCCCGGCGACTCATGGGTTGTCGGAAACTCTATCGAAGCTAGTGGTTGCACGGAATATTCGGGAGCGACAGCTATCCGCTAGGGGCAGAGAGGGCAAAAATATTGATAGACATCGGGATGGTCTCGTGTCCCAGCTATCAGCTAAGTCTCAGAAAAGCTTCGCCTCTTCGCATTCCCCGTGGGAGCGCCATCCGCGTCCCCCCGCGTCATGCCGCAAAGCGCGTTCAGATCACGTAGCCGCTGAAGAGCACGAATCCGACCGCCGCGATCACCGCGACGTCGAACACGACGAACAGGACCGTGCGAGCGATCGAAAACGGCCATGGCGCTTTCATGCAGACGTGCGGCGCAGGGCGGGGTATATGAATAACCACGGAAACATGCGGTCTCGTAGGCCTTATTCATCGCAATAGATAGCGTTTCGAATATTATTATCCCGGAAAAGGACGATTTGGGCCGATTTGCCTTGTCCAGAGGGATGTAATTGCACAATTTCCCATTATATAAGCATCAGCGGCATATATTTGCCCACGCCTTGAAAGGCATATTCTCCAAATGACAAATCCGAGTACCAAGCCCGAAGCCGTGCCCGCGCCCGTCCATATCGATCCGGCTGTTGCGCCCGTGGCCGCCGCCAAAGCGGCGCCGCTGACCAGCGCACCCAGAGGTGCCGCGATCGAGCCGCCCAAGTCCTGAACGGACGTCAAAAGCAGTTTCGGCAGCGCAAATGCGCCTCCGCGCGCGGGACGTCGCAACTGCGATGCCTGCACCGCGGTTTGGGCGTGCGTAGCCGGGAGCCGGGCGGTGGAGGGCGGGATCTTCGGTCCCGCCCCGCCGTCTGCGCCCATGGAATGGACCAAACGAGCATGGCCACGCGCGCTTCCAGCAGGACTGTCACCTTCGTGCGGCCGTTCGTGCTCGACAATTTTCCCGAGCTGCTGCCCGCGGGCGAATACGTCGTCGACACCGAGGAAGAAGAGCTCGACAGCATGCTGTCCCAGGGATGGCGGCGCGTTTCCACCACGATGCGCGTTCGCGTCGGCGGGGAAGTGGAAATCCGCACCATCGATCCGGAAGCGCTGCAGGACGCTCTGAGCCGCGACGGAGCGCGGGACAAGCCCGGCGAGCCGCCTTCGCGGCCGTCGGCGAAAACCTGGCGCGGGACGTTCCCCGCCCATCCGGCACGGAGGAAAAGACCTTGAAGACCGATCACGATACCGCTTTTCGATTGAGCCGCGTCGAAGCCGAGGGCTGGAAAAGGGCGCAACTCATGATGACGGACGACGCGCTTTCAGCCAGCGAAGAGCGTATCGCAATGCTCAATCCGTACACGGCCGATCCCGCGCGGGCGCGATGGCGCCTCGGTTTCAGGAACGCCCTCGATGCGGCGGCGCCCCAATGAGCGGCTCGCCGCCGGGGATCGTCGAACGCGCATATCAGATCGCGCGTTCGGGACGGGCCGCCGGTATCGACGACATAAAGACCGCCCTCAAATACGAGGGATATTTCAACGTATCGGGCGAGTTGGCGGCGCCGGTTCTCGTCAAGGCGCTGCGGACCCTGTGCGCCGCCGCGCGCCGATAAGCCGCTTCAATCAACCAATGGGAGCCTCAAGATGGGTGCAATGAGAAAAAGCGCGAAGCGGAAAGACCGCAGACGGCGCCACGCCAAATCGCGCAAGATCGCAAGGGAAGACGCGGCAGCCGTCGTGGAAAGCCGCGAGCGGACGCGGCGGCCCTAGCCATGGCTCGCGACCAGTTCGCCGTGCCGATCAAATGCAGCGCGTGCGGGCAGACCGGATCGGTCGAATGGGACCGGCTTTGCCGGTTCGAGCCCGGTGTCGGCTTCCGCCGCAGACTCGCGCTCGTGTCGAGCGGTTTTCACAACGAATTCGCCTCGACGCCGTCGCGGGACCCGCAAATCGTCTGCGATGCGTGCGGGATCGTATCGTCCGAACGGGAGCCAACGTGATGATGTACCGCGGTTACGAATTCGAGCAGAAGCCCCTCATGGTGGGATGGCAGGTCGTCATACGCAAGGAAGACGCGTTCGTGCGCAACTGCAGCGTCTGCAGCACGCTCGACCCGGCGCTGGAAGAGGCGCGCGGATTCGTCGACGCTCTCATGGCGGCCGGCACGAGTGGCACGCTCGCCGCGACACCCTAGCGATGGCGCGCGAGACGTTTTTCGTCGTTCAGAGCTTCATTGCCGGACGCGGCAAGGCCTTGAAGGCCGACCAGCCGGTGCCCTGCAAGACGGCCGACGCCGCGCGGCGCATGGCGGAGCGCCTGTCGGCCACCAAGCTCGGCGTGGTCGCGTTTTCCACATCGGGCGATGCGGAGCTCGGCGAGTTCGACGATCAGCCGGCGATACTCTTCAAGGCCGGGCAGTTGCCCGCCGCGTTCGAAGATTGAAGGCATGGACCGGATCCCGCGCCAGCACGAACTGACGTCCGAAGAGATAAGCGCATTGCGCAGCGTGGTCGCGGGCAGCTTCATGCCCAGCGGCCACATAAACCGGTTCCAGCGGGAACGTTTGCTCGAGCTTGGGCTCATCTACAGCGCGATGGGCGGCCTGGTGCCGACGCCGGCAGGGCGCATCCTGGCGCGCCGGTGACGGCGGTTTGCGGCCATCTCGTGGAGGCGCCGTGGCTGACCGTGCGGCTTTTCACGGCTTGATCGAGAACACCGTGCCGCCGTTGTTGTTGGCGCCGCCGATGTCGGTCGTGCCGTAGAGCGTGCCGCCGCTCTCGACCAGGCCGGCATAGGGCTGGGCGCCGTCCGCGCAGGAGGGCTGGCCGCAGAAGGCGTATTCGACCTTCTCCTTGCCCGTGCCCAGGTCGAGCGAAAACACCGTGCCTTTGCCGTTGACGCCGCCGTTCACGGTGGTGCCGTAGAGCTTGCCCTTCACCGCGACGAGGCCGCCATAGGGGTTCTGGCCGTCCTTGCCGTTGTCCTTGAAGATATGCAGGATCGTTTCCGCGCCGCTGAGCGGGTCGATGGAAAACACCGTTCCGCATCCCTCCCAATCGCCGCAGAACGTCGAGCTGCCGCCGAATTGCGTCGTGCCGTAGAGCGTGCCGTTCACGGCGATGAGGCCCGCCGCCGGCGCGCCGCCATCGGCGATGCCCGCGAAGGTATGCAGCACGGTCTCGGCGCCGGTCGAAGGATCGAGCGCGAACACGATGCCGCAACCCAGTCCCGTGTCGCTGCAGCCGTTCCCTTGTCCGCCCGCGGACGTCGTGCCGTAGAGAAGGCCGTTCAAGGAGACCAGAGCGCCCGCCGGCCGGCTGCCATCCGCGCAGAAATCCGTCTGGCAAAACGAATAGAGGACAGTTTCTTCGCCCGTCGCGGGATCGAGCGAGAACAGCGTGCCGCAGCCCGGATAGGGACCTTGGCAACCGGCCGGGCCGCCGCCGACGAGGGTCGTGCCGTAGAAGACACCGTTCACGTCGAGCAGGCCCGCGAGCGGCAACGCGCCGTCGGTGCAGTTCTGCTGGCTGCAGAAGGAATAGACGATCTTCACGGTCCCCTTTTTCGGGTCGAGCGAGAACACAGTGCCCGCGCCGTTGCCGCCGTCCCCCGTGCCGCCGTCGGCGCTGATGCCGTAGAGCTTGCCGTTCACATGGATCAGAGGGGATTCGGATTCGCGGATGTCGTAGTTTGCGAGCGAATACACGGCGTCCACGGCGCCCTTCTTCCTGTCGAGGGCGACCACGGTGCCCGATTGCGAGGCTGGGTCGCCGCCTTGGGAGGCCGTGACGTACAGTTTCCCTTTCACTTGCAGAACGGAAGCCCGCGGACCTGCGCCGTCCGCGCAGTTCGTCTGGCTGCAGAAGGAATAGAGCACCTTTTCGCCGCCGGCCTGGGCGGGCGAGCCGCAAAGCAGGATCGACGCCGATGCGCACGCCCAAAGCGCTGCGATAAGGATTCTCATGACGCCCTCACACCCGACTGCGTGAAAAGAATATCGCGCGCGGAAATTTCCAGCAAGGGTTGCGCCGGGAACGGTTGATCGCGCATGCGCTTCGAGTACTGAAGACGATCAACGTGTGATTGCGCGGGCCGCAGACCTGAAAAGAAAGCGGCGGGCGCGTCCTTGCGCGCCCGCCGGTAGTTGAAGGCGGCTCAGTACGGCTTGGCCGTGGCGTTGGCGTGCGCGAGGATCAATTCGCTGCCCACCGGCAGCCCTTGCGAATTGTCCGTCGAGACCTTGATGTGCAGGCCGTTGACGGTGACGTTGCCGTTGTTCTTCACGATCTGCTCGTTGACGATCACGGTGCCGATGCCGGGAAGCGGCAGCGTGGTGTTGGGCGGCGCGTCGACCGGGACGTCGACGCCCGCGACGTTGAGCCCGCTGAAGCCCGAGCCGTCGGTCGAGGTGGTCTCGACGCCGCCGTTGATCGAATCCTGGGCTACGGCCTTGATCTGTCCCGCAGTGACGAGGCCGCCGATCAGGTTGACGTTGTCGGCCTGCGCGGTCGCAAGCGAGACGTCGGCGCCGCCTTGCGGTCCGGCGAACGCCGTGGTGAAGCCGTCCTGATACGTGACCACGCCCGAGGCGTTCTGCGAGCCGATGCTGTTGGTCTTCGTCTTGCCGCCGGTGCCCTGGCAGGGGATGGAGAGCAAGGCCGACTTGCCGATCTCGTTCTCGAGATCGCCGCCGAGCGCGTCGTTCCCCGTCGCCGCATAGGCGTCGCCGCCGAAGACGTCCTGCGGCACGTCGCGGTCGAAGCCCGCGGCCGCGTGCGCGACGACGATCTGCGAACCGACCGCGAGGCCCATATTGTTCTTCTTCGTCACGTCGATCACGAGCATCTCGACCGTGATCATGCCGTTCTTGTGGAAGCGGCCCTTGGTCGTGACCTTGTTGATCGTCACGGTGCCGATGCCCGGAAGCTGCTTGACGGTGTTGGGCGGCGTGTCGGACGGGATCGCCTGGCCCGCGACCGTCAAATTGTCGATCAGCGAATTGGACGAGGACGGCGTCATCGCCGACGCTGTCGCGTCGACCTCCGCCGCGGCGGTGATCGTGCCGGCGGTGATCATGCCGTTCAGCGCGTTCAGCCCCGACACCGTCGCGGTGTTCAGCACCTGCGCGCTGTTCTTCGTCTTCGAGGTGGTGATGCTGCCTTGCGTGTTGGCGGCGCTCAGCACCTGTCCGGCCGAGACGTTGCTCACCTGCGCGGTCACCGTCTTGCCGTTCGTGCCCTCGCAGGAACAGGCGACGAAGGCCGAGCGTCCGAGCGACGCGGCCGCATCGCCCGCCTTGGCATTGCCGAAAGTCGCATAGGCGCCGCCGCGGAACGCGCCGGGCAGATTGGCCGCCTCAGCCGTACCGGCGGCGAGAAGAAGCGTGAATATTCCGCTTACGAGGACGAGCGTCCTGCCGCGCGAACGCATCGCCGCGGTTGCGCGCGCGCGTATCCCGCGCCCGCAGGTTGGGGAAGCCGTATGCATGTTTCTTTCCTTTCCAAACATCCAGCTCCTGCGAAAAGCAGCTTGCAGGCCGCGATCGCCGACATGATTTGTCGTGCAAGAGGTAAATCCGGAAATCGCGGGTTTGTTGCCGCGCCTACGAAAAGTTGTGCGGCGCAATATGAAAACGGGCTTAAGGAAGAGTTATCGCGCGTTGCCGATTGCAAGCGCACCGGGCTCGCGGCCGGTGCGAGTCGCGCAGCACGTCACGTGCCGAGGGCGCCGACGGAAAAGACGCAACCGTATTGCGAGCAGTTCCGCACGCCGTAGGCCGCGATGCCGTAGACATGTCCGCGTTTGTCGACATGCAGCGCGTTGTCGGGCAACCAGGATCTGACCGGTCCCCTGGGCGTTCCAAAAACATAGTCGACGCCATAGCCGTTGCCCTGGGACGCATTCTCGCCAACCGCGAATATGATGCCGCAGTCGCAGATCGAGCCTCCACGGTCGGTGGTGCCGTAGAGACGGCCCTTGCCGTCGCTCGTCACGCCGCCGGACGGGAAGTAGCCGTCGCCGTTCGTAAAATAGTGCAGGACGCTGAGGGTTCCGTCGGACGCGACCTTGAAGACGTTGCCCAAAGCCTGCTCGCCACCCTGGTTGGCCGCCCCATAGAGGTTGCCGTCCGCGTCGATCACCATGGCGCCGAGCGGATCGGAGCCGTCGTTTCCCTGGAACGCGTGCAGGACACGCTCGCCGCCGTTCGCCGCGACTTCATAGATCGTGCCGCAGCCGGCAGAGTTGCAGGTGCTCGCGCCGCCCGCGGATGTCGAGCCGAACAGATTGCCGTTCTGATCCTCCACCAAAGGCGATTGCGGCGACGCGCCGTCCGTAGCGCCGGCGAAGCTGTGCAGGATGGTCTTCGCGCCGCCGGGCGTGATCCTGAACACCGTGCCGCATTGGCAGGTCGCATCGCCGCCGCTCAATGTCGTTCCGTAAAGGATGCCGTGCTTGCCGGCATGGAGCCGCGCATAGGGAACCGAGCCGTCCGTGCCGCCGGCGAATCTATGGATCACCGTTTCGATGCCCTCCGGCGTGATCTGGAAGACGGTACCGCAGCCGTTCATGCAGGGCCCGCCGCCGCCCTGGGTCGTGACGCCGTACAGATTTCCGTCCGTCCCTTTTTCCAGCCCGCCATAAGGCACGGCGCCATCATTGCCGCCCATGAAGCGATAGAGCACGGTTTCATCGCCCGCATGGGTCAGCTTGAAGACGATGCCGCATTGGCAGGTCGCGTCGCCGCCGCCGCTCGTCACGCCGTAGAGATCGCCGTTGCGGAATTCGACGATATTGGAGAACTGCGGATACGCGCCGTCGCCGCCGCCCGCGAATTTGTGAAGCACGCGGAAAGCCGAGGCGCTTGAGACGAGCGAGAGGCCGAAAGTCAGCGTCACCGCGGCCAGATATGCACGCCGGGACGACATCGAGATCATCGGCGAACCTTTCAAACGGTCGTGCGATCTTATTGCGAACGCGCCATCGCGTCCAACTACGTCTTCAGCCGCGATCGATCATCCGCTGCAGCAGCGGGTGGAAATGGCCGCGGTAACGCTCGCGCACCGCGGGCAGCTTCCAGTCGTCCTCGTTCAGGTCCTTGCGGCAATCGCTTGCGCCGCAGGAGCAATGCTCCTGGTCGACGGTATAGACGCCTTCCTCGAAGGTGTAGTTCCACGTGCCCTGGTCGAGTGTGATCTCTTCCCCCGCTTCGATGTCGCGGCGCGCGACCAGCGTCACCTCGTCGGCGAGCCCGCAATTGGCGTCGCAGGAATGGTTGAGGTTCTCGTCCAGGCTGGGTGCCGTGTCGGTGAGCGGCAGGGCGAGCCACAGATCCTCGTCCGCCTGCCAGATCGAGCGCACGCGGTGGATGTCGGTGTCGACCTCGGCGCCTGGGAGCGCGAGCCCGCCGAACTCCATCACCCGCTCGCCGCGCGCAATCGATGCGCGCGCGATGACGCCCACGCCGTGGATCCTGGACGGGCCGCCTTCGAGCTTCCCGCTGATCCAGCTGCGCGCAAGATACTGCCTCATTCATTCTCCGATCAGGTGCAGCGCGATCTCGCGCGTATGGGGGATGCGGCGGTGCTCGAACAGATAGATACCCTGCCAGGTGCCTAGCGCCATGCGGCCTGCGGTCACCGGGATCGAAAGCGAGGTTCCGGTCAATGCCGTGCGCAGATGCGAGGGCATGTCGTCGGGACCTTCGTCGTCATGGGCGTAGGCGTGCGGATCCTCGGGCGCGATGCGCTCGAAATAGGCTTCCAGGTCGCGGCGCACATTGGGGTCGGCATTCTCCTGTATGAGGAGCGAGGCGGAGGTGTGGCGGCAGAACAGGGTCAGGAGCCCGCTCTCCGCGCCGCTTTTCTTAAGCCATTGCGCGACCTCGCCGGTGATTTCCTGCAAGCCCCGCCCCTTCGTCTGGAGGTTGAGCCGGTGAGACCATTGGCGCATGATCCGAAACGCCTCCCTGTGCGTTTCCCCCCTGAAATCCATTTCGAAGGAGCTTATTCGTGGCAAATCCGGAAAAACAACCCTTCCTGAGCGACGTCAAGACGTTGCGCGCCCGCGCCCGCGAGCACATCTCCAGGGGCAACATCACCGACACCTATGTGGGCGATCCCAAGAAGACGATCGACATCCTGCAGGCCGTTCTCGCCACCGAGATCGTCTGCTGGCTGCGCTACACGATGCATGCCGTGACCGCAACCGGCCTCTCGAGCGAAGGCGTCAAGGCCGAGTTCATGGAGCACGCCAAGGACGAGCAGGGGCATGCCATGGAGGTCGCCGAGCGCATCAACCAGCTCGGCGGCAAGCCGGACTTCAATCCGGAAGGCCTCGCCAGCCGCTCCGCCTCGCAATATGTGGAAGGTGCCAATCTCGTCGACATGATCCGCGAGAACCTGATCGCCGAGCGCATCGCCGTCGACCACTACCGCGAGCTCATCCGCTATTTCGGCGACAACGATCCCGCGACCCGCGTCATGATCGAAGGGATACTCGCCAAGGAAGAAGAGCACACCAACGACATGCACGACCTCCTCGTCGCGCATGAAGGAAGGCCGATGCTGAAGGGGTAGGTTCCTCTCCCCTTGTGGGAGAGGAAGAAAAATCATGGGTTTGGGCCGAGCGAAGCGAGGTCCAAGCCCTTGATTTTTCAGGTGAGGGGTGAGTTCGGTGCGAGCCGCTGCCCCCTCACCAGAAAAATCTAATGCTTAGCTACGCTTTCGCTTCGCTAAGCATAAGATTTTGCGTCCTCTCCCACGAGGGGAGAGGAAAGCTCACACTACATCGACACCGAATCGCGGCTCCCCCATGCTCACCGAACGAAAACTGAAATCCGGCGGCGTCTGGGTCGACCTGCTCGACCCGAACGACGAGGAGCGCGCCCAGGTCGAGAAGGCGCATGGCGTGCGCGTGCCGGCGCGGGCCGAGATCGAGGAGATCGAATCCTCGTCGCGCCTGTCGCGCGACGGCAACGTGCTCTACATGAACATGCCGGTCGTCACCGTCGACGCGGACGGCACGATCATGCCGTCGCCGATGGGCTTCGTGCTCTCCGACAAGACCGTCGTCACGATCCACTACGCCAAGCTGCACACCACGGCGGCGGTGCTCGCCAAGCTCGACGAGGGGCTGCGCGAGGTCTCGGCGCCCGACATCTTCGCGCTGGTGATCGAGGGCATGGTCGATTTCACCGCCGACCAGCTCGAGACCATCGCCGCCGACATGACGGCGATCTCGCAGAGCGTCTTCCGCCGCAACGACACGCGCCGTCCGAACATCCGCGAGATGCACAAGATCCTGCGCCGCATGCTGTCGCAGATCGGCTACACCGGCGAGCACCTGTCGCAGATCCGCGAGACGCTGCTCGGCCTGCAGCGCATCATCACCTACACGCTGGAGACCTGCCGGACCTGGAACGAGAAGGATTTCCTCGACCGCCTCTCCACCGCGCGCCACGACCTGCAGTCGCTCATCGAGCACGAGACGCATCTCTCCGACAAGGCGCAGTTCCTGCTCGACGCCAATCTCGGCTTCATCAACACCGAGCAGAACGACATCTTCAAGGTACTGACCATCGTCTCGGTCGTCGGCATCCCGCCGACCTTCTTCGCCAGCATGTGGGGCATGAACTTCCACGACATGCCGGAGCTCTCCTGGCCGCACGGCTATTTCATCGGGCTCGGCATCATCGCAGCCAGCACGCTCGTGCCCATCCTGTGGTTCAAGTGGCGCGGGTGGTGGTGAGTCAAAACACATTGTCATGGCCCGCGAATGCCGCCTTCGCTAAAGCTACGGCGTGCCAGATGAGTCTCACTCGCCGCGCCGAAGCGAAGCGGAGGCGGGCAGGCCACCCAGCTGGGTTCTGCACATTCTGGAAATGATTCACGCGGAGCCGCGGAGGTTCTTCTCTTCTTCGCGTCTCCGCGTCTCCGCGTGCAAAACTTCGAAGAGCGCTGCTGTATCACCTGGGTGGCCCGCATTCGCGGGCCATGACATTTAGGGGTTTGTGGCAACAATGAGCGCTTGCCACATTCGCGCCATGCTTTGTTCCCGCATGCAACCTTCGCAGTCGTCCGCGCGTTTTCTCTCTGTCCCCACACACAGAAAGAGACGAGCGATGACCGATACCGATATGAGAAGTTTTGGTGCGTCTCATCACATCGAGGAGACGAGCAGCAGCAAAAGCAAGATCGTCGCGGCGGTGATCGTCGCGATCGGCATCGGCGGCGTCGGTGCGTATACCTACTATTCCGGTACGCACACGCATGCGACGGCGCCGGCGCAGCAGCAGGTCGCCTCGAGCGAGCCGCAGTTCAAGGCGCCGGTACAGCCCGTGACGCCGCCTCCGGCTCCCGCCGCGGCCGCGCCCGAAGCGCAGCCGGTGACGGCGCCCGAGCCTTCGCCGCAAGCGGCCGTGCCTGCCACGCCGCCGCGACACGTCGCGCGCGTGAAGACGCCGGTGACGCATTCCGAGCCGCAGACGACGCCGCAGTCGATGCCCGCGCCGTCGGTGCCCGACACCGCGCCGCCCGACATCCCGCAGCAGAGCGTGACGCCGCAGGCCGCGCCCCAGCCGGTGACGCCGGATACGTCGACGACCAACACGGTGCCGCAGCAGCAGCCCCAGCCGGACCAGGGCACGGCGCCGCAGACGACTCCGCAGTAATCCTCAAATAGCGTGAGGACCCGCGCCCTCTTTCCTCCGGGAAAGGGGGCGCGGCTTTTTGTGTACGCTACCGGGTCTGGACGAAGCCGTGCTGCACGCCGGCGGAGTCGAAATAAAAGCCCACGATCTCGTTCTTGTCGTTTACGCCCGTCGCGGTCGTGCCCTGGCCGCTCGCGCTTCCGGCATCGGGCGCGTCGATCTTCGAGATGTGGCCTTTGCCGTTGCGCGAGAAGCCGTGGCTCACGCCGCTCGCATCGACGTAGAAACCCACCGAAGTGCTTCCCCCATTGATGCTCTTCACCACCGTGGCGGTGGCGCCCGGCACGTCGAAGGTGGTGATGGCGCCGTCTGCGGCGCGCAGGAAGCCGTGCTTCACGCCGTCCGCCGTCACATAGGTGCCGCCGGCCGTGCCGTGCTCGCTCATGCACAGCACTCGCGTGCCTTGGCCGCTGGCCGTGCCCGCGCCGTCGACGTCGAAGCTCGTGACGTTGCCGTCCTTGTCGCGCACGAAACCATGATAGGCGCCGGGCGTGTCGATGATGTAGCCCGCCACCGTTTCGGTGTCGCTGAGCCCATAGACGAACGTGCCCTGATGACTCGCCGTGCCCGCGCCCGGCGCGTCGAACGTGGCGATATGGCCGGCTCCGCCGCGCACGAAGCCGTGCACATGGAAGTTCTTGTCCGTGTAGAAGCCTGCGGACTCGCCTTTGACATTCATCGCCTCGGCGCTGGAGCCGAACTGGTTCGTCGCGCCGTGCGGCGAGAACGCGGTTACGATCCCCGCGGCGCTTGCAACGAAGGCGTCGCTGTTCGAATCCAGCGTGTAGCCCGCGGTTTCGCTGTTCAGGTCGATCGCCTCCGGGAAGGTACCCGCCTGGCTGAAGAAGACATAGGTGCCGTCGCTCTTGCGCATGTAGCCGTCGGCGTGACCGTTGCTCAGCACATAGACGCCGGAGAGGGCGCCATACCTGTTCACGCCGCTGACATAGGTCTGCGCCGCGCCAGGCACGTCGAACTCGACGATGACGGGCTTGGCGGCCGCGCCCGAGGCGCAAAGGACGCACGCCGCCACGCCGATGGATTTGAGCATGCTGTTCCCCTTCGCTCGATCTCAGGATTGTCCGCGAAAACCTATCGCGCCTTGCGCGCACGGGCCAGCCACGCCCGGTGACCGGACCTGGGGGATTCCGCCTCTAGTAGAAGAACTGCTGGAGCTGGTTGAAGCCGCTCTTGCCGCTGAAGGCCCAGCCCATGCGTTTGGAGGGGTTGAGGACGGGCGCGGGCTCGGCGCCCACGAAGTCGAAGCCGGTGATGGTGTTCACCAGATTGCCGGCCTCGTCATAGATGACGATCGCGCTGCCCTGGCTGCCGCCGCAATAGAGCTGCTCGGTGACCAGGAAGAGCTTGTTCACCGGATCGACCGCGATTCCGGCGCCGCTGCTCAGCTGGTCGGTGTCGCCGGTGCAGGGAAGCTGCACCGCGGCGATGCCGCGCTTGATGGCGATGTCGTAGAACTCGACCTGGGCGTTCAGCTCGGTCGTGGTCGCGGCGACGCCGGTGTTGGGGTCGAGCGCCATTCCGTTCACGCTGCCCGCGTGGAACTCGCCGTTGTTGTAGCCGCTGAACTGCTGCGTCTTTCCGCTGTCGAGATCGACGATGACGTTGAGCGGCGCGAAGCCTCCCACCGTGCCCGCGTCCGGCGACAGCGCGATCACCGCCTTGTTGGCGCTGGTATATTGGCCGACCACCGGGCCGTCGTTCAATCCGAACAGGCCGGGATCGAGGTTGATCTTCTTGGTGACGGTCCCGGCCGCGACGTCGGAGACGAGCAGGATCGGGTTGTCCTGCTTCTTGAGCTCGATGGCGAAGAGCACGGCGCTGGATGCGTCCTGGTCGGTGCTCGCCTGCTGCACGTCGATGTCCTTGACCGGCGGCGTCCACGCGCCGGTGAACTTGTTCGCGGTGACGGGGTTCATCGTCTCGTAGAGACGCTTGGCATAGATGGTGCCGTTGGGCACGACGAAATGCGTCACCAGCGCGGTGTCGCCCGCGAAGATGCCGTCGACCTGGTAGGAATTGCGCGGCCCCTGATATTTCGCGAACGATCTTACGATCTTGCCGGTGTCCTGATTGAAGGTTTCGACCGAGACCAGGAAGTCGCCGTCGCCGCCGGCATCCTGCGCGCTGGCGAGGACGCCGTCGTCGCCGTGCTGGTTGATGGCGAAGCCGTAGATCTGTCCGCCGTCCTTGGTCGTGAGCACGGCGCCCAGCCCCACCGTTCCCGCAGCCGCGGGAAACGCCATGCCCGTAAGCGCGATCGAAAGAAGCAGCTTGCGCATCGAAGATCTCCTGGCGTCCTTGCGCAAGACTATCACGGCATGTGCGCTTTGTTGATCGCCCGGCAATCTACGCGCGCCGCGCTGTGAATGGCGTCATCGAAAATTCACGCAACCGCACGCTCGCATGCCCGTTGGGGCAGGGTCCGAAAAGGGGAACGCGTGCATGGACGTCCATCCCGGCTGGCGGCGCCTGAACGAGGTTTTGCGCCGCAATGTGATGACGCGGCGGCGCCTGTTGCCGACGGCAGCGGCTTTTGCGGGTGCAGCGACGTTCGCGCCCTCGCTTCTCTTCGGCGCCGCGCGCAAACCCGACCGCGCGCTGTGGAGCACGAGCAACAAGATCAAGCACGTCGTGATCCTCTGCCAGGAGAACCGCTCCTTCGATCACTATTTCGGATTCTTCGCGGACACGCTCGGCCAGGGAAACCACACCGCGGAAGGGTTCGTGCCGCGCGATCTCGTCTACCGCGACGCTTCGGGCAAGGGCTACCATCCCGAGCATCTCACCCGTTACTGCGACGCCGATCCCGATCACAGTTGGGAGGGCAGCCACGCGAAGTGGAACGGCGGCGCGATGGACGGCTGGGTCGTGGCCGAAGGCGGCGCTACCACCGCGATCCAGTACTACAAGCCGCAGCAGCACATCTATCATGCCAAGCTCGCGCAAACCTTTGCGATCGCCGACCACAATTTCTGCGCCCAGATCGGGCCGACGCTTCCCAATCGCCTGTATCTGTGGAGCGGCACGAGCGGCTGGAATTATCTCGACCCCGCGACGACCACCGACAGCCTGCCGTTCAACAATCCCTCGCTCACCGCGCCGCCGCCCATGCTCGACTGGCCGACGATGGCCGACGTGCTCGACGCCGCTGGTCTGCCGTGGAAATGCTATTCCGTCGCCGACGGATCGGTGCCGTCGGCGATCGGCGCGTTCAATCCGCTGATCTTCTTCCCCTCGATCCTCGAGAATCCTTTGAAGCTCGCGCGCGCCACCGCCGACATCGGCGAGTTCTTCGCCGATCTCGCCGCCGGCACCTTGCCCGCGGTGTCGTGGATCGTGACCGAGGCGGCGGTGAGCGAGCATCCGCCCGCGCCGCCGGACATGGGTCAGCTCCTTGCCGCGCGCGTGGTCGAGGAATTGATGGCGTCGAGCGCCTGGGATTCGTCCGTCCTGTTCCTCACCTATGACGAAGGCGGCGGCTTCTTCGATCACGTGGCGCCCGCGATCCTGGAGAGCGTGCCCTCCGGTCTGCCCGACGCGGGCTGGGCGGTGGGACCGGGCTTTCGCGTGCCGCTGTTCGTGGTTTCGCCTTACGCGCGGCCGGGCACGGTGTTCAAGCCGGTCGTCGACCACACATCGATCCTGCAGTTCGTCGAGCGGACATTCTCTACACGGAGCAATCCGGTGTTCCTGCCGACCATCGCGCCCGCACGGCGCGATCTCTACAGCCTGGTGCACGCGTTCGACTTCACGCAGGCGCCCGCGACACCCGCGCTGCCCACGGCGAAGCAACTCGTGCGCAAGGCCCAGCTCGACATCCTAACGTTGAACGCCGACCGCACTGTAGCGGATTGCTCTACGAGCTGGCCGTCCTGGCTGCTGCCGCTTTTGGGAGCGTGAGCATCGCATGCATATCCAGCTCGCGAACACCCACACGTTGCGCGTCTAAACCATGACGCGTGTATGATGCTTTACCCGTCATCGTTGCCATGTGAGTATGAGTGCGGCGCGCTCGTGGAGCGCGGGGGACCGCAAGGGGGAATTGTCATGCTCACGAGCATTCGCGCGCTCGCTTTTGTCTCTGCCTGCCTCGCAACGTCCACGGCCGCGGCCGATCCCAACATCATCGTGTTCGATCCGCCGGACGCAGTCGGCGGCTCGTCGGCGGCTCTCCAGGGCCTGGACAAGAAGGGCGAGGTCGTCGGCGCTTATGACGACGATCAGTTCCACGTCCACATGTATCTGCGCAAGAAGAACGGGTCGTTCGTCACGCTCGGCGACACGGGCGACAACCCCACGGCGGTCAACGACAAGCAGGTCGTCACCGGGCAATACGGCGACGGCGCGGGATCGCACGGCTTCGTCCTGGCCAAGGACGGCTCGGTCGCGCGCTTCGACGCGCCGGGCGCGAACGGCAGCGGACTGGGAACCATGCCGCTCGCGATAGACAACAAGGGCGAAGCCGCGGGAATCTGGGGCACGACCGCGTTCGTCCGGCACGGCTTCGTGCGCGATCCGGACGGCACCCTGACGGCCTTCGACGCGCCCGGCGCCGGCACGGCGAGCGGCCAGGGAACCTACGTTCAATCCATCAACGTGAAGGGAACCATCGCCGGCTACTATGTCGACGGCGCGAACGCCTTTCACGGCTTCCTGCGCTCGGAGAAGGGCAAGTTCACCAAGATCGACGCGGCAGGCGCGGGCAGCGGCGCGTCCATGGGCACCCAGATCCTCGCGATCAACAGCAAGGGCGCGGTGAGCGGCATCTTTTCTGACTCGAACGGGTCGCATGGTTTCCTGATCGACGCGCACGGAACCCAGACGACGTTCGACATACCGAACCAGTCGAACACGCTGGTCACCGGCATGAACAGCGGCAACGACATCGTGGGCTACTACGAAGACAATTCGCTCGGCCGCGAACGCGCGTTCGTGCGCGCGGCCTCGGGCGACCTGACCGTCTTCGACGTGTTTTCCAGCGACCAGGGAACCTTCGCCTACGACATCAACGACAAGGGCGAGATCGCGGGCTTCTACATCGACGCTGGCACCGGCCATTCCTGGCTGCGCACGCCGTGAGCCGCTAGCGCCGCGCCTGCAGCGCCAAGAGGATCGCGGGCGCGACGAGCAGGCCTGCGAGATAGAACGGCGCGTCGACGCCGATGCCGGAGAAGGCCAGCCCCGCGACGAACGGGCCCGTGAGCCGCGCCAGCGCGCCCGCTGCGTTGTTGAGGCCGAGATACTGGCCCTGATGCGCAGGATCGGCGTGCTGCGAGATCAGCGCGGAGATGTTGGGTCCCGCGATCGACTGGCCGAAGGCGGAGAGCGAGAGCAGCACCACCACGCCCAAGCCATGCGCGAAGGGCTGCAGCGCGATCGCCGCCGTCGTCAGCGCCATGCCGGCGGCGAGCACGTTCGCCTCGCCGAAGCGGCGCGAGGCGCGGCCGGTGATCAGAAGCTGGCAGATCACCGCGACCACGCCCGTCACCGCGAAGGCGAGGCCGACCTCGCGCGTCGTCCAGCCGAAGCGTGCCGAACTCCACAGCGCGAAGACGAACTCGATGCCCATGAAGGCGGAGCCGGCGAGGAACATCACCGCCATCAGCCTTGCGATCACGGGATGGGTCAGCGCGCGGCCCGCGACCGCCCAGCGGCTGGGCTGGCTGTCGAAGATGTGATGATGGCGCGCGCGGCTCTCCCTCACGAACAGCGCGATGCCCACGGCGCACAGCCCGGCGAGCGAGGCTGCCACGATCAGCGGCAGGCGGAAGCCCGCATGTCCCGCCGCGGGGTGCGCGAGCAGACCGCCGAGCGCGGGGCCGACGATTAAGCCCAGATTGTAGGCCGCGCCCAGCATCGACATGCGCCCCGTGCGCGCGTCGGCCGGCGTCACGTCGGCGATATAGCCCTGGATGACCGAGCCGTTGCCACTCGCCATGCCGCCCAGGAACCGCACCAGGAACGCGACGGCGATGTTGGGGGCAAAGGCCAAAGCGAAATAGCAAAGGCAGTTGCCGCACACCGTGCTGATCAGGATCGGCTTGCGCCCCAGCCGGTCCGACATGCGGCCCCAGAACGGCTCGCCGAAGAACGCGCCCGCCGCATAGGCCGAGAAGATCAGCGCCATCTGCCAGGCCGGCGCCGCGAACGACTTGGCGTAGAAGGGCAAGAGCGGCACCACGATGCCGAAGCCCACCATGTTGACGAACATCACGCCCAGAAGCGTGGGGATCGCGGCTTTCGACGCGTCGTCATTGACGGTTTCGGGGGCGGGGCGGGCGTCCATGGGAGTTTGATAAGCGCGCACGAAGCGGCGACAATGCCGCTTCGCACAGCAAGCATAGGCGGGGAAAGATGAACAAGACAATTTTGCTTGCCCTCACGGCAGGGTTGCTCGCGGCGCAGGTGGCGCGCGCGGCCCCAAGCGACTTGGGCGATGTGGGCGACTGGCGCAAGGTGGATCCCGAAAACCTCGTCCTGATCGACACCAAATACGGCGAGACCGCGGTCGAGCTGATGCCCGCCTTCGCCCCGCATCACGCCCTGCGCACGCGCGCCCTGATCCGCGCGCATTTCTATGACGGGCTCACCTTCTATCGCGTGATCGAGGGGTTCGTGGCGCAAGGCGGCGCGGGCGAGGACACGGCGTCCACCAAGGACAAGCCCTCCAATCCCGACACCCTGAAGCAATGGCCCAAGCTCAAGGCCGAGTTCGAGCATCCTTACAGCAAGGGCTTTGCGCCGCTCGGCTCGCCGGATCTTTTCGCCAGGCAGCTGGGCCATGTCGACGGTTTCCCCGTGGGCCGCGATCCCAAAACGAAAAGCGAATGGCAGATCCATTGCGCCGGCACGTTTGCGTTCGCGCGCGACAACGAAGCCGACACCGCGACGACGGAGTTCTACATCGTCATCGGCGAGGCGCCGCGGCGTCTCGACCGCAACCTGTCGGCGTTCGGCCGCGTCATCGACGGCATGCAATACCTGCAGAAGCTCGAGCGCGGCGATCCGAACGTCGACAACGGCGTCATCGCCGACAAGTCCAAGCAGGACGCGATCGTGCGCATGCGCATGGCGTCCGACGTGGCAGCGGCCGAGCGGCCGTCCTACGAGGTGATGCGCACCGACACCAAGGCGTTCGCCGCATGGAAAGCCAAGAAGAAGAACCCCGCGCCCGGCTTCTACATCCGCCAGCCGCTCCCGATCCTCGACATCTGCCTGGCGCCCGTGCCCGCGCGGAAGGTGAGCGCGGCGGCGCACTGACTTCCCCGTTGTCAGAGTATAAGGTAGGATTATATCCGACGGTCTCGATTCCTTTTGGAGCGGGAGGTTGCAAAATTAGCAAGAAACGAACCCTTCAAATCTGATAGAATCAGCACATCGGGAGAGAGAAACGTGCAAATTCCGATTGATCTGACTTTCGAGCGCACCGGCGACGGGCGCTATCGGGTGACCAGCGACGATGTGCCCGGCTTTTACATGGCCGGTGACGATATCGATGCCATCCAGAGCGATTTGAGCGAGGTCGTATCCGACCTGCTTCGCCTGAACTGCGGGTTTATCGCTTCGGAGATACGATGGTTTCCGACGCTTAGCGACGTAAAAAGGCATCTGGAAAAGCCGCTTCCCGAAGGGAAGATCAGGTACATCGCAAGCGGTACATTGGCCGCCTGACGCATGCCTCGCATTGTCCTGCGACTCGAGGTCGAAAAGGAACTTGCAAACCGGGGCTGCAAGAAAATCAAGGAATTTGCATTCGGCAGCGGATCTCTTTGGCAGACACACGACGGTCGATTCAGCTTCGTCGTCCCACAGGGCGTGGGAGGGTGGGCTTACGAGGACGATCTGCGCCGGGTTCTACAGATGCTGGACGATCGTGTGTAAGGGTTTGTTTTAATGCAAGAATTTCATAATATATGACTTCTTGATGATTTATTGATTGACATATCGCCGTCAGCCTCCTATATCTCCTCCGTACCAAGGAGAAAGGCATGGCAAGACTGGATATCGGCGTGGGCGAGGATTTCCCGCTCGAGGAAAAAAAGAGCGGGGCCGAGGATTGCCGCGGCGCCCGGCGCGGGCACCGGCATCATCATCACCATCCTCACACCCACTTCTGGCACGGCTGGTTCCGGCGGGTGCCTGAGCGCAAGCCGGACGAGCGCAACAAGCAAGACAAGGAATAGACATGCATCGCGGACATCACAGACATCATCGCGGCCGCGGCGAGGCCGCCCCCGAAGCCTCCGAGCGCAGCACGACGCGCGTCCAGCTCGAAATGCCGCCCCAGGCGATGGAGCGGCTGACGCGGCTGAAAGAGAAGACGGAAGCCGCGTCCTATGCGGAAGTCATCCGCAACGCGCTGCGCGTCTTCGAGGCGCTCGCCGAGGAGCATGAGAAGGGCGCGGAGTTCGCGCTCAAGCGCCCCGGCGGCGAGACCGTCGCCTACAAGATCTTCCTCTGACATGAGCGCGCGCCGCATCGCCTGCCCGTCGCCCAACCACGATGCGCGCCCGGACGGCGCGCGCGTCGACATATTGGTGCTGCACTATACGGGCATGCGTACCGCGGAAGAGGCGCTGGCGAGATTGTGCGATCCGGCCGCGAAGGTCAGCGCGCACTACACCATCGATCGCGGCGGCGCGGTCTATGTCCACGTGCCGGAAGAACGGCGCGCCTGGCACGCCGGCATCTCCTGTTGGGCGGGGGAGCGCAACGTGAACGCGCGCTCCATCGGCATCGAGCTCGTCAATCCCGGCCACGAATTCGGCTATGTTCCGTTTACGGACGATCAGATCGCCTCGCTCATCGACCTCGCATCCGGGATCGTCGAGCGTCACGCGATACCGCCCAGGCGCGTGCTCGGCCATTCCGACGTCGCGCCGATGCGCAAATCCGATCCCGGCGAGCTCTTCCCCTGGGCAAGGCTTGCGGAGTTCGGGATCGGGGCATGGCCTTCTTCCCCCTCCGCCTCGCGCTGCGCGCTCGGCACCTCCCCCGTAAGGACGGGGGAGGATAAGAGCGCGGATATCCTCCCCCGTCCTTACGGGGGAGGTGTCGCGCGAAGCGCGACGGAGGGGGACTTCGCTGCACGCCTCGCGCGCTACGGCTACGATCCGCAGGCGCCGGTCGGGGACGTCGTCACCGCGTTCCAGCGGCATTTCCGTCCGTCATGCGTCGACGGCATTGCAGATGCCGAATGCGCCGCATTGCTGGAGAGCCTGCTCGCGCCCTAGCGTCCCTGCATGAAGACCATCGGCATGCTGGGCGGGATGAGCTGGGAATCCTCGACCCTCTACTATCAGCTCATCAACCGCGAGGTTCAAAAGCGCCTCGGCGGCGTGCATTCGGCCAAGGCGCTGATGTATTCCTTCGACTTCGGCGAGATCGCGCGGCTTCAGAACGCCGAACGCTGGGACGACGCGACCACAGCCATGACGCAGGCCGGCGCGATGCTGGCGGGCGGCGGCGCCGATTTCCTGATGATCTGCTGCAACACCATGCATCTGATGTCGGGCGAGGTCGAACGCGCGGCCGGCGTTCCCCTGCTGCATATCGCCGATCCCCTGGGCACGGCGATCCGGGAGAAGGCAATCCGCCGCGTCGGCCTCGTCGGCTCCTGCTTCACGATGGAGCGCGGCGGCATCCTCATCGACCGTCTGCGCGAGCGGTTCGGCGTCGAGATCCTCGTCCCCGGCGCCGAAGAGCGCGCCCAGATCCAGCGCATCATCATCGAGGAGCTCTGCTGCGGCCGTTTCCTCGACGGCGCGCGGGCCACGTTCCGCGCGGTCTTCGACCGGCTCGTGGCGCGCGGCGCCGAGGGCATCGTGCTCGGCTGCACCGAGATCCCGATCCTGGTCGGGCCCGGGGACGCGAGCGTCCCCACCTTCGACACCACCACGCTGCACGCGATGGCGGCGGTCGAGATGGCGCTGGGGTAAACCCGCCAAATCCCCAATGTCATGGCCCGCATTCGCTGGCCATGACATTAGGGGATTTCGTAACTCAACAGCGGCAGCCGCCGGCCCGGGATCGCATCCGAAGGCGCGTCGCCGATCTCCACAGCACCCATGCGCGCGTAGAACAAAGCCGCGTTGGGATCGGAGAGGATGATCAGCCGCCGCGCGCCCTTGGCCTTCGCAAGCGCCACCGCGGCCGCGAACAGCGCGCGTCCGACGCCGGTGCCGAACGCGGCCGGCTCGACGAAGAAATGGGCGAGGTCGAATTCGCCTTGCCGCTCGAGCGCGTCCACCGAGGCCATGCCGAGCGGCGCGCCGGCCGCATCTTCCGCGACAAGCACCAGGCCGTGCTCGATCAGCGCGCGCGGCACGGTGAGCGCGGCCTCGCTCAGCCGCATGAACTGCGCATCGTATCCCCAATGCGCCTTGGAACGGCGGCACAGCGCGCTCAGCGCCTGCGCCTCTTCGGGGCGTGCGATGCGGATCGTGCTCACGGCTCGGCGAAGGTTTCGCCGTTGCCGTCGGCCATGCGCGCGGCGAACCCCTTCTCGATGATGGCGCAGGCGAGCGCGGTGCGGTTGAGCGCATTCGCAGCGTCGATCTTCGTCCAGTCGGAAGAGAGCAGGAACGCCGTGCCGTGCGCGTGCAGGTAACCGCGCGCGCGCTCGAGGTCGGAAGGCGCGTATGCGTCCATGCGGATCTCGGCCAGCGCCTTGGGATTCGAGAAGTGGAAGGTGTGGTCCTTCGCGTCCAGCATCGTGCGCGCGTCGCGCGCCATGTCGGCGTCGTCGTTGGCGAGACCCTGCTCGATGTCCAGCGCGGCTTCGACGAACTCGGGCAGGGTGCAGCCGGTCCAGGTCGTCTTCGCCGTGTCGTCGACGACGCTGACGAGCACGAAATACGGCGCGCTGGTCTTGTTGCGGACCGCCTGCTCGTAATGCGCCTGGTCCTGGACGAAGCCGCCTGCGCGCGCCGCCGTGCAGCCAAGCGCGACGAAGAGACCGGCGGCGACGGCGTGCCTTCCCATCCCGAAGCACCCGAAGGGGAAGCGCGATGCTGCGCCCGTTGTCCGCCGGTTGCAATTGCGCTAGAACGCGCGCGCGTCAGATGGCCGGATGGTCGCTCTTTCATGAACTGGAAGAGAGGAAAGTCCGGGCTCCACGAAGGACACGGTGACGGATAACATCCGCCGGGGGCGACCCCAGGGACAGCGCCACAGAAATGACACCGCTAATCCGGCGTAGCCCGCAAGGGTGAAGACGGACAGCAAGGTTGAAATGGTGCGGTAAGAGCGCACCGCGGGCCCGGCAACGGGAACGGCATGGCAAGCCCCACCGGGAGCAAGACCAAATAGGGATGGCATGTGATCTGTCTTTCGGATCGCCGTCCGGGTCGGTCGCGCGAGGTGAGCGGCAACGCTCATCCCAGAGGAATGACCATCCATCCGCCTCGGCGGTGGACAGAACCCGGCTTACAGGCCATCTGACGCAACACACCCCATAGTCCCCTCGCCCCCACGAAGTGGGGGAGAGGGTCAGGGTGAGGGGGTGGTTGGCGTCGAGCACCGAGTTCGCAAGAGGGTCGATGCGTATACGGATGTTTTCTGTCCGCGCATGTTGAGCTACCCCCTCACCCCGGCCCTCTCCCCCGCTACGCGGGGGCGAGGGAGGTTCGGTCAGGAATAGTTCGGCTCCCGCTTCTCCAAAAACGCCGCGATGCCTTCGCGGAAGTCGGGGCCTTGGACGCACAGGATCTGGTTGCGGTCCTCCATGGCGATGGCGGCTTCCAGGCTCGAGGCGTCGATGGCGTGGTTGAGCGCCTCCTTGGTGAGGCGCAGGCCCAGAGGCGTCGCATGCAGCATGTCCTTGAGGTATGCGCGCGCCTCGGCTTCGAGCGCGCCCGGCTCCACGACGCTTGCGAACAGGCCGAGCGCGCGGCCGCGTTCGGCGTCGATGAAGCGGCCGGTGAGCATGTACTGCGACGCCGCCGACGCGCCGATCATGCGCGGCAGGAAATACGACACCCCGATGTCGCAGGCCGACAGTCCGATGCGGATGAAGGCCGCGTTCATGCGCGCGTCGGGGGTTGCGATGCGAACGTCGGAGGCGAGCGCGAGCGCGAAGCCGCCGCCGCTCGCCGCTCCCTGCACGAGTGCGATGATCGGCTGCGGGCAGCGGCGCATCGCCATCACGATCTCGCTGATGCTGCGCTGGCGCGTCAGCCCGCGCCCCGGATCGTTGAGGACGGCGCCGTCATTGCCCTCCTTGAGGTCGAGGCCGGCGCAGAAGGCGCGCCCGGCGCCGCCGAGCACGACCACGCGGGTCTCGTGGCGCCAATAGAGATCGGTGAAGAGATGGCGCAATTCGTCGACCATCGCGCGGTTCATCGCGTTGAGCCGGTCGGGCCGGTTCAGCGTCACCCACAGGACGGGCCCTTCGCTCTTCAGGGTCAGATTGGCGTAGTCCATGTCAAAGCCTTTCGAGTGTCGCCGCATCCTCGCGGCCGTCGAAGAATTTCTCAAGCGCGCGGCGCCAAAGCGGTTCACTCGGCGCGGCGCGCGCGAAGAGCGTCATCGAGGAGCGGAATTTGAGATCGTCCGGCGCGCCGAAGATCTCGCGCGCGGAACGGGTTTCGACCGCCAGGACCAGCGCCGTGCATTCCGCGAGCCGCGCGCCCAGCACGGGATGCGCCGCGTAAGCCCGCGCCTCGTCGAGGGAGGAGATCGCATAGCGCTGCGCCGTCGCGCTTGCGCCCAGCCCGCGGATCTGCGGGAACACGAACCACATCCAGTGGCTCGCCTTGCGCCCGCGCCCGAGCTCGGCGCGCACGGCGTCGATCACGCCCGCCTGGGCGTCGAGAAAGCGCTTTAGATCGTAAGGATCGGACATCACGCGATTGGAGCGCGATAGACCCGGCTTGGCAAGGCGCGGACAGAACGTTCGTACACGGATGGAACGTCCGTTCACTTCCGCCGACGCATATAAGCTATGCAACTATTGCGTGCTTCTGGGTCTTGAAACCGCCGCTGCGTGTCCCCACCTCAAGGCGTATTTGCAGGAAGGAGCAAAAAATGTCCGGCAGGGAACGAACGCAACGTCGGGGTGGCGATCACGATTTCGAGCAAGGCGCACGGGCAAATCCATCGAAGACGCCCAGGGCGGATGACCGTGACGCGGAATCGGCCCCCTGGATTCCGTCGCTGGATTCGTCGCTGGGCACCGAGGTCTTGCTCAACAGCCTGATCGCCGAATGCCACAGCGCCGTGCGCAACCTGGCGATTCCGTTGGCGGCCGGCGCGCCCGATCCCTATGCGTGCCGGATGTTCCTGTCCGAAACGGTGAGCCTTGCCCGAGCGGGCGCGGCCGTCGGGAAGACCGTGGCGATGCTGCGCGCGGCGGACCGTTATGCCGAGGCGGGAACGTTCGAGCAGGTGGACAGGGTCATTCCCGCGATCGAGAAAAATGGCTGAGAACGCGAAATCAACGATCAAGATGTTGCGGCCCGACGCGGTGTGGCAGCCACGGATAGGCGCACCGCTCGGCAATCGTAACGCGCTCAAGCATGGGCGCTATACGCGCAAGAGGCGCACGGCACTTTCGTTCCTGCGCAGGACGCAGCGGCGCGTTCTCGGTATTGCCTTGGCGATGCAGCGCCAGATCAAGGGCCTACCAATACCCGCGCATCAATTCGGCCGCCCAGTCCGGTTCGCGTATGTCGCCACGCGGCAGAAAGCCCTTCATCACCGGCTTTATGTCCAGGACCGGCGTGCCGTCGATGGCGTCGAGGCCGCGCACGCGGATGGACAATCCGTCCACGGACAGAATCCGGCACACCGTCACGCCGATGCGGTTCGGCCGGTCCTTGCCGCGCTGGGCGAGGATGCCGACCATCGGCCAGTCTTGGCGCCCGCGCGGGTGCCGCGCGCCGGTGTTGATTTCGGCGGGCCTGGCGCGGTCGAAATGGAAGATCACCTCGACATGCGAGAACGCATCGAGGCCCGCGGCCGCGTCGGGCCCGAGCAGCGAAGGGTCGAGTTCGATCGCCGCCTCCACCGCGTCCCACACGTCGTCGACCGGCTCGCTGCGCCCCCCGCGCACGTGCCCGATGGGCTGCATCTCGATCACCATCGCATTCACTCCTTCGGCCGTCGCGCGGACAATCATCTGATTCGCACGCGGAGACGCGGAGGACGCGGAGTTTTCGCCAAACCGCCCCTCCGCGGACTCCGCGTCTCCGCGTGAACCGTTTCTTGGAACAGAAAGGAAACAGATATGGGCCGATTTCTTAAGCCTTTATTTACAGCCCTTGCTACACCCTTACCTTGTTTTTGATTTGTTCCTCGATTCACCAGCGCTAGACTCCACGGTTCAAGATGTAGATCGCAAGCCTCTCATTTCACTCGATATTTTCGATTGACGCGATGTCACGCTCGGCCCATATTATCCCATAGCATCCCATAGCCCCGGAAAACGGGTCCAAGCCCCTGGTCGGTCCAGCGGGCCCCGCGGCGGCGGGGGCGCAGAGGCCGGGGATTCCGAGCACCATGGCTCTTCCGTTCATCTCGACGATGACGGGAACACTCGACGCCAAAGGGCGCGTGTGCATCCCCGCCTCCTTCCGCGACGTGCTCACGTCGCAGAGCACGGCCGGCATGTATGTCTGCCCGTCCTTCGCGGAAGGCGCGCTCGAAGGTTTCGGCGACGAGGTGCTGCAGGAATTCCACCAGCGCCAGGCGGCTGAGGATCCGTTCTTCTCGCAGGTCAACGACGACAAGGTCTTCGCGGTCCTGTCGATGACGCAGCTCCTGCCGCGCGACGAGAACGGCCGCGTGCGCCTGCCCGACGAGATGATCGCGCATGCGGGGCTGAAGGACCGCGTCACTTTCGTCGGCATGGGGCGCAAGTTCCAGATCTGGGACAGCGAGCGCTTCGCGCCGGTCCAGGCCGAGCGTCTCAAGCGCGCGCTGGCGCAACGCACGGGAGCAGGCGCATGAGCGGCCACGTCCCCGTGATGCTCGACGAAGTCATCGAGGCGCTGAACCCGCGCGACGGCGCGCGCTACATCGACGCGACCTTCGGCGGCGGCGGCTATGCGCGCGCGATCCTTTCCGCCGCGAAATGCCGCGTGCTCGGCATCGACCGCGATCCCGACGCCATCGCGCGCGGCGAGAAGCTGGTCGCGGAGTTCGAAGGACGCCTCACGCTCGCGCAGGGCCCGTTCTCGGCGATGGATGCGATCACGCGGGAGAAGGCCGACGGCGTCGTCTTCGATCTCGGCGTCTCGTCCTTTCAGTTCGACCAAGCCGAGCGCGGCTTCTCGTTCCGCGCCGACGGGCCGCTCGACATGCGCATGAGCAAGGACGGCGAAAGCGCCGCCGATTTCGTCAACACCGCGAGCGAGCGCATGCTCGCCGACGTGATCTTCCGCTACGGTGAGGAGAAGCAGTCGCGCCGCATCGCCAAGGCCATCGCCGCCGCCCGACCGGTCACACGCACGGCGGAGCTGGCCCGGATCGTGTCCGAGGCGCTCGGCCCCGCGGCGCAGCGTTTCGCGATCCATCCCGCGACGCGCACCTTCCAGGCGCTGCGCATCCAGGTGAACGACGAGCTCGGTGAATTGGAGCGCGGTCTCGACGCCGCGACGAACGTGCTCGCAGGCCAGGGGCGGCTCGTCGTCGTCTCCTTCCATTCGCTCGAGGACCGCATCGTCAAGCGCTACCTCGCCGGGCACAGCACCACCGCCGCGCGCCCTTCGCGCCACGCCCCCGATGAGCGGCGCGCGGGAACGCCGCTCTATCGCCTTCTCACGACACGTCCGCGCAGCCCGAGCGCGGCCGAGACCGAGCGCAATCCGCGCGCGCGCTCCGCCCGTCTGCGCGCGGCCGAACGCATCCGAGCCTGACGGAGAGCAAAAATGATCCGCGTCTTCAATTTCTTCTGCATCGCGCTGATGGGGCTTTCGATCCTGGCCCTCTACGACGTCTCGGAGAAGACGCGGCTGACCCGCGTCGATCTCGACAAGACCCGGCATGCGATCGCGCAGGAGCAGGGCCAGATCAGCGTGCTCGAGACCGACTGGGCGCGCGTCGCCGGTCCCGAACGCGTCGCCACGCTGGCGCAGAGCAAGCTCGGCCTCGACAACACCTCGGCCGTGCAGCTCTCCTCCTTCGAGCAGCTGCCGCGCAACGGCGAGGACAGCCCCTTGAGCCAGTCGCCGCTGCGCAACGCCAACGCCGAGGCGCCGGCGCAGTGACATGAAGGAGGGGGCCACCATCTTCCAGCGGCGGATCGTCATCGGGGCGGCGATGTGCGTCGCCGCGTTCGCGCTGGTGGTGGTGCGGCTGGTCGACGTGACCGTGTTCCACGCCGCGCAGCGCCGCTCGGTCGCGGCCAACATCGCCTCCTATCGCACCGATCTCGTCGACCGCAACGGCCAGATCCTGGCGCGCGACATCCCCGTGCAGGATCTCTATGCGCGGCCGCATGCGTTCTGGGACACGGCCTACGCGGCGCATGCGCTCGCCCAAGCCGCCGGCGTGGGCGAGCCCGCGCTGCTGAAGAAGTTCACGCAAGCCAAGAAGCCCTACGTCTTCGTCGCGCGCGCGCTCACCCCCGACGGCCAGGACCGCGTGATGCATGCGGGCCTGCCGGGGCTGGAGTTCCAGCCGGGCTACAAGCGCTACTATCCCGACGGCCGCGCCACGGCCCAGGTGCTGGGCGTCACCGGCCTCGACGACGACGGCGAGACGATCGGACTTTCAGGCCTGGAGATGGGCCTCGATCCGAAGCTGCGCGACGGCGAGCCGGGCCAGAGCGTAGCCCTCTCCATCGACATGCGCGTGCAGTACATCCTCGCGCACGAGGTCGAGGCGAGCCGCAACGAGTTCTCCGCCAAGCAGGCCGGCGGCCTGGTGCTCGACGTCCGCACCGGAGAAGTGCTCGGCATGGTGTCGCTGCCGGATTTCGATCCCAACGCGCGCACGCTTGGCACCGGCGACACCGAGCACAATCTCGTCGGCCAGGACGTCTTCGAGCTCGGCTCGGTGTTCAAGATCTTCTCGTTCACGCTGGCGACCGAAGACCACAAGATGAGGCCGGACGAGATCCTGCCCATCGGCAACGGCTACAAGATCGGCCGCTTCACCATCCACGAAGCCGAGCACATGCCCGCGACGCTGGCCGCGCGCGACGTGCTGGCGCTGTCCTCCAACATCGGCACGACGCAGATCGCGCTGCGCTCGGGGCCGCAGCGCCAGCGCGAGTTCCTCGAGCGCATGGGCCTGCTCAACGCGATCCATACCGAGCTCCCCGAGGCGCGCCGCCCGCAATTCCCCGTCCATTGGGGCCAGGTCGAGACCGCGACGGTCAGCTTCGGCCACGGCATCTCGGTCAGCCCGCTCGCCTTTGCCGCGGCCGCGGCGGCGATCGTCAATGGCGGGCGCAAGATCGTGCCGACGTTCCTCAAGCATCCCGAGGACGGACGCGGTGAGCAGCTCATCAAGCCTGAGACGAGCGAGAAGATGCGCGACCTGCTGCGCTATGTCGTCACCAACGGCACCGGCAAGAAGGCCGACGTGCCGGGCTACGACGTCGGCGGCAAGACGGGCTCGGCCCAGAAGGCGCGCATCGGCGGCCACGGCTACGAGCACAAGCTGGTAACCTCGTTTTGCGCGGTATTCCCGGTGCACGATCCGCGCTATCTCGTCTTCGTCGTGCTCGACGAGCCGCACGGCACGAAGCAGACCTTCGGCTTCGCGCTCGCGGGCTATACGGCGGCGCCGCTCGCCGGACGCGTCATCTCCCGCATCGCGCCGATCCTGGGCGTGCCGCAGCATCAGGACCCGATCGTCGTTGCGCGGGGCACCCCATAATGGCAACACATTCGCGCGCCATGCTCGCGGCCTTGAAGGTGGGTAAGAACGCCATGAAGGCGTCGAAGGAAATCACGGGTCTTGCCAGCGACAGCCGCGCCGTCGAGCCGGGATACCTGTTCGCGGCGCTCCCGGGCACGCGCGACGACGGCGCCAAGTTCGTCGAGGACGCGGCGCGCAGAGGCGCCACGGCCGTTCTCGGCCGCCCGGAGCTGGCCGCGCGCGTCGAGGCTTTGGGCCTGCGCTTCATCGCTTCCGACAATCCCAGGCTTGCGCTCGCGCATGAAGCGGCGAAGTTCTTTCGAGCCCAGCCCGATTGCGTCGCCGCCGTCACCGGCACCAACGGCAAGACCTCGGTCACCGTGTTCCTGCGCCAGATCTGGCAGGGGCTTGGGCGCGGGGCCGCGAGCCTCGGCACCATCGGCGCGATCACGCCGACGCGCGAAGTGACGCTGACGCAGACGACGCCCGATCCGATCGCGCTGCATCGCCTGCTGAAGGAATTGAAAGAGGAGGGCATCGACCATCTCGCGGTCGAGGCGTCGAGCCACGGGCTCGACCAGTACCGCCTCGACGGCGTCGATATCGCAGCGGTGGGCTTCACCAACATCACCCGCGACCATCTCGATTATCATCCGGATTTCGAGCACTACCTGCGCTCCAAGCTGCGCCTGTTCAGCGAGATCGTGCATGACGGCGGCACCGCGGTCGTCAATGCCGACGCCGAACATTCCGAGCGCTTCATCGAAGCGGCGCGCGCGCGCAACTTGCGTCTGTTCACCGTCGGCGAGAAGGGCGAGGATATCCTGCTCGATTCCGCCGTGCCGCATGGCGAGGGGCAGACGCTGTCGCTGCGCCACAGCGGGCGCCACCATGTCGTCGAGCTTCCTTTGGCGGGCGGTTTCCAGGCATCGAACGCGCTGGTCGCGGCGGGGCTCGCCATCGGGCTCGGCAACGCGCCGGCGTCGGTGTTCGCGGTGCTGGGGCATCTCAAAGGCGCGCCCGGCCGGCTCGAACGCGTCGCTCGCCAAGTCTATGTCGACTACGCGCACACGCCCGACGCGCTGGAGACGGTGCTCAAGGCGATGCGGCCGCATACGAACGGCAAACTCATCGTCGTCTTCGGCTGCGGCGGCGACCGCGACAAGGGCAAGCGTCCGCTGATGGGCGCGGCCGCTTCGCGCTTCGCCGACGACGTCATCGTCACCGACGACAATCCGCGCAGCGAAGAGCCGGCGCAGATCCGCCGCGAAATTCTTGCTGCGGCGCCAAATGCGAAAGAGATCGGCGACCGCGCCGAGGCCATTCGGGCCGGCATCCAATCGCTTCAGTCCGGCGACGTCCTCATCATCGCCGGCAAGGGGCACGAGACGGGCCAGACCATCGGCAGCGAGACGCGCCCGTTCAACGACCGCGACGAAGCGAGGCGCTGGGCATGAGCGCGCTGTGGACCAGCGACGACGCGGTGGCCGCGACGCTCGGCCACGCGACGCATGCCTTCGAGGCGAACGGTCTTTCCATCGACACGCGCACGCTCAAGCCCGGCGATCTCTTCGTCGCGCTGAAGGACGTGCGCGACGGCCATGATTTCGTCGGCGCCGCGTTCGAGCGCAAGGCGGCCGCCGCGCTCGTCTCGCGCAAGATGGAGGCGAACGGCCCCCAGCTCGTCGTCGCCAATGCGTTGCGCGGGCTCGAAGATCTCGCGCGCGCGTCGCGGGCACGCTCGGACGCCAGGATCGCCGCGGTCACGGGCAGCGCGGGCAAGACGACGACGAAAGAGATATTGCGGCTGGCGCTCGGCGCGCTGGGCACGACGCATTGCTCGGCCGCGTCCTACAACAATCATTGGGGCGTGCCGCTCAGCCTCGCTTCGATGCCGCGCGACAGCCGCTACGCCGTGTTCGAGATCGGCATGAACCATTTCGGCGAGATTCGCGCGCTGGTCTCGCTGGTGCGTCCGCATGTGGCGCTGGTGACGACCATCGCGCCGGCGCATCTGGAGTTCTTCGGCACGTGCGAGGCCATCGCCGACGCCAAATCCGAGATCTTCGAGAGCATCACGCCCGGCGGCGCGGCGCTCATCCCCTCCGACAGCCCCTATGCCGGACGCCTGATCGCGCGGGCGAAGCAGAGCCATGTCGCGCGGATCATGACGTTCGGCGAGACGGGCGACGCCAAGCTCGTCTCCCATGACGGCGCGCGGGTCAAGGCGGAGATCCTAGGCACGCCTGTCGAGTTCTCGACCGGCGCTCCCGGACGGCACATCGCGAACAACGCGCTCGGCGCGCTGCTCGCGGTCGCGGCGCTCGACGGCGACGTGCTCAACGCGGCCGCGGCGCTGAAAGCTTTCTCAGCCCTCAAGGGCCGCGGTGCGCGCTTCGACGCGGGCGGCGTGGAAGTCATCGACGAGAGCTACAACGCCAATCCCGCCTCGATGGTCGCGGCGCTCGGCCTGCTCGGCGAATCGAAAGGCCGGCGCATCGCCGTGCTCGGCGACATGCTGGAACTGGGCGCGGACGCGCAAGCGCATCACGCGGGTCTTTTGAAACCGGTCGAGGACGCGAAGGCCGATCTCGTCTTCCTCAGCGGTCCGTCGATGCGCGCGCTGTGGGACAGGCTTCCCGCCTCGCGCCGCGGCGCCTGGGCCGCGACCTCGGCGGAGATCGTGGGTCCGCTCACGAAGGAACTGCGCAAAGGCGACGTGGTTCTGGTGAAGGGTTCGAACGGCAGCAAGCTGTCGGTCGTCATCGATGCGTTGAAGGCGCGGGCGGGGGCCTGATCATGTTCCAGTTTCTCTCGCTTCTGCCGCATGCCGACCAGATCGCGTTCTTCCGGCTGTTCAAATATCTCTCGTTCCGCGGCGGCGGCGCGATCCTGACCGCGCTGTTCGTCGCCTTCGTGATGGGGCCGCGTCTCATCGCCTGGCTCAAGCTGCGCCAGGGCAAGGGCCAGCCGATCCGCGCCGACGGGCCGCAACGCCATATCCTGGAGAAGCAGGGCACGCCGACCATGGGCGGCGTGCTGATCTTGGCTCCGACCGTGGTGGCGACGCTGTTCTGGGCCGATCTCGAGAACGGCTATGTGTGGATCGTGCTCCTGGTGACGGTGAGCTACGGCCTGCTCGGCTTCGCCGACGACTATCTCAAGGTCACCAAGCGTTCCACCGGCGGGGTGAGCGGCTGGATCCGCCTCGGCGTCGAGTTCGGCGTCGCGTTCGTCGCGACCTGGCTCCTGATGCGGCTGGAATCACCCGACCTCAAGGGCATGCTCGCGGTGCCGTTCCTCAAATCGGCGCTGATCCCGTTCGGTCTCTTCTTCATCGTCATCGGCGGCGTGGTGATCGCGGGCGCAGCCAATGCGGTGAACTTCACCGACGGGCTCGACGGGCTCGCGATCGTGCCGGTGATGATCGCCGCCGCCACCTTCGTGCTCATCGCCTATCTCGTCGGCAACGTGAAGTTCGCGGACTACCTCCAGCTCCACTACGTGGCGGGGACCGGTGAGCTGATCGTGTTCCTGTCGGCGCTGGTCGGCGCGGGGCTCGGGTTCCTGTGGTACAACGCGCCGCCCGCGATGGTTTTCATGGGCGACACGGGCTCGCTGCCGCTTGGCGGCGCGCTCGGCGCGGTCGCGGTCGCGGTCAAGCACGAGATCGTGCTCGCCATCGTCGGCGGGCTCTTCGTGCTGGAGACCGTGTCCGTCATCGTCCAGGTCGTCTCGTTCAAGCTCACCGGCAAGCGCGTCTTCAAGATGGCGCCGATCCATCATCACTACGAGCAGCTCGGCTGGAAAGAGCCGACCATCGTGATCCGCTTCTGGATCGTGGCGGTCGTGCTCGCTCTCGTCGGCCTCTCCACCTTGAAGCTGAGGTGAGGATGATCCCGGTCCGCCACCTCGCGCATCAGGATGCCGGCGTCTTCGGGCTGGCGCGCTCGGGCCTTGCGTCCGTGCGCGCGCTGAAAGCGGGCGGCGCGCGAGTGTTCGCCTGGGACGACAAGGAAGCGGCGCGCGTCATCGCCGAGGCGGATGGCGCCACGGTGCTGCCCTGGCGCGACTGGCCGTGGGCGAAGCTCAAATCGCTGGTCCTGAGCCCCGGCGTGCCGCTCACCCATCCCGCGCCGCACGACATCGTCGTCAAGGCGCGGCATGCGGGGGTGGAGATCATCGGCGACGTCGAGCTCTTCGCGCGCGAAGTTAAAGGCCGTGCGCCGGTGATCGCCATTACCGGTACCAACGGCAAGTCGACGACGACCGCGCTCACCGGCCACCTGCTCGACGAAAGCGGTTTCGACGCGCAGATCGGCGGCAATATCGGCACGCCGGTGCTGGAGCTTTCACCCCCCGCGGCGAAGACCGTCTATGTGCTGGAGGTCTCGTCCTATCAGATCGATCTTTCGCCCGGCCTCGTGCCGCAGGTCGGCGTGCTCTCCAACATCACGCCCGATCATCTCGACCGTCACGGCACGCTGGAGGCCTATGCGAGCGTGAAGGCCCGGCTGGTGGAGCAGGCGCAGTCCGCCGTGATCGGCATCGACGACGCGCAGACCTCCGCGATCTTCACCAGGCTCTCCGGCGCGGGAAAGAGCGCACTGCCCGTCTCGGTCGGCAAGGTGCTCGGACGCGGCGTGTTCGTGCTCGACGGCGTGCTCTACGACAGCCAGGGCGGACGCGCCAACCGCATCGCCGACCTGAAAGAGGCGGCGCATCTTCCAGGCACCCACAATTGGCAGAACGCGGCGCTCGCCTGTGCCGCGACCAAGCCCTATGCCAAGGACGCGCGCGCGGTCGCTTCGGCACTGATGGATTTCCCCGGGCTGGCGCACCGCATCGAGGACGTCGGCCGCATCGGCCGCGTGCGCTTCGTCAACGACTCCAAGGCGACCAATGCCGACGCCGCCGAGCGCGCGCTGGTCTGCTTCGAAGACATCTATTGGATCGCGGGCGGGCGCGCGAAGGAAGGCGGCATCGAGAGCCTGGCCAGGCATTTCCCGCGCATCCGCAAGGCCTATCTGATCGGCGAGGCGGCGAAGGATTTCGCAAGCACCCTCGAAGGCCGCGTGCCTTACGAGATCTCCGGCACGCTCGAGAACGCCGTTGCAAGCGCAAGCGCCGACGCGCAGGCGGGCGTCGTGCTCCTGTCGCCGGCATGTGCGTCGTTCGACCAGTTCCGCGATTTCGAGCATCGCGGCGAGGCGTTCCGCACAGCCGTGTCCAAGCTGGCGATGAGGGCGGCGTCATGAGCCTCTCCCGCACCGACCGGTCCGGCTTTGCGAGCTGGTGGTGGACCATCGACCGCGTGGCGCTGCTGGCGATGCTGGCGCTGATCGCCATCGGGCTGATGCTGGCTTTCGCGGCAAGCCCGGCCGCCACCGGCGGGCCGATCACCGCGGGCGATTTCCGCTATGCCGCCAAGCAGATCGCGTTCGCCTGCGTCGCGGCTGGCATCCTTGTCGGCGCGTCGCTGCTCACCTTGCACCAATTGAAGATCGTCGCCGCCACGGCCTTCGCGCTGGCGATGATCGGCTCGTTCCTGGTGCTGTTCACGGGCAGCGAGGTGCTGGGCGCCAAGCGCTGGATCGATCTCGGCTGGATGACGTTGCAGCCTTCGGAGTTCTTGAAACCCGGCTTCGCGGTCCTGGGGGCTGCGATCCTCGCCGACAAGACGCCGATGAAGCTGCCCAAGCCGCTCATCACGCTCCTGCTGGTCGCGCCCGCGCTCGTGATCCTGATGCTGCAGCCGGACGTGGGCCAGACCGCGCTGCTGCTGGCGCTGTGGGGCGCACTTCTCTTCTACAGCGGCGTGTCGCTCTATTGGATGGGCGCGCTGGGCGGCGCGGGCATCGCACTTGGCGGTCTCGCCTACGCGCTGTTCCCGCATGTGCGTCATCGTATCGAGCAGTTCCTCAACCCCACCGACACGGGCTATCAGGCCGGCCTGGCGCTCAAGGCCTTCGCGCATGGCGGATTGCTCGGCGTCGGACCCGGCGCGGGGACGATCAAGTACCGCATCCCCGATGCGCATTCCGACTTCATCTTCGCGGTGGCGGGCGAGGAGTTCGGGCTGGCGCTGTGCGCCGCCGTGGCGCTGCTGTTCTGCATCCTGTCGGTGCGCATCATGCTGCGCTCGGCGAACGCGCGCGAGCCGTTCGCGCAGCTGGCGGGCGCGGGCCTTGCGATGGTCACCGCCCTGCAGGCCTTCATCAACATGGGCGTCGCAGTGAGCCTGCTTCCGGCCAAGGGCATGACCTTGCCGTTCATCTCCTATGGCGGCTCGTCGCTGTTCGCGGTGGCGCTGACGATGGGCTTTGCGCTCGCGCTCACGCGCCAGCGGCCCAAGCTCGAGAACCGCGAGCGGCCGTGGTTCGTGCAACAGGTGGTCGCGCGCACATGACCACCCCAAGGACTTCTTCAATAGTCCTCAGCGCCGGCGGCACCGGCGGCCATCTCTTTCCCGCGCAGGCTCTGGCGGGCGAACTGGTGCGCCGCGGAAAGACCATCGTGGTGATGACGGATCGCCGCGGTACCAATTACGCGAAAGCGTTTCCAGGTGCTGCGATCGAGACCGTGCCGTCGGCGGCGTTCTCCGACCGCTCGGTCCTCGGCCTGCTGGCCGCGCCGTTCGAGATCCTGGCGGGCATCGCGTCGGCCTGGACGAAGCTCGCGCGTATCAAGCCGGGTGCTGTGATCGGTTTCGGCGGCTATCCGAGCCTGCCGGTGATGATCGCAGCCTGGCTCGGCCGCTTCCCGACCGCGATCCTGGAGCAGAACGCCGTCACCGGCCGTGCCAATCGCGCGGTGATGAACAAGGTGAAGGTGATGGCGGCCGCGTTCCCCATCGCGCGTTTCGCGCCGAAGGACGCGTCCAAGATCGTGCTCACCGGCAATCCGCTGCGCCCCGAAGTGGTCGCGCTCGCGGGCAACGCATATGCGAAGCCGGACGCCGGCGGACCGCTGCATCTTCTCGTCTTCGGCGGCAGCCAGGGCGCGCGCGCGATGAGCGAGCTTGTCCCTGCGGCGGTCGCGCTGTTGCCTGAGAGTTTCCGCGCGCGTCTCGATATCGTCCAGCAATGCCGTCCCGAAGACCTGGACGGCGTGCGCAAGGCCTACGAAGCGGCGGGCGTAAAGGCGGAGCTTGCGAGCTTCTACACCGACATGCCGCAGCGGCTGGCTGCGGCACAGCTCGTCGTCGCGCGCTCGGGCGCGGGCACGGTGAGCGAGCTGATGGCCATCGGCCGTCCCGCGATCCTGATCCCGCTGCCGCATGCGCTCGACGACAACCAGACGCCCAATGCGGAAATCCTTTCCAAGGCGAACGCCGGCTGGTGCGTGGCGCAGGCGAGCCTCACGCCGGAGAAGCTCGCCGGGATGATCAAGCTCGCTTTCTCAAATCCCGACGATCTGGCGCAACGCGCGGCGAACGCGCACGCCTTGGCGAAGCTCGATGCGGTCGCGCGTCTGGCCGACATCGCCGAAAATTTAACGAGGGCCGCATGAAGCCGGTCCAGACCCGCGTTCCGCTCTCCATCGGCGCCATCCATTTCATCGGCATCGGCGGCATCGGCATGAGCGGCATCGCCGAGATCATGCACAATCTGGGCTATCAGGTGCAGGGCTCGGACGCGGTGGAGAACGCCAACGTCAAGCGGCTCAAGAAGATGGGCATCCCCATCGCCGTCGGCCACGCGGCCGAGAACCTCAAGGACGCGCACGCCGTCGTCTATTCCTCGGCGGTGAAGCCCGGGAATGTCGAGTTCGACGAGGCGCGCAAATTGAATCTTCCGCTGGTGCGCCGCGCCGAGATGCTGGCCGAGATCATGCGGCTCAAATCCTGCGTGGCGATCGCGGGCACCAACGGCAAGACGACGACGACGACGATGGTGGCGGCGCTGCTCGACGCGGGCGGGCTCGATCCCACCGTCGTCAACGGCGGCATCATCAATGCCTACGGCACCAATGCGCGGCTCGGCGCCGGCGACTGGGTCGTGGTCGAGGCGGACGAGAGCGACGGCACGTTCCTGCGCCTGCCCGCCAGCGTCGCGGTGGTCACGAACGCCGATCCCGACCATCTCGACTATTACGGCACCTTCGACAGGATGCGCGACGCGTTCCAGCGCTTCGTCGAGAACGTGCCGTTCTACGGCTTCGCGGTGCTCTGCATCGACCATCCCGAGGTGCAGGCGATGGTCGGCCGCATCGAGGACCGGCGCATCGTGACCTATGGGCTCAGTCCCCAGGCCGACGTGCGCGCGACCAATGTGCGCTATGCCGAAGGCATGTCGTGCTACGACGTCGTCGTTACCGACCGCCGCAGGAACGTCGAGACGCGCATCGACGGCATCCGCCTGCCGATGCCGGGGGAGCACAACGTGCAGAACTCGCTCGCCGCGGTGACGGTGGCGCGCGAGCTCGGCGTCGAGGACGGCACGATCCGCGACGCGCTCGCCAAGTTCGCGGGCGTCGGCCGCCGCTTCACCAAGGTGGGCGAATGGGGCGGCATGGCGATCATCGACGATTACGGCCACAACCCGTTCAAGATCGCGGCTGCCCTCAAGGCCGCGCGCCAGGCCTATAGCGGGCCGGTGATCGCGGTCGTCCAGCCGCATCGCTACACCCGCCTGCGCGACACCTGGGAGCAGTTCTGCTCCTGCCTGAACGACGCGGACGTGGCGATCATCGCGCCCGTCTATCCCGCGGGCGAGCAGCCGATCGAAGGCTTCGACCGCGACACCTACGTGGAAGCCCTGCGCGCGCACGGCCACCGCAACGTGATCACCATCGACAACGGCATGGACCTCGCGCCGCTGCTCAAGCCGCTGGCGAAAGAGGGCGGCGCGGTGGTGATGCTGGGCGCGGGCTCGATCTCGCATTGGGCGCACGCGCTGCAGGCGCAGTTGGAGGGGAGGGCGTGATGCGCGCTGTCTTCTCGACTCTCTTATCCTCCCCCGTACTCACGGGGGAGGTGGCGCGCAGCGCCGGAGGGGGCCTTCCCCCTCCGCCTCGCTACGCTCGGCCCCTCCCCCGTAAGGACGGGGGAGGATGGGTGGAGGGTTCATGATGATGACCCGTCCCTGCGACGCGCTTCCGCCGGTGCGGGGGAGCTATGCCCACGGTGCCGCGCTCAAGGATCTCGTCTGGTTCCGCGCGGGTGGCGCGGCCGAGGTGCTGTTCCGGCCAGCCGATGCGGACGACCTCGCGACCTTCCTCGCCGCGCGCTCGCCGCAGATGCGGGTGAGCGTCATCGGCGTGGGCTCGAACCTCCTGGTGCGCGATGGCGGAATCCCCGGCGTCGTCGTGAGGCTTCCGGCCGTGTTCGGGAAAATCACGGTCGAAGGCACGCGTATCCGTGCGGGTGCGGCCACGCTCGACGCGGCGGTTGCGCGCGCGGCCGCGGATGCGGGTATCGGCGGCATGGAATTCCTGCGCGGCATTCCCGGCACGGTCGGCGGCGCGCTGAAGATGAACGCGGGCTGCTACGGCCGCGAGATCAAGGACATCTTCGTCGAGGCCACGGCGATCGACGGTCAGGGCAACGAGCTCACCTTGTCGGCTTCCGACATGAATTTCGTCTATCGCAAGGCGCAGGTTCCCGACGATTTGATCTTCGTCAATGCGCTCTTCGAGGGAACGCGCGACGATCCTGCCTTGGTTCGCGCACGGATGGACGCTTTGGTCGAGCAACGCGAATCCACCCAGCCCGTCAAGTCGCGCACCGGCGGCTCGACCTTCAAGAACCCGCCCGGGCACAAGGCCTGGGAGCTGATCGACAAGGCCGGCTGCCGCGGGCTGACCCACGGCGCGGCCCAGGTGAGCGAGAAGCACTGCAATTTCCTCATCAACACCGGCGACGCCAAAGCCGCCGACATCGAGGCGCTGGGCGAAGAGGTGCGCGCGCGCGTGCGTGCCAAGTTCGGCGTCGAGCTGGAATGGGAGATCAAGCGGGTGGGGGTTATATGAGCTTCCATCGCGTCGCCGTCCTGCTTGGCGGGCGCTCCGCGGAGCGCGAGGTGAGCCTGTCGTCCGGCGCGGGCTGCGCCAGGGCGTTGCGCGAGGAAGGTTTCGACGTCGTCGAGATCGATCCCGGCGACGACATCGGCCGCCAGCTTCTCGATGCCGGGCCTGATTGCGTCTTCAACGCGCTGCACGGCCGCTACGGCGAGGATGGCTGCATCCAAGGCGTGCTGGAGCTGCTACGCATTCCTTATACCCATTCCGGCGTGCTGGCCTCGGCGCTTGCGATGCACAAGCAGCGCACCAAGGACGTCTATCGCGCGGCCGGCATCCCCATCGTCAAATCCATCGTAGCCGACCGCAGGGAGGCGGGTGCCCGGCATCTGATGGAGCCGCCATACGTCATCAAGCCGGTGAACGAAGGCTCGTCCGTCGGCGTCTACATCATCCGCAAAGGCGACAACCGTCCGCCGTCGGAGCTGACCAAGCCCGAATGGAACCTGACCGACGCGATGATGGTGGAGGAATACGTTCCCGGCCGCGAGCTGACCGTGTCGGTGATGGGCGAGCGCGCGCTCGGCGTCACCGAGATCACGACCGATCTCGCCTTCTACGACTACGAGGCCAAATACGCGAGCGGCGGCTCGACCCATACGCTGCCCGCGAAAGTGCCGGGTGAGATTGCGGACGAGGCAAAACGCCTCGCCGTGCTCGCGCATCAGGCGCTCGGCTGCCGTGGCGTGACGCGCACCGATTTCCGCTACGACGATACGGGCCCGAAGCACCGCCTCGTCGCGCTGGAGACCAACACCCAGCCCGGCATGACGCCGACCTCGCTCGTGCCGGAGCAGGCGGCCTATGCGGGATACACTTACGGCAAGCTCTGCCGCTGGATCGTGGAGGACGCCTCATGCGACCGGTGAGGGTGGAGCGCGGCCCGGCCAAGCGCACCACGCCGCAGTCGCGTGGGGGACGCGGCACCAAGCGCGCGTCCGCGGCGCAGAGCTTCGGCAGGCGCGCGAAGAAGCCGAACATCTTCTCGCGGCTCTATTGGAGCCTGCGCGGCTGGCTGAATTTCCGCAGGCCCATGCTGCTCCTGGGCCTGGCGGCGCTGGCGTTCGCGTTCATCGCGGCCCTGGTCGTGAGCGGCACGGTCGCGCGCGCGGTGCGCCAGGTGAACGGCGCGCTTGATGCGATGGTCGCCGATGCCGGCTTCGGCATCTCCGAGGTCCATCTGGCGGGCAACGCGCGCACGCCGCCGGAGACGGTGCTGGCGGCGCTGGGCTTCAAGCCGGGCGAGTCGATCTTCGGCGCCGACCTGCAATCGGCGCGGCTGCGCCTGAAGAAGCTCGACTGGGTCGCCGACGCCGACGTGCAGCGGCGCTATCCCGACGCGATCAGCATCCACATCGTCGAGAAGCTGCCCTTCGCGCTGTGGAAGTCGCCGCTGGGAACCGTCTACGTCGTCGAGCGCTCGGGCGGGATCATCACGTCCAAGGACATCGAACCGTTCGCGAAGCTTCCGCTGCTTCTGGGCGACAACGCTTCGGCCGACGCCGCCGATCTCGTCGACGCGGTCGCGCAGCACCGCGCCATCGCCGCGAGGGTGAAGGCCTATCAGCGCGTCTCCGAGCGGCGCTGGAACCTGATCCTGGACGGCAACGTCGTCGTGAAGCTTCCGGAGACGGGCTGGCAGCGCGAACTCGACACACTGGAGCACATGATCGTGGACCAGGGGATATTGGAGCGCAGCATCGGCGAGATCGATCTGCGCATCCGCTCGCATTATTTCTTCGGGCTGAAGGGTGCGCCCGCGCCCAAGCCCGTCGATCGGGGGAGTGAACTCTGATGGGTGAAGCTGTGCGATTGCGCGCCGTGGGAGAGATACCCGCCTACAGGCCCGGTCTGGTGACCGCGCTGGACATCGGCTCGTCGAAGATCGCCTGCCTGATCGGGCGCGCCGACCATGGGGGCTTGAAGGTGCTCGGCGCCGCGCTGCGCGAAAGCCAGGGCATCCGTGCCGGAACCGTGGTGAGCCTGGATCTGGTGGAAGAGTCCATCCGCGACTGCGTCGCCGCGGCCGAGAACCACGCCGATGCGCGCATCCAGAACGTCCTTATATCCTTGAGCTGCGGCCAGCCGACCAGCGTCACCGCGCGCGCCGCGATGTCGCTGGACGGGGCGCTGGTGACCGACGCGCATCTGCGCGCCCTGCTCAGCGAGGGCCGCGCGCGCTGCGTGCTGGAGGGCCACGAGATCGTCCAGAGCGCGCCCACGGCCTACGTCGTCGACGAGGCGCGCGGCGTGCGCGATCCGTCCGGCATGTTCTGCCAGCGCATCGGCGTCTCGATGCATGCCGTCGCGGTCAAGCCGTCGCCGCTGCAGAACCTGAAGCTCGCCGTCGAGCGCTGCCACCTGAACGTGGTGGGTGCCCTGTTCGCGCCCTATGCCAGCGGGCTCGCCGTCCTGACCGAGGACGAAAAGCAGCTCGGCGCCATCCTGATCGACATGGGCGCGGGCGTGACCTCCATCGCCGTGTTCCTGGAAGGCCATCTCGTCCATGCCGACGTCGTGCCGATGGGCGGGCTCGCCGTCACGACCGACCTGGCGCGCATGCTCTCGGCGCCCTTGTCCGCGGCCGAGCGCAGCAAGACGTTGTTCGGCGCGGCTTTGGGCGACATGGAGGCCGGCGCCGACGTCGTCGCGATCCATCAGATGGGCGAGGCCGGCGACGATGCCGCGCTGCGCGTGCCGCGCTCGATGCTCACCCGCATCATCCAGGCGCGGCTCGAGGAGACTTTGGGCGAGGTCCAGGCGCGGCTGCGCGCCTCCGGCTACGACGTGGCCGTGGGGCGGCGCGCTGTGCTCACCGGCGGCGCCTGCCAGCTCGCCGGCGTGCGCGAGCTCGCCAGCCGGGTGCTCAACAAACAGGTGCGCATCGGACGGCCTCAGGCGCTCAGCGGTCTGCCCGCGGCGTCGTCGGGTCCGGACTATGCGACGGCGGTCGGTCTTCTGGTGGCAGGCGCCACCATGCCGCCCGAGATCTTGAACCCCGGTCCGGAGGATTCTCCGGACGACAACAACGGCAAGGGATGGTTCAGCCGGTTGACCGGCGGGCTGTTCCGGTGATTCAACAATAACAACACGAATCAGTTGGGCTTTGTGGCGTGAAGAAAAGGGCGGCGTGCGTTAAGCCAAGGAGAGAAGAATGGCGATCAATCTGAAAGCGCCCGAGCAGAAGGAATTGCGTCCCCGCATCACGGTGCTCGGCGTCGGCGGCGCCGGCGGCAATGCGGTCAACAACATGATCGCGGCGAAACTCGAAGGCGTCGATTTCGTCGTGGCCAACACCGATGCGCAGGCGATCACCCAGTCGCGCGCCGAGCGCCGCATCCAGATGGGCAGCCAGACGACCGAGGGCCTCGGCGCCGGCGCCCAACCCGATGTCGGCCGCGCCGCGGCGGAAGAGAGCCTCGACGAGATCCTCGAGATGATCGGCGGCTCGCATATGGTGTTCATCACCGCCGGCATGGGCGGCGGCACGGGCACCGGCGCCGCACCCGTCATCGCGCGCGCGGTGCGCGAGCTCGGCGTGCTCACCGTCGGCGTCGTCACCAAGCCGTTCGCCTTCGAAGGCGACAACCGCATGCGCATCGCCGAGCGCGGCATCCTCGAGCTTCAGCAGCACGTCCACACCCTGATCGTCATCCCCAACCAGAACCTGTTCCGCGTCGCCAACGACCGCACCACCTTCGCCCAGGCTTTCGCCATGGCCGACGAGGTGCTGCATTCGGGCGTGCGCGGCGTCACCGACCTGATCGTGATGCCGGGCCTGATCAATCTCGACTTCGCCGACATCAAGGCGGTGATCTCCGAGATGGGCAAGGCGATGATGGGCACCGGCGAGGCCGAGGGCGAGAACCGCGCCGAGAAGGCCGCCGACATGGCGATCTGCAACCCGCTGCTCGACGACGTTTCGATGAAGGGCGCGCGCGGCGTGCTCATCAACATCACCGGCGGCCCCGACCTGATGCTGTTCGAGGTCGAGCAGGCCGCCAACCGCGTCCGCGCCGAGGTCGATCCCGATGCCAAGATCATCTTCGGCTCGACCATCCTCGACAACATGGAAGGCCGAATCCGGGTGTCGGTCGTCGCCACCGGCATCGACGCGCTGGAGATGAAGCTGCCGCGCAACGTGGAACCCTTGCGTGCGCCCGCCCGTCCCGTGCCGCTGCGGCCCGATTTGATCGTCGACCGCGTAGCACCTCCCGTGGCCGCGCCCAATCCCGTGCGCCATGTGCAGGAGACGCTCGCCGCCGGGATGAACGCGCAACCGCTTTCGCCGCAGGAGGACTATATCCTCGGTGGCGCCGACGCGCCGGAGATCGTCGACGAGCCGATCCCGGTCTCGATCCGCCCGCAGCCGATGCCGGTCCACGCCGCGCCCAAAGCGGCCGAGCCCGAGCGTCGGGGCTGGGGGTTCCTGGGCCGCGGCCGCAAGCCGAAGGAAGACGCGCGCATGGAGCCCGCGGCGCCGCCGCAGGTACCGCGCCCGCTCAGCCCCCCGCCGCGTGCCAACGCCCAGCCGATGGTGGCGCGCCCCGCGCAGGCCGAGCAGCCCAAGCAGGCGCCGAGCGCCGACGATCTCTTCCCCGATCACAAGCGCGACGACCAGTTCGAGATTCCTGCTTTTTTACGTCGTCAAACGAACTAACCCTTTGCGTCCTCTCCCCTCGTGGGAGAGGACGCAAAATCTTACGCTTAGCGCAGCGCAGCGAAGCTAAGCGTTAGATTTTGCTGGTGAGGGGGAACCAGTCTTGGCACCGTGACTCACCCCTCACCTGAAAAATCAAGGGCTTGGTCTTCGCTTCGCTCAGCCCAAACCCATGATTTTTCTTCCTCTCCCACAAGGGGAGAGGAACAGGTGCTCCACACATCGGCGTATTGTCGTTACAGTGAGCCGCACGGGGGTGCTTCCATGAGGCTCATTGCTTTAGCGTTTGCCGTCGCGCTGGTTTCGACCGCGGCCCAGGCTTACGACGTCGCCGAGAAGGACATCGCCACGCTCGATGCCGATCTCGCTTCGGGGCGGGTGACGTCGGAAGAGCTGGTGCGCGCATATCTGAAGCGCATCGACGAGATCGACCGCAGCGGCCCTGCGCTGCACAGCGTGCTCGCGGTGAACCCCGATGCCATAGCGCAGGCGCGCGCGCTCGATGCGGAGCGCAAGGCCAAGGGGCCGCGCGGACCGCTGCACGGCATCCCGATCCTGGTGAAGGACAATGTCGAAACGGCCGACGCGATGCCCACGACGGCGGGCTCGCTCGCGCTCATGGACAATGTCAGCCACCGCGACGCGCCGGCCATCGCACGGCTGCGCGCCGCCGGCGTCGTCATCCTCGGCAAGGCGAATTTGAGCGAATGGGCAAACATCCGCTCCTCGCATTCGATCAGCGGCTGGTCGGGGATCGGCGGGCTGGTGAAGAACCCCTACGTGCTCGACCGCAGCGCCTGCGGCTCGAGCTCGGGCAGCGGCGCCGCGGTGGCCGCCAGCCTCGCCGCCGCCGCGGTCGGCTCGGAGACCGACGGCTCGCTCGTCTGTCCCGGCTCGCTCAACGGCATCGTCTCGCTCAAGCCGACCGTGGGCCTCGTCCCGCGCACGCATGTGATCCCGATCTCGCACAGCCAGGACACGCTGGGGCCGATGGCGCGCGACGTCGCCGATGCCGCCCTTCTGCTCGGCGTCATGGCGGGAAGCGATCCGGCGGACATAGCGACCTTGGATGCCGATGCGCACAAGACCGACTACCACGCGCCGCTCGCGGCCGCGTCTCTCAAGGGCAGGCGGCTCGGCGTGGTGATGCCGGCGCCGGATTCGGTTCCCTCCGATACCGACGCGGTGTTCGCCTCCATGCTCACCGCGCTGCGCGGCGCGGGTGCCGAGATCGTCGAGATCAAGGACTTCGCGCCGCCGCCGCCCGAGGAGCAGGCCAACGAGCTGACCGTGCTGCAAGTCGAGCTGAAGGCCGACATGAATGCCTATCTGGCGAGCACGAACGCGAAGATGCGCACGCTCTCCGACATCATCGCCTTCGACCGCGCGACCCCGCGCGAGACCGCACTTTTCGGCCAGGATCTCTTCGAGGCCGCGGACGCGACCAAGGGCCTCGCCGATCCGGTCTACATCAAGGCGCGCGACAGCCTGAAGACCTCGTCGCGTGCCGCGCTCGACGGCTTGTTCGCGAAGTACAAGCTGGACGCGCTGATCCGCGCCACCGACGAGCCGTCGTTCCGCATCGACACGATCAAGGGCGACAACGACACCTCCACGGCATCGTTCCTGCCCGCGACCGCGGGCTATCCGCACCTCACCGTGCCGATGGGTACCGTGCGTGGCCTGCCGGTGGGGATGTCGTTCGCGGGCCCCGCATGGTCGGAAGCCGCGTTGCTTTCGCTCGGCTACGCCTTCGAGCAGGCGACCCACGCGCGCCGTCCGCCGCAATTCATCAAGTCGCTGGAGGACGAGCCCGACACCCAACGCGCGTTTGCGCCGGAGTAGGGGGAGCTCGAAATTGCGGGGTCATCCTTCGAGGCCCGCCTTCGGCGGGCACCTCAGGATGACGCGTTTGTTTCAGCATGCATATCTGTTTAAGTAGGCGCGTCACCCTGAGGTGCGAGCGCAGCGAGCCTCGAAGGGCGACGTGCCGCTTGGTTTGGACGAGCACTCGAATGCCCCGCAGAACCATCGCCTCGGAAGTAACCGTCACCGGCACCGCGCTGCACGCAGGCACTACGGTGCGCATGACGCTGTCGCCGGCGTTGCCCGGAACGGGCGTGGTGTTCCGCAGGACGGATCTGGGCGTCGATATCCCCGCGCGCTTCGACCGCGTCGGCGAGACCAATCTCGGCACGGTGATCGCGCAGGACGGCGCCAGCGTCGGCGTCGTCGAGCATCTGATGGCGGCCGTCGCCGGCGCCGAGATCGACGATCTTCGCGTCATCCTCGACGGGCCCGAGCCGCCGATCCTGGACGGCGACGCATTGTCCTTCCTGGTGCTGCTCGAGCAGGCGGGTTTCCACGATGAGGCGGCGCGGCGCCAGGGCGTCAAGGTCCTCAAGCGCGTCGAGGTCAGCCACAAGGACGCCACGGCCGCGCTCGTGCCGTCCGAGCGGCTCGAATACGACATGGAGATCGAGTTCCCGACCAAGGCCATAGGCCGGCAGAGCTTCCATTTCGTCTTCTCGCGCGAGGCTTTCCGCCGCGAGATCGCGCCGGCGCGCACCTTCGGCTTCGTCCACGAGCTGGAGACGCTGAAAAAGATGAACCGCGGCCACGGCGCCTCGCTCGACAACACGCTGGCCATCGAAGGCGACACGGTCCTCAACGCTTCCCTGATGCGCTTCGGCGACGAGTTCGTGCGCCACAAGATCCTGGACGCGGTCGGCGACATGGCGCTGGCGGGCGCGCCGCTGGTCGCCCGCTTCGAGGGCCGCCGCTCGGGCCATGGCCTCAACAACGCCCTGCTGCGGGCCCTGTTCGCCGGAAGAGCGAACTACGAGATCATTAACCTGCCGTAACTCCAGGGGAATTCCGCACGGCTCCGCCTTTACGATGGACGGTGGACGCTCTGGACCGCCCCGCGCTTTGGGTGGCATAAGGCACGGGCTCTTTCGGACCCCCAGGACCTTCAAAGGATCCCCATGCTGAGACCAATTCTTCGCCCGGCGCTGTTCATCGTGGTGCTCGGCACAAGCTTGGGGCTCGGCGGCTGCGAGACGGTCGGCAAGTGGTTCGGCTCGAACGACGCGCCGGCAGACGCCAAGGACGCCGAATATGTCGAGCGCCCGATCGACCAGATCTACGCGGACGCCTGGAAGAAGATCCGCTCCGACGAATGGGAGGACGCCGCCAAGCAGTTCGACGAGGTCGAGCGCCAGCACCCCTATTCGGTCTGGGCCCGGCGCGCGATGCTGATGTCGGCCTACTGCTACTACCAGGCCAACAAGTACCAGGACGCGATCCAGGCCGCAGACGCCTATATCTCGCTGCATCCCGGCAGCCACGAGGTGGCCTATGCTTTCTATCTGAAGGCCATCTCGCTCTATGAGCAGATCGTCGATGTCGGCCGCGACCAGACCAACACCGAAGCCGCGCTGGTGGCGCTTCAGGACGTGGTCCAGCGCTTCCCCGACACCGAATATGCCCGCGACGCGACCTTGAAGATCGACCTCACCATCGACCACATCGCCGGCAAGGAGATGGCGGTCGGCCGCTACTACCTGCAGCGCGGCGACTATATCGGCGCGATCAACCGCTTCCGCATCGTGGTCGAGCAGTACCAGCGCACCACCCAGATCGCGGAAGCCCTGGAGCGCCTGAGCGAGGCCTATTACGCGCTCGGCATCTACCGCGAGGCCAAGACGGCGGCGGCGGTGCTCGGCGCCAACTACCCCGGCAGCGTCTGGTACAAGGACTCCTACAAGCTGCTCACCGAGCACCACCTGACGCCCGTGGAAGACAAAGGCTCCTGGATCAGTAAAGCTTTCTCGAAGGTCCTCTAGGGTGAGTCGCCGATGCTGGCCGCGCTGACGGTCCGCGACATCGTGCTGATCGAGAGCGCGGCGCTGGAATTCGCGCCGGGCTTGAACGTGCTCACCGGCGAGACCGGCGCGGGCAAGTCGATCCTGCTGGACGCACTGGGGCTGGCCGCGGGCGGACGCGGCGGCGGGCGCGCCCAGGTGCGCCCCGGTGCCGCCCAAGGCTCGGCGGTCGCCGTGTTCGAGCCCGCGCCCAAACATCGCGCTTTCGCGCTGCTCGCCGAGCAGGACATGCCGGCCGAGGCCGAGATCGTCCTGCGCCGCACGCTCGCAGCCGACGGCCGCACGCGCGGCTTCGTCAACGACGCGCCGGTCGGCGTGGGCTTGATGAAGGACCTCGGCGCGATGCTGCTCGAAGTCCACGGCCAGGCCGACGACCGGGGGCTGTTCGACGCCGCCACCCATCGCGGCCTGCTCGACGCCTTCGGCGGGCATGAAGCGCTCGCGGACGAGACCGCTGCGCGCTTCGCAGCCCTCGACCGCGCGCGCAAGGCCGAAGCCGATCTCAAGCGCATGGCCGCCGAGGCCGCAGCCGATGCCGATTACGTGCGCGGCGCGGCCGACGAGCTGTCGGCCCTGGCGCCCGAGAAGGGCGAAGAGGCGTCGCTTGCCGCCGAGCGCGCCATGATGATGAACGCCTCGCGCATCGCCGAGGATGTGTCGCAGGCCGCGGACGCGCTGTCGGGCGAGCGCGGCGCGGAGGCCTCGCTCGCGGTCGCGCTCAAGCGCCTGACGCGCCTCGACCCCGCCGCGCGTCCGTCGCTTGCGCCCGCCGAGGCCGCGCTGGAACAGGCCTTCGCCAACACCGAGGAAGCGCGGCGCGAGCTCGATGCGTTCCTGTCGAAGCTGGAGCTCGATCCGGCTGTGCTCGAGCGCAAGGAGGAACGGCTGTTCGCGCTGCGCGCCGCCGCGCGCAAATACGGCGTCGATCCGGACCGGCTGCCCGATGTGCTCGCCGGGTTCGAAGCCAAGCGCGAGGCGATCGAGACGGGCGGGGCGGGGTTGAAGGCGGCTGCCGAGGCTGTGAAGACCGCGCTCGGCGCCTATCAGGCCGCGGCGCGCGGATTGTCGGACGCGCGCATGGCCGCCGCGCGCAAGCTCGAAGCCGCAGTGGCGAAAGAGCTTTCGCCGCTCAAGCTCGGCCACGCCAAGTTCCGCGTCGCGATGACGCCGTTGGACGAGCCGGGCGCGAGCGGACTCGAGCGCACGGCCTTCGAGATCGCGACCGTCGAGGGCGCCGCGTTCGGATCGCTCACCCGCATCGCCTCGGGCGGAGAGCTGGCGCGCGTGTCGCTGGCGCTGAAAGTCGCACTCGCGGAATCCATGCCGCCCGCGGCGCTCGTCTTCGACGAGGTGGACCGCGGCGTCGGCGGTGCGGTGGCCGATGCCGTGGGCGAGCGCCTGCAGCGCCTGGCGCGCACGACGCAGGTCCTTCTCGTCACCCATTCGCCGCAGGTCGCCGCGCGCGCCCAGCGCCACTTCCGCATCACGCGCAAGGGCGACAAGACGCGCGTCGAACTGCTCGACGACGAGGCGCGCGTCGAGGAAGTCGCGCGCATGCTCTCCGGCGCCGTGGTGACCGAAGAAGCGCGCGCCGCCGCGCGTCGCCTGCTGGATGAAGCGCAGATGGAGGCTCCCCGCGGGAAGAGGAAGCGTGCTTAGGGGCTCTTCTTATCCTCCCCCGTCCTTACGGGGGAGGTGGCGCGAAGCGCCGGAGGGGGACTTCCCCCTCCGCCTCGCGGTACGCGCTCGGCCCCTCCCCCGTAAGGACGGGGGAGGATATCGGAGCGCGAAATGACGAAGGCGCCGGACAAGCTGACGAAAGCAGAGGCGAAAGCCGAGCTTGCCCGTCTCGCCGAAGAGATCGCGGGCCACGACCGGCGCTATCACGGCGAGGACGCGCCCACGATCTCGGATGCGGCCTATGACGCGCTCAAGCGGCGCAACGACGTGATCGAGGCGCGCTTTCCCGATCTCGTTCGCCCCGACAGCCCGTCGCATCGCGTGGGCGCCAAGCCGTCGGAGAAATTCGCCAAGGTCGTGCATGCGCGGCCGATGCTCTCGCTCGACAATGCGTTCAGCGACGAGGATATCGAGGATTTCGTCGCGCGCGTGCGCCGGTTCCTGGGCGTCAAGGAGGAGGACGAGATCGCCTTCACCGCCGAGCCCAAGATCGACGGGCTGTCGGCGTCGCTGCGCTACGAGAACGGCGTGTTCGTGCAGGGCGCGACGCGCGGCGACGGCCAGGAAGGCGAGGACATCACCGCCAACCTGCGCACGATCAAGGACGTCCCGCTGCGTCTGCACGGCGACGTGCCGAAGGTCTTCGAGGTGCGCGGCGAAGTCTACATGACGCACAGGGATTTCCTCGCGCTCAACAAGCGCCAGGAGAAGGACGGCAAGCCCACCTTCGTCAACCCGCGCAACACCGCGGCCGGTGCGGTGCGCCAGCTCGACCCCGCGATGACCGCGGCGCGGCCGCTGCATTTCTTCGCCTATACCTGGGGCGAGACGAGCGCGATGCCCGCCAAGACCCAGTGGGACATGCTGCAGGCGTTCAAGGAGTGGGGCTTCAAGGTCAGTCCGCTGATCCGGCGCTGCAGGACCACGGCGGAGATCCTGAAGTTCTATGGCGACATCCAGTCAAAGCGCGCCGATCTCGGCTACGACATCGACGGCGTGGTCTACAAGGTCGACCGGCTCGATCTTCAGGAGCGGCTGGGCTTCATCTCGCGCAGCCCACGCTGGGCCATCGCGCACAAATTCCCCGCCGAGCAGGCCGAGACGGTGCTGCTCGACATCGACATCCAGGTCGGCCGCACCGGCAAGCTCGCGCCTGTCGCCAAGCTCAAGCCCGTCACCGTCGGCGGCGTGGTGGTGCAGAACGCCACGCTCCACAACGAGGACGAGATCGCGCGCAAGGATGTGCGCATCGGCGACACGGTCGTGGTCCAGCGCGCCGGCGACGTCATCCCGCAGATCGTGCGCGTCATCGAGGAGAAGCGGCCGCGCGGCGCCAAGCCCTATCAGTTCCCGCACAACTGCCCCGTCTGCCACAGCCACGCGGTGCGCGAGGTCGACGAGAAGACGGGCAAGGAGGACGTCGACCGGCGCTGCACCGGCGGCCTCATCTGCGCGGCGCAGGCGGTGGAGCGGCTGCGCCATTTCGTCTCGCGTGATGCGTTCGACATCGACGGCTTCGGCGGCGTCTATATCGAGACCCTGCACGACAAGGGCCTCTTGAAGGAGCCCGCCGACATCTTCCGCCTTGCGAAGAAGCGTGATGCGCTCGACCGCGCGCTGGCAGAACGCCGTGCCGAGCTCAGCGCCGAGCGCCGCGCGCGCGAGGGCAAGGATGAGGTCGCCAAGAAGAGCAAGAAAGACGACGACAGCAAGCTCGTCGAGAACCTCGTCGCGGCGATCGACGCGCGGCGGCGGATCGGCATGGACCGTTTCATCAACGCTCTCGGCATCCGCCATGTCGGCGAGACCAATGCGCGGCTGATCGCGCGCAACTACGCGTCCATCGACGCCTTCGTCGCGGCGATGGAGAGCGAGGGCGCGGTCGCCGAGCTCAGCGAGATCGGCGGCATCGGCGAGGTCGTGGCCCAGGCAGTGAAGGACTTCTTCGACGAGAAGCACAACCGCAAGCTCGTCGATCATCTGCTGAAGGAGGTCGAGGTCGTCCCGCTCGCGGCGCCGAAGGTCGCGGGCTCGCCGGTCGCGGGCAAGACGGTCGTCTTCACCGGCACGCTGGAGAAGATGACGCGCCAGGAGGCCAAGGCGCGCGCGGAGTCGTTGGGCGCGAAGGTCTCGGGCTCGGTGTCCAAGAAGACTGACCTCGTCGTCGCCGGCCCCGGCGCCGGCTCCAAGCTCGCCGAAGCCGCGAAGCACGGCGTCGAGGTGATCGACGAGGATTCATGGCTGAAGCTGATCGGCGGTTAACCTTTTGCTGGCACGGTCTTTGGGTCGAAGGAGTTTGCGATGCGTAGAATCGTAGTTTTGAGCGCATTGGCGCTTGCGGGTTTCGCGCTTTCCGGCTGCGCGGTCGCGAGCGTCGGCAGCGCGGTCGTCGGCGGCGCGGTCTCGGTCGTGTCCACGACGGTTCACGTCACCGGCGACGTCGTGAAGGGTGCGGCGGATGTCGCCACCGGCCAGTCGGACGACGACAAGAAGAAAGACGACAAGAAAAAATCGGACGACGACAACTAGCGCGACGCGAAGCCGGCGAAGAACGTCATCTCCTGGCTCTTCCACCGGTCATAGTATTCGGCAGGCAGATGATAGGGCGCGCAATGCTCCACCGCGTTGACGGCGGCGGCAACGTCTTTCGGCGGCAAGGACGGGCTGCCCGGATGCAGGCTGGGCGTCCCCGCCAGGGAACCGTCCTTGTTCAGACGGAAGTCCACGATGAACATCTGACGGTGGGCGCCCGGATTCGATTTCCAGCATTTCAGGACTTGCCCGCGCATCATCAGCCCGAGCGACGTTGCCGTGATATAGGGCTCAGCGGCCATGGCCGGCGTCCACAGCAGGACGGCCGCGAGCGCCAGCCGTCTCACGACGCCAACGCCTTCGCGAGATAGGGCAGGCTGATGTCCATGCGATAGTCGACGGAAGAATGATCGTCGGGGAATTCCTCATACACGTGTGCTATGCCCAGGCGCTCGAGCTCGCGGTGCATGCGGCGCGCGCCGTAGACGAGGTTGTACTGGTCGACGTCGCCGCAATCGATATGGAGGCCCTTGAGCGCCTTCAGGCCCGGCCCGCGCGTCTTCACCAGGGTGAGCGGATCGAAGGCGAGCCAGTTGTTCCAGCGCTCGGCGATCGGCTCGCAGGTGTGATGGTCGACGGGCAGGCGCACGCCGAACGGCGCGCCCGGGTCGGGATCGAAGCTCGCGGCCTGCGCCAGGATCATGATCGTGTGGACGTCGGAATCCTTCACCTTCGGCGCGGCCCAGAACCTCTCGACCCATTGCGCGATGCTTCCGCCCTGCTTGGCCAGCGCGCGCAGCACGACGGGGAATTCATGGCGGTACATCAGCTCGAAGCCCATGTCGCCGGAATGCACCGCGGCCGCGCTCCAGAAATCGGGATGCAGCAGCGCGTGCGCCATCGCGCCGTAGCCGCCGGAGCTCTTGCCGAAGACGCCGCGTTTGCCCGGGCCGCCACAGCCGAATTTGCGCTCGACGAGCGGCACGGCTTCTTGCAGCAGGAAATCGTCCCAGTTCCCCATCGCGGACGAGTTCACATACTGGTTGCCGCCGAGCCTGGTGAAGCAGTCGGGAAACGCCACCACGCAGGGCGCCATCGCGCCCGAGCCGATCAGCCGATCGAGGCGCTCGGGCAGGTTCTCGGCGAAGTTCTTCCAGTTGGTGTGCACAGGCCCGCCCGCCGTGAAGCCGACGAGATCGACGAGCAGGGCCAAGCCCTTGCCGTCATGCCCCGCGGGCACATAGACGTCGATCATGCGCTCGGTGGGATCGCCGAGCAGGTTGTTCGCGACCGCGCGGCTGTTCAGCGTCAGACGATGGATGGCGCCGCGGGGGGATGATTGGTCTTTGCGCATCAATTCTTCCTTGAAGCTCCATTGTCATCCCCGGCGAGCAGCGCCGACAGGCGATGCGAGGGAAGGGGACCCAGGTAGATAGACCGGTCTCGTTCTCCCCACCTGGATTCCCTTCCCCTCGCGACACTATCGTGTCGCTCGGCCGGGAATGACAAGTGGGGCTAGATCGCCCTCGTCACATCGGACAGCCAATGCCGCGTCTCGTCGTCCACCAGCGGCGACAGCGTCTCGTAGACGCGTCGGTGGTAGGCGTTGAGCCAGTCGCGCTCGACATCGGTGAGCAGCGCGGGCTCGACGAGGTCGATGTCGATCGGCGCCAGCGTGATGGTCTCGAACTCCATGAACTTGCGCTGCTTGTCGCTGCCGGGAAGCGGCGCGGTCTCTCTCACCACGACAAGGTTCTCGATGCGGATGCCGTATTCGCCTTCCTTGTAATAGCCCGGCTCGTTGGAGCAGATCATGCCGGGCATCAAGGCTTGCGTGACGTTGCGCTTGGAGATGTTCTGCGGCCCCTCATGCACCGACAGGTACGAGCCCACGCCGTGGCCCGTGCCGTGGTCGTAATCGAGGCCCGCGTCCCACAGCGATTTGCGCGCGAAGGCGTCGAGTGCGATCCCCGGCGTCCCTTCCGGGAAGCGCATGGTCGCGAGCGCGATATGGCCCTTGAGCACGCGCGTGAAGCGGTCCTTCATCTCCGGCGTGGGCGTTCCCACGATCATCGTGCGCGTCACGTCGGTGGTGCCGTCGGGATACTGGCCGCCGGAATCGATCAGATAGATCTCGTTCGCGTTGATCTTGCGGTTGCTCGACGTCGTCACGCGATAGTGCGGCAGCGCTGCGTGCGGCGCGGCGCCCGAGATGGAGTCGAAGGACAGGTCGGTGAGCGATCCTTCCTTGCGGCGATAGCCCTCCAGCGCCTGCGCCGCCTCGATCTCGGTCAGATGCCCGCCGGGCGCCTCGCGCGCCATCCAGGCGAGGAAGCGCGTCAGCGCCGCGCCGTCGCGAATGTGCGCTTTGCGCGCGCCTTCGATCTCAACCGGGTTCTTGCACGCTTTGGGAAGCTGGCAGGGATCGACGCCGCGGCGCACCGTAGCGCCGGCCGCCTCCAGCCGCGCGAAGGCGGCCTGCGCGGTCCAGTTCGGATCGGCGACAACGGTCTTGCCTTTCAGCGCGTCGAGCGCGGCGTTGAACTCGGACGGCGCGCGCACGCGCACGGCATTGCCGAAATGCTGTGTCAGCTCGGGCGAGGATTTGCGGCTGTCCATGAACAGGTCGGTCGAGCCGTCGGAGTTCAGGATCGCATAGGACAGCACGAACGGGGTATGCGGCGTGTCGCCGCCGCGCATGTTGAGCAGCCAGCAGATGGAATCGGCCAGGCTCACCACCGCGGCGTCGGCGCCGAGCTTCTTGATCTCCTCGGCGATGCGCAGGCGTTTGGCTTCCGAGCTCTCGCCGGCGAGCGCCATGGCATGCGGCACCGCTTTCGCCGTGGGCGGCTCGGGACGGTCGCTCCACACCGCGTCGATCGGGTTGCCGTCGGTCGGTACCAGCGTCGCTCCCGCTTTCGCAACCGAGGCGCGCAGCGCGTCGGCGCTCGCCGCCGAATGGACCCAGGGATCGAAGCCGATCTTGGCGCCCTTGGACGCGTTCGCCTCCAGCCAGCCATTGGGGCCTTCGGCGACGAGGTCGCGCGGCTCGAATTCGTGGCTGTCGGTCTGCTGGCGGACCTGCAGGGTGTAGCGGCCGTCGGCGAACACCGCCGCCTTGTCCTTCAGCACCACGGCCGCGCCCGCCGATCCGGTGAACGCGGTCAGCCATGCCAGCCGCTCGTTGCATTCGGGCAGATACTCGCTCTGGTACTCGTCCGAATGCGGCACGACGAAGCCGTCGAGGCCGCGCCTGGCCAGCTCGGCGCGAAGGGCTGTGAGGCGCGGCGCGCAGGTCGCGGCGTCGGAGCGGTCGTCGAAGGTCTGGAAGGGCGCGGTCTTGTCCATGGGCGGCACTCGAAAGGGCGCGCGACCTTAGCCTTGCGGCACAGGCCTCTCAAGCACAAGCGCCGACCACGCGCCGCTGCGCCGCGCGCCGCGGAAGATCAGGCCCTGCGGGCGGTAGAAGCCGGTCACAAGATTCTCCTGCCACGCGAGCAGGCCGGAGAGCAGCACCACGCCGCCCGGCGCCAGCGCGCGCGCGATGGAAGGCGCGAGGTGTGTCAGCGGTCCGGCCAGGATGTTGGCGACGATGAGGTCGTAGGGCGCCTTCGCCGCGAGCGCGGGATGGGTGAGGCCGTCGGCGGTCAGCGCGCGGACCAGCGGGGCCTCGCCGTTGGCCCGCGCGTTCTCGCGCGTGACCTCGACGGCGACGATGTCGATGTCGGAGGCGAGCACGCGCTTGCGCCAGAGCTTGGCGGCTCCGATGGCAAGCAGCCCCGTGCCGCAGCCCAGATCGAGCACGTTCGCGAACCGCCGCCGCTTGGCCAGATCGCTCATCGCGGCCAGGCACAGCGCGGTCGTCTCGTGATGCCCGGTGCCGAACGCCATCCCCGCCTCGATGCGGATCGGGATCACGCCCGGCGGCACCGTGCCCGCGTCATGCGCGCCATAGACGAAGAACCGCCCCGCGCGCACTGGCGGCAGGCCTTCCTGGCTGAGCTTGATCCAATCCTGATCCGGCAGAAGTGCTACATGCACCGCGCGCCCCGCGAGCTTCTCCAGCAGCGCGCCGTCCGGCATCGCCACATACAGCGCCTCGACGGTGGCGCGATCCTCGAACGGCTCCTCCTCGATGAGCAACGCCTGCGGCTCGGTACCGAGCTCGATCGCCGCCGCGATATCGCGCGACTCCGCCTTGCTGGCGTGGATGGAGACTTTCCAGAGGGGTGGGGATGACATCACAGAATTTCTGTCATCGGCCAACGTATTGGCCGTTACGATCGAAATTGAACGAATGCGGATAACCGAAAGCCTGCCACACAAGATCGAAAAGCGGCTTGAACGTGCCGACGACATCCGGCTCCGATTGTTCCACCGTTATCTCGGGAAAGATCAGTGTATCACGACGAAGTGGGCGTCGCACTCGGTAAGCCCAGCTATCAGATGTAGCAAGCGAACAATTGCGCACTGAGCTAAGCGAAAGCGCAACATAAAATGGTGGATCAACGCCTAACTTTCTTAGCATCTGAAAATATGCAGGAAGGTCGCCGATCAAATTTCCTTCAATGGAAGACGGGAAGACAACTGGACCCTTGTCGTGGTCATGGCCTATCGTGTCCGTTGCCTCAATCACACCATTTCGAAACAGCAGTGTGTATGCACGAGAACCATCGGTCGAATCTTCGGGGCCTGAATAGGTCGCAATTCCCTCAAGCGTGTGGAGATGGTTCCATCCACTGGCTCCAAGTGGCGCAAGGGATTCTCGTTCCGAAGGCGCCAGCGACACGGAGTCTACGAAGGCAGAATTGGGGATTATATGAAGCAACAGTCTGGCCCCTTGCATTAACGGGACCGGGGCTTCACCAGATTCTATCACGTTCAGCCGCTCGCGACGAAAAGCCTTAACGCTTTCAGAAAGGTGATTTGATTCATTAAAAGCAGCGCGAAGTTCACGAACATCCAAGGAATGCTTTCCCGCACTGGTCCTCGCGTAGAACTTGTCATGCCCCTTGAATATTACGCGATGCGGTGCAGCCCAGCTGCGGTGTATGCGGATTAAAAGGACTTGAACCTGAGCGCCATTCGAGATCCAGCGAAATTCGTACTTTGGGATGCGAGGGTCAACACCAGACCGCAAAATATCTTCTAGGCGGCGAAGTTCTGCATCGGGATCGATGACGTTTATTGGTGCAATCGCGGTAGCTCTTCCGCCATCTTCTTCAACACCAAATATCAGGTCGCCCCCCGCCGTGTTAGCAAATGCCGAAATGTCTGCGAGGAACTCCCTCTTGTCCTCATCCTTCGATCCAATCAAGTCACGCTTGAATTCCAATGACCGGTTTTCAGTCACCTGTTGATTGATTAAGTTATCGATGTCTTTGAAGGCAATGGTGTCAATGGCTTTGGGAATCATCGCTCACGCCCTCTGCACGAACTGGTCGATGACCCGCTTCTCGCCCGCCTTGTCGAAATCGACGGTGAGCTTGTTGCCCTCCACGCTCGTCACGCGGCCGTAGCCGAATTTCTGGTGGAAGACGCGGTCGCCGCGCGCGAATTGCGTGGCGCCGGGGTCGCTGGTCTGCACGGTCCAGGCTTGCGCCTCAATCAGCGGCGGGCGCGGGCGCATGCCGCCCGACGCCGCGCGATGGGCCTGGGCCCTGCGCCAGCCGGGACTGTCGTAGGTGGAGGCGAATTCTTGTGCTTGGGCATTGTCGCGGAAGCCGACATTGCCGCCATAGAAGCCTTCGTCGACGACGGTGTCGACGTGGTCTTGCGGCAGCTCGCCGATGAAGCGCGAGGGCAGGGCGCTCTGCCAGCTTCCATGCACGCGGCGGTTGGCGGCGAAGGAGATGCGGATGCGCTTCCTGGCGCGCGTCAGGCCGACATAAGCGAGGCGCCGCTCCTCCTCCAGGCCCGCAAGCCCGCTCTCGTCCATCGTGCGCTGGCTGGGGAACAGGCCTTCCTCCCAGCCGGGCAGGAAGACGGTGTCGAATTCGAGACCCTTCGCGGCGTGCAGCGTCATCAGGTTGATGCGGTCGCCGGTCTCGTCTTGCGCGATCTCCATCACCAGCGAGACGTGCTCGAGGAACGCGGCGAGCGATTCGAAGCTCTCCATCGAGCGGACGAACTCTTTGAGGTTCTCCAGCCGTCCCGGCGCTTCGGCGGATTTGTCGGACTTGAGCATGTCGGTATAGCCGCTTTCGTCGAGCACCATCTCGGCGATCTCGGTGTGCGGCAGCTGCCTGGCCGTCTCGCTCCAGCGCGCGAAATTGATCGTGAGCTCCGCTAAGGCCTTGCGCGCCTTGGGCGGAAGCTCGTCGGTCGCGGCGATCTCGCCCGCGGCCGCGAGCAGCGGCGATTGCCGCCCGCGCGCGTATTTGTTCAGCGCCTGCACGCTCGCATCGCCGATGCCGCGCTTGGGCTTGTTGACGATGCGCTCGAAGGCGAGGTCGTCGTCGGGCTGGGCTATGAGGCGCAGATAGGCGAGCGCGTCGCGGATCTCTGCGCGCTCGTAGAAACGCGGGCCGCCGATGACGCGATAGGGAAGGCCGAGGCTGATGAACCGGTCCTCGAACTCGCGCATCTGGAACGAGGCGCGCACCAATATCGCCATCTGGGCGAAAGCGTTGCCCTGGCGGTGGAAGTCCTCCGCGTCGCTGGCGACGTTGCGCGCTTCCTCTTCCGCGTCCCATACGCCCTGGACGCGGATCTTCTCGCCCGTGTCGCCTTCGGTCCACAGCGTCTTGCCGAGGCGGCCCTTGTTGGCCGCGATCAGCCCCGAGGCGGCGCCCAGGATCGCCGGCGTGGAGCGGTAATTGCGCTCCAGCCGGATCACCTTCGCGCCCGGGAAGTCGCGCTCGAAGCGCAGGATGTTCTCCACCTCCGCGCCGCGCCAGGCATAGATCGACTGGTCGTCGTCGCCCACGACGCAGACATTGCCGCTCGCACCCCCAAGCAGCTTGAGCCAGAGATACTGGACGACATTGGTGTCCTGGTACTCGTCGACCAGCATGTATTTGAAGCGCTCGCGGTAGTCGGCGAGGATGTCGGGCTGGCCGCGCAGCACGGTCAGTGTGTCGAGCAGCAGGTCGCCGAAATCGGCGGCGTTGAGCGATTTGAGACGCTCCTGGTACTGGCGATAGAACTCCTTGCCCTTGCCGAAGGCGAAGCCGTGCGCCTCGCCCTCGGGCACATCGGCGGGGGTGAGCCCGCGGTTCTTCCAGCCGTCGATCAGCGCCGCCAGCGTGCGCGCGGGCCAGCGTTTCTCGTCGACGTTCGCGGCCTCCAGAAGCTGCTTCATCAGGCGAAGCTGGTCGTCGGCGTCGAGGATGGTGAAGTTCGACTTGAGGCCGGCGAGCTCGGCATGCCGGCGCAGCATCCGCGCGCCGATGGAGTGGAAGGTGCCCAGCCACTGCATGCCCTCGACCGCGCCGCCGATGAGCGCGCCGATGCGCTCCTTCATCTCGCGCGCCGCCTTGTTGGTGAAGGTGACGGAAAGGATCTGCCCCGGCCAGGCGCGCCGCGTCGCCAGGATATGGGCGAGCCGCGTCGTCAGCACGCGCGTCTTGCCGGTGCCCGCGCCGGCCAGCACCAGCACCGGCCCGTCGACGGCCTCCACCGCCTCGCGCTGCTCCTTGTTGAGGCCTGCGAGATAGGCCGGATCGCGCGAGGGCGCGACCTCGCGCGGCGTCTGGTCTTCACCAAACGCCGCGTCCAGCGGATCGCGATAACGGTCGCCGTAACCGCTCATGGGAGCGAACCTGATTCAGGATGCATGGAATCAAGGTAGAACCGGAAGGGTCGGCTGTCATCAGCCTAGGGGTGCGGCCGCGACGGAAGCGCTCTTGGGCACCACGTAGTCGATGGCGACGCCGGAAAGCTCCAAAATTTGCAGCGCATAGTGATGGTGGGTCCGCCATTTCTCGTCGCGAGGATTGGTAGGTACGGGGGCCGCGACTACAAGCCTCCTCATCCCCGCAGCGACGATCGCGCGCGCGCAATCTGCGCATGGAAACAGCGTGCAATACATAGTCGCGCCCTTGACGGACTTTCCCAGCTTTTCCGCGCCAAATATCGCGTTACGCTCGGCGTGCTCGAACATGAAGTATTTCCAATTGGCATCCTGCTGGATTGCCAAACGGCTGCTCTCAACCGTAAGATGCATTTCTTCTGGGGGGCGATTGGCTCCTGCCGAGATTACATTCCCGGCATCGTCAACAAGCACGGCGCCTACCTGCCGTTCAGGATCATGGCTTTCGCGTTTTACCGTCTCGCATTCCTGGAGGAACAACAGATCGGATGGCCGTATCACCAAGTTTGTGACCCCTGAAAAAATCTAGACCTCAACAATATCACAGTTTCGGAGGAAGAAATGTCGTTGATCTCAGGAGCAAAGCTCGATCCAAAGAAGTACTTCGAGAGCGGAGACGCCGTGGTCAGGGGCACGGCGGTCGATCTCAAAATCGGCACGATCTTCGATCCCGACGGAAACGAAGTGGATGGGTGCTATTCACTCAAGCCCGGCGAAATGGTTCAGGTGGTGTCGAAGGAAATTTTCAATCTGCCGAAGAACGTCACAGGATATGTTACATACAAGACCGGATTGACCCGCATTGGCATATGGGCGCTGACGGTTGGCATCGTCGATTCCGGATGGGACGGTCCGATTGCGACGACCCTTTTGAACTTCAGCAAAGCCGAATATCCCGTCAAGCTGGGCGAAACATTTCTACGCGTGAGCCTGTTTGAGCATGAGCCGGTAGAGCCGTTTCACTGCAAATCGGTTAAAAAATATAAGCTCGATGTCCAGGGCACAGCCGTATCGATTTTCCCTCGGACGTTTCTGAATCAGGATGAGATTGCAAGAAAAGTTGGCGAAAAAACATACGAGACGATACGCGCCACCGCGCTGAGCTGGGTTGGTCTGCTTGCGTTGACGTTCGCCGTCATCGCGCTTGCGACGAATACGATTCAGTTTGTTCTAAACGGGTGGTCCCACGGATCGTTATTTCATTCCACGGATATGGATCTCGTTCAGACCCGAATGGACAATCTGGAAGCCCGGTTGGACAAGGTTGAGACAGAGCAATCAAAGAGCGCGGTACCGCCCAAAGCCATCGAGCCTCCGCCAAAGCCGTCGCTAGATTCGCAAACCCCGTCCAGCTCGCCGCACAGGTAGGCGGCGATCTCACAATCCGAGTTCATTTAAAATCGCCGCCCTGTCCGCGTCCAGCTCCGGCGCGGCGCCGCGCGTCTTGGGATCCTCATGTGCGCTCAGCTTGACCGGGTTGCCCTGCATGCGGACGGGGCCGAGGTCGGGGTCGAGGCACTCCACGATCATGTTGCGGGCCAGGACCTGCGGGTCGGACATCACGGCGGCGACGTCGTTGATCGGGCCTGACGGCACCTGCGCGTCGGCGAGCAGCGCGAGCCAATCCCGCGACGGGCGCGTCTCGAGCACGGCTTCCATCTCGGCGGTCAAAAGCTCGACATGGCGCACGCGCTCGGGATTGGTCGCAAAGCGCGGATCGGACGCCCATTCCTCGCGGCCGAGCACGCGGGCGATGCGCGCGAAGAGGTCGTCGTTGCCCGCCGCGAGCGCGATATGGCCGTCCTTCGTCGCAAACGCGGCGAACGGCGCGATGGAGGGATGGCGGCTGCCGAGCTTGCCCGGCACCTCGCCGCTCGCCACGTAGCGCGAGATCGCGTTCTCCAGCACGCCGACCTGGGAGTCGAGCATGGCGACGTCGACCTTCTGCCCGCGCCCCGTCTTCTCGCGGTCGTAGAGCGCGGTCGCGACGCCGATGGTGGCGAACAGCGCCGCGGTGATGTCGCCCGTGGACGTGCCGACGCGGGTGGGCGGTTCGCCGGCATGGCCGGTGAGGCTCATCACCCCGCCCATCGCCTGCGCGATCATGTCGTAGGCGGGGCGCCTCGCATAAGGCCCGGTATGGCCGAAGCCCGACACCGCGGCATAGATCAGGCGCGGATGCTTGTCCTTCAGCGCGTCGTAGCCGTAGCCCAGTTTCTCCATCGTGCCGCCGCGATAGTTCTCGATCAGCACGTCGGCGCGCGAAAGCAGCGCCTCGAACACCTTGCGGTCGGCCGCTGCTTTGAGGTCGAGCGCGATGGATTCCTTGCCGCGATTGACGCTGAGGAAATAGCCCGACTTCACCTTGCCGGATTGCGCCGTGAGGTAGGGCCCATAATGGCGGCTGTCGTCGCCCTTGACCGGCGGCTCGACCTTGATCACCCGCGCGCCGAGCTCGCCCAGCATCATCGCGCAATAGGGCCCGGCGAGCACGCGGGTGAGGTCGACGACGAGGAGTCCGCTGAAGGGGCCTTTGCTCATGCTGTTCTATCTGTCATCCCCGGCGAGCGTCGCGCAAGCGATGCGAGGGAAGGGGACCCAGGTGGGTAGAGCAAGCTCAATCTTTCCATCTGGGTTCTCTTCCCCTCGCGACACTGTCGTGTCGCTCGGCCGGGAATGACAAGCTATTTTTCTTCTCCGTCCAACTTGTGCGCGTCGATCTCATGCGCCGCGTTCTCGGCGCGCGCCTTGGCGAGGTCATGCGCGGATTTGGGCGTACCGTGCTTCGCCCGGTTGGCCTCGGCCTCACGCGCCTTGCCGTCGCGGGCCTTGGCTTTGCGGGCGCGGCGCAGGTTGACGATCTCAGCCATTTTCTCTCGCCTGCGCGCGCTGGAAGGCGGGACGCGCGGTCAGCCTCGCGACGTAGTCCTCATAATGCTTTTTCGCCGGGAACAGTCTGCCCAGGAAGAACGCGATGAAGCTGCCGCAGAGGATGTCGGCGGCGGAGAATTCGTCGCCCAGGATGTAGGGCGTCTTCTCGAGCTGGCGCGAGATCACGGCCTCGACGTCCTCGAACTTGCCGAAGCCGGTCGAGGCGCCGTCCTTGTCCCAGCCCTGCAGGTGCGCGCCCACGGCGGGCTCCAGCGTGGCCGAACAGAAGAACAGCCAGCGCACGTAGTCGGCGCGGCGGCGATCGCCCGGCAGCGGACCTATCGCGTGTTTCGGATGCAAATCGGTGAGGAACAGGCAGATGGCGCCGGATTCGTAGACGATTTCGTCATACAGCTTGATCGTCGGCACCTTGCGCAGCGGGTTGATCGCAAGATAGTCGTCGGGCGCAGGCGATCCCGTGCCGTCGCCGCGCACGATGGGTACGATCTCGATTTTGTAGGGCGCCCCGAGCTCCTCGAGCAGCCAGATGATGCGCGACGAGCGCGAGCGCGGGGCGTGATAGAGCGTGATCATCGCAGTTCTTTCCTTTGGCCTACCGCTTCGCTGCTTGAGGCCGTCTACCCCGCCATCATCTTGGCGAAGGCCGGACGTGCGGTGATGCGCGCGGTGTAGTCCTTCAGCACGGGCGTCTCCGCCATCATCTTGGCCTGGAGCATGAAATAGATGCCGCCGCCCAAGAGGATATCGAGCGCGCTGAACGCGTCGCCCAGGAAATAGTCGCGGCCTTTCATATGCGCGTTCAGCGCCTCCTCCACCTCGTCGGCCGGCGCCCAGCCCATGGCGCCGTAGACGTGCTGGATGCCGAAGCGCCGGCACAGCAGCGCCGGCTCCATCACGCCGGGCCGGTAGGCGAGCCAGGAGAGATATTCGTCGCGGCCCTTCTCGCCCGCTTCCGGGCCCATCTTCACCGTGCGGTACTTGTCGGTAAGGTAGAGCGCGATGGCGCTGGATTCGAACAGCGTGTCGCCGCCGTCGGTCAGCGCCGGCACCTTGCCGTGCGGATGCGGATTGGCGGGGTCCTTCGCGCCCGTGCCGTCGAAGCGGCGGAAGCCGACGACCTTCGTCTCATAAGGAATCTGCAGCTCCTCCAACAGCCACACGATGCTGCTCGAGCGCGTCTGCGGCGAATGATAGAGCGTGATCATCAGCCTTCCTCCCGCCCTTGCGCGCGCGCATAGGCCGGCCGCGCCAGGCAGCGTTTGACATATTCTTCGACGACCGGCGATTTCGGCAGCATCGGCGAGGCGCCGAACATCGCGAACGTCGTCGAATAGAGGATGTCGGCGCCGCAGAAGCTGTCCCCGAGCAGGTAGGGATGCGCGCTCAGCGCGTTGATGACGAACGCCATCGCCTCTTCCACCTTCACCCAGCCGGCGGTGCCGACCGGCACCTCGACGTTCATGAATTTCGACATGAAGGCGGGCTCGAGCACGCCGGTATAATAGGAAAGCCAGGAGAGATAGGCGCCGCGCTGCCCGTCGCCGACGGTGGGGCCGATGCCCGCGGTCGGGAACTTGTCCGTCAGATAGAGGACGATCGCGGGCGATTCGAAGACGATCGTGCCGTCGTCACTGTCCTTGATCGCGGGCACCTTGCCGTGCGGATGCGGATTGGCGGGATCGGCCGCGCCGGTGCCGTCGCGGGTGCGGGTGTTGACGAGCTTGATCTCGTAGGGCGCGCCCAGTTCCTCGAGCAGCCAAAGGAAGCGCGAGGAACGGGTCCGCGGGCGGTGATAGAGCGTGATCATCTTTGGGGCCTCCGATTGCCGCCGCGTTCTACTGCCAATCTGCTGACAGCCTTGTGTCAGCATCCTGTCAGGTTAGAGCGGCCCCTCGCCCTTCGACAAGCTCAGGGTGAGGGAATGAGGCGACATGCACGCTGAGGCAGTCCCTCATGCTGAGCCTGTCGAAGCATGAGGGGTGTGCTCCGCCCGTGCCGCCGCAAGCGCGGCCAGGCGCAGCGCGCTCGCCAGCGGCCGGCTGCCGCGCGCCTTGTCGATGCGGGAGACGAAGGCGGCCAGGCTCAGGCCTTCGCGCCGCACCTCGGCATCGACGATCGCCCAGAATTCCGCCTCCAGCGCGACCGAGGTGCGGTGGCCCGACAGCGAGAAAGAGCGCTTCTTGAGCATCGCACGATCTATGCACGCAAGGCTCGGAAGACCAAGTCCTTCAGCCCACGCGCGAGTTTGGGCGCGCCGTGCCGCGGCGGCATCAGCAGGCGCGGGCGTTTCAGGCGGCTTGCCGCTCCCGCCACGACGACCGCGTTGCGGTCGAGCCAGCCGTCGCAGTCCAGCAGCCGCACGCGCCGCCAAATGCCCTTCATGGTGCGCGCCATGCGGTCGGGGGTGCGGTCGTCGTCGTCGTCCACGATGACGTTGGCCAGGAACAACGCGCCGCGCGGGCGCATCTTCCGCTTGGCCAGCGCGAAGAAGGCGGGGGTGAGGAATTGTGCGGGAATCCCGCCGTCGGCGAAGGCGTCGAGCACGATGGCGTCGAAGCGGCGGCGCGTCTTGCGCAGGAATGCAGCACCGTCGGCGACATGGCATTCGATCTCAGCCGGCATGTGGAAATAGTTCCGCGCGATCTCGAAGGACGCGGGATCGATGTCGAGGACGGTGGCGCGCGCGCCCGCGCGATGCAGCATCGTCGCCAGCGTGCCGCCCCCGCAGCCGATCATCAGCACGTCGCGGCAATTCGCCTGCACCAGGAAGCCGAAGATCGCATGGATGTAGTCGGCCAGGCTCACGCCCTCGCGGTCCGAGGCGCTGTGGTTGCTGCATTCGCGCCAATACGAGACCTTGCCCGTCGCGTTGTGCTGCTCGACGACCGGCGCGTCGTAGCGCAGGTCGCGATGTTTCGAGTTCCGCTTCAAGACTATTTCGGATGGATCATGTCTTCGGGGCGCACGATTGCATCGAATTCCTCGGGCGTCACGAGGCCGGACTTGACGGCCTCCTCCTTCAGCGTCGTGCCGTTCTTGTGCGCGGTCTTGGCGATCTTGGCGGCGTCGTCGTAGCCGATCTTGGGCGCGAGCGCGGTGACCAGCATCAAGGAGCGCTCCAGCCCTGCCTTGATGTTGTCGCGCCGCGCTTCGATGCCGACGACGCAATGGTCGGTGAAGCTGATCGAGGCATCGGCCACCAGCCGCACGCTCTGCAGGAAATTGTACGCCATCACGGGGTTGTAGACGTTGAGCTCGAAATGGCCCTGGCTGTCGGCGAAGGTGAGCGCGGCGTTGTTGCCGAAGACCTGCACGCAGACCTGGGTCATCGCCTCGCACTGCGTCGGGTTGACCTTGCCCGGCATGATCGAGGAGCCGGGCTCGTTCTCCGGCAGCGCAAGCTCGCCCAGCCCCGAGCGCGGGCCCGAGCCCAAAAGGCGGATGTCGTTGGCGATCTTGAACAGCGAGGCCGCGACCGTGTTGATCGCGCCGTGGCTGAACACCATCGCGTCATGCGCGGCCAGCGCCTCGAACTTGTTGGGCGCGGAGGTGAAGGCGAGGCCGGTGATCGCGGCGATGCGCCCCGCGACCTCTTCCGCAAAGCCCCTGGGCGCGTTCAAGCCGGTGCCGACCGCGGTGCCGCCCTGCGCGAGTTGCATCAGCTTGGGCAGCGTCTGCTCCACGCGCTCGATGCCGTTGGCGATCTGGGTGACATAGCCCGAGAATTCCTGGCCCAGGGTGAGCGGCGTGGCGTCCTGCGTATGCGTGCGGCCGATCTTGATGATGTCCTTGAACTCGTCCTGCTTCTTCGCCAGCGCCGCGTGCAGATGCTTCAGCGCCGGCAGCAGGTCGCGCACGATCTGCTCGGCGGCGGCGATGTGCATCGCGGTCGGATAGGTGTCGTTCGACGACTGGCTCATGTTGACGTGGTCGTTGGGATGCACGGGCTTCTTCGAGCCCATCACCCCGCCCAGCATCTCGATGGCGCGGTTGGAGATCACCTCGTTGGCGTTCATGTTGGACTGGGTGCCCGAGCCCGTCTGCCAGACCTTGAGCGGGAAATGGTCGTCGAGCTTGCCGTCGATCACCTCCTGCGCCGCCGCCACGATCGTCTCGCCGATTTTCTTGTCGAGCAGCCCCATCGCCATGTTGGTCTCGGCGGCGGCGCGCTTGACGATGCCCAAGGCGCGGACGATCGGCAGCGGCTGCTTCTCCCACCCGATCTTGAAATTGCCGAGCGAACGCTGCGCCTGTGCGCCCCAATATTTCGTCGCATCGACCTCGATGGGTCCGAAGGTGTCGGTCTCGGTGCGGGTCTTGGTCATGTCGGATCAGGTTTCCCAGGGATTGATGACGGACGTGCCGATGAGTTCGAAGTCGCCGGTATTGCGTGTTGCGACAGTCGCGCTGTTCGATTGCGCAATCGCGGCAATCTGGGCATCGGACACGGAATGGGCGCGGCCGTGCCGCTGCATCTCCAGAAGGATGAGTGGAAAGGCCTTGGCCGCGGCGCTGTCGAAAGGCAGGATGTGGCGGGCGAAGCGAACTGAGAAAATCCGCTCCACGAGTTCCTCCAACTCGCGCTTTTTCCTGCCTTCATGACGTCGTTGAGCGCCATAGCGCTTTTCGGCTTCGGTGACCGCGGTCGTGAACAGCTCCGCGTTGGGCACGAACCGCAGCCACCGCATGACCCGTTCATCGGGACTCGGCCGCATGGCTTCCGAGATGACGTTGGTGTCGAGAATGATCATTCGCCGTCGTTCGGCTCGTCGTCGATATCGCTGAACGGCGGTTCGGATTCGCGATGGCGCAGAAGCGGCATGAACTCCACGCCGCCGAGCGGGGCGACGTCGGACCGGATGGCGTCATAGAGGTTGTCCGCCGGCGCGGAGCGCGCGAGCGAACTCTCCAGGATCTCGCGCGCCTCGTCAGCCACCGACCGGCCGTGCTTCTCGGCCAGACCACGCAGGCTTTCCCCGGCCGAACGCTTGAGATTGCTGATGACAAGTTCCGCCATGTGCTTCGCCGTAGTTCTTCTATATTCTACAGATAGGCTTGTCCGGAGCCAAGTGCCGCTTACTTTTTCCGGAACGAATCCAAACTCACGACCTCGCCCGGCGTGGCGGGCTTCTCGGCGGGCTTGTCCTTGGCCGCGGCGTCCTTCTCGCGGTTCTGCTCGGGCGCGGGCGTGGGCGGAAGCTTGGCGGGCTGCCCAAGCTTGGGATCGCCTTCGGTGCCGCGGAACTGAAGGCCGAACTGCACGCCGGGATCGAAGAACGCGGTCAGCGCCTCGAACGGGATCACCAAGGTCGCGGGCAGCTTGCGGAAGGTGAGCGTGACCTCGAAATGATGCTCCTTGACCTTCAGTCCCGAGAACTGGTGCTGCAGGATGATGGTCATCTCGTCGGGATATTGCTCGCGCAGGAAGTCGGGAATCTCCAGTCCCGGGAAATGCGTCTTGAAGGTCAGGAAGAAATGATGCGCGCCGATCAGGCCCTGTTTCTCGGTGCGCCTGAGCGTCTCGCGCACGACGCCGCGCAGCGCCGCGTCGGTCAATGCCTGGTAGCCGATGAAGTCCTTGGCCATGCGCCGCCTGTCCGAAGGGGCGAAGACTAAGCGCGTCCGCCATTGAGTCAATGCCGGTCCGCGGGCGCGCCGCGGCCGTCTTGCTGCGCCGGGACGGCGTCACTAGAGTTGCGCCATGGTCGCAAGAGCGCTTGCCGGACTTCTCGCGTTGATCGCATTGGGCTCCCGCGCTTCGGCGGATGCGCCCGTTCGGCACGTGAACCCGAAAGACATCCTTTTCTCGATGTCGACGATTTCGAACGACGCCGCGCCCCTGGAGCCCTTCTCAGGAAAGGCCGGCCGCCAGGACCTGATCTTCCACGAAGACGAGTGGCGACAGATCGAGTTCTTTCCGAAGGAACGTTTGGGCGAAATCGAGCGTAAGCTCACCGAGCTCAAGAGCTTCGAAAAGGCCCACCGCAAATCGGTGGGATGGGACAAGATCTATGTGCGCACCCTTGCGGCGGCGCCCGTCCTCGCCGGCGGCGGCGCGCTCAGATCGCTCGAGAAGACGCTCGGTTCGAAGGCGGTGGGTGCGCCCATCGTCTACACCGGCACTCATACGATCGTCGGGCGCGTAGCCGGCGGGTTTTCGCTGCCGCTCGGCGGCCGCGTTTCGCTCTACGGCTTCAGGGACGGCACGGGCGTGCCGGTCCTTGGAGCGGACCTGAACGCGCCCGCCGACAACCAGGTACTGATGCGCGTCTTCTCCAAGCTCAACGCGCGCGATCATCTGATCCTGGTGGATTGGCGTGCGGAGACGGCTCTGATCTCGGTGTCCGCCGACGGCCAAGTTTCGGTCTTCGCGCCATGAACGCGCCGGTCCTGGGTGTCGACAGGATCCGCCCCGCGGCGCCGGTTCCGCACGACCGCGCGCTGACGCCCCTGCAGGTCATCCGCGAGATGGGGCGCAACCCGATCGCGGCTTTCGGCATCCACGCGTATCAGGAGCGCTACATCTACAGCCGCAACTGGGTGCAGGACTTCATGCTGGTCGGCGACCCGGACGGCATCAAATACGTCCTGCTCGACAACGCGGCGAACTACCGCAAGAGCATCCAGTTCCAGCGTCTGACGCGGCCCGCGCTCGGCAACGGGCTGGTGAACGCGGAAGGCGCGAGCTGGCGCTTCCAGCGCCGCGTCACCGCGCCGATGTTCCAGCCGCGCCATATCGCCGACTTCGCAGGCGTGATGCGCGAGGCGGCCGACGCGATGCTGGCGCGCTGGGAGGCGATGCCGGACGGTGCCGAGATCGACGCCGCCGACGAGATGATGCAGCTCACCTATGCCATCATCTCGCGCACGCTGTTCTCCAACGACGTGACGATGCAGTACGGAAAGATGTCGCAGGCGCTGGCCGTCTATCTGGAGACGCAGGGCAAGGTCAGTGTGGCCAGGACGCTCGGCCTGCCCAACTGGTTCCCGACGCCGGACAATCTGCGCGCCCGCGGCCCGCTCAAATTCTTCCGCGGCGAGCTGATGGGGTTGATCGCGCGGCGCAAGGCCCAGCTCGCCGCCGAGCCCGAGCGCGCGCGCCACGACTTCCTCGACCTCCTGCTCACCACGCGCGATCCGGAGGGCGGCGCGCTGTTCGGCGACGCGGAGGTGTTCGACAACGTGCTGACCTTCGTCTTCGCCGGCCATGAGACGACGTCGAACGCGCTCGCCTGGACGCTCTATCTCCTGGCGCTGTATCCCGACAGCGATGCGCGCGCGGCGGCCGAAGCGGCGGCGGGCGGCGAGCTCGTCTATGCGCGCATGGTGCTGGAGGAGGCGATGCGGCTCTACCCGCCCGCGCCGATCATCAGCCGCGATTCGGTGGGCGAAGACACGCTGGGCGGCTTCAAGATCCGGCCCAAGACTTCGATCATGATCTCGCCCTGGGTGCTGCACCGTCATCGCAAGCTCTGGGACGATCCCGACTATTTCGATCCGGAGCGCTTTGCGCCGGGGCGGCGGGAGAAGATCCACCGCTTTGCTTACCTGCCGTTCGGCGCGGGCCCGCGCGTCTGCATCGGCACGGGATTCGCGATGCAGGAGGCTGTGATCATCCTGTCGTCGATCCTGCGGCGGTACAGGCTCGAGCTCGTGCCCGGTTTCCCCGTCGAGCCGCTGGCGCGCCTCACGCTGCGGCCGCGGCATGGGGTGAGGATGCGGGTCTACAAGCGATAGACAACCTCCCCCTTGTGGGGAGGTCGAAAAATGCGCAGCATTTTTCGGGTGGGGGTCAACGCCCCGCACCGTTCCCCCACCCGAAATCTCTCCGCTGCGCTACGAGATTTCGACCTCCCCACAAGGGGGAGGTGAAATTAGATCAGCGTCGCCAGCGCTTCCGGCGTGTACGGCTTGAGCTGATCGAACCGCCCCGCGCGCACCTTGTTCGGCCAATCCGGATTGACGATCAGCGCCCGGCCGACCGCGACGAGGTCGAAATCGCCGCGCGCCAGCATCTCGAGCAGCCGGTCGATGCCCGTCGTCTCAGCGCTCGCGGCGCGGAAGGCGGTGATGAAGTCGGCGTTCAGGCTCACCGAGCCGACGGTGATCGTGGGCTTGCCCGAGAGCTTCTTGGTCCAGCCGGCGAGGTTCATGTCCGAACCGGTTTCCGGAAACTCCGGCTCCCAGAAGCGCCGGGTCGAGCAGTGGAAGCAGTCCACGCCCGCATCGATGAGAGGCGCGAGGAAGCGTTCGAGCTCCGCGGGCGACACCGCAAGGCGCGCGGCGAAATCCTGCTGCTTCCATTGCGAGAAGCGCAGCAGGATGGGGAAGTCCTCGCCCACCGCCGCACGCACCGCGCGCGTCACCTCGGCGGCGAAATTGGCGCGCTTCTCCAGCGACCCGCCATACCGGTCGCCGCGCTGGTTTGTGCCTTCCCAGAAGAACTCGTCGATGATGTAGCCGTGCGCGCCGTGGATCTCGACGCCGTCGAAGCCGAGCGCCTTGGCGTAGCCCGCGCTTTTGGCGAAGCCCGCGATGACGTCGGCGATCTCGCTATCGGTCATCGGCTCGGCGACCTGCTTGCCGGGCTTGGACAGGCCCGACGGTCCCATGCTCTTGGCATCCGGATAGGGGCCCGAGCCCGCATGACGCACGATGCCCTGGTGCCAGAGCTGCGGCATGATGTGGCCGCCGGCCGCCTTCACCTCTTTGAGGACCTTCGCCCAGCCTTCGAGCGATTCCCCGCCGAAGAAGGCCGGAACGTTGACGTCGTTGGAGGCGGATTTGTGCTCGGGCGAGGTGCCTTCGGTCAGGATCAGGCCCGTGCCGCCCTCGGCGCGGGCGCGGTAGTAGGCCGCGACCGTCTCGTTCGGAATCTGGCCGGGAGATTTCGAGCGCGTCATGGGGGCCATGACGACGCGGTTGGGCAGCGAAAGCCCCTTGAGCCGGAAGGGTTGGAAGAGTACGTCCGTATCGGACATGGTGACCTCGAGTTCGAATAGCGATGCGGCGGACGCAAGCACGCCGCGGCCCGCGCTGACAAGTTCCGCACAGCCCGATCCGTCATTGGCCGATCCGTCATTGGCCGATCCGGCATTGGCAAGCCTCGCGCTCGCGGCGACGCCACCGGACGAGCCGCCCTCCGAGCAGGAACTCGCCGATCTCGAAAAGCCGTCCTCCGCGCTGGCGCTGTTCACGGTCTTCCGTCACCGCGATTACCGGCTGTTCTTCTCGGGCCAGCTCGTCTCGCTGATGGGCACCTGGATGCAGTCCGTGGCGCAGGGCTGGCTCGTCTACAGCCTCACCCATTCGCCGTTCCTTCTGGGCCTGACGGTGTTCTGCGCGCAGGTGACGGTGTTCTTCATGGCACCGTTCGGGGGAGTGATCGCCGACCGCGTCGACCGGCAGCGCATGCTGAAATGGACGCAGAGCCTGTCGATGGCGCAGGCGATATTGCTCGCGGTCCTCACGCTCGCCCATCTCGTGCAGGTGTGGGAGATCATCGTCCTCGCCTTCGGGCTGGGCTTCATCAACGCCTTCGACATCCCGTCGCGCCAGGCGATGACGCTCGACATGGTGGGGCGCGAGGACCTGCGCCATGCCATCGCGCTCAACTCGATGATGTTCAACCTGGCGCGCGTGATCGGCCCCACCGTGGGCGCGTGGCTTCTCGACAGGACCGGCGCGGGCGGATGCTTCGCGCTCAATGCGTTGTCTTTCGGCGCGGTGCTTACGAGCCTGTTCTTCATGCGCGTCCCCAAACGGCCATTGCGCGTGAACGAGCACGCGTTGCGCGAAGTGCTGGGGGGCTATCGCTATTCGTTCGGCGAGCCGCGCATCCGCTCGGCGCTGATGCTGGTGGGCGTTTCATCGTGCTTCGGCGCCGCCTATCTTTCGCTGCTGCCTGCGTTCGCCGGCGGCCAGCTGCATGGCGGCGCATCGAGCTACGGCACCTTGATGACCTTCGTGGGTCTGGGCGCGCTGATCGGCGCCTATGCGCTCAGCCGCATCCGCGAACGCTGGCTGACGCTCGCGCCGATCGCCGCGTCCGTCTGCTTCGGGCTCGGGCTGATCGCCTTCTCGCGCTCGCACGTGCTGTGGCTGAGCGCTTTATTGCTTGTGCCCACCGGCTGCAGCCTGATGCTGCTGGGCGGGACGACCAACACGGTGATCCAGCTTGCGGCAGTCGAAAACATGCGCGGGCGCGTGATCTCGCACTACACGCAAGGCTTCCTCGGCATGATGCCGTGGGGCTCGCTGATGCTGGGCGCGCTCGCGGGACGCGTCGGCGTCGCCAATGCGGTGACGTTCGGCGGCGCGGTGGTGGTGTTGTCCGCGGCGGTGGCTTGGTTCAATCGCAGCACGCCTGGAAGAGTTCAGGCCGCGGCGGCGGAGTAGTTATCCTCCCCCGTCCTTACGGGGGAGGTGGCGCGAAGCGCCGGAGGGGGACTTACCCCCACCCCCCCGCAGC
>Ga0265318_10000026_pt1 | contig 158673 bp, 125 predicted proteins | sample 4821metaG_FD_192431 | JGI IMG/M metagenome (GOLD analysis project Ga0265318, IMG submission 192431) | Rhizosphere microbial communities from Carex aquatilis grown in University of Washington, Seatle, WA, United States - 4-8-21 metaG | ecosystem: Host-associated > Plants > Roots > Rhizosphere...
CTGTTCGTCCACCTTGACTACCGGGAGGTTCACTACGTCAAGGTCGCGCTCGACCAGATGATCGGTCGCGATCGGTTCATGAACGAGATCATCTGGTCGTACGACTACGGTGGCCGCTCTAAGAACCGCTGGCCGTCGAAGCACGACACCATTCTCTGGTACGCGCTCGATCCCGAGAGCTACGTCTTCAACTTCGACGAGATGGATCGCATTCCCTACATGGCGCCCGGACTCGTCGGGGCGGAGAAGGAGCAGCGGGGGAAGACTCCCACGGACGTGTGGTGGCACACGATCGTCCCGACGAACGGGCGCGAGAAGACGGGCTACCCGACCCAGAAGCCGCTCGGCGTGTTGAACCGCGTCGTCAAGGTGCACTCGCGCCCGGATGACGTCGTCCTGGACTTCTTTGGGGGCAGCGGTACGACGGGCGAGGCGGCAGCCATGAACGGGAGGGGCTTCGTCCTGATCGACAACAACCCGGAGGCAGTGCAGGTGGCGTCGGCTCGCTTGGCGCACTACCAGCCTCACTGCGAAGGCTTCTCTTTCGTGCCGGCCGCGAAAGCTTCGCCGGCCGCCCTCTCCTAGTGCCGTCCGCCGGAGGTTCCGCTCTCCGTGCCGGGTGGCGCGCTGCTCCGTCGGTGGCGGGCTCCGAGAGAGGGGTAGGGTAGCGTGTCTCGGCAGCGGGACATTCTCCTCACATTCGCCTTCTTCGGTTTTGTCTACTGCTTCCTCGCACGCGCGGCCTTCCACGGCTTTCCGCTCTCCGGCGACGAGTATTCGCACTTGTTGCAGGCTGAGCTCTTCGCGCGAGGGCTCCTTCATTCGGCCGCCCCGACGAACTCAGATTGGTTTCGCGTCGACCATGTCGTCGTCGATGACTGGGTCCGCAGCAAGTACCCCCCTGGCACATCCGCCCTGCTCGCGCTCGGCGTCCTCCTGCGGGTTCCGTGGCTGGTGACTCCGGTCGAAGGGGTTTTGACTCTCGTCCTCGTGTGGACGGCGACGCGGCGCGTGCTCGGAGAGAAGGACGCGCGCGTCGTGGTGCTCCTTCTCGGAGGAGCGCCCCTCTTCGCCTTTCAAGCCGGTTCGTTCTTCTCGCACACGGCGACGAGCATGTGGTTGGCGGCGGCGTTCGCCGGCGTATCGGCCTCTGCGACCCGCCCACGCCCGTTTTGCCTGCTCGTCGCGGGCCTTGCTCTGGGCTGCGCGTTTCTCACCCGCCCCCTCGACGCGGTTGTCTTCGGAGCGGCCCTTCTCGCGCTGCGATCGACCCGAGTGATGGCTTTCGCCGGGCTGGGTGCGGCGCCGTTCGTCGTCGCCCATCTTGCCTATCAGAATGCGCAGTTCGGCTCGCCTTGGACGGACGGTTACCACGCGTACAACGCGAGCCTGGGGCCGGCGGGCGAGGGGAGCATGATGGCACCGTCCTACGTGCTCGACCGCGAGCAGCTGGCGCAGCACCTCGACGTCGTGCGGGCGCTCGTCGTCGATTGGACCGTCCCGGGCACGGCGCTCTTGGCCTTTCTCGGGTATGCCGCCCTCCGTCGCGCGGGACAGGCGGAGTGGCTGCGCCGGTTCGCGCTCGCGTTCATGACGCTCGAAGTCGCCGTTCTGTTCGTGACCCAGGGCTGGGTCGACGACGGCGCCCGGCCGCGTTACCTGTCGCCGTCGCTGTTGCCCCTCGCCTGTCTCGCAGGGCCGGGCTGGCGGGCGGGGGCTGCTCTGCTGTCGGAGCGCGTCGGTCGCGCTGCCGTCCAGACCGTCGGCGCGGTGGCCGCGTTGCTCGCGGCCGCGCAGCTGCAGTCGTTCCTCTCGACGCGCGCACCGGAGGTGAGCCTGCGCGAGGGCCTCTACCGCACCGTCGCCGGGCGGGGAATTCGCGACGGGATCGTGGTCGTGCCGACGCCCATCTACGCGCGAAACGGTCCGTTCTTCGATCGGTCCGTCCTCTACGTGTCGGCACCCCCGGCGAAAGCACCGGAGGAGGCCGCGGCCGCGTTTCCGGGCCGGGCCGTGTTCCTGGCGCGCGAGGCCTGCCCGCGCGAGGACGGCCGGTGGACGCTGCTTCGCATCCAGTGAGACGTTCGCCACAGGGACAAGAGCGCTGGCGGCGGGCCGCCGCGCGTTTACGGCCCTTCCCCCGCCTCGCGCTCGTCGGTCGGGCGTCCCCACCGTACGAGCGCCGCCATCGCGTGTGGATCGAGCACCGCAGCTTCCCGCGGGAAGGGGGCGGGCGCGGTCGGTGCCAGGGCGTCCATCGCCCAGCGGTGCAGTGGTTCCAGCGCGAGCGGCGAAGTCGCGCGCACATCGGCGACGCATGTCGGGTCGAGCGATAGGTCGCACATCCGCGTCTCGTGCTCGTGCGCCCCCACGAGGACGAACGGACCCCAGCGCGCCGCGAAGCGCCCTCCGAAGGTGGCCATCAGCGGCCGCTCGGTGGATACGAGCGCGCCCCGGGCCACCTGCGCGAGGTCGACCCCCTGGAACATCGGCGGGGGCACGAGTCCGAGCGCGCCGAGAACCGTTCGCGCCAGATCTTCCGGACCGGTGGGCGCCGCGACGCGACGTCCGGACAGGCCGTCTGCACGCGGCCACCGCACCACCAGGGGGGTGGCGAGGAGCGGCTCGTCGAGCGTGTCGGCATCGACGAAGGGCACGGCCGGCGTTTCGCTCGCCGCGACATCGCCGGTCACGACCACAGCGGTGTCATCCTCGTGACCCGAGGCGCGCGTTGCGGCGAGCAGACGGCCGAGCGCCTCGTCGTGGGCATCCACGGCGCGATCGTAGAGCGCCCATGCGCGCACCCGGTCCTCGTCCTTGAAGTGGGCTGGTCGCTTGTGCGCCTTCGTCAGGGCTTCGGCCGCCCGGTGCGGCTCGAGGAGCCCGAAGTAGCCGGCGGGAGGCATCGACTTCAGCTCATCGGGACTGGCGTCCCAAGGGGGGTGCCCGCCCCGCGCATCCACGACGACCAGGAAGCGGTCTCGATTGTGTGCTTCGATCCACGCGGCCGCGTCGTCGAACACTCGAATGGCCGCGACGTCCTCGAGCGGATCGTGCATGACGAAAGAGTCCCAGCCTCGGTCGAAGCCGAAGGCGGGTCCCGTCGTCGGGTTGGCCGTGAACATTGCCGTCGCGACGCCCGCCTGGCGGCAGGCCTCCGCGATGGTCGTCGGCCCCTGCGGAACGCGCGCGTCGGCGTCTTCGAGGTGCAGCACCTGCGGCGGTAGGCCGGTGAGCATCGACGCGACGACGGCCGTCGATAGCGAGCTCGACGCGCGATTCGCCATGAACGTCGTGCCCGACGCCGCCAGGCGGGCGAGCTCCGTGGTCGGGTGCGGCCCTCCCCACGGCGCGAGCGATCTTGCCGAGGTGCTGCCGAGCACGACGAGCACGACGCCGCGCGCGGGGCCGGGCGCGGGCGCCACCTCGGAGCGGGCCGCGATGATCTGCGGCGCCCCGAACAGGACACGCGTCGCCGAGCCTGCGAGCTTTGCCACCAACGCGATGGACGCGAGCGCCCCGTCGCCTTCGAGGCCCGTGATCGGCACCGACCAGGGTATCCAAGCGGCTTCGCCGCCGTTCAGGTGGGCCGTCGCGAGCACGATCGGTGCGCGGCGGTCCCGCAGCAGTTGCGCTTCGACGTCCGCCCCTCCGCCGCCCGCGGCCGCGAGCGACGTTTCGAGCGTCGCGTTGGCGGGGATCCATCCCGAGCAGCGGACGAAGCCCGGCGCTCGCAGCGAGACAGCGCGCAAGGATCGATCTCCCACCGTCGCATCGGTCAGGACGTCCGCGCGTGTCGGCGCCGCGTACGTCGGGCCGGGATCGTCGGTTCCCACGTGCACCCAGTCGATCTCGGCGAGCGCGTCCCCGCCCGCCCGCGAACCGCCGACGAAGCGCAATGTCAGCTCGTGGCCTCCGGGACCGAGCGTGATCGGAGTGGTCGCCCGTGCGACGACGGTGCTCGCCTCGCCTTTGGACAGCGTCCACGTTCCCACGGGCTTTCCGTCGACGGCGACCGCGACCGCCCGCGCGCTGACCCCGCGTACGCGCGCTTCCACGTACGGGCTCGACTCGGTGGCGTCGGTCGCGACCGCCGGCCAGTAGAAGCTCGCCGACAGCGTGCGGGATCGCGCGCGCAGCCATGTCGCCCCCCCGTGCTCGACGACCTGATCCACCGCGGCGGCGTGGTCGGATCCCCAGGCCGTGTCCTCGTCGCCGCGAGCGATCGAGCCCGGCCGAAGCCGGCCATGCATGGTGGGATCGCCGAAGTCGAGCAGAACTCCCCGGTGGCCGAGGGCGCACGAGTCGAGGTCTCGTACGACGTCAAGCACGGCGGGCCGCACGCTTGTCTCGGGCGCATCGCGGGGGGAGGTCGCCGCCGAGGCCGACGGGGAGGGCGCCGAGTCCGTCGCGCGCTTGCACGCACACCCGGGTGGAAACGCGACCCATGCGAACAAGAAGGGCGCGAGTCGTTTCAAGGGATCTGCGCGGACCTCACGCGCGTCGCCTTGCCGTTGCGCACTTCGATGACGTGTGTGGATTCGCGACCGCCCTGCTCCACGCGCACTTCGTGATACCCGGGCGCCGCCACGCTCGCGACGTACGGTCCCGAGCCGGCCACCGCTCCGTCGATGCGTACGATCGCGCTCGCCGGCGCTCGGACCTCGAGCCAGCCGAAGCCCGGCGGCACTTCCGCTCCGGGTGGCAAGTCGTCCCCTCCGCTCGAGGGAGCGGCGCTGGCCGTTACCCCTGCGCTGGCCACGCTGGCCGGGCCAGCGACGGAAGCGGAGAGCACCGGAGCGCCGGTGGGCGCAGGCTCCGGGCGGGCCCAATACGACACGCCGGCGACGACGATCACCAGCGATCCGGCCGCGAGCACCAGTGGCCACCGATTGTTCCGCCGGGGAGCCGGCGATCGGCTCTGGGACAGCGCCTGGGGTGCTGGTTCGGAGGTCACGGTTGGCGTTGCAACAGGAGGGTCTGCGGTCTGGTGCGCCGTCGGCGGCCCGGCCGGCACGACCGCATCGGGCGGGATCGATCCGACCGCAGGCTCGTCCGCGTCGCTCGGAAGCATGCCGTCGTCGGGCGGGTTTGACGACCGCGGTCGTAGCTCGCTCGGCCGGACAAGGGGTGGCAGATCCGACGCCGGTGTCCGAGAGATGCGGGGCTCCATCGAGCGGTCGCTGATCTCGCGCATCACCGCGTCCTCGAGCGAAGAAGGAGGGCCGTCGACCGGCTCCGACCGTGGCGCGGGCGGCTGACTGGGCAAAAGCCGCTCGAAATCGGTCGGTGACGCCGACGGTTGCGGGGGCGGAGTGCGTTCGCGGCCGGCCACCGCCCGGTGTGGCGGGGAGGGCGCGCTCGGCCGTGCGTTCGGGGGTATCGACGTCTGTCCGGGCGAGCCCCGGAGCACGGCGAGCGCCGCGTCGACCGCAGGAGTCAGGATGTCCGCGCCGTTCGCTCCCTGAACGGCGAGGATCGCCCCGCGCGCGGCCAGATCGGAGAGGATGTCCTCGAGCAAGCTCGGCGAGGCCTCGCCCGCCAGCAGCATCTGCCGCGGCGTAGAACCTTGCGCGAGTCGCCGGATGAGCGTGCGGGTCGGTTCGGGGGTTGCGCGCAGGTACGCCTCGAGCGCCTGATCGTCGAATGCGATGCGCTCGACGATCGTCATCCGGGCACCCGTCGTTGCTACGAGGGCGCCGCGGGCAAGCGCGATCGGGCGCAGGAGCTGCTGGTCGAGTGTGCCCGTCAGCTCGCCGTGGATCGGCTCGCTGCTCGGCCCGACCACGAACCGTCCCGCACCGACGCCGAGGAGTCCTGCCAGCGCGCGCTCTCCGCTGCGGTAGCTGCCATCGCTCGCCGTGCGGGTTGCTTTGCGCGGAGCCCCCCCCCGGACCTCCACCTCGTAGAGGTGCGTCGCGTCGCGGACCGAGACGCGCGCATCTTTGCGGACGAGGCAGACGAGCTCCAGCAGCAGGCGTGGCGTCAAGCCGTCCAGCCGGCCGCGGACTTCCCCCTCACCGCGGAGGCGAAGCTCGATTCTCGCGCGCGGCCGGAGCACCTCGCGGACACGCGCGAGGATCGCGCGAGACCCGCTTTCTTTGCGCAGATAGGCGGCCGCGCTCGCGCCTAGCTCGCGCACGCGCTGCAGCAGGTCTTCTTTCCACGATAGAAGGATGACCGGCGTGTCGCGCAACGCGACGTCGCGCCGCAGCGCGCGGCAAAGGGCGAAGCCGTCGATCCCCGGCATCAGGATGTCGCTGACGACCAGCTCGGGCTGCACTCGTAGCGCGAGGTCGAGCGCGGTCGTTCCGTCGAGCGCTTCGTGGACCTCGCATCCGGCGGTCCGCAACAAGTCGGAGATGAACCATGTCACGCCCGGATCGTCGTCGGCGACGACGACGCGCCTCCCGCTCAAACGGACGTCCGCCGCCGCGCCGCGCCCTCTGCCCGAGATACGGTCGGTCGCTGGGAGGTCTTGTTGAAGCCACGGAGCGAGCGCGATCGCGCCTTCGGGCGCGTCGCCGCCGAAACGGACCGTGCCGCCGGTCTTGCGAGTGACGATCTCCTGAACGCGCGCGATCGCTCCCCAGAGCGCGGCGAGCACCTCGGTTCCCTCGCCCAGCGGCACCCGGAGCGCGCGCGCCGGGCGGTCCACGCTGTCCACCAGCGCGCGCCTCAGCTCTTCGGCGAGGCGGTCGCCGAGCTGTTCGAGCGTCGGCTCGCCCAACGTCACGCGCGTCGTGCGCTCATCGTGGGTGTCGACAATCTCGTCGCACGTCGCGCGCAGGAGCTCGGGGGAGACGGGTTTGGTGAGTGTCCTCGTCACGCCCAGCGCAACGAAGCGTGCCACCTCCTCCGGCGAGCGAAACGTTCCGAGAACGACGACCGGCACGGGGTCGGTGAGGGGGTCATCGAGCAGGGCCTCGACCAGCTCCGGCCCGCGCGCGAGGTCGGTGTCGACGAGGACCAGGTCGGGCGCGTGGGCGCGCGCGAGCGCGAGGGCGCTGTCCACGTCGTCGGTCCGCTCGCACTCGAATGCCCTGGTGAGGGGGTGTCCCTCCTCGGAGAGGGCGCCCGCGAGCGCTTCGCCGCCGACGACAAGCGCCGCAATGGCTACCGGCCCCGGGGCCCGGTTCGCCGGTTCGGCGCCGGTTCGCGAGGGTGCTTCGCGGGAAGGGATGTCCCCCCAAGCCAGCGCCGGCAAGTCCTCGAGCACCTGCGCGATGAAGGCCACGTCGGGTTCGCGCATCGAGCCCGCCTGGCTGCTGCGGTCCAGGAGGGCGAGCACCTCTTGCAGGGCGTGCGTCATCGCCTCGAAGCGAAGCAGCCGCGCTCCGGCGCCAAGCGCGTGAAGACGCCGTCGGAGCTCGTCGCGCGCGGCCTTCGACGAAGGATCCTCTTCGAGCAGTCCGAGCAGCTCGCGCGCGTCGTTCACCTTGCGTCCCAGCGAGGCCACGAAGTCGGCGCTCGCGCCGCCGACCCGTCCACCGTCGTTGCCCTTTGCTCCCGATGCGGCGGTCGGCATTGCCCTCTCTCGGCCGTAGCACGAGAGGGCTGCAAAGTGCAGCGGGTGCTGGGGGTCACTCCGGAGGGGCGGAGCGAAGGTCGCGCGTTATATGCTGGCCCGGGTGATATCCGCGTCTGTTCCGCCGCCCTCGAGCCACGTGGGGGAGAACGGCTCGCTCGTGCTTCAGTTCGGGGCATCGGTTGGACTGGCCGCCGCCGGCGCGCTCCTCTGCACTGTGCCCGCGATGATCCGCGTCTCGGCCGGGCTCGCGGGCGAGGCCCCGGTCGTGCGCGCATGGGCTGCGCTCGCCGCGGCTGCGCTCGGGCCTATGGGGTTGTCGATCGCGGTGCTGCGGGGTGCGCGGCGGGGGCTCCGAGCGTTCGCCGATCCCCACGCGCGGTTGCGCTGGCTCGGTTTCGGCCTTTGGCTCACGTGGCTGTTCGTCACGCTCGCGGTCTTCGGCAGTGTGCTTCGCGCGACCACGCACCATCGAGCCCTCGCCGGGGTGACCTACGGCTTCGGTGCGCTGGCGTTCGCCGTCGGGTGGGGGCTCGTGTGTGCCCGCGTGGTCGCCGTTCTGCGAGGCCTGTCGGAAGGTCCGCGGCGGGTGGCGATGGTTTCGATCGGCATGGTCACCCTCGTTTCTCTCGCCTACGTGGTCCAGCGATTCGTGACTGTCGTGTCGGCGGCGCCGCCGTCGGCTCGAGCGGCGGTCACCGTCGTCGACGTGGTTGCCTTCCTGCTCGCCGCCCTCTTGGTCGCGCGCGATTGGCGGGGCGCCATTCGCCCTCTGGCTGTCGTGGGACCGCCGGTGGCCGTCTTCCTGGCCGCCCTTGGCATCACGACCTTGCTCGACCCCCCCGTGCGCCAGGCGTTGGCCGAGCACGCCCCCGCTTTCGTGACCGCCGCGGATCTCGTATCCGGGCGGTGACCCCCTCAGGCGGAGCGCCAGCACTCGGGGCACGCGAGCAGGCGAGCACCGGAACACCAAGCATGACGTGAGGTGAGGCGCCCCGGCGAAGCCCGAGCCGCGCCGTCGTGCTAAGCCGGTGCCTCCGCGGGAACGCCTGTGCTCCTCGAAGCGAACATCCGCCAAATGACCCTGGTGTTCGGCATCGCCCTTCTCGGGACGACGAGCGCGACGACCGCGCTCGCCGACGGGCCAGCCGGGTCCCCCCCTCTGGCTGCCGCCTCCGACCAGCCAGCCACGACGCGAGGCGTGGCCGTGGTCGCGTTCGCGGGAGCCACCGACGCAGCATGGCCTCTCGCGAGCTCGCTCTACGCCGCCTCGTCGCTCCGGCCCGCCGCACTCGACGAGGCGCGCGCACGCGTGCTCTGCGGCGAAGCTCCACCGATGGGCGCTTCCGCCGACGTGCGCGATCTGGCGGAGATGGTCGCTGCGCTCCGTGGGGACGACGCGCCATCGCGCGCGTTGCTTGGCGCCATTGCGCGTCGCCTCTCCGTGCGCGCGGTCGTGGTGGTCCGCGTAGACCCGAGAGGGCCGAGTGCCCGCTCGTTTCTGGTCGATTCAGCCTCGTTCGACGCCGCCACCTACGCGCCCGACGAGGGCACCGCCCTGTCGTGGTCGGCCGCGACGCGCTCGCTCGTCCGCGCATTCGGGACGGGTGAGGCCGCGGGCAGCGAAGCGGCGGTCGCTGCATCGAGTGCTCTTCGGGCGCCCGCCCTCGCGACGCACCGGGACCGGAAGGCCGACGATGCCCCGACGGGCGGTCGCGCGTTCTACGAGTCGGGCTGGTTTTGGGGAGCCATCGGTGCTGCGGCGTTCGGCGCCGGTGCCGTTTTCTTGGCAACGCGAGACACGGGCCCGTCGGCGATCCATCTTCAACTGGAGGTGCCGCATTAACATGGCTCGGTCGCGCGCACGCCTGTGCATCCCCCCATCGACGGCGCTACGGCGGGGCCTCGCACGAGCCCTCGTTCTCGTCGTTGCGGTGCTGGCGCTCGTTGGTGGCCATCCAGCAGCGCTGGCCCAGTCCGACCCGCCGATTTCGATGCCACCGCGGGACGTTGCGCTCCTCGTTCAGCCTTCCGCCGCAAAGCTTCCGCCGCGACCTGCCGAGTTTCAGCGCATCGAGCGCGGGTGGCTCACACTCGAGTTTCCCGGCAGCGTCCGCGACCGGGCCGACGAGCTTGCGCGCGAAGCCGAAGAGTTTCGCGCCCGGTTGGCGAGCGAGTTCGGTCAGGGGGTTCTCGAGCACGTGCTCGTTCGGGTCGCGCGAACGCCCGACCAAATGGCCGAGCTTGCGCCCGAGGAGGCGCCGCCCCCCGGCTACGCGGCCGGCGTCGCGTACCCCTCGGCGCACCTCGCTCTCCTGGCCCTTCAGGCGCCGGGCACGTGGGAGGCGCCGGATCTGACCGAGCTCCTGCGCCACGAGCTGTCACACCTCGCGCTCTACGACGCAGTCGCCGGGCATCACGTGCCGCGGTGGTTCGACGAGGGGCTCGCGATCCACGAGTCGGGCGAGTTGCCCTGGGCGCGGCGTGTTGCGCTCGCAGACGCGTCGCTCGGCAAGCACCTCCTTCCCTTCGTCGACCTCGATCGCGGCTTCCCGGCGGACCACTACGACGTGAACGTCGCTTACGCCGAATCAGCGGACTTCGTGAGCTACCTCCTGCGCGATTCGGACCGTGCGCGATTCGGATCGCTGGTCGAGCGCGTGCGCGCCGGGGCTGCGTTCGACCGAGCGCTCGAGGATGCCTATGGCACGGACATGCGCAAGCTCGAGTACGAGTGGCGCACCGAGCTGAGTCGCCGATTCGGCATCGTGCCGGCCTTGACCGGCGGCGGCTTGCTGTGGGTGCTCATCGTGGGGCTGGCGACGGCGGCGTGGGTGAAGCGCCGCAGGCTCGCCAAAGAGAAGCTCGCGCGGTGGGCCCTCGAGGAGGCGGAGATGGAGGCGGCGATCGCGAAGGCCGACCGAGCGCGCGCCGAGAAGGCGCCGGCGGCCCCCGCCGAGGAGGAGATCCTACGGAGTCCGACGCCGAGTATTCCTGTCGTCGAGCACGAGGGGCGCTGGTACACGGTTCATTGAGTGCCGCGATCCCATTAGGTCTCCGTTCGGCCGCGGTTGATCGGCTTGCAATCGCGTCCGGTCTCCGTTCGACCGCGGTTGATTCGCTTGCAACCGCGTCAACGCACGCCCGCCCACTGGATCGGTGCGCCAAAGCGTGCCACCGGCGGGGCGCCAGTGTCGTGGTGTTGATGATGCTCACTCGGCGGTAGGCGTAACCACCGAAGGGTACGGGATGTGCTTGTGCGGTCGTGCCGCGCCATGCCGCGACTCGCGTCGTCGCCCGGAAGCGGAAACGAGGGAGACTGTCATGCGAAAGTTATTGGAGCTGCATGGATGGGTTGGTCTCGCTGCCGTCTGCGGCGCCACGTTCGTCGTGAGCCTCTCGGGCTGCGGCAGCGACGATTCGGGGTTTGTCGGGGGAGGCAACGATGGGGGCTCGTCGTCGTCGAGCGGCTCGTCCTCCGGCGGCTCGTCGTCCTCCGGCAGCTCGTCGTCCTCCGGCGGCTCGTCGTCCTCCGGCGGCTCGTCGTCGGGCAGCTCGTCGTCGAGCGGCTCGTCGTCGGGCAGCTCGTCGTCGTCGTCCAGTGGGGCCTCGTCCTCCAGTGGGAGTGGAAGCGGCGGGGTCAACGACGGCGGCCTCGACGCGACGATGGACGCGGACGCCGCGATGAAGGGCGACTCCACGATGGCCGGTGACTCGAACCCCGGCGACTCCGGCGGCGACGCGACCATGAACGACGCCGCCGATGCGAACGATTCCGCGATGGCGAACGACGCGACGGACGGGAGCGCTGCTTGCCCGGTCGACAACACGAAGTGCAACGCCCCCGGAACTGCCGGCCTGTGCAAAGCGGGCGCCTGCTCCGATTGCGTGAGCGTGACCGACGACGCCCACTGCATGACCGCGTACGGCAGTGCGTCGAGCCCATACCTTTGCCTCGCGGGCGCGTGCACCGCGGGCGATTGTCGCGCAAATGCCGACTGCGCCGCGAACCCGAACGGCAGGCTGTGCGGGGCATCGACGCCCCATCACTGCGGCAAGTGCACGACCGACGAGCAGTGCGCGGGCAACGCCGGGGGCGCCGTGTGCAACACGAGCACCGGCCAGTGCGTCGCCGGCACGTGCACGGGCGTTGCGGCTGGAGGAGCGCCCGGAACGTGCGCGATCAACGCCTCGGATATCTGCTGCACGGGGACGTGCCAATCGGGCGCGGGAGCGAATGCCTGTTGCCCGGGGGCCAATGCGCTGGCGTACTGCGCGGGCAAGATCGGCGACCCACACGCCGCATGCGTCAACAACGTGTGCACAGCGTGTCCCGTTCCCATCGCCGCCACCTACCTGGTCGACCCGGTCGGCGGCAGTGACGTCGGCGGCACAGGCGACCATACGACGGCGGGTTGCGCGTTCAAGACGATCACCCGAGCGTTGCAGGTGATCGGGACGTCCCCGCTGGTCGCCACCTCGATCACCGTCCTGGGCCCCTCGACCGTCCGGGCGGGTGAGACCTTCCCGATCCCGCTGCCCGCGAATGTCACGGTCACGACGACGGGCGGTCCGGTTCACGTCGATGTGCCTGCCGGTTCGTCGGGCTTCGCGCTGAGCGAAGTCGGCTCCGGGATCGCAGGCGGTGCAGTGGCTGACGGAGGCGCGGCGCCCGTGCTGACCATCGGCGGTCCGCACGGCGGTGCCAACGACGCGACGTCGGGCATCGTCGTCGACACGGGCACGGGCGTCAGCTCCGCCAACGCCCCGCGGATCTCCAACCTCATCGTGACAAACTTCCTCGAAGACGGGATCCTCGTGCAAAATACGGGCATCTTGACGGTTGGCGCCGGCGTGACGTCGACTCTGAACGGCACGCCCACCGCCGCCGGGCGAAGAGCGGGCTTGCACGTGACGGGCAACGGGCAGGCGATCGTCGATGTCGCCGCCGGCGCCGCGCCCGCACACTTCGACGCGAACACGAATCATGGCATTCGGGTGGACACGTCGGGCACAGTCACCGTCACGGGCACCGTCACCAGCGCGCCCGCCGGCACCGGAACCGTGACGACCAACGGCAACTACGCCGCCGGGGTCTGGATTCAACAGACGGCCGCCACTCCGCCCGCCAGCGCGATCACGGGGCTTGTCTCGTTCGCGAATACGAACGGCAACGGGATTCGAATCTTCGCCGGGTCAAGCGTTCGCATCCGAGCCAGTGTCTCGCTCGGCAACCAAGGAGACGGAGTTCTCGTTTCCGCGGCCGCGGGCGGCAGCAACGACATCAGCAACATCGATCTCGGCAGGGCCGTGGACGCGGGAGGGACTTTTGGCGCGAACACGTTCCAGGAGCCGCTTGGCTCGGGCAACAACGGTGCCGCGGGCATATGCCTTCAAGTCCGAAACAACGCGGGGACGCTGCACGCGGAAGGCAACGTCTTCGGCGCCATCCACTGCGCCACCGGCGCGGGCGCCTTGACGACCAACAACGGCGCCTGCGACAACGCCGCGTGCGCAGCGGGCGTGTGCGACCTCGGCATCACGAACGCGACGGGAAACGCCGTCGACGTTTCGATGTGTAGTCCCTAATCAATACGTCACTGTCGGGCACCCGGCGACGATGCGGACGTCGAGCACGTCGCCGTCGAGTATCTTCTGGCAGCTCGCTCCCGTGATCGTCACCGTGGTGCCGTCCAGGGTCCATCCGTCGGGCCCCGACTGCGGGACGGGATGCTCGTCGAAAAACACGTTGACCAGCCCCGGGTCGGGCGGGGCGTTTCCGAGGGCGAGCGTGCAGGTCCCGGTGATCTTGGCGGCGATGCCGGAGAGCGCGGCCTGCAGCGCCGACTGATCCGCGGAGTCGATCGCGTAGTATTGCGGCTCGCTGCCACGCGCCGTGCCGCCCGCCATCGCCAGGTCATCGAGCAGACTGGCGTAGGGAGCGCTCCCCGGGACTCCGACGACGTAGACGGGAATCCCGGCCGCGGCGATCGCGCGGACCGCATCGATGGTCGGCTCTTGGTCGAGACACGCGAACGCCCCTCCGTTCGGGTCGGCGCAGCAATTCGTCGGCCCGCCCGGGGGGCAGCCGGTATCGTTTTCGATGTTGAACGTGCACAGGTCGACCGTGCACCGGGCCGCTGCATTGCAATTGGGTCCGCCGTCGGTGGCCAGGATGACGTACGTCTTGCCGGCGAGCGAACTGACCGTCCCGAGCAGCGCGGACAGTGTGGCGGCCGTGGGTGTTCCGCCGCTGGCCGAGATGCGGCTGAGCACAGTGATGAGCGCGGCCTCCGTGGCCCCCAGCGCCCCCGCCGGCCGATCCCCGGGCTGCGTGCGGAACACTTCCACTCCGGGCGCGCACTGGTCTTCCGAAGGATTCGGAAAGACCGCGGCGCCGACGTTCGCCCTCGGCCCCAGCGCGACGACGAGGTTCTGGAGGGCGATCTGGACGTTGGTCCATTTGTTCATCTCGGCCATGCTGCCCGAGCGGTCGAGGACGAAGTAGAGGTTCGGCGCGTCGATGACCAATGGCTCGTCGGCGCACGCGCAGACTCCTCCCTCGGGGCCGAGGCTGCACATGGGCACGCGCGGATTGGCGCCGAAGCTGAAGCCGGGGATCGAACCGCCGTCGCCCCCGCTGCCTTGGCTTGGGATGTAGTTGCCGTAGGTCGGCGGCAGATCGGACGAGCCGCAGCCGAGCGCCGCGGCGAGCGCGAGCACGGGCGCGGCGACCGCGGCGACGCGCGCGCGCGACGGAGGGTGAACGCAGGCGGGCACCAGAGTGGATCGTAGCAGGCGCCAGGCCCCCGACGGCGCTTCCGAATGCTGCGGCACGCTACAATGCAGCCTCCCGCCGCGCACGCGGGCCTTCATGGTCACACCGGTCCCACCTGCTCGGCGCTCCGCTGCATTCGCGCGGGCGATCGGCGCAACGATCGCCGTCGTGGTCGCGGCGGGCGGAATCCCCGGGGGACGGCTGCGCTCCCTCCCCGGCCACGACGCCGCTCCAAAAGGCCCCGTCGACCAAGCCGGGCGCGACGGCGCGGTCGACGTGACCGTCCACGACGCCGCGGGTGGCTCGCCCATCGCCGGATCGCACGTCCGCGCCCTTTCGATCCTCGACGACCTTCCCTACCTCGCGGACGGGACCGACACCGACAGGGCCGGGCACGCGCTCCTCGCCCGGCTGCCGCACGGCGCGACGTGGATCGTGGCCGATGCGCCCGGGCATGCGCGGGGGTCGACGCGCATCGTGGTCGACTCCCAGCCGCGGGCAGTCGCCATCGACCTCGATCCGGAGCACGTCATCGATGTCTCCGTGAGGGAAGAAGGGGCGGCGCCCATCGCCGGCGCGGAGATCGAGGTCGTCGCGCCCGGCGATCCCCTCCCGGTCGGCGCGCGCACCGGAAGCGACGGCGTTGCGCGCGTGGGACGCCTCGCCAGCGGACCCTGGCGCGTGACGGCGCGCGCGCCGGGCTACGAGGAGTCGAGCGGCCGCGCGGAGCGCGACGGCGAAACGGTCGCGATCGCGCTGCGCAAGCTCGGGTCGCTCACGGTGCACGTCGTCGGCGACGCCTCTTCGGCCGTTTCCGGGGCGCGCGTGCTGGTGGCAGGCGCGACCCTGTGGCCGGCGCGCGCGGCGGAAACGGACGCCCGCGGCGACGTGCGAATCGGGGGCCTGATGGCGGGGGTCTACGCGCTGCGCGCCAGCCGAGGCGATCGAGTGTCGGGCATCGAGCTCGGCGTCTCGCTCGGCCGTGGCGAGGACAAGGCGGTGGTGCTGCGTCTGGCGCCAGGGCGCTGGGTGGGCGTGCGTGTCGCCGACGGCGACTCTGACGATGCCGCGCCGATCGCAGCGGCGCGCGTGATGCTGGCCGAAAGCGGGCTCTCGCCGTTCCCCCTCGAAGCGACGACCGACGCAGAAGGCAAGGCCCGGCTGGGCCCGATCGCTCCAGGCGCGGCCACGCTGAGCGTGCGCGCGACGGGTTTCGTTTCTCGCGCCGCGATCGTGCTTTCCGATCCCCCGCCGGTCGAGACGCGCGTCGCGCTCGTGCGCGCGGGAGCGCTCAGCGGGCGCGTCGTCGACGAGCGCGGCTACCCGGTCGACGGGGCCACCATCCAGATCGTCGGCACCGACCCGAGCGGCGCGCCGATCTTCGACGACCCACGCCGAGCGTCCTTTCAAGCGGCCCATTTCGACGCGATGCTCGGCGGGCCCGCCCCGCTCGTCGCCGCCGGAGAGCTCGGGGTCATGCCCGGCACAGTCCCTCCCATTCCGCTGTCGGCGATCGGCGACCGCTCGACTTGGTCGTCGGCGCTCGACGCCGAGCCGTGGGTGACGCGCGCAGACGGCACGTTCCGCGCCTCGCCGACGTCGCCAGGCCGACTGCGCGCCTTCGTGCATCATCCCCAGTTCGTCGAAGCGCAGAGCGAGCCCGTGACGCTGACGCCGGGCGGCGAGGTCGAAGTCGAGATCGTGATGCACGGCGGGGGCGCACTGGAAGGCCGCGTCGTCGACGCGCGCGACCGCCCCGTCGAAGGGGCGCGTGTCTCCGTGTCGGCGACGCGCGGCACGCTCGATCGCACGACGCGTACGGCGAGCGACGGGACGTTCGCATTCAGCGCGGTTCCCGACTCCGTGACCCTGACCGCGAGTGCGGGGGACGACGAGGAATCGACCGTGCGGCTGTCGCTCGATGTCCCGGAGGGGTCGCGAAAAGAAGTGGTCATGCGCCTTCCCGAGCCGCGCGGGCCGCTGGCTGTCACCGTGGTCGACGATCATGATTGGCCGATCGCGGCGGCGCAGCTGAGCGCGACTTCGCTCTTCGCCGGCGCGCCCCTTCGCACCACGTCGTTCACCGACGCGCACGGGGACGCGCCTCTCAAGGGCGCACGCGGCCTGCCGCTGCGCATCGAAGCGAGCGCGCCGGGTCACGCGCCGCGCGTCGTCACGGCCGACGGAGCGACCGACGCCGTTCGGATTGTGCTCGGGCCGGCCGAGACGGCCACCGGCGAGGTCGTCGCGATGCGTGGTGGTGTCGCGATCGCGGGCGCCGACGTGGCTCTCTACACCGACCTGGGGGTCCGGCGCGCCCGCACCGACTCCCGGGGAGCGTTCGTGCTGAAGGAGCTCGCTCCGGGCGCCGGCCGCCTGCGCGTGCGTGCGCGCGGATTCGCCGCGGCGTCGTGCTCGGTCACGGTTCCCGACAGCGCGGGTCAGCGTCCGTTCTCCGTCCCGCGCGTGGAGCTCGCGGCCGAGGGAGTGGTCGAGGGCGACGTGGTCGACGCGCGCGGCGACCCGGTCGTCGGTGCGCGGGTCGCCAGGGACCACGCGCCGACCTGGCTGGTGGTGGGCATGAGTCCCGAGGGCGTCGCGGTCACCGATGCGAGGGGGCGATTTTCCGTGGGCGAGCTTCCCGAGGGGACCGTTGCGCTCGAGGCCTACGCCCCCGACCTCGGGCGCGGGCGCGTCGAGGGCGTGCAGGTCGTGGCCGAGCGGACGACGTCGAACATCCACATTGCGCTCGTGCGGCCCGCCGCGGCCGACGACCGAGAACGCGGCCCGACGGCCGCCGGCAGCGTCGCGATCACGTTGGGCGAGACGGGCGCGCCGGTTCAAGTGGTAGTCGTCTCGGTGGGCACGGCGAGCGAGGCGGAGCGCGCGGGCCTCGCGCCGGGCGACGTGATCCTCGCGGTGAACGACGCGCCTGTGCGCACGATCGAGGATGCGCGCGACAAGCTGAGCGGACCGCTTTCGGACGACGTGGTCGTGAGGGTGAAGCGAGGCGACGAAGATCTGGCGATGCGAGTCGCCCGCGAGGCTGTACGCCGCTAGTGTCCCGTCTCTGAACTCGAGTGACGTAATGGAGCGCGTAGCGAGCGACGTGCGCGTGGCTGCCACGACGAGCATGGTTGACAAGCGCGCCAACGAGCCGGGAAGGCACGCGTTCCACGTTGTCCGGTGCACCTACGAACCCGGGAGGCACGCGTTCCACGTTGTCCGGTGCACCTACGAGCCCGGGAGGCACGCGTTCCACGTTGTCCGGTGCACCTACGAGCCTGGGAGGCACGCGTTCCACGTTGTCCGGTGCACCTACGAGCCTGGGAGGCACGCGTTCCACGTTGTCCGGTGCACCTACGAGCCTGGGAGGTACGCGTTCCACGTTGTCCGGTGCACCTACGAGCCGGGGAGGTACGCGTTCCACGTTGACTGGTGCCCGTACCAGCGCGGGAGGTGCGCGTCCAAGTTGACCTCGTGCAGCTCCCGCGAAGGGACACACGCGCGGCTATGTGGACGTGGACGGAAGGGGCAACAAGGTCGCGTTCTCCGCCCGCCCGAGCGCCTCCACCATTTCCGCGGTCAACCGACGAAGCGCGCCTCGATCGTCCACGCACGCCAGGCGGGTCGATCCCTCCGCGCACAACGTCCCGTCGCTCGCCCGCACGATCCGATAGCCGAAGCGGAGGCTCGCGGCGCGCACTTCGACAATCGACGTCTCGACTTCGAGCTCGTCGTCGAACCGCGCCGGTGCGCGGTACAAGATGGACAGCTCCACTACCGGCAGGTGCATCCCGCGGGCCGCCCACGAGGCGTACGTCACCCCGCGCCGCCGCAGCCACTCGACTCGCCCGACCTCCAAGTAATGCGCGTAGCTCGCGTGATGCGCGATCCCCATCAAGTCCGTCTCCCCGAACCGGACGCGAACGCGCACGGTGCTCCGGGCGACGGAAGGATCGGCCGACGGTCGCGCTCCAGCCATGGGTCTCGCCGCGCGCCTGGCGCATACCATGAGCGCGGCCGAAGCGTCACGCCCACGCTAGCCTTCGGGTGCCGTGCCCAAGCGTCGCCTTCCCGTGCTTCAAAATGCCAACGAGGGGTCGGACGAGCCTCCGCGCCCGGCTTGGCAATGGGTCGGCTTCGGTGCGCTGGCGATCGTCGCCGTATGGGTGCCCCTCTCCGCGCTGGCCGGCGCCGTCGCGGCGAGCCTCCTCGCCCATATGCCCGACGAGCGGGCGCTCGGAAGGGCGGCGATCCTGACCGCAACGGCTTATCTGGTCGAGCTCGCGGCCGGCGCATTCGCGGGCGGGTACCTCATCGGCAAATGGGGCCCCGCGGGCGTGGGCGTGCGGCAGGCGGCGCTCGCGGGCTTGACCGCCGCCGCGGCGCTGGGGGTGGGTACGTGGGCGTCGTTCGGTCCGACGATCGGCATGGCGCTCGTGGCGTTCATGGCGCCGCTGACGGCGGCTCTCGGCGGGAAAGTGGGGGCCCGCAGACGCGTGCTCTAATCGGGCTCGTCGGCCGCGCCACGGCCGCATCACCGACATCGGTCACACGATGCTCGAGGGCGACCCGTACGGGCTGCTCTGGGCTCGCACGATCATCGGCCTGCAGCTGTGAAGGAGCGGCCCACCAGTGGTAAGGGTGCGAGGGCATGTTTTGTCTCAAGCAGCCGACGGACGCCGCATGGGCCGCCGAGGCCGTGCGCCAGATCGACGCGGTCCTCGTCGATCACGCACACTGCGAAATGAAGGCGGCGTCGAACGCCCTTTCGCTGGCCGCGCGCCATCCGGGCGACGTGGCGATTGTGCGCGGGCTGACCGACCTGGCGCGCGACGAAATCGACCACTTCCAGCGCGTCCTTTCTATGCTCGACGCCCGCGGCGTGGCCCTGGGGCCGCCTCCGGTCGACACGTACGCGGCGGAGCTGCGTCGCGTCGCCCGGGAGTCTTCGAGCCCGACACAGACGGCCCCGATCGTCGACCGCCTGCTCGTGGGTGCCCTCATCGAGGCCCGATCGTGCGAGCGCTTCAAGCTGCTCACGGAGGAAACCGCCCGTGATGGCGCGCACCGCGAAGAGCACGCCCTCTGGAGCGAGCTCCTCGCCGTCGAAGCGCGGCACTACCGCACGCTCGTGGACCTTGCGACGCGCGCGGCGGGTGGCGCTCGCGCGCACGTGGTGTCCAGGTTGGAGCGATTGGCGGAGCTCGAAGGGGCGATCGTCGCAGCGCTCGGTCGCGGCGCGGCCGGCTGTTCGCGCGCCACCATCCATGGGTGACTCGCGCGCGCAGGACCTGCTTTCGCTCGACCGTGACGTTGCGCGCGGGTGGGCGGCCCTCGCCCGGTGGCGCACGGCGATCGCCAGCGATCCCGCGGCATATGCCGATGAAGACCCGCTCGAGGCCGTGCGTCGGGTCGCCGGCAAGTCCACCTGGGACGCGCTGACCGACCTCGCGCCCAGCGCCGCCGACGCGCCGCTCCGGGACGCGCTCAAGCGCTGGGTGTTCGCTCTCGCGCAGGCGCGCATCGGGAGGGCGGACGACCTCGCATGGGAGCAGGCCGCCGCCGAAGCGCAAGGCCGCTTCGACGGCCGGCGGCCGCGCCGCGTGGGCTGGCGCGAAGCCTGGCGCGGGGTGGTGGCCGCCAAGACCGTCGCGGAAGCGCGGCTCTGGCTCGATGCGGCGGCGGATGGGGCGCCCGCGCTCGCCGATCGGGGCCGAACGAGAGCATCGCGGCGGGTCGAAGTGGCGCGTCGGTTCGGCGTGGAGCACCCGTGGGCGCCCCTGGTGCCGGTGGATCGAAGTGTCGTGCGCGACGCAGCGAGGCGACTGCTCGACGCGACCGAGGATCTGTCGCGCGCCGCGTGGAAGCCGGCATCCCGTGGCGACGCGGGGATGGCCGCCGTCATCCATGCGGCGGTCGCGCGCGACGCCGGCGAGGGGTGGCCCGCGCAGTTGACAGCGCGGTGGCTCGACGACGCCTTTCCGGCGGGCCGCCGCGGCCTTCGCGTCGACCTCGGGCCGCTGCCGCCGGCGCTGGGAGCCGCCAGCTTCGCGCGCGCTCTCTACGATTTCGGGTTCGCCGTTCGACTCTCCGCCGGGGCATCCTCCATGCCTTTCGCGCTCTCCCGAGAGCCGGCGTTCGTCGGTGCCCATCGGCTGGGGTTCACCTTCGGCGCACTTGCGTCGAACGCGGAGTGGCAGGTCCGTGTCCTCGGGGTGGGCCGGCGCGCGGCGCACAGCCAGTCGCGTTTGCTCGCACGGACCGCCCTTCTCGACGCCCGCCTTCACGCGGCGAGGCTGCTCCTCGGAGACGACGCCGCCTTCGGGCTCCGCGAGGCGTTCGACGAGGTCGGCGGGCTCCTCTTCGAGGGGGGCATTCTCCCGGGACTGCGCGGCGCTTGGCCGTGGGCGCGGCAAGACGAGCCCGCGCGGTTCATCGGCCTTCTCGAGTCGCGCCCGTTCGCCGAGGGCCTTCGCGATCGCTTCGACTCAGACTGGTACCGGAATCCACGCGCCTGGGGCCATCTGCGCGCGGTGGGAGTCGCTCCCGCGCACGAAGCGATCGACGCGCGCGGGCTCGCCGGTCAGGTCGACCGGCTCGCGCGCGCGTTCGACGCGGAGCTCGGATGAGACGCGCAGCGGGCGCTGTATGTCTCGTGCTCGCCGTTGTCGTAGAGGCCCAGGCCAAGCCGCCCGCGACGCGGGCGCCGGCGCACGCGGCTGCCCCTCCCCCGCGCGTCGAGGTTCACCCGGCGCCGCCGCTGCCGATGCTTCCGAGCGTGGCACGGGTGCGAGTCGAGGCGGCGCGCGACCGGGTCGTCGTCATCGAGGACGTGAACCTCCCCCGAGGCGAGTGGCGCGCCGGAGGTCTCGACTTGTACGTCGCGTTCGGTGCGCCGGGCACGCCCGTGGCCATCGACGCCCGCTTGGTCGTGATGCCGCCCGACTCGGCGGACCAGCGGCCGGAAGGTGCGCCCTCCGGCCGGGGCGGGGCCCTGGACGACGCCGGCGAAGCCGTGGGCGTAGAGCCCGCGGTCCGGCGGACACCGAGCGCGCAGCTGCTTCTCGGACGGCCGCAGATGGCAGGCGCTGTCGTGCACGTGAAAGAGGCGGACCTGCGCAGGGCGTACGCGATGAGCGATCTCGCGGTGCTGCGCCTTCGGAGCTTGCTGTCGCCGCCGGCGGCCGATCCGCGCGGGGAGCGCGACGTAGTCGTGCGCCTGGGGATTGTGGGCGATGTGCCGCTCACACTCGGACGCGTTCAGCTGGTCTCGCTCGAGCCGGAGCGGTGGATCACTCGCGCTGAGGCGAGCTTGTGCGGTCCGGATGCGGAAGGGCTGGCGCTTGCCGTCACGGTGTCTCCGAAGATTGAAGCGACTGCGGCAGGCAGTGGAGTTGGACCGATCGCGCCGCCCATGGCGGTGCGGCACGCGAGCGATGACTTGTGCATCCGGTGGTGGGCGCCGCCGTGAGGCCGTGAGGCAGAGCCGCATCCGGCTACGCGGTACGCTCGATGCATTGCCAGCGGTCCGAGGAGGTCCCCCGCATGAGAGTCCATCCGTTGGCCTTGGCCATCCCGATCGCGTGTGCGGTCAACGTCGTCGCGTGTTCGCAGAACCCGCCGCCCCAGCAGCCCAGCGGCGTCGCCAGCACGCAACCGCTCGACACCGACACGGCCGCGTGGCGCCTCGCCGCGGCAGAATGCAAGCACGCCTCGGCGTGCAACGACATCGGCGGAAACCGCAGCTACGCAACGACGGATGCGTGCATGGCCAAGAACAGAGGCGACGCCCAGAACAATCTGCGCGCCGCCAATTGCCCGAGGGGAGTGGATTCGGCGCGCCTCGAGAGCTGCCTGTCCTCTGTCGCCTCGGAAGCGTGCTCGGGTATCGGGAGCGGCTTCAATCGCTTCATGGCATGCCGAACCTCCGAGGTCTGTCCGTAGAAGTGGCCACGGCGAGGCGGCCGAGGCGAGAAAGCGAAGGAGCCAGGGCGCGCAGGCGGGCCTTCACGGTCCCCACCAGAGCATCTCGTGCACCTGCTCCTGTCCGCCGTCGCGCGTCATCGCGACGATCCGGTCTTCGCTGACGCGCACGACAGGGTCCGGAAATGCGTCGCACGCGAAGAACGCGCTCTTCTCGAAGCCCGCCGCGGACACCCAGAACAGGTGCAGCCCGCCCGCGGAAGGTCCGGCCAGGAGGATCATCCGTCCCCCGCCGAGCAGGTGGAAATCCATCCACCGGAGCGCGAGGGCTTCGAAGCGCTCGGGGCTGGGGAAGTCGGCTCCGAGGTCGCGCAGCTCGGCGAGGTGCGCGCGCAGGTACTTGTGCAGAGTGTCGTACCGAGGCGTCTTCAGTCTGGGAAGAGCGCGCGCGCCGGTCACCACGACCGGCAGCTCCTCGGGGCGCGCGCAGGGGACCTCGACGTGTGCGCGGTAGCGATCCGCGAGCGTCGTGCCCTGCCCGTCGTCCGCCAGCGACTTGAGCCACCAGTGAAAGACCGCGAGGTTCGCGTCGCCCGCGCGCGAACGCAGCCGAACGACGCTCTCCCATAGCGGCCTTCGCACGCTCCATATGCCACCATGGGTCGCGACGACGCATGACCCGACGTACGCGGCCCCGTGGATGGCGACGTTGAAGAGCGCGTTGTCGGCACTCCCCGGCGCGCCGCGCGTCGCCCAGACGTCGCGCCGCTCTCGGGTGAGCGCGGCGCTCAGGCGGTGCACGCTCGCGTCGCTGCGGTCCAACCGCAAGTCGACGCCGAAGAGCTCCCGCGCGCCGCTCGTGAAGCGCTCGGTCGCGTCATCGATGTGCGCGACGATGAAGCGGTTTCCACCCGGGTTGGCGTCGGTGGCTCGCGCGCGCGCCAAGTCCGCCGCGGACCGCGCGTCCGGCGGGTAGAGCGGCAAGAAAAAGCGAGCGAAGAGCTCCTCGGCGTTCAAGCGAAAACTCCTAGCACGCCGCGCTATGCTCGCGCGCCCGACGTGCTTACCCCCAATGTGCGATTCGAAGGCTGGACGACCGAAGCGTGGCTTCGATTCCTGCGCCTCTGGCAGCCCCGCGCGATCGCAGACCGCGGACCGAAGCCTGCGCAGGGCGGAGTGATCGTCGTCCACGACGACGGCGAGGTCCTGAAACTTCTCCACACGCGGCAGGGCCGGCTCGATCCCGCGTCGGCCGCCAACCCTGACCAGGGCGAAGCGCACGCGCTGGCGCTCCGCAACGGGCGGCCGTCTGCGCTGGCGCAGCTGGCCCGTGTCCACGGCGCGAGCTGGGCGCTCGGCATGCGGCTCGGGGCGCTCGACGAAGTGATGGAACGCTTCGGAGCACGTGCCCGCCGGGGCGACGACCTCACGACCCAATCGCTGATGTTGGTCGGCATCGCCCGTGAGATGTTCGACGAAGGTGCAATCACCGCGTGGCCGCAGCGCTTCCGCGGCGTGCCCATCCCGACGCCCCAGGTCGTGCGGCGCACCCTCGACGCGATCTGCCCGGACGGGCGCGCGATTGCCCTGGGCCTGTTCGACGCCGGAGACCTCTGGACGGCGTTCGTCGCGCGGCGGAGGGGCGCCGCGTTCGACGTGTTCGCCGGTCCAGACGAGCTGCGGCCCGCCCTCGGACTGCTCTCCGGCGACTGGCGGCGTGACTACCGTCACCTCGCGGGGGCGGTCGAAGACCGGTACGGCCCGCTCGGCTTCGGGTGCTACGCGGAGCTCGAGACATTCCGCGCCCTACAGACCGACGGACGGCCGGGGGCGTGGAGTCGCGCGGTGGCGGTGCGCGACGTGGTGATCGCGCCGATGCCGACCGGGGTCGGCATGGCGCTCGGCTTCGACAGCGCACGATTCGCGCTAAAGGGGTTGATCTCGCTCACGGGCCGCATCGTTCCAGTCGGTCTCCTCGGCCCCATGGTCGACGCCGCGCGGTCCCGCATCGCGAAGCTCACCGGCAAAGACGTCGGCGCGTTGCTCGGTTTCGATCCGCTCGCGGTGCTTCGCGGCCTGCTCGAGAGGTGAGTCGCGAGGCGAGGACCCACATCGCGAACGCGTGTGGGTACCGCTTCGAGCTCCGACGGATCCGACGGAATTGTGGAACCCGCTGCAGGTTTTCCGATAACGTGGCCGATTGGCGCCCGTCGTGATCTGCGCCAAGGGCGCGTGGGCACGAGGCGACGAGGGAGGCTGGAGGACCATGCGAGCCGGTTGGCAATTGCGAATGTCCATTTGCGCTGGGGCCACGCTTTTTCTTTGTGGCTGCCCGAACCCGAACACGTACACCGCTCCGCGCACGCTCGACCCGGGAGGGTTCCAGTTCAGCGTGGCGCCGGAGCTCTACGGGTTCAGCGTCAAGACGAGCACGGCGACGATCGACCCCGTGACGAACGCTCCGACAACGCAATCGTCGACCGCATCGTTCTTCACCCCGACGTTGCCGACCGTAGGGGTTCGTTACGGCGTCGTGAACAACTTCGAGATCGGGGCCCGGTTGCCCAACTTGGATTCGGTGGCGTTCGACGGCAAGGTGCAATTCGTGCGCGGCGGCGTCGACCTCGCCATCGATCCCGGTGCGCAGGCGTTCTTCGTCGGCACCAGCGACGGGAGCGCAGGGGTCTTCTACCTCCACTTGCCGCTAATGGTCGGCGTCAACCTCTCGGAGAAGGTGACCTTGGTGCTCGCCCCCGGGATCGTCTACACGGTCGCCACAGCGACGGTCGTCACGAGCAACTCGGCGCAGCAAGGCGCGACCGCGACGGGCGTCATGGCGCGTCTCAGCGCGGGAGTCGACATCCGGGTGACAAAGCGAATCGCCTTGCACCCGGAGCTCACGTTCATGAAAGGCTTCGACAGCTCCGAGGCGCTGCTCTACGTATTCGGCTTCGGGTTGAACTTCGGCGCGCAGCCGAACTACTCGGACGTCGGTCACTAGCCGCTGTCCACCACTCGTATCCGAAGCTCCGCTAGCTGCTCGGGCGAGACCGTGCCCGGCGCTTCGGTCATCAGGTCCGTGCCCTTTTGGGTCTTGGGAAAGGGAATGACGTCGCGCAGACTGTCGGCGCCGCTGAGGAGCATCGACAGCCGGTCCATCCCGATGGCGATTCCGCCGTGCGGCGGCGCCCCGAGCTTGAGCGCGTCGAGAAGAAAGCCGAACTTGCTCCGGGCGTCTTCGTCCGAAATCCCGAGCGCACGAAACACTTTCGCCTGCACGGCCGGGTCGTGCAGTCGAATCGACCCGCCGCCGATCTCGAAGCCGTTCAGCACGAGATCGTACCGCCAGCAGAGGACCCTGCCCGGGTCCTTGTCGAGCAGCGCCACGCAGTCGTCGTGCGGACGCGTGAACGCGTGGTGCGCAGCAACCCAGGTTCTCTTCTCGTCGTCGTACTCGAAGAGCGGCGGGTTCACGACCCAGAGGAAGTTCCACTTGCCGCCATGCCCGCTCTCGGGCACCAGGCCCAGCTTCTTGCCGAGATGCAGGCGCAGGTTGGCCATCACCGTCTGCACCGTGCTCTCGCGGCCGAACTGGAAGAAGACGAGGTCGCCGTCTTTGGCGCCCGTTCGCGCGTTGATCGCCTGCCGGAGCTCGGGCGTGATCGTCTTCGCGAGCGGCGACTGCACCCACCCGCCGTCGGCGTCGATCTTCGCGCGAGCGAGGCCCTTCGCGCCCATGCCCTTGACGTAGTCTTCGAGCTTGTCCATCTCGGTGCGCGACATCTTGCTCGCCAGATCGGCCGGCACGCGGAGCGCCTTGACGATCTCGGCGGGAAGGTCGCGCCGGTACTCGCCGCGCGCGAACTTGTCGGTGATGGTCTTGAAGAACGGGACGCCGCCCCCGCCGTGCTCGATGACGACGTCGGTCAAGTCGACGTGCGGCAGGTCGAAGCGCAGGTCCGGCTTGTCGTTGCCGTACCGCCGCATCGACTCTTCGAACGGCATCTGGGGGAAGCGGCCGCTCGGGTACAGATCGTTCAGATCGACCGCGAGCACCTCGTTCCAGATCCGGAAGACCAGCCCCTCGATGACGCGGAAGACGTCGTCCTGGTTGACGAAGCTCATCTCGACGTCGATTTGGGTGAACTCCGGCTGCCGGTCGAGCCGGGGGTCCTCGTCGCGGAAGCACTTGACGATCTGGAAGTACCGGTCGAATCCGGCGACCATGAAGAGCTGCTTGAAGAGCTGGGGGCTCTCGGCGAGGGCGTAGAACTTGCCGGCGTACTGGCGTGACGGAACGAGGAAGTTGCGTGCGCCGCCGGGCGTGTATCGGACGATGAAGGGGGTTTCGAGATCGAGAAACCCGTGCTCGTCGAAGTAGCGCCGCGTCACTTGGTGAATGCGGTGACGCACGCGGAGCGTTCGCTGGAGGGGCGCGCGCCGAAGGTCGAGGTACCGGTACTGAAGGCGCTTCTCTTCGCTCGTGTCGATCTGATCGGTGATCTCGAACGGAGGTGTCTCGGCCTTGTTGAAGACGAAGAGCTCGACCCCGTGCACCTCGATGTCGCCGGTGGGCAGCCGGTCATTCCGGTTGCTCTCGCGGTTGACCACGTACCCGCGAACGCCGACCACCCACTCGCTGCGCAGCGACTGCGCGAGCGCGTGCGCCTCGCTCGGCTTCCAGTGCTCGCTCTTGTGGTACTTGTCCGGGTGCTTGGCCGCGAGTTGGTGGAGGATGTGTGCCTCCGGGTCGAAGACGATCTGCGTCACCCCTTCGCGGTCGCGCAAATCGATGAACACGCACCCGCCGTGATCGCGGTGGCTCGCTACCCAACCGAAGAGGACGACCTGCTCGTGTTCGTTCTTGGCGCGCAGCTCGCCGGCGTTGTGCGTGCGCTTCAGCTCGTCGATGAATCGGGCCATGAGGGGCGGGAATGTACAGTTTCTTGAGCCGATCCGCGAACGCGATCCGTATCAGTGCGCAGGCGTCAGCCGCACCATGACGACGCCGTGCGAGGCGACTTGGGCGGAAAATCCTTCGGAGAAGGCTCCTAGGTCCTCCTTGCGCCAAAGGTCGCGCACGGCCATCGGCCGCGCCGGCCGGCCGAGCTCCGTCCAAGAGACCTTGATGCGCACCGGCTGGTCGCCGCGGTTCAGGAGGATCACGGCCACCGCGCCGCCGGCGAGGGGCTTGGCCCAGACCTCTTCGGCTCCGTCGTCGCGCACTTTGTGCCCCTGAATCCCGAGCGGATCCTGGTCCACCGCGATCACCTCGCGGTTCGTGAGCGTCTCTTTGGTCGCGTCGGACATGTGACGGACGTCATTTCCGGCGAGAAGCGGCGCGGCGAGGAGAGCCCACAAGCTGAAGTGGGTTCGGTCTTCGGTGTCCGTCAGCCCGTTGCCGACTTGAAGCATGTCGGGGTCGTTCCAATGCCCCGGTCCCGCGTACTCTTCGAGGCCGACCTGCAAGTCCAGGATGTTCACCACGCCGGTGGTCCACTCGTTCTTGCACGCTTTCTTTTCCCAGCAGATGCCGATGTCCCCCGTCGTCCGCCAGAGGTTGCCCACCGGCGCCGCCCACGTCCAAGGCTGGCTGGTGCCCCACTCGCAGATGCTGAACACCATCGGCCGGCCCGCCTGGACGATCGCGTCGCGCATCGTTCCGTACGCGCTCTGGGCCTTCATCCCGTCCGTGAAGCACCAGTCGTACTTCAGGTAGTCGACGTCCCAGCTCGCGTACCGGCGCGCGTCGCTCTGCTCGAACCCGCGGCTGCCAGGCCTTTTTGCGCAGGTCTGGCTTCCAGCGTCCGAATAGATGCCGAATTTCAGCCCCTTCGCGTGCACGTAGCTCGCGAGCGCCTTCATACCGCTCGGAAAGCGGGTGCGGTCGGGCTCGATGAATCCGCCTGCGTCACGCGCGCCGTGCCAGCAGTCGTCGACGTTGAGATACACGTATCCGGCGTCCCGCAGCCCGCTGGTCACGAGCGCGTCGGCCATCTCCTTGATGAGGGTCTCGCTCACGTCGCATTGGAACTTGTTCCAGCTGTTCCACCCCATGGGGGGAGTGCGCGCCACCCCGTTCTCGAGTGCGGCTGCGGGTGCCGGGACGAAGGCGGCCGCGGCGAGAAGCGCGAACGAGGGCAGCTTCATCGAATGGGTTCCTTTCGCGCTACGATGCGGCGCATGCTGACCGTGCATCTAGTACGTCACGGCGAGACGCTTCAAGCCTCCCAGGGCTGCTTCGCCGGCGACATCGACCCCCCGCTCACCGACGAAGGGCGAAGACAGGCCGATGCGGTCGCGAAGGTCGCTTCGGCGCTCGGTCTCGAGGCGCTTTACGTGAGCCCAAAGCTTCGCGCGCGCATGACGGCCGAGCCCATCGAGCGCGCCTGCAGACTCGACCCACTCGTCGACGCCGGGCTGCGCGAGATCGCCTACGGCTCCTGGGAGGGCCGCAAAGAGGCGGAGGTCGAAGTGACCGAGCCGGAGGCGTTCGAGTCTTGGACTCGCGACCCCGCGCTGTTCTCGCCGCCCGGCGGAGAAAGCGCGTTCTCCGTGGCCGCTCGTGCCCTGCCGGTGCTGGTGCGTGCGCGTCGCGAGCACGCGAGCGGGCACGTCATGCTCGTCAGCCACAAGGCAACGATCCGCATCTTGGTCTGCGCGCTACTCGACGTGCCGATCGCGCGCTTTCGCGAGCGGTTCGCGTGCCCGACCGCGTCGCTGACGACGTTCGAGCTGGGCCCCCGGGGTGCTCTCCTGGTCCGACTGGGCGATGTGCATCATCTCTAGTCTAGCCGCAGGGTGCTCATCTTTGGCACATTGGCAGACCATGCCGCCGGCTAGGGCAACACCCAGACGAGGAATCGCTCTCGCGGGAGGCGCTTTTGCGTCGCTCGCAGCGACGCTGTCGATCGCGCTGTCGAGCGCTCGTCCGGCTTCCGGTGCGCTGGCGGCTGCGCACGAACGCAGCGCGGTCCTCGACGCGCTGCACGCTCCGGGCCTTCTCAGCGTTCGTGCGGCCGATCCGTCGGGCGACGCCGCGCGGTTCGCCGTCGACGGGCGCGATGAGACCTCATGGGCGGGGCGCGCGGGTGAGCTGCAATGGACGTGGTCCGCCGCCTTCGCGCAACCGGTGCACGTCGGACTGATACGCGCCCGCTTCGGGAGCTCGCCGACGAGCGGTGTGCCCACGGCGTTCCGGTGGGAGACGCGACCTCCGTCCGGGGACGGGAAGACGTGTCCGGCCCCGTCCACGGACGGCGACGGGGGGTCTTCGACGCAGCGGGGTGAGCCTCCCCGCGAAAGCTGGGTAGCGCTGGGCGCGGCCGACCAGACCGCGTCGCAGGCGGGAGGCTTTCTCGCGCAGCCCACGCGACGCTCGTGGTTCGTCGACGCCGACACCTGCGGGCTGCGGCTGGTGGTCGATCGGACGAACGCGGGTCCGCCGGTCATCCGCGAGGTGCAGGCGCTCGAGAGCGCGCGCGACGTGCTGCGCGGCGCCCAGGCGACCGACGACGGCGCGTACCCCGGTTTTCGCGCCGCCGACGCCGTTGACGGCACGTACGCCGCGCGCTGGGCGGGCGCACCCGGCAAGTCGCGATGGGCCCTGCGGGTCGACATGCCCGAGGCTCAGCCCATCGACCGAATCCGCCTGGTGCTCGGGTTCGACGCCACCAGCGTGCCGCGCGCGGGCACCGGCCGCGCGTACGCGATCGCGTGGGGTCCCGTGCACTATGTGCTCGAGGTGAGCGAGGACGGCCGTCACTTCGCGCCGGTCGCCGCCGACCCGCTGCGCCCCGACGGAGGCAATCTGCCGCTTCGCCGCCGATTGGTGACCCTTCCCGAGCCGCGCACTGTGCGTGCGCTGCGGCTGGTGATGACCGGCGCCACCGGCGAGACGGGGGTTGCCCAGGCGGGAGCGGTGCCCGTCGTCCGAGAGATCGCCGCGTACCGGGCCGACGACAAACGGCCGATCCTGACCGCGCCTTGGATCCTGAGCGTCAACGCGAACCCCTCCGCCGAGTCGCACAGGACGCCGGGCGGCGAAGTTTGCAACGACGCGTACCACGCGAAGTTCTTGCAGGCGCGTTTCACCCAGCTCCTGCCGGCGCTCCAGCGCGATGACCGGTACGCCCGCTCGCTCGGGAACCATGGCGAGCCGCTCGACGCGCCGCCGAGCGATGAGGCGGGCGAGGTGCTCGAGTCGATCGAAGGCGACGATCCGCTGCTCGACGCCCAGTTTCTCTCGCAGGCGAGCCCCCCGCCGCTCGCTGTTCTGAGCGGCTCGAACGACTGGGACTACGCCGCCGAGACCGCCCCCGACGCCGCGCACCCGAAGCGCTGGCACTGGGATCCCCTCCGCGACGCCCGCACCGGCGGAATGGGGCAGCTCGGGCCGGCGGTCCGCATGCGGGTCGCGCCGTTCATCGGCTTCTGCGGCGGCGCCCAGATTCTCGCGTTGCTCGAAGCCAAGCGCGTCAGCGTCTCCCCGCCCGACGACGATCAGCGAACCATCGACCGGGTGCTGCGTCGCACGAGCGGGCGACCGATCCGGGGCTTTGCCCCACCGGTCGACGTCGAGCGCGCCTGGCCCACGGATCCGCGCCCGACGCGGGCCAAAATCCAGTTTCTCCCGAGCGACCCGCTGTTCGAGGACCTGGCCGGTGCGCTTCGCCGATCGACGACCCAGGCGCTTCCCGAGCTGCACTCCGACGCGATCCGCCCCGACACGTTTCTCGCGGGCGGGGTCCTCGATCGCTTCGAAGTCCTCGCGACGAGCGCCTTCTGCGCGTCCACTGTGGTCCCCGCGAGCACCCGCGACGGCGTCTTTCCGAATCCCAGCGGTCCGGGGTGGTGCGACACGGTGACCGAGGCGTTCCGGTCCAAGGACCGCGCGTGGCCGATCATCGGGGCGCAGTTTCACGCCGAGCAGAAGGACTTCACGGCGCCTGGGCCGGGCGATCCGCCGGAGTCGGTCGCGGATGCCCGCCTCTTCCTGGCCAGTGCGTTCGAGCAGATGGTCGATGCGTATGTGAAGCTCGCGCCGTGAGGCGGATGCGACGTGCGCGGTGCACTAGCCCTCAGGGGGAGTTCGCTTGCTCCCGCGCGACCACGGAGTAATCACTCGCGGGGGCGAATCAAGGAGACGAGATGGCGCCTTCGTTGTCGGTGAAGCGAGCGATGGGGAGGGGCGCTCGGCGGCGCGAGCAGCCCTGGCCGATCCGCGTGGCGCACTGGACAGCCGTCGTGGCCATCGTCGTCATGGCCGGGAGCGGGCTCCAGATATGGGCCGCGTATCCGTATCTGGGGCCCCGAGGAGCGCGTTACGCATGGTTCCCCCTGCAGGGCCTGATGCTATCCAACGCATGGCGCCTCGGCGGATGGCTGGCCGGAGCGAGACACCTTCACTTTGCGTTCGCGTGGCTGTTTCTGGTCAATGCGCTCTTCTACGTTGCGTTCACTGTTCTCTCCGGGGAGTGGCAACGCCGGTTCTTTCAGCCCAAACGCGATGCGCGCAACGCGGCAGAGACCGCACTTCACTACGCCCGCCTCCGACCCACACCTCCGCAGTCGGGCCTTTACAACGGCCTTCAGCGGCTCGCGTACACGGGCGCGATCGCCCTCGGGGCCACTCAGCTGCTGTCCGGGGTCGCCCTATGGAAGCCGGTACAACTCCAACTCTTGGTCGCATGCTTCGGCGGCTACGACGGTGCGCGCGCGGTCCACTTCTTGTCTTTGGTGGGGCTGGCGGTCTTTGTCGTCGCGCACGTCGGGATGGTCGCCATTCACCCGCGCACGTTGCTCGCGATGATTGGCGGGGGTCGCCGTGAGTAATCCGCTTCGGCCGGGACGCAGAGCATTCGTTCTTTCGCTCGGCGCAATCGGTGTCGGATGCGACGCCTCCAAGCCACGCTCGGGATTTCTGGGGACGACCGAGCGGTTCAATCTCGCTCTCGAGCGGTGGCTCTTTTCATCGAGCCGCCAGTCACCGACGCCCGGCGAAGGCGAGACGACGCCGGCCGGTGCGTTCCCCTCGTACTTCATTTCGGCGGAGGTGCCCCAGGTGCCTGCCGCTTGGCTGCTTCGCGTGCGAGGCCTCGTCGATCGACCGCTCGATCTTGCGCTCGGGGACCTGCAGCGAATGACTCGCACCGACATCCGCGTGCGTCACCACTGCGTCGAAGGGTGGTCCGCGGTCGCCAACTGGCACGGCGTTCGGCTCGCCGAGATTGCACGCGCGGCCGGGGCGACGCAAAAGGGCCGGTTCGTCGAGTTTCGGTCCTTCGACAGCGGGTACTTCTCGTCTTGGGACAGAGAGAGCGCAGAGCACGCCCAGAGCATCGTCGCCTATGGGATGAACGGCGAGCCGCTGTCCCCAGCGCACGGAGCCCCTTGCCGCATGTATGCCGCCGTGAAGCTCGGCTACAAGGGCGTGAAGTACTTGGATGAGATCCGCTTCCTCCCCGATCCGACGGGCGGCTATTGGGAGAACCAAGGCTACGAGTGGTATGGCGGCGTGTAGATAACTCTCTCCCGTGCCCGTGCCCGTGCCCGTGCCCGTGCCCGTGCCCGTGCCCGTGCCCGTGCCCGTGCCCGTGCCCGTGCCCGTGCCCGACAGCGTCCAATGGCGGTTCTTCCCCGCCGCAACCGTGGTCTGCCATCATGCGCCGCCATGGCGACCGAACCAATCCTGCCCCAGTTCGCCTTGCCAAAAGGCATCGAGCGAATCTGGGCCCCGGTCGGCCGTGCGGATCGCGTGACCCCGCGTCCCGACGGGGTCGACGTCCGCGCGGGCTCCGCCACGATTGCCGTCACCGCTCTCGCGTCCGGCATCTTTCGCGTCGGAATCTTCGCCGACGGCCGCCCCGCCGTCTTCCCCTCGGAGGCGGTCGCGAAGACGGCATGGCCGGCGATCGAGGCTCGCGTCGAGCGATCGGATGACGGGGTCGCCATCCGCACCGCAGCGGCCACCGCCCACGTCGGTCTCGACCCCGTATGCATCGGTTTCGCCGATTCGCAGGGCAATCGATTCGGCGAGGACGAGCCAACCATGAGGATGGGACACATGGTCCTGCCCTCCGACGCGGCCGTGCCCGACCCGCTGGGTCCCCCCACCCGCCTGCACAAGCGTCGACCGCCGGCGGAGCGCTACTTCGGCTGCGGCGAACGCACGGGGGGTCTCGAGAAGACTGGCTCGCGGCAAGTCTTCTGGAACAGCGATCCCCCGCACCAGCACACTTCGTCGCTGAACAATCTGTACACGTCCATCCCGTTCGTCCTCGCGCTCGAATCAGGGCGCGCCTGGGGCCTCTTCGTCGACAACGCCGGCCGCGTCGAGATCGACCTCGCCTCCAAACGCGTCGACGTCCTGTCGGCGGCGACCGACCACGGAGACCTCGTGTACTACGTCTTCGCCGGGCCGACGCCGCGCCTCGTCCTCGAGCGGTACACCGAGCTCACCGGGCGCATGCCGATGCCGCCGCTCTGGGCACTTGGGAATCACCAGAGCCGGTGGGGCTACAAGTCCGAAGAAGAGATACGCACCCTCGCGCGCCGATTCCGGGAGCACGACATCCCGTGCGACGCCCTCTACCTCGATATCGACTACATGGATGGCTTTCGCGTCTTCACCTGGGACAAGGCGCGTTTCCCGGAGCCCAAGAAGCTCACGGGCGATCTCGCGGCCGAGGGGTTCCACGTGGTCGCGATCGTCGATCCCGGGTTGAAAGTCGACGATCGGTACGACGCGTACGTGTCCGGTCGCGACCGCGACTTCTTCTGCAAGACGATCGCGGGCGAGGAGTACCACAACGTCGTCTGGCCAGGCGTCTGCGCCTTTCCGGATTTCACCAATCCCGAAGCCCGTTCCTGGTGGGGCGAATGGCTCTCGCGCCTCGTCGACGAAGGGATCGCCGGCATCTGGTGCGACATGAACGAGCCGGCGATGTTCGTGCCTTCCCCTTCGACGATGCCCGACAACGTCGTGCATCCCGGTGGGGACCGCGCGCGCCTCCACGCCGAAGTGCACAACGCTTACGGATCGCTGATGGCGCGCGCGACCCGAGACGGCCTCCTGCGGCTGCGTCCGGACGAGCGTCCGTTCGTCATCTCGCGCGCGGGCTACGCGGGGCTGCAGCGTCACGCGCTCCACTGGACGGGAGACAACTCGTCGTGGTGGGAGCACGTGGCCATGTGCCTGCCGCAAATCCAGAACCTCGGCCTCTCGGGGCTGGCCTGGGTCGGCGTCGACGTCGGCGGCTTCTGGGGCGATTCGAGCGGCGAGCTCTTGGCGCGGTGGACGGAAGCCGCCGCGTTCTTTCCATTCTACCGCAATCACTGCGCGCGCGACGCGCGACCCCAGGAACCGTGGGAGTTCGGAGAGCCGTGGCTGTCGCACATTCGCGCGATGCTCGGGCTGCGCCAGCGGCTGCTCCCCTATCTCTATGCGCTGTTCGACGAGGCGCACCGCACCGGCGCGCCCATCGTGCGACCGCTCCTCTTCGAATACCCCGACGACGACACGACCTACGGCGTCGACGACCAGTTCTTGCTCGGTCGCGCGCTGATGGTCGCGCCGCTCACGAGGCCGACGATCGAGCATCGCGCCGTGTACCTGCCGCGAGGAACCTGGTGCGACTGGTGGACCGGGGAGCGGACCGAAGGCCCCGCGCACGTGCTCGCCCGAGCCCCGGTCGGAAGGCCGGCGATCTGGGCTCGCGCGAACGTCGCCATCCCGCTGTGGCCGCCGATGCGGTACGTCGGCGAGCGGCCCCCCGACCCGCTCACCCTCGTGCTTTACGTCGGCGAAGGGGTCGACGAGATCACGCTGTACGAAGACCGAGGCGATGGCTGGGAGCACGAGCGCGGACACCACGCGCGACGAACGGTGCGTTGCGAGACGAGTGGCGACCGGGTGGCCGTGGAGATCGGGCGGCGGGATGGCACGTACGTGCCGGCGCGCGCCGAACTGCACGTCGAGCTACACGGTCTGCGCGATCGGCCTCGGGAAGTGCGCGTCGATGGGCGGGTGCACGGCGGGACGCTGTGGGACCGCGGGGTCGCGCTCGTCGCGGTCCCCGAGCGGGCTGGGGCGACGGTCGTGCAAGTCGAGCTCGGTCCTTGATGCGCTTGGCCGACGCCGTTTCGTGTCCCCGCCCGGGCACGCCGCGGTGCTCGAAGCGATTACGACGGGCACCCGATGCAGTACCCTGCCCCCATGGACGCCACACAACTCCAAGCCGCGTTTGCCGAGCACAAGATCCGCCGCGTCAAAGTCGGCGGCTATGACATCGACGGCATCCTGCGCGGCAAGTACGTCGCGCTCGACAAGTTCTGGGGCGCGCTACAAGACCCTATCGGCTTCTGCGACGTCATCTTCGGGTGGGACGCGGCCGATGTGCTCTACGACAATGCGCGCGTCACCGGTTGGCACACCGGCTATCCCGACACGCGCGCCCGCATCGACCCGTCGACATTCCGCGTGCTCCCGTGGGAGCCGGACACGGCGTCGTTCTTGCTGGACTTCGTGCGCGAAGACGGCTCAGCCCATCCCGCATGCCCGCGCGGCCTCTTCAAGCAGGTCCTCGCTCGCGCCAAGGCGATGGGGTACGACGTGTCGCTGGCGGCCGAGTTCGAGTTCTTCGTGTTCCGCGAGACGCCTGCTTCGCTGCACGCCAAAGGATTCCGCGGCCTCGAGTCGTTGTCGCCCGGAATGTTCGGATACTCGTGGGTGCGCGAGGGGCAGCACGCCGACCTGTGCCACGCCATTCTCGACGACATGGAACGCTTCGGCATTCCGGTCGAGGGGCTGCACACGGAAACCGGACCCGGGGTGTACGAAGTGGCCATTCAGTACGACGACGCGCTGCGCGCCGCCGACAAGGCCGCGCTCTTCAAGACCGCGATGAAGATCATCGCGACTCGCCTCGGCTACTCGGTCACGTTCATGGCCAAGTGGAACCAAACGCTGCCCGGATCGAGCGGTCACCTGCATCAATCGCTCTGGAAGCACGGCAAGAACGTGTTTTACGACCCGGCGAGCGACGACAAGCTGAGCGCTTTGGCCAAACACTACCTCGCCGGCCAGCTCGCCCTCATGCCGGAGCTGACCGCGCTAATTTCGCCGACCGTCAACAGCTACAAGCGTTACGTCCCGGGCGTCTGGGCGCCGCTCAACGCGAGCTGGGGGGTCGAGAACCGCACGTGCGCGATCCGCGCGATCCCGGGCAGCGCCAAGTCGACGCGCCTCGAGCACAGGCAGACGGCGGCCGACATCAACCCGTACATCGCGATGGCGGCGGTCGTCGCCTCCGGCCTGTGGGGCATCGAGCAGAAAAGGCAGCCGCCTCAGGCGGTCCAGGGAGACGCTTCGGCGCGCGCCGACCTCGCCCCGCTGCCGCGGACGCTGCGCGACGCGACCGAGTTGCTCGCCAAGAGCGAGCAGGCGCGCGCCCTTCTGGGCGAGCCGTTCGTCGATCACTACGTGGTCACGCGAGACTGGGAGTGCCGGCAGTACGAGCGGGCCGTGACCGAGTGGGAGCTCGGGCGTTACTTCGAGGCGGTTTGACGTGGTAGGCATCGGCTCATGACGACCACGGTCACCTGGAGCTTTCCGACCACCATCGTATTCGGCGCGGGCGCGGTGCAGACCCTCGCGCAGCACGTCAAACGCATCGGGGCGAGCCGCGCCTTGCTCGTGTGCGACCCAGGGGTCGTGCGGGTGGGCATCGCGGAGCGCGTGCGTGCGCTGCTCGAAGCGGGAGGGGTGGCCGTATCGGTGTTCGACGCGGTCGACCCGAACCCCGTCGAGAAGAACGTTTTCGACGGCGTCGCCGCCTATCGTTCGCACGGAGCGGGCTGCATCGTGGCGGTCGGCGGCGGCTCACCCCTCGATGCGGGCAAGCTCATCGCGCTCAAAGTCACCCACGACCGCCCGCTGGCGGACTACGACGACGCGGTCGACGGCGGCCAATTCATCTCGCCCAACGTCCCCCCCATCGTGACCATTCCGACCACGGCGGGAACCGGAAGCGAAGTCGGCCGCTCGGGGGTCGTGACCCTGGCCGCGACCGGGCGCAAGACCGTCATCTTCAGCCCGCACCTGCTCGCGAAGGTCGCCATCCTCGACCCGGAGCTCACGCGCTCGATGCCCCCGCGCATCACTGCGGCGACCGGCTTCGACGCCCTCACGCACTGCCTCGAGGCCTACTGCTCGCTCGGCGATCATCCGATGGCCGACGCGATCGCCCTGGGCGGGCTCGAGCTCTGCGCGCAGCACCTGGTGCGTGCCGTCGAGCACGGCGACGACCTATCGGCACGAGGCGGGATGATGAAGGCGGCGATGATGGGCGCGGTCGCGTTTCAGAAGGGTCTGGGGGCGTGCCACTCGCTCGCGCACCCGTTGTCGAGCGAGAAGGGGCTTCACCACGGCCTCGCCAACGCGCTGTGTCTGCCGGCCGTCGTCGACTTCAACCAGTCGGTGGCGGGAGCCAAGCTCGAGCGGATCCGCGCCCTCCTGACCCCGGACGCGAAGACCGTCGGCGACGGGTTGCGCGCGCTCCGCAAGCGCGTGGGGCTGCCCGGCGGGCTGCGCACGGAAGGCGTGAGCGAAGGCGACGTTCCGGCGCTCGCCGACAAGGCGATCGAAGACGCGTGCCACCGGAGCAATCCGCGACCGGTCACTCGGGACGATCTGGTTCGGCTCTACAGAGACTCCTTGTAGAGCGCCCCAGGCCTGTTGCTTCTCGGCGTGCTCGCACTCGCGGGAAGCGTCGCGTGGACGCTATCTCGCCCGATCGCACGACGAAGCGCCGTAGCGGAAATGCGCTGTCAGAACGCATCCTGCGCGTCCGCCGGCGTGGTCGACCCCGTCGCGTCGTAGAAGTAGCGAAGCGAGAGCACCGCAAACGTGGACGCGTGGTCCGCGATGAGGTCGTGCCGCGCTCCGACTTCGATGCTCCAGCGCGCGTCGATGTATCCGAAGCCGAGCGACGGAGTGTGGACGCCGGTCCCGGCGTCGTAGCGCCATCCCGCGCGCACGGCGTAGTGGTCCGCGAGGAACAACTCGCCGCCTGCCATCACGCGTCCGCGTACGCTCGCGTACGTGGTGAAGTCGAGCAGACCATCCACTTCGAGCGCGAAATCGTGGGTGCCGTATCCCAGGCCGAGAGCGCCGGTCGTGGGTGCGAGCGCGGTGCCGGGGTTGGTCAGGTTGTGGCCCACCGCGCCGATGCGCAGGGCGTCGCCGATCGCGGCCGTCGCCCCAACGTCGAACGTGAACGTGTTGACGATTGGACCGCCGGGCGTGCCACCCGACGCGAGGCTTGGTGCGAACGGGCCGGCGGCCACCGCCTGCTCGACGCGAAGCCAGCGCCCGACCGCGCCGAGCGCGACGTGATCGCCCAAAGGAAGCGCCGCCCCCCCGCGCACATCCGTCCACGTTCTGTGCATCGCGTCCGGGTCCATCTCGGACCACGTCCCAAGGATTCCGCCGGCAAGGCGGCTGCTGTTGAGAACCGAGTCGACGACCGCCGCCCCGTAGGTCTGGCGCTTCGCCTCCGGCGAGAACGCCGCGATGGCCTCGATGTGATAGACGCGCGCCATGGCCATGTTCGCCGGATTGAGCGAGAGCGCAGGGGTGGAGACCCCGAGCGCGTTGAGGGCGTCTCCCATCCCCAAGGTCCGGGCGTTGGGAATGTTGCCCATGTCGTACGCGAGCTCGGGCGAAGTCGACATGGGCTGCGCCAAGGCCGCGCGCGACGTGACGAACGCCGTCCCAAAGACGATCGCCGCAGCCTTCCTCACCCTACGCACCGGCGCGACCCTACCAGCGCGGACGACCACCGACGAGTTTTCCGCCGGGCGCTGCCCCGTCGGCGTCGAAATCCGCTGCGCTGGCAGGGGCGTTCACCGAACCGGTGCGTGAAGGACGCGCAACCGTTGACTCTTGACATGCGATCGCAGCCAAAAACTCGTAGGGACGGAATGCGACAGCCGGACCGATCAGCGGATTCGGGAGCCCTGTCCATCACTTCGACGTTTCCGCGGTTTGCGGACCCTGCGCGAACTCGATTTCAACGGCGGACTACAAGCAAAAAAAGGCCCGCATTCCGGAGACTTAAACGCATTCGACACGAAGGGCATGGACGCCTGCCAAGCGCGAGTGATAGCTCCATCCGCGTTCGCGAGAGCCGAGACGAGCCACATCGCGGGCGCTGTCTTCGTTCGAGTACACCCCAACGGGTTCTCTCAGGTTTCTTACGTCAGTATGAGGTGGGCGCCCCAACGGGACGGAGGTAGGGCGAACGGCGGAAAAGAAGGTTGCGGGCGCGGCGCGACTGCGTCGGCCCGTCTCGCGCGCGAAACGGAGTCCCTCGATTGCTTCGGTTCGGTGGGAGGTCCGGGGGGCCTGCCATGGAAAGTCTGCCGGGGATTCGTTCCCCAAGCTTGTGAAAGGGCAGCGCTTCTGCCCTCTCCACAGGTTGTGGATAACTTGTGGTCTCCATCGCGGACGATGGCGCAATTGGGGGCCGTTTTGTTTCGAGAAAGGTGGGGTGGCACAGCCGTGAGCGTCAAGGTGGATTGGGTCACGAAAGAAACGGTGCAAGCGCGGATGCAGAGCCACAAGCACATACAGAGCCACGAGCCGGTGAGCGGAGCGGGAGGGCCCACGATCGCGCAAGCGGGTCCGCGTGCGGCAACGCTCGACGAGCATCCTTGGAGCGACGCGCTCGCCTTTACGCGCGACAACTCGCCGGTGAGCTTCGATCAGTGGTTCTCGGGCGTGCAGTTCGACGGATTCGCCGACGGCGTTCTATGTCTGCGGGCGCGCGACGAGTTCGTCCGCCAGTGGGTGGACGACCACTTCTTGCCCACCCTGGTCGACCGCCTGATCGCCCAAACCGGCCTGAGCATCCAAGTGCGCTGGACCATCGACGGTGCCCTCGATCGCCCTCTGGCCGAACGGACGGCGTCGTTCGTCCCGGTGAGACCGCGGGCGCTCTCCGTCCGTCCGAGCGCTCCCGTCGCCGGCTCGCCCGTCACCGGCTCGATCGAGGCTCCGGCAACGGGCGTGCGCCCGGTCCTGGCCGAGGCGCGGGTCGCCATGGCGCCCCCCATCGATGGGCTCAGCCCGAAGTACACGTTCGCCAACTTCGTGGTCGGACCGAGCAACCAGCTCGCGCACGCCGCGTCGATGGCGGCCGCGGGCGTCGGCGGGCGCAGGCACAACCCCCTCTTCATCTGCGGGGGAACGGGGCTCGGCAAGACGCACCTGGTGCACGCCATCGCCCACCGCGTTCGCGAGGAGCAGCCCGGCGCGCGCATCGTCTACATCAGTGCAGAGCGCTTCGTGAACGAGTTCGTTCAGGCCCTCACCGATCAGCGCATGCACGACTTTCGCGCGCGGTTTCGAGAGCGCTGCGACCTTCTCCTGGTGGACGACATTCACTTCCTGGCCGGCAAGACGCAAACGCAGGAAGAGTTCTTCCACGCCTTCAACTCGCTGCACCAGGCAAGCCGGCAGATCGTCGTCACCAGCGACAAGTACCCGCAGCAGCTCGACAAGATGGAAGAGCGGCTGGTCTCCCGCTTTCAGTGGGGGCTCGTCGCCGACATCCACGCGCCCGAGCTCGAAACGCGGGTCGCCATCGTGCTCAAGAAGGCGCAGCTCGAGCACATCGAAATCGGCGACGACGTGTGCTTGTTCGTCGCGCAGGTCGTGCGAAGCAACGTCCGGGAGCTCGAGGGGACGCTGATCCGATTGGCGGCGAAGGCGTCGCTCCTCGGCAAGCCCATCGACCTCGCGTTCGCCCGGACCGAAATCGCGGCAACGATGTCATCGCGCCCGAACGAAGCGAGCGTCGAGGACATCCAGCGGATGGTCTGCCATCACTTCAAGCTCCGGTCGACGGACCTCCTCTCGCAGGATCGTCACAAGAGCATCGCCTTCGCCCGCCACGTGGCGATGTATTTGTGCAAACAGCGGCTGAAGTGCAGCTTCCCAGAGCTTGGCCGGGCCTTCGGGAACCGCGACCACACGACCGTGATCAGCGCCGTGCGCAAAGTCGAGGCGCTTCGCACGAGCGATCCCGAAGTGCGCGCCCACCTCGAGGCACTGGAGCGCAAGCTCGGCTCGGTGGACTGACTATTTTTTCGCCGGCAAGCCGTGTCCGGGTCCGAGAATCTCCCTCAGCTTGAGCGAGGGGTCGAAGTTCTCGACGTGGGGCGAGTGGTGGCAGTCGAGGCACACGCTCGGTTGCGGCTTCGTGACGATCGCGGTCGGGTCGAGCGGGGTGACCACGTGCTTGGACCCGGGGCCATGGCAGACTTCGCACTGCACGTCGCGAAGGGCTTCGACGTGCGCGACGGTCGATCCGCCGGGGCGCTCGTAGCCGGTCACGTGGCAGCCGACGCACTCGAGGTTGAACTCCTTGAACTGGGACGAAAGGCTCGCGTAGGCGCCCGCGTGTGCCGTTCCGTTCCAGACCGCGCGGGCGTCGGCGTGGCAACGGGTGCACACGTCCTTGCCGACGTAGGCTGCCTCGCCGGGTGCCGCCGGTGGCGGCAGCCGGTCTGCGAAGGCAACGCGGTTGTGGTCGTCGACGGCCTTGTAGTACCCGAGCATCAGCGTCTCGATCGTCGGATCCTTTCCGAGCGATGGCCGCAGCTCTTTCAGCGTGTAGCGAAAGAAGCTGCCCTTCGCGGGAGCTGGTTTGACGTCGAGGCCCTCGCGCTGCGCTTCGAGCTCGGCGAGCTCGCGCCGGCGCGCCTCGACGTCGGCGGGGGCGATGCTCGGGTCACGTTCCCAGCCCGCGATCTTGATGTGCAGGTCGTCGATGCGCCGCGCGAGATCGTCCCGCTTGCGCGCGAGCTCGAGCCCCGTGCCATCGCCGAGCTTGACCAGGTGACCGGGCGTCACCGGCTCGCGCACGTAGAGGTCGAGCACGGCGACGCTTTGCAGGTGGTTGCCGGTCTCCAACACGAGAACGTCGCCCACCCGTTCCGGTTGCGGCGCGCTCGTGTTTCCTTCCCCGTTCAGCTTCCCGGACCCAACGACGATCGCCGTCAGCTCGGGGACCGCGTCGGCGATCCGTTTGGCCTCGCCGCGCCCGACCGCGGCCAGCGCGACGAGCACGTTCGCGCCCTGCCGCTTCGCGGCGTCTACGCCCCGAGCCACGGCCTCCTCCACGTTCGGCACGGTCGGCGGGTTCGTCGCCGCCGGCGGCTGGCCGAAGCCGACGAACCCCACTTTGATGCCGCCGATGTCGCGGACGATCTGTTCGGTGAAAGGCGGCGGCGCCCCGCTCCACCCGGCGATCGCCGCCGCTCCCGCCGTATCGGCAAGCCTCGTTAGCCCGCGGGCACCGTCGTCGGCCCAGTCGTTGACGCCGGGGGCGAACGCGGCGAGACGGAGCTCGCGGAGCACTCTTGCAATCGCCTCGGCCTTGGCGCGGTCCTGGTACGCGCGCTCTCCTCCGAGCCCTTCGTCCATGAAAAAGAGCGGCCCCGCAGCCGCGACCAGCGCCGCCGGCGCACGGGGGCGCTCGGCTTTCACCCAGGCACCGAAGTGGTCCAATCCCCCCAACTGGTCCCTGGTGCACCCACACGGCTCGAGCGCTCCCGCCAAGTCGCTGACGAGGTACAGGCGCACAGTGGGCGCCCCGGGGTCCGTCCCCGCGGACTGCAGGTTCCAGGCAGGAGCGCCCGAGCGGCACCCTTCGCACGCCGCGAGCCCGAGCGCAAACGCGAGGACGGCGAAGAGCAAGTGGCGACGGCGAACCTTCATTTTGTGCCTCGGAAGCCCCGCATAGATACACTCTGCGGTGGATGTCGTCGGGCGAAAACCCTCCCCCTCGCGGGGTACCCCGTCCGCTCTCGGGCGGACCTATCAAGTTCGGCCCGTACTGGCTCGACGCGCGCCTCGCCGTCGGAGGCACCGCTGAGGTGTACGTCGCGCGGCCGATCGACCCGAGCGCCAAGCCGCGCAAGCTGATCGTCAAGCGCCTCCTGCCGCACTTCGCCTCCGACCCGGACGGGCACACGATGTTCGAGCGCGAAGCCGCCTTGCACGCCTCGGTGCATCACGAGAACGTAGTCCGGGTGTACGCCTCGGGCATGGCCGGCGGCGAACCGTGGCTGGCGATGGAGCTGGTCGACGGCTGCGACCTCTACCGGCTGCTGCGCCGCGTGGCCGGCGACGGCAAGAGGCTCGGGGCGAGCGTCGCGTCGTTCGTCGCGCGCCAGGTGCTCTCCGCGCTGGGTAGCGTGCACGAGGCCCGTGACGTGCACGGGCGGCCGATGTCGATCGTCCACCGGGACGTGACGCCATCGAACATCTACCTGTCCGTTCGCGGCGAAGTGAAGCTCGGCGATTTCGGCATCGCCCGGGCGAACCGCGCAACCCTGCGGTCCGCCGGGAGCGACATGCTCAAGGGCAAGCTCGCCTATCTCGCGCCCGAGCAGGTCGCCGGCGAGCCGTTCGACTCGCGCGCCGACCTGTTCTCGGTCGCGGTCGTGCTCGCGGAGATGCTCATGGGCAAAGGGCTCTTCGCCGGCAGCGGCCAGCTCGCCGTTCTCCTGGCGATCCGCGACTGCCGCATCGACCCGCTCCGCGAGGCGCGAGGCCTCTTGCCCCCCGGACTCTACGAAGTCCTCGAGCGCGCTCTGGCTCGGGATCCCGGGCAGCGCTTTCAGTCGGCAGCCGCGCTGTCGGCGGCTCTCGCGCCGTTCGACACGGCCCCGCAGGCGTCGCGAACCGAGCTCGCCGCGCTCGTGCGCTGGGTCCAGTCGGCACCATCGGCCGAACAGATGCAGGCCGTGCGCGAGAGCGCGGGGAAGATCCGCGCAGCGGTCGCAGCGCGCGAACAGGAGGCGGACCGCACCCTCGAGTACGAGCCGCTCCAGTCGCACGTGCAGACGCAAAGCGGGGCGAAGCTCGGACCGTGGCCCTTTGCGCGTCTCGTCGAGGCGATCGCCACGGAGGAGATTGGACGCGGCGATCAGGTCAACTATTTGGGGCGCGGCTTCGCCGCGCTCGAGTCGATCGAGGATCTCGCGCGATTCCTGCCCGCACGCTCCGTCACGACCGACCGCCTCGCCGAAATCGGAACGCCCGAGTTCGTCGACGAAGTCTCGACCGAGGCGCTCGCGACGGTGCTCCTGCGCGTCGCGGCGACGGAGGCGACCGGGGTGCTCTTCGCCGAAGGCCCGACCGAGTCGAGGCGTCCCGACCGGATCCATACACCGGCGGGAGGGGAGGCCGGGCGAAAAGACCTTTATTTTTTGAATGGCAAATTGCACCACGTCGCATCGAACAATGCGGGCGAGCTGCTCGGCGAGTACCTCGTGCGCCGCAAGATGATCTCGCGCGACGAGCTCGACTTCGCGCTCGCCGTTCTCCCGCGCTACGGCGGCCGGATGGGCGATACGCTCATTTCGCTGGGCCTCGTCGGGTCGCTCGACATCTTCCACGCGATCCGCGACCAGGGGCACGACCGTGTGGTGCACCTCTTTCAGTGGCGCACAGGCAAGCTCGCGTTCTTTGCCGGACACACCGCGCCGCACGTGGAATTTCCGCTCGATCTCGACGTCGTGCCCCTCGTCGTCGCGGGCGTGGAAGCCGCGGCGTCGAACGACGCGTCGCTCGCCAAGTGGCGGGCGCGCTACGACGACGTCGTCGGGCCGTCGCCGTCCGCGAGCCCGCGAATGCGATCGGCCGCCTGGCCGCCGTTGTACGCGCGTCTCATCGAAACGCTCGGCCAGCGGCGGCCTCTACGCGACGTGCTCTCGACGATGGCCAAGGCGGAGATGACGACGACGGCAAACGAGGTTCTCCGTGCGCTCGATGTGCTCTTCGTCGCGAAGCTGGTCTCCTGGCAGTAGGCCGGGCCGAAGGCTAGCGCGCGATCGACGCTGCGCCTCCCGAGAACGGCAAGATCGTCTTGAGGTCGTCGTCGGTGAAGCGCAGCTGCAATCCAAAGAAGTAGTCGCGCCCGTCGGCGCCCCCTTCCGGATCGAACACGTGGTCCACGCCTCCCAGCAGCCAGAGGTGCTTGATGAACTCGTACGAAAGAGACACGCGGTAGCGCGGCTGAAAGTATTCGGCGAAGCCGAATAGGTCGTTTCTGATCTCGAATCGGTCTTGCAAGAGGTGGATGTCGAGGCCGGCGCCTCCGCTCGATTCGATGATCCCGAAGCGACCGGTGAACGGTCCGAGGCGCTTGGCGAACTCCAGCGAGAACACGAACCCCGTGCTGTGGGTGATCGTCTTGGTCGTGGAGGCCTGCGGCTGGGTGAGGTTGGTCGTCGTGACGTCTTGCTGGGTGAGCGACACTGCACCGCGCGGATCATTGATGATTTCGACGAGATAGTACTTGTCCTCTTTCGGCTGCAGCCGCAGCTGGACATACGTCTTGATTGTATTCGATAGAAAGTTGTAATCGCTGCGCAGGCCCACGATCGTCTGGAGACGCGTGATGTTCTGGACGTAGTCGTTTACGCCCTCGGCCACCCCTTGCACCTCGTTGACGAGTTGCTCGTCTTTGGTCAGCTTCCCAATCGTCCCCTCGCCGCGGTCGATGCGGCCCGCCACGTTGTCCGCGTGGCCGAGCGCGCTCTCCAGGCTCTTGCTCGATCGATCGAGGCGTTCGATCACCTCGCGGAGCTCGCCCTTCTGACCCGTCGGGCTCTGGCTCGCCGCCATCATTTCGCGCACGTCCTGGGTGACGACGCGCACGTTCTCGAGGATTTTCGCGATTTCGGGGCTCGCGTTCCGAGTAATTTCCTGCACGTTGTAGAGCGACTCTCGCACGCTCTCGCGATTCTCGCGGATCGTTCGATTGACCGCGTCGGTCGCGTCGGCGAGGTTTTGCAGGATTGCCTTCATATTCTGCCCGCCCTGCTCCGTCCCGACCGACCTCGCGAGCTGCGCGGTCACCTGCTTGACGTCGTCGGCGATCTGCTTCACCTCATCGAGCAGATCGCCGGGCGTCGTCTCTTGGACGATGACGTGGATCTCGTCGCCGTCGCGGAGCTTGCGGTGATCCGGCGTGCCCGGCGTCAAGACCACGGCCGATTCGCCCAGAAGCGACGTGCTCTTCTTTCCGAGCGTCGCATTGTCGTAGAGCACCACGTCGTTTCGAACCTTCACTTCGAGCCGCGCTTCGCCGTTTTCGAGCTTGATCGCGTCGAGTGAGGCGACAGGAATGCCAGCGATCGTTACGCGAGAATGCGTCGCGAGCCCGGTCGCGTCATGGATGAACGCGTGGACGGTGTAGCCGCCGGACCCGCTCACCTGGGGGCTGACATAGCGGTAGATGCCGTATGCGGCCGCGCCTGCAAGCGCGACGAAAAGCCCCACCTTGGCCGCCTGCGTGGCTTGGGTCATGGAAGGCTGCACATGGGACTGTACATTAGACTAACGCAGTACCGCGCCGCGGTGCTTCTAAGCTAGCAGGCCGTTGAAAAACGAGAGATGAACCGCCAGGACGCCAGGGACGCCATGCGAGAGTCAGAAAATCGTCAATCATTCTCTCCTGGCGATCTCGGCGTCCTGGCGGTCTTGCTTTTTTCAAGGGCCTGCTAAGGCGCCTCTTCGTAGAACGTCTCACTTTCCGCAGGCTCCGCCGTTGCAGCGGGTGGGGCCGGAAGGGGGATGGCGTCGAGCTCGGCATCGAGCTGGCTGCGCAGTCTGTCGAAGTCGTCGCGGCGCGAGCGGGGAACGACGCGCACTCCGTCGAGCCGGAGCGTCATCGGGTCGATGAAGACGTCGCCCCGGCGAATCCCGAAGTGCAAGTGGGGCCCGGTCACTCGGCCCGTCTGCCCGACGAACGCGATGAGCTGGCGTTGCTCCACGTGCTGTCCGACGTGCAGCCCTGGCGCGAAGCGCGACAGGTGGCAGTAGATGCTGGTCATGCCGTGCGGATGCTCGATCTCGACTTTGTTCCCACAAGGCCCGTCGAAAGCGGCGCGTACGACGACCCCGGCGGCCGTCGCGTACACAGGCGCGCCCGCGGGTGCGGCGAGGTCGACCCCGTTGTGCGGCATGATGACGTGCAACACCGGATGCATGCGGTGCGGATTGAAGCGCGACGCGATCCTGGCCAGGGGCACCGGCAGCCGCCAACCGCCGCGCACGGGCTGCTTGCCTTTCGCGTCGTACCAGCCGTGGTGCTTCTTCGTTCCTTCGTCGTCGCCGAACCAATAGACCCGCACGGACGGAGCCGTCGAGGCGGCGGGAAAATATTCGACTGCGTCGAGAGACACCCAACGCACGAACGCGCCGTCGGCCCGCTCTTGCGTCGCGACGATGCGGATGCGCGCACCCGGGCGGATGTCGGACAGCTCTGCGCGCCCCTCGAGCGCGTCGTCGAGCATCGTGAGCACGTCGTCGACCGGCCCGAGGCCGGCCTCCGCAAGCGACGCGCGTAAGTCCGGTCCCACGAGAACGGACTTGCATATTCTCACCGGCTCGGTCGAAAGCCCGAGCTTGCGGGCGACGAGCTTCGGCTCTCCGTCGGGCTGCACTTCTTCGCGGCCTTGCCACACGTCGATGGGCGAGCTCTGGATCTCGTAGCCGACCACGCGACCACTGGCCTTGTCGCGCGCCACCGTGAACGCGTCCTTCGGCCCAAAGCGGTCCATGCTGCGCACGTCTCCGAGCGATCGCTCGATGCGCTGCGCCTCGCCGTGGGAAACGCCCGCCGCCGTCAGCGCGACCAGCATCGGTCTTCGCCCGAGGACGCCGTCCACCAATGTGATGCTGGCGTCGTCGCCGAGCTGCGCCACCCGCCATACCGTCGGGCGCGCGACCGGCGCATCGGGCGCCGCATCGAGCGGTGCATCGACCAGGGCGTCCATTCCTCCCTCGTCGGAAAACGCGCCATTGCCGGATGCCGAGCCAGCCATGGGCGCGGCGGTCGCCCGCGCCGACGACCGCGGTGCCACACCGGTCGCGAGGAACACCGCGACCGCACCGAGAAGGGCCGCGCCTCCGGCGATCGCCAGTGCGACCCTGGCGCGCGGAAGAAAGTCTTTCCCCCTTCGAGGGCTCCCCCTCTCGGAGCCGAGAATGACCGGGCCGCCCGTTCCCGAGCCTGCGCGTAAGCCAGGCATGGCACGCAAGTCCGCCGCGCTATCGGCGGCCGCCGGCGCATTCGCTTCGCGTAGGTCCGTCGCGGCGGGGTCCGCGTGATCGGCCGGCGTGTTGCGGTCTCCGTCCACCGTACATCGGCCTTAGTGCTACAGGCGGCGGCGTGCAACCGCGCGTGTACGCTGCACGTATTAATCCCGCTCTCGCTTTTTCCGCGCGTTTCGTCGTACCCTCGATTTAGGGCCCGTACGCACGATGGACGAGCACACCAAGCAGCTCTTGCTCCTCGGGCGCGAGCACTACCAGAAGCGCGACCTCGATCGGGCCGAACAGGCCCTTCGGCAGGTGGTCGAAAGGGAAGATCGCCTGGCCGACGTGCACGACATGCTCGGGGTCATCTGCCACGCGCGCGGCAACTTCGCGCAGGCCGAGCACCATTTCGAGCGCGCGCTGGCGATCAACCCGAGCTACACGGAGGCGGCGCTCAACCTCGCGGTCACGTACAATGACCGTGGAAAATACGAGGCGGGGCGACAGGTCTACGCTCGCATCAAGGGTGCGCCCAGCGGCCCGCTTCAAGGGCTCGATCCGTTCGCCCGCGGCAAGATCGCCAACATGCATGCCGAAGTGGGGCAGGCCTATGCCGACGCGGGGCTCGTTCGCGAGGCGATCGCCGAATACGAGAAGGCGGTCGCGCTTTGCCCCCAGTTCGCCGACCTGCGCGCACGCCTGGGATCGCTGCTGCGCGAGGTCAACGACCTGGCGCGAGCCCGCGAGCAGTACGAGGCGGCCATCGATTCGCGTCCCACGTACGTCCCGGCGCGCATCCAGCTCGGCGTGACTCTCCTGGCGATGGGCGATGCGGATGGAGCGGGCGCAGAGTGGCGCAAAGTGCTCGAGATCGAGCCGGACAACGTGCGCGCCAAGATGTACCTGCGGATCATGGCGCCGCCGCCCGAGGGCGAGTCTTCGAAGGAGAGTTGACCCTTCCCGATCGTCAGAGGAGCGGCGTCTCGGCGGTTGCAATGGTGCCCTCGGCCTCGAAGACGGCCGCGAACACCGCCACGGCCGCGCGCGCCGCATCTTCGACGCTGGGCGTCCTCGCGCCGAGGCTGGCCAGCGACGCGACCCCATACTGTCCAACCCCACAAGGGACGATCAGGCGGAACCCGTTCAGGTCGGTCGACACATTGAACGCAAACCCGTGCATCGTCACCCAGCGCGAGATGCGCACGCCGATGGCGCCTATCTTGGCCGCCCGCCGAGCACCCGCGTCGTGCCGCGGATCGCCCGCCCACTTCGCCGGGCTTGCCTCGTCGACCCAAACACCCACGAGCTTCGGGTCGCCCTCGATGAAGCTCGCGTCGACACCGTACCCGCGCGCGATCTCGATCATGACCCGGGCGAGGTCGCGCACGTAGCGCCGCACGTCGCAGCGGTCCGGTCGGAGGTCGAAGATCGGGTACGCCACGAGCTGCCCCGGGCCGTGGTACGTCACGTCGCCGCCCCTCGCGGTCTCGTGGAGCTCGACGCCTTGCTCCTCGAGCTGTCCGCGCGAGGCCAACACGTTTTCCTCGTGGGCGCCGCGGCCGAGCGTCACCACCGGCTCATGCTCGAGAAGGAGCAGCGTGTCGCCCACGGTGCCGCGGATGCGCGCTTCGAGCAGGCGCTCTTGAAGCGCGTGCGCCTCCGCGTAGTGCACGCGGCCGAGCCAGTGGGCTACGAAGCGGCGCATCGAGCCCGAGGCGTCAGGTCACGAGCGAAAGTAATTCGGCGCCTCTTCGGTGACGATGACGTCGTGCACGTGGCTCTCGCGCAATCCCTGCGACGTGATCCGTACGAAGCGCGCCTTGGTGCGAAGCTCGTGGATGCTCTTGCAGCCCGCGTAGCCCATGCCGCTCCGCAGGCCGCCGACCAGCTGGTACAGGATGGAAGCGAGCGACCCTCGGTGGGGCACGCGCCCCTCGATCCCCTCGGGCACGAGCTTCTCGTCCGCGGTTCCCGCCTGGCCGTAGCGGTCGCGGCTTCCTTTTCTCATCGCGCCGATGCTCCCCATGCCGCGGTACACTTTGTAGCTCCGCCCCTGGTAGAGAACGAGGTCGCCGGGTGATTCGTCCGTACCGGCGAAGAGCGACCCGATCATCACGCTGCTCGCGCCCGCGGCGATCGCTTTGACGAGATCGCCCGAGTGTTTCACGCCCCCGTCGGCGATGAGCGGGATCCCGTGGCGTTCGGCGACGCTCGCGCAATCGCTCACGGCGCTGATCTGCGGGACCCCGACGCCTGCGACGACGCGCGTCGTGCAGATGCTGCCCGGGCCGATGCCGACTTTCACCGCGTCTGCCCCCGCGTCGATCAGCGCCAGGGTGGCTTCGGCCGTCGCGACGTTCCCCGCGATGATCCGTACCCCCGAGAACTCTTTTTTGGTCGCACGGACGGCGTCGATCACGTTCTTGTGGTGACCGTGGGCCGTGTCGATCGCGATGACGTCGGCGCCGGCAGTGACCAGGGCCGCCGTGCGCTCGTGACGGTCCGGCCCCGGGCCAATGGCGGCGCCCACGCGGAGGCGCCTCTGCTCGTCTTTGACCGCCTGCGGGTACTTGTCCGCTTGCAGGATGTCTTTGATCGTGATGAGGCCCACGAGTCTTCCGTCGCCGTCGACGACGAGCAGTTTTTCGATGCGGTGCTTGTGGAGCAAGCGCTTGGCTTCGTCGACGCTGACGCCGGGCGGCACCGTCACGAGGTCGCGCGTCATGAGGGCGCTGACCGGCTGGTCGAGGTTCTGCTCGAAGCGGATGTCGCGCGCGGTGAGGATGCCCACCGGGCGCTCTCCTTCGACCACCGGGACTCCGCTGATGTCATGCTCGCGCATGACCTCGAGCGCCGCGCGAAGCGACTGCGACGGCCGGGCGGTCACCGGGCCCACGATCATGCCGCTCTCGGCACGCTTGACCCGCTCGACCTCGCGCGCCTGATCCGCGATGGGCAGGTTCTTGTGGATGATGCCGAGGCCCCCCTCGCGCGCCATGGTGATCGCCGTGCGGCTCTCGGTGACCGAGTCCATGGCCGCGCTCAGAACGGGGATGTCGAGGTCGACCCCGCGGCAGAGCCGGGTCTTGACGTCGACGTCTCTGGGGAGGACTTCGCTGTAGGCGGGGACGAGCAAGACGTCATCGAACGTCAGGCACTCGCGCAGCTTGTCGTCGATCATGTCGCTATATAGCTCGGTGTTCGTGCGCGGACTAGAGGGCCTTTCCCGACCTCCGCTGGCCATCGAAAGCCGTCGTGGACGTGGACGTGGACGTGGACGTGCCCGTGACGTGGACGTGCCCGTGCCCGTGCCCGTGCCCGTGACGTGGACGTGATCGCGCACAAGTTGTGGCGCGTCATCAATCCGGCGCCGCTGGCGCCGGATTCAGTACCGCGACCGTAAGGGAGCGGTCAGGGCCCAGGTGCGCGATCCCTCCATCGCCGTGGACGACGAGCCCCAATCGCGGACGACTCCACGCTGGCGAGCTGTCCGCAGGTGGCTGCAAATGGAAAGCGGGGATGCTTGCGCGCGCTCCGGATACCGAGATGTACTGTCAATACGTCGAGTCCCGCGCGATTGGACGAACTACACCTGACCGCTCCCTGACGGTCGCGGTACTGAACCCGGCGGCTGCGCAGCCGGCTTGAGGACGCGGCGCAACAAGTGATTAATCGTGAGACGGGCACGTCCACGTCCACGTCCACGTTACGTAACGTTACGTCCACGACCACGACTATCCACGATCACGACTAGGAGAGGGAGACGCTGGGCTCTGCCCTTCACCCGCCGCCACAGTAGATGCGCACCGTGGAGTGGGTGTACGTATAACTTGCCCAATGTCCGACGACGACGTGCTCCGTGAAGCTACGCAGCGAGTCGGCTCGGTTCTGGGCGGCAAGTACACGCTCGATGGGGTCCTGGGCATCGGGGGAATGGCCGTCGTCTATGCCGCGACGCACCGCAATCGGAAGCGCTTCGCCGTCAAAGTCCTCCACGCGGAGCTGTCGGCCCGGCGGGACATCCGCGCGCGCTTCCTGCGCGAGGGGTACGTCGCCAACTCCGTGAATCACCCGGGGGTCGTCGCGGTCCTGGACGACGACGTCGACGCGGACGGCTCGGCGTTTCTGGTCATGGAGCTCCTCGAAGGGGCCACGGTCGACGACTTGCGCTCGCGCCTGGGCGGTCGCCTGCCCGTTCGCGAAGCGCTCGCCGTGGCGCACCAATTGCTGGACGTCTTGGCCGTTGCCCACGAGAGCGCCATCATCCATCGCGACATCAAGCCGGCGAACCTGTTCGTGTCGACGACGGGGCACGTCAAAGTCCTCGACTTCGGGATCGCGCGCCTGCGCGACGTGGCCGCGGGCGTGCACTCGACGCGGACGGGCGCGATCGTCGGCACTCCTTCGTTCATGGCGCCCGAGCAGGCCCTCGCGCAGGGAGACGAAATCGACCCTCGAACCGACGTCTGGGCGGCGGGAGCCACGCTCTTCACCGTGCTCTCCGGGCAGTTCGTGCACGACGGCGACAACGCCCGACAGATGATGATCAAGGCGGCGACCATGCCGGCGCGGTCGCTGGCGGACGTCGCTCCCGGTACGCCCGCGGTCGTCGTCGACCTCGTGGCCAAGGCGCTCGCGTTCGAGCGGTCGGCGCGCTGGGATTCGGCCGTGGCGATGCGCGAGGCCGTGGCCGAGATTCATCGAGAGCTCTTCGGCGCGTTCAGCCACGATTCCCTGAAGGAGTGCCTCGCCCACGCGCCGTGCGAATTCGAGAGCGCGCGCACGGAAGAGCCGCGCGACGAGGCGAAGGGCCCTTCCGAGCGCAAGGAAGACACGGACATCGCCCCCCCCGCCGGGACGACGCCGGAATCGCCGATTGCCCGCCGGCGCGTCGCCGAGAGCGACGTCGCGACGACCACGTCGAAGCCCGTGTCGAACCGCACGACCGAGAGGCCCCGGCGGGGGCGGACAGCGGTCGTCGCCGTCGTCGCCGCCGTCGCGGGACTGGCTACCGCGAGCCTGGTGATTCGGTCCGTTAGAGAGTCGTCGCAGGACCGCGAGATATCGGCCGCCTCCACGCGCCAAGCGCCTCTTCGAGAGTCGATCGTCCCGTCCGCACCGCCCGTTTCCACCGCTGTGGCGAAGGAAATCGTGGCGGCGGCGTCCGCAGAATCCTCGGCATCGGCTGGTGCTGACGCGAAGGCAGGACCCGCGGGGGGCGCGCTATCCCCTCGGATGGCCCCCGCTCCCCCGCCGAGCGCCGTCGCTCGGCCTGCCGCCCGCGTCGCGGTTCCCGCGCCTGCTCCGGCCAAGTCCGATGCCCCGCCCTCGGCATCGAGCGCAGACGCGCGCAGTCGGGATCCGCTGCACATCGAGCTTCAGTAGGGCTCATGCACATCAGCCGCGTCATCATCGGTTTGGTCCTCTGGCTGTTCGCTCCGGCAGCCTTCGCCCAGACGGCGTCCGGCAGCTCACCGCCGGCGTCGCTTGCGGATTCGCTCACCGGTGGCGCAAAGGAGGACTACGAGGCCGGCCGGCGACTCTACGAAAGCGGCGATTACGCGGGCGCGTTCACAGCGTTTCAAAGCGCCCTCCGAGAGTCCGGGGATCCGCGGCTTCTTTGGAACGCCGCCGTCTGCGAGCGGGCGATGCAGCACAATGCGCGGGCGATCGTCTTGGTGCGTCGCTATCTCGACTCGCATTCGCCGTTCATCACGCCGGAGGCGGCGCGCAACGCCACGCTCTTTCTCGAAGCCGCCGAGCCGTTGACTGCCCGTCTCGACGTTCAGTCGAACCAGCCGGATGCGGTCGTCTTCGTCGATAACGAACCGCTGGGGACGGTGCCGCTCGGTCCCGCCGCCCGGCTCGACGTCGGCACCCACCAGGTCACCGTAAAGAAGCGCGACTTCGCCGATTACGCGGTGACGCTGCGTGTCCTCGACTCATCGGATGTACACTTGGCCGTGGTCCTTCACGCGGCGATTCATCAGGGGCGGCTCATCGTGCGGGCGGGTAGTACCGACACCATCGCAGTCGACGGCGTCGCCGTCGCGTTGGGTACGTGGACGAGCACACTGCCGAGCGGCCCGCATTCGGTCGTCGTGACGGTGCCCGGTTCGCCACCATCGGAGTCGCAGATCCTGATCGCGGACAATCAAACAAGGGTCATCGACCCGAACCTCGTCGACGTCACGACGGCGGCTTCGAAACGCACCGGGCTCCCGGCGGGCATTCCGGCGTGGGCCTGGATCGTCGGAGGCGGCGTTCTAGCCGGGGTTCTCGTCGCCAGCGTTGCCCTCCTCCAGTCGCCCGACTCCGGGCGCGGGCCGATACGGGGCTCGGTGGGCTTCATACAGCTGCAGTCGCCGTGAGGAAGGCCGGGATGGGACGCCCCTGCGCAGCGCTCGTTGCAACGATCCCTATCCTTTCGTTCTTCGCGGCGCAGGGCTCGTGTCTCAACGCGAGCAAGACCGCTCCCGGTGAAGTCATCGTGGTCATGACGACAGACATGAAGAACATCGACACGGTCCAGTACACCGTGAGCATCGGTGATCCCGAGATCGATGCGGGGTCCAATACCTTCGATGCGTCGGACCTTCCCGCCACGCTCGGAATCGCGTCAGGGTCGCAGCCGACAGGGCCGGTGCACATCCACGTCGAAGCGCGCGGACCCGACGGGTCGCCGCTCGTGGTTCGCGACGCGAGTCTGACCGCGATGCCGGCCGCAGGTGTGAAGAGATTGTCGATGCCTCTCGATTGGCTGTGCAGCAGCGAAGCCAGTCCTCCGACCTGCCCGGTGGGGCAGACTTGTCGCGCCGGCGGGTGCTCCGCCGAGGCTTTCGCCATCGATGGGTCGACACTACCGGACTACGTCGCTTCGGAGAGCACCGACTGCACCGGCGCGCTCGACTATTGCTTCGCGTCCGCAGCGCTGGCGCTGCCGAAATTGGACCTCCTGGGCAACTGCACCGTTCCCACCCCGACGACAACGGTTTCGCAGTTGAATGTCGCGCTCAAGTTGGTGGACGGATCCAACTACGCCCCCGCGTGTACCCCACTGGGCTGTCTCATACCGGTCGACCAAGATCCTTTGGAAGGATGGAAGGCGGTCCTGGGCCCGATGCCCGGTGGCACCGGCGCGATCAGCCTTCCACGCGCCGTCTGCGACGACGTCGCGAGCGGGAAGATCTTGGGCGTCGCCATGACGACGGCCTGCGCGACGAAGAGTCCGCTATGCCCCCCCTCGCAAGGCGGTTGCATCGCCTCTCGGCCGGGCTGTCCGGGCTATCTGGGATACGCGTGCTCCGGCTCGGTGACGCCGCCGCTGACCGCTTCGGAGGTCACGAAGTGCTGGATGCCGAGCATCACGCGGGGTCAGGATTTGTGCTGCATCGTGAACCCGGGCGGGACGACATTGATTGACGACATGTCCGATTCTCAAATCCAACTGAGTCCCCCCGCGGGAGACGCTCCGGGCCAATGGTTCACGCGCGTGGTCGTCGATGCGTCGTCGCCCAAGTCCATGGCTTTCGTGGACAACACGCCCGGCGCCAGGTGCATCGACTCCAATGGGTCGGACCATCCCATTCTGGAGGAGTTCGATCTCGGCGAATCCCCGGACGGGGGGCTGGCTCAGTCCCCCGACGCACCCAAGTCCGCCGGAATAAGCTTCTGGGCATTTTCACCGTACGACGGCCAGCGATTCCGGGTCGGTTTCCGGACGGCGAACCCCTCTCAAGACAACCCCTCTCAAGACGTCGAGATCGAGAGCACGAAGCTGACGTGCAACGCGGCGGCGTGCGACGCCTTGCACAACCGTTGGGTGCGTTACATAGCCAAGTGGCCCGTCTCGGCGCAGGGCCCGTTCGATCCCACGAGCTTCGTCGGCGCGTACTTTGCTGCCGACTCACGGGTCTTCGACTTCTGCGTGTCGCAGATCTATTTCACGCAGTAGCCGCCTCTATCCCAGAGGCTCGTACGGATGCGCGCTTCGAAGCGCCGATCGCATCTTCGCCGCAGACTCCCATCGCTGCCCTCGGTCGAACGCGAGCGCCCGGTCGACGACCGAACACACGGCGGCGGGCACCGCCGGCGCGATCGCCGACAGAAGCGGTGCCGGGGCGGTCGCCGCGCGCAGGAGCTGCTGATGGTCGTTGGGCGCTTCGTGCACGTCGCGCCCCGACAGCAGACGGAACATCACGGCTCCGACGGCCCAGAGATCGCACCGGTGGTCGAGGGATCGTTCGCCGACCGCCTGCTCCGGCGGCATGAACGCCGGTGTGCCCCAGAGCTCTCCGGTCGCCGTGATGCTGGCGGAGTCGAGCATCCGCGCGACGCCGAAGTCGAGCACCTTCACGTCGCCGAGGCGCGTGAGAAACAGGTTCGCCGGCTTGATGTCGCGATGAATCACCGAGACTGCATGCGCGGCTGCCAGCACGTCGAGCGCGGCGTCGGCGATCCCGAGGGTGAGCTCGACCTCCAGCCGGCCGCCGCTCGCGCGGACATGGTCCTCCACCGTGGTCCCGCTCAAGAGCTCCATGACCAGGTACACGCTGCCATCGGCGTCGACGTCGTCGTCGGCCACGCGCACGACCCCCGGGTGAAGGATGCGATTGGCGACGTAGCCCTCTCGGAGAAAGCGACCCCGGATCTCGTCGCGCTTGGAGTACTCGCGGTGGAGCATCTTCAGCGCCACCCGGTTGCCGTTCCGGTGGGTCGCCGCGAAGACCGCCGCCGCCCCGCCGATCCCGAGCACTCGGTCGATGCGGTACTTGCCGCTGATCACTTGCCCGATGCGCCGCGATGCCCGCTCGGTCGCTTCGTCGTCCATTTTTACGGCTCCTGCCGGTCTTTGCGCGGGGGACGCATCTCGAGCGCGTCGATGCGGCTGGCGAGCGTCGTCCGGGCGACGCCGAGCACGCGCGCCGCTTGTGCGACGACCCCGCCCGAGAGGCGCAGCGCTTGCTGGATGACGTCCTGCTCGCGCTCGTCGATCTTCGCGCGCTCGCCCTGGAGCGCTTGCCACGCGCCGTCGAGCGGCCCTTCGCGCGCGCGCGGTTCCCGGCCTTCGATCGACGGCGCTCCCAGGTCGCGCGCTTCGAAGTGATCGGGGGTGAGCGCTGTCGCCGCCGGGTCTCGGGTCAGCGCCCGCTCGCGCGCTCGCTCCACCGCACGCTCGAGCTGGCGCACGTTGCCCGACCAATCGAACGCGGGCGACACGAGCAAGCGCCGGAGCGGAAGCGACAGCTCCCATGGGCGCGCCGGGTCGATCCGTCGCAGCGTGCTCTCCGCCAGACCGGGAACGTCTTCGCGCCGCTCGCGCAGCGGTGGAATCTCGAGGGTGACCGCCGCGAGGCGGTAGTAGAGGTCGCGCCGGAAGCGGCCTTCGCGGATCGCCGCGAGCAAGTCGCCGTTCGTCGACGCGATGATCCGCACGTCGGCGCGCTTCGGCTCCGCCCGGTCGTGGCCGAGCGGCCGGTACGTTCCGAACTGCGTGAAGTCGAGCAGGAGCTGCTGCGCGTGCATCGGCAGGTTGAGGATCTCGTCGAGCAGAAGGCACCCTCCGTTCGCGTACTCGACCAGGCCGATGCGCTTGCCCGACGCCCCCGAGTACGCACCGCGCTCGTGGCCGAAGAGCTCGGACGTGATCGTGTTCAGATCGTCGCTCGAGCCGAGCACCGCGCGGACGATCGGACGACGGTGGCTGGCCTCGGCGACCGCTTGCGCCAGGAGCGTCTTGCCCGTGCCGGACTCGCCGACAATCAGGATCGGCGAAGTGCCCGCGAGCGCGGACTCGAGCTCGCGGCGAATCGGAAGCATGCGCGGCGAAGACAGGAGGTCGGTGAGGGAGGTCGCCGGCCGCGCGTCCACGCAGTGCTTTTGCGCCTCGCGGAGCTGGTCGCGGGTGACCAGGCCCCGCTCGTGCTGGTCGAGGACCGCACCGAGCAGCGCCGCGGCCGACGTGAAGAACTCGGCGTGCTCGGCGCCGACGAACTTGCGCGCGTCGCGGAAGTCCACGTAGAGCACCCCCAGCGGGGCGCGACGGGTGGCGCCGCCTCCGAGGGGCGTCGCGAGAGCCACTTGAATGCCCAGGAGCGCCGCGCTCGCGGAGCCCCGGGCCGCAGAGAGCGGATCCCACACGACGCACTGCCCCGACTCGAGCGACTCGCGGACGACGGTCCGGCTGGCCTCTTCCCATTCTTCCGCGGACAGCGTCTTGCCCTGGGCGCGGGCGTGGGTGACGCGCGAGCTTCCGTCGGACGCGATGTGCAAAATGAGCCCGCGGTCGGCGCCGAGGAGCTCCACCAAGATGTCGAGGCAGTCGTCGACGAGCGAGTCCCGGTCGAGGACGCCGTAGACGCGGTCGAGCAGCCGCCGCATCGACCGCCACATCGTGTCGGGATCCAGGCTCCGGCGGGTGGAGAGCGGCGCGGCCATCGATGCGGCTCCCAGCGTACCGTCGCCGCCCACTCTCATTCAAACTACGCGGCGGAAGCGACGCCTTCCACCGCCCATGGCGTCGTCTTCGTGGCCTTCGCTGGGTCTAGGCCTCGAGCAGGCCCGCTTTTTCGCGGGGCACGAGAATTCGACGCGGGTGGGGCGTTTCGCCGCTGGCCGGTGATTCCTTTCATCGGGGAACCGCACTCTCAAGACGTGGCGGCGGCTCCTCACCATGGGGCGGCGTCTCCTCAAGGTGAGGCGGCGGCGCCTCGAGACGAAAAGGCGGTGCCCCGACGCGGGGAAGGGCAGAATCTCGTCGAACCGGGCCTTTCTCGCCGCGAGAACGGCACGTCTTGCGCTTTGCCGCCGTCGTCCCGCGACAGGGCGCCGCGGCCCTCGAGAGAGGCGACGGCGCCTCGCGACGAGGAGGCGCCGCCTCATGACGAGGAGACGCCGCACTAGGGTGAGCGGCCGCCGCGTGACGGTGAGGCGCCCGTTTCCCCGCCTGGGGAGGGGCCTCCTCGAGGCGAGGAAGGGCCGCCCGGGCCGGTACCCGCACCTTGGCTCCGAATCTAGTCGTGAATGTGGACGTTACCACGTCCACGACGGCCTTCGATGGACCCGCGGATATGGGCACAGGCCCTAGAGGGGCGGACTCGCGTTCTTCACCAGATCGCCAAAGTACGTCGAGAACCACTGCCCCGCATGGGGCGCCCCCGCCGCGCTGTCGGGCGACCTGGACCCGCAATGCTCGTCGAAGCCTGGCATCGACGGATCCGAGGCGCCGTCGGACTCGCCGGGCGGCTTGACCCAGTAGTACGCATCGACGTACGGCGCCGGCGACGCCCTCGGGCGCTCGCCAAGGCCCGCCCCCCGGACGTTGCACCAGCTCCCCGAATCGGTCCTGATCCCCGAGCGGCCGTTGCGACTCGTGTCGATCACGAATCCCTTTCCCGTGATTCCGACCTCCGCGAGGGAGGCCGCGAAGAGCTTCACGTACGTGAGCTCGTCCGGACACGGGTCGGACGGCTGAAGCTTCGCGAGATCGCCGCCTCTCAATGTGTCGTAGTTCGAAACGTTCGTCGCAAAGCCACGCACTTTGTCGGGGCCGCCGGCCAAGGCCAATACGTCCGAAACGATCTTCGCCATTTTCGCTCGATTGCCGGACCAGCCGAGCCATCCGGCGTGGGCCGCATCCAAGTAGAGCGAGACATTGGGCATCGCGAGCGTCTTGACCGCATAAGCAACGGATTGGCGGTACACACGCTCCGCCGCGGCGCATCGAGGCGTATCGAGATTCGTCGCCAGGTTGGGCAGCGAGTCGGGCTCGACGATCGCGACGATGCGCTGACCCGCGTGCGCCCGGAAGATCGTTGCGATGCCGTCGATGAACTCGGTCTTGTATCGCGTCTCCCCGCCGTTCGCGAGGGAGAGCTCTCCGTTCGACGCCACTGCGTTGCAGTCGCGTTCGGGTAGGTCGTAGATGGCGAACACCGTGACGACCGGTTCTCCGGCCTTGCGCTCCTGCGCGGCTGCGTCGTCCAGGGTCTTCGAGATCGTTCCGACCGATGCGATGGAAGAGAGCCAAATCGCCGTCGGGTACTGCTCCGCCCTCCTCCACGCCGAAGCATTCGCCGGCGATTCGCGGACCGCGGACTCGATTTCGCGGACGTATCCGGGGTCGATGGCGAACCGGGCATGCGCAAACGGGTTACTGTCTTCGGACGGTAGCGCCACGTCCACCTCTGGCGTGCTCGGTGCGGCGGCAGCCGGCGCGGGCAGGGAGGAGCCGCTCTGCGGTGTCGAGCGGGCGGGGGTCTGCGGCGGCGGCGCGGATCCGCTGCACCCGAACGCGGTCGTCCAACCGATCAACGCTGCGATGGTCGTCTTGTGGGTCATGGTCCCTCCTGGATTTTCACGCGAGGCCGGGGAAACGACGGGTAGGCCCGGTGAAGGCACCGCCGGACTTGCACGCGGCGTGCGAAGTTCCAAAGGCACCGACCGCGAGGGCGATCATCGGCCACCGCCCTGCCCGGGGCCGTCTGTCGCCGCTGGGGGGAAGAGCCTGACGAAGGGTCGTCGTCGAACGACGATGGTTCGTCCCCGTAGGTCTCGATCCCCGCAGGCTACGCTCGGCGCTCGTGAATCCCCGTGATCGACCGCCTGGCGCGACGCTTGCGATGGGCCTCGAGCGCGAGGTCCTCGACTTGCAATTCGAGATTGGCCCGAGCTGGGCGCCTGTTGTGGCCCCATTCGACGTCGCCGCCGCGTATATCGAGCTTTACAAGTAAGCGGCCTTCAACCGGGTTTCGTTCGGAGTGGCCCGCCCTTTGCTCTGGAAAGCAAAGGGGATGAAAAGAAAAGACCGCCAGGGGCGCCAGGGTCGCCAAGGGAAGAATCTCTCGATGATTTGGCTCACGCGATCCTGGCGTCCTTGGCGTTCCAGGCGGTCGAATCCTCTCTTGCGACTCTCGTAGGGCGGCGAAACGGCGAGTGACTTAGGTATCCGGCGACTCGCCGGTGTGGCCGCGCTTTGTCATGGCGCGTGGAGATGAAATCCGAATGAATCGATTGAAACTAGGCCTCATGGCGGCCTCGCTGTTCACCAGTCTACCCGCCGCGGCGCAGCTGCCTCCGCCCACGGCCGCGGAGCCGGCGGCCACACCCCCAGCATCGCCGCCGCCGAGCGAGCTTCCTCCGCCCGTCGCCGATACGACCGGCGCCCAGAGCGCGGGCCCCCAGCCATCGGCCCCGGGGAGCGACTGGAAGTTCAGCTGGAACGGGTACTTCCGGGCACCGCTTCGCATCGGCGTGGGCAGCCGGCCCGCGTGCCCGCCGGGCGTGTCGCCCGCCACGCAAGCCCAGACCGACTATACGAATTACCGGACGGCGCTGGGCGCGGCCAACGGCAGTGGCGGGAGTAGCCCGTACAACGGAGTCCATTGCGCGGCCCCGGGGCAGAGCCGCACGTCGCTCCACTCGCCGTACATCCCCGACGACCAGGCCCTGGCGTGGGACTACACGGGACAGTGGGCTCAGGCCTGGACCGAAGTCTTTCTCAGCTACGGAAACGACAAGATCAAAGGCACCGTCGGCCTCCAGGGATACGACTTCACCGACACGAGCCTGCTCGGCAACCAGGCGGCTCCCGCGCAGTTCGGCATCGGCCAGGGATGGATCACCGTCACGCCCAAAGTCCCCGTCGAAGGGGCGGCCCTGGTCTGGCGGGTGGGGGCCTTCTGGGAGAAGTTCGGCATGGCCGGGCGCTACGACGGCGGCCCGTACGACACGTACATGTTTGGGCGCACCCACCAGCTCGGCGAGTCCCTCGCCGGCGAGTACCGCACCGGAGACTGGACGTTCAAGCTGGAGCACGGCTTCGGAGCGCACCTCGAGATGGTGCCCGCGGGGATATCGCTCGGCGGATCGCAGTTGTCGCTCAACTACCTCAATAGTGCGGCGGGCAACATCTACCCTCCGGGCGCGTCGCCCGGATTCACATTGCTCCACCACATTCATGCCGGAGTCGCATACAAGAGAAAGCTCGACTTCAACGTCCATTACATGACCGCGTGGAGTCAGGACGACCGCGTCGAAGGCACGCTGGGATCGTCGCCGTCCGGCGGAGCGACGAACACGGTCGACCGGTCGTCGCAGCCCGATGGATCGCTCACCGTGATCGGCGCCGAGGCGCGCATTTCGGGGGGCTGGCTCGGGGACCTGTACCTCGCCTACTCGCATATCGACGCCAAGAACGTGACCGCCGTCGGTCCGGCCATCGAAGTGCTCCACTCGCAAGGAGGTGGCGGGCACAACGCGGGCAACGGCATCTACGAGAACTTCTTCAACTCGGTCGGCGACGGCACGGGCACGATCGACTCCGTTCAGCTCTATTACGACGGACGGATGACCATCGGGCCGGCCAACGTCCGCCTCGCGCTCTTCGGTATGTACTCGACCGTCGCCGGTACGGACGCGACGAGCGTCAATCTGCTTACGGGGCTCGCGACGTCGGGCACGCAGAAGCTCAAGTACGGCGCGGATCTGATGGTGAACGTTCTCCCGTGGCTCGGCGTCGGCGCCAGGGGCGACTACGTGCAACCGGACTCCCACGACGCGAACGAATCGTTTGGCGTGCTGTCGCCGAAGATCGTGATCCGCACGACCTACGTCACGCACGAAGAGGTGACATTTCAATATTCACACTACTGGGACGGATCCGACACCCTGCCGCAGCAGTGGCTCGCGGTGGTTGGGCCCAAGAACATCGCCACTCTCGCGGCCCACGCGACGCCGGGTGGCTATATCAACTTCGCCGGGCCGCCCTACCCGAACGATGCGAACGTGTTTGGCGTGCGGGTTTCGATGTGGTGGTGATGGTTTTTTATCTATGGCGCGAAACGAGCAGCCGTACGCAAAGTGACCGGTCAACAAGGAGGAGTCGAATGAAAATCAGCATGAAACATGCAGCCAAGCGCTGCAAGAAGGCCCTGGGGCTTCTGGGAGCCATGGCGATCACCGGATGTGGTGCGCAGGCGAATCCCGTCCCCGGCGCTCAAGCCGAGGCCCAGACATCGGACACGGTGGGCATCGAGAGCAACGCTGGCCCGCTCGTTCTGGGCGCGACCACGCGGTTCTTCGTTCCGCCGCCCGATCCAGGGGCCGTCCAGCAGATCGTCAGCCTCTTCGAGCAACGCGACCTCAAAGACGCGTTCAAGCTCCTGGAGTTGGTCGGGCAGGGTCAGGCCGTCTGGTTCAATGGCGGCACCCCCGACGCGGTTCGCAAGAGCGTGAAGCAGACCGTGCGCGAAGCGTCGTCCGATCGGCGCGTTCCCATTCTCGTGGCCTACGATCTCCCGTTCCGCGACTGCGCGCAATACTCCTCCGGCGGCGCGGCGGACACCGCATCGTACGAGGCGTGGATCGACGGCTTCGCGGCCGGGATAGGCAAGGGGACAGCCGTCGTGATCCTCGAGCCGGACGGGCTGGGGATCATTCCCTACAACACGACGATCTACGGTGCGGCCGATTGGTGCAAGCCGACGGTCACGGACGCCCTCGGCAACGTCACGCCGGCGCCCGGCGCGGACCCGGCCGACCGCTATGCGCAGCTTGCCTACGCGCTCGTCAGCCTGGCGAACAAGGCGCCGAACGCGAGAGTCTACGTCGACGGCACGCACAGCGCGTGGCTCGGCGTCGGAGAGGCCGCGTATCGCATCAATCACCTCACGACCACGGCCAGCCAAACGGCGCTGACCGAGGGCGTGCCCTTCGACCCACAATCCGTGGGCTTCTTCCTCAATGTCTCGAACTACCAGCCGACCGACCAGTCCACGCAGTTCGGCACTTGGGTCTCCGACTGCATCACGGCCGCGACCGCCGGCGCGTCTTGGGCCGCCGGCCACTTCGACTGGTGCCCCAGCCAGTACGACCCCGCGCTCGACTACGCGGTCGATTACAGCGCGGCGTACGAGGCGACGGTGACGGCCAGCTTGCAGAACATGATGGGCGGGGCAGCCGCGACGACGCATTTCTTGATCGATACGGGCCGCAACGGCCAGGGGCCGGAGAACACTGCTCCGTATGCTGCGGCTCCGTACAACCAGCCGGCGAGCGTCATCAGCGCGCTTCAGGGCGGCGACTGGTGCAATGCAGCCGGCGCGGGCGTGGGATTGCGCCCCTCGGCGAGCACCGGCGTCCCGCTGGTCGACGCGTACGTGTGGGTCAAGACTCCCGGTCAGTCGGACGGGAGCTGCGACATCGCGGGCGGCGCGCGCGGGTGGGACTACTCGCAATACGACCCCTGGGGCATCACGGGCGACGCGCAGAATCACTTCGACCCGCTCTGGGGAGCGGTCGATCCCGCGGCGGGCGCATGGTTCCCCGCGCAAGCCCTTCAGCTCGCCCAGAACGCCAGCCCTCCGCTCGGCTTCTGATAGAAGGCGCCCATCCATGACGCACGCGCTCCGACGTTCGCTGGGCCCGGGCTTGGCGGCGGCGTCGCTGAGCGCGTGCCTTTCCTATCCGTCGACGCCGCCATCCGGGGCTATCGACGATGGCGGCCCGCCCACCGTCACCATCGCGAGGGACAGCGGGTCGCCCATTTCGCCCTTCGCATTCGGCCAGAGTTACTGGGATTGGGTCGACTGGGCGGACGGCGGGTCCACCGGATTGACGGGGACCGAACCGCTGGTGAGCGCCCTTCACGTGAACGTGATCCGCGCCGGGGGCAACAACAACGACTCGAACAAGCCACTCTTCGACACGAGCCAAATCGACCGATTCGTGGCGTATTGCAAGGCGGTCGGCGCCGAGCCGATTCTGCAAGTGCCGCTCGTGGCCAACAACGTCGACGGCGGCGCGGCAACGCCCCAAACCGCCGCCGACATGGTCACGTACGCCAACGGGACGAAGGGATACGGCGTCCAGTACTGGGAGATCGGCAACGAGCCCAACCTGTATGCGACCGCCCAGGCGTCCGGCTTTCCGATTCGAACCCCGGCCGACTACTGCGCCCAGTACGCCGCGTACGCAACGGCGATGAGAGCGGCCAATGCAGCCGCGCCCGACGGCGGGGCGCCCATGCAGCTCTTGGGGCCGGAGATCGGGCAGCCGGATGTCGCGTGGCTCACGGCCTTCCTCGACGGGTGCAAAGACTACGTCGACATCGTCACGGTCCATCGGTATCCGTTCGCCGGGGGGCAGACGTCTCCGAGCAGCGCGCTGACCGACGTCACTTCGTTTCGGTCGGCGCTCGCTTCGGTGGCGAGCGTCGTCCAGTCGCACGCGCGGCCGAACACGCCCCTCGGCATCACCGAGTCCAACCTCTCCTGGGACTATGCGCTGACGGCCTACACGCCGACGTCGCTCCAGGCCTCGCCGGGTACATTCTATGCGGCGCTCTGGACGGCCGACGTCATGGGCACCGCGCTCGAGAACCACCTGTGGACGTTCGCCCTCTGGAACATCGGCGAAGTCAGTCGGTCCGACTCCGTATTGGGGTTCATCACGGGGGGCCAGCCGACACCGGGCTACTACACCGAGCAAATGCTCTCGGCGAACTTCCGGGGGAACGCGCTCAAGCCCACCGGCGTGCCGCAGGGGTTCTCCGTCTACGCGAGCCACGACCCGACGGAAGGTTCGAGTGCCGTGCTCGTCCTCAATAAGAGAAGCGAATCGGCGAAGCTCACGCTCGCCTTCGACGCGCAGCCGCCGCAGACGTTCGACTTCCCCGCGCTCTCTGCAACATTGGTAAAGCTCGCGGACTCCGCGGACGCGGCCGCCCATTTGCTTCGATACACCGCGGATACGGCGGCGGCGAACATGCCCCCGCAGGCCATCCCGTGATCGAGGTTTGTATCCAGGAAGATCCGAAGGGCGGACGTCCCCGAAGCGAATCCGATGAACGAGGCGCTAATCCGGGATCCTCTTGCCCGACGCCGTCTGCTCTTCCCGGAACTCTTCGATCCGCACCGTGAACGACCGCGCGACCTCCGGGTCGAACTGCGTGCTGCTGCACCGCTCGATCTCGCCGACGGCGACCTCGTGCGGAAGCGCCCGCCGGTACGCCCGGTCGCTCGTCATGGCGTCGTACGTGTCGGCCACTGCGATGATCCGCGCGATGAGCGGAACGTCGTTTCCCTTGAGCCCGAGCGGATAGCCGCGTCCGTCCCAGCGCTCGTGATGCAGGTGCACGCCGGGGATGAGCGGATGCAAGAACTTGATCGGGTCGAGGATGTCGCGGCCGTACGTCGGATGGCGCTTGAAGATCTCGTACTCCTCCTGGGTGAGCTTGCCCGGCTTGTTGAGGTTCATCACGCAGCCGATCTTGCCGATGTCGTGCATGAGCGCGCTCTGGCGCACGATCTCGACGACGTCGGGAGCGAGCCCGAGCCGCTGGGCCAGCTGCGTTGCGTACATCGCGACGCGCTCCGAGTGCCCCGCGGTGTACCGATCCATCTTGTCGATCGCGCGCGCGAGCCCCTGGATCGTCTGCTGGAACGTCGCTCTCAGGTCTTCGTAGAGGCGCGCGTTCTCGATCGCCGCCGCGGCGCGCGAGCCGACGATCGAGAGCAGCTTGCGGTGACCTTCGTTGAAGCGCTTTTGCTTGGTGAAGCTCGCCACGCCGATCCAGCCGAGAAGGCGGGTCTTCATCCGGAGCGGCACCGACACGAGCGACACCAGCGGCACGGCCGGCGCCGAAGCGAAGAACCGCGCACCTTTGGTCCCCTGCTCGAGGAGCGCGGAGAAGGCGGCGTAGTGCTCGATGAACGACTGCGGACCGAGGGTGCCGTACTCCGTTCCGACCTGCGGGACTCGCTCGGTCGGCTCGTATCCGGTCGTCGGTGATGGCTGGGCGGCCGCTCGAGCCCTGCTGCCCGGAGCTTGCGATACACCCGGCCCGCGGATGAGGCGCTGGCGTTCGAAGTAACCCCCCTCGCCGTTGTCGAGCCAAGTGGAGACCAGGTCTCCTTTGAGCTCGCCGAGCGCCGTATCGCCGATAGTCGCCAGCACTTCTTCGAGCGACAAGCTGGCTGCGATCGCCTCGCTCACCGCGTAGAGCGACACCGCTTCGCGGAGCCGCAAGTTCTCTGCCGAGAGCCGCTGCTTGTCGATGCCCCGCTGGACGACGCGGATGACCTCCTCGACCTTGAACGGCTTGAGGATGTAGTCGTACGCCCCGCGCTTCATCGCGTCGATCGCGGTCTCGACCGTCCCGAACCCCGTCATGATGACCGTCAGGGCGTTCGGGGCCGCCGTACCGATCGCGTCGAGGAGCTCGATTCCGCCCATCCGCGGCATCTTGAGATCGCTGATGATGAGGTCGTAGTGCGCGTTGCTGAGCTCTTCGAGCGCGGCCGTGCCGTCTTCGGCGGTCCGCACGATGTAGCCTTCCATGCCGAGAAAGTCGGCAAGGATGTCGCGGATGAACTTCTCATCGTCGACGATGAGAACGCGGGGCCGCTCGTCGGGAGAAAAGGAAGTCGACATGCGAGGGCGATCGGCCGCAATACTACCAGAAGCGCCGCACCTTGCGCCGCACCCGCCCGCGTGAAACGTTCGGCCGGGCGATGGCGGCAAAGCGCATCCCGCGTTGGTTTGGGTGGTCCGGGGCGTCGCGTGGGCCCGCCGGGCTGCCGCGCCGGCGCCCGCGGTCGACCCGTTCTTCGCGCGCGGCCGCGGTGCTGGGCGGATACGCGGCCGTCGGAGGGCTGTCGGCAGGGATTGCCATCGCGCTCGGCTTCGACCCGATAGCGTGCGACGGGTGGTTGCACACACCGGCTCTCGTATCGGTGCTCCTCAGTCTGGGCGCCGGCGTATGCCTCGGGGCGATCACCATCGGCGCCACCCGCGCCCTGGTCCGTCGCGCGAGGTGGGCGCGCGCGCTCCATGCGGCGCTTCGTCCCGCCGTCCACGGAGCCGGAGACGGCACCCTCCTCGCGCTCGCCATCGCCAGCGGGACGGGCGAGGAGCTCTTGTTTCGGGGGCTGCTCGTTCCCACCGTCGGCGTTCTCGTGTCTTCGCTCGTCTTCGGCGTGCTCCACCAGATTCGGGGGCCCGGCAGGTGGGGATGGATCGCGTGGGCGACGATCATGGGACTTCTCTTCGCCGTCGTCTTCGTCGCGACCGGCAGCCTAGTGGGTCCGCTGGTCGCACACGTCGCGATCAATCAAGCGAACATGCGGTTTTTGCGCGACAACGACCCCCGACCGCCGCATCGCTCCTTGGGGGGATTGTTGAATCGGTAGAGTCCGCACGGGCACGGGCACGGGGAGACTACGAGAGCCCGAGCACCCGCAAGTACGCGGCGCGCACTTCGTGGGTCACCGCGACGTAGCGCTCGAGCAGCGCCTCTTCCGCGCGCGCAGGCGGCAGGTCGTGCATTCCCATGCTGCGGGCGAGCGTCACCAGCCCTGGCGCTCCTTCTTCGATCAACGTCGCCGCGGTGCCGTGTGCGATCCGCAGGCGCTGCTCGAGGCGGCGCAGGAAGCGCCACCCCTCGCGGAGCGCGTCGGCGTCGAACGCCTCGAGGTAGCCGCCGGACTCGAGAGCCGCGAGCGCGGTCTCCGTCTCGGGGGTTCGAACGCGCCGGTCGCTTCCGTGACGCATTTGCAGGCACTGCGCCGCGAACTCGATGTCGACGAGCCCGCCGCGCCCGACCTTGAGATCGTAGCGTGCGGGCGGTCGCTCGTGTCCGAGCTCGCGTTCCATGCGCATGCGCAGGTGGTGCATCCGTTCGGCGGGGGGCGGGTCGCGCTCGTACGCCGCGCTGCTGGCAGCCTCGATCACCCTCGCGCCGAGCTGCGGGTCACCCGCGCACGCCCGTGCCTTGAGGAGCGCTTGATGCTCCCACGCTTCGGCGCGCTCGCTCTGGTAGCGCGCGAACGCCTCGAGCGACACGACCAGCAGGCCGTTCGATCCAGACGGACGCAGCCGCGTGTCCAGCTCGTAGCCCGGCCCCTCGCCGTGAGGCGCGCCGACGAGGCGCAGCACGCGCTGGGCGATCCGCGCGAAGCGTTCGGGCGCCTCGTCGTCGTCGGCCTCGTGGACGAACAGCAAGTCCAGATCGGAGCCATAGCCGATCTCGCGCCCGCCGAGCTTTCCCATGGCGATCAGCGACAGCCCGCGCGACGGGTCGAGGCCGCGCTCGCGCATGGCGAAGCGGCACGCGTGATCGAGCGTGGCATCGGCGAGCGCGGCGAGAGCCTGCGCGACCTCGCGTGTCTCGAGCTCGCCCGAGAGGTCCGCGAGACCGATCTCGAAGGTCACGCGCCGCTTCGTGCGGCGAAGCGCTCCGACGAACGCGTCGACGTCGTCCGCCTCCTCGCGAGTCAGCGCGCCCACTTCTTCGGCCACTTGCGCGTGCGCGACGGCCGGCGTCGGCACACCCCGCGCGTACACGACTCGATCGACGAGGTCCGGGTACGCGATGACCGCCTCGCCGAGAAATGCGCTGGCGCCGAGCAGCGAGCAGAGCGCGCGGACCAAGCGCGGCTCTTCGATGAGCGCCCGCACGTAGACCCCGGGGCTCGCCAGGTGGGCGAAGAACGAAGCGAGAAGACGCGCCGCCTGTTCGGGGTCCGCGGCGTCCGCCAATGCGTCGACGAGGCGGCGCGCAAAGGCGGGATCGCGGTCGCGCGTCGGGGCGCCCAGCGGGCGGTCGGGACGCGCCAGCGAGATGAGATGCCGTGGCAAGTCGGGAGAGGCTGCCGCGCCGAACCGAGCCACCGCCGCAGCCGCGACCGCCGTCTCGTCGAGGTCGTCCAGCGCGGCCCAGAGGCGCGCAAGGGAGGCGTCCGCGGGCGCCTCGCGACCGAGTGTCGCGAACCGCCGCGATACGCGCGCCCGGACCGCCGCGAGAGCGCGCCCGAGGGCGTTTTCGTCAGCGTAGCCGAGCGAACGGGCGATGCGTACGCGCAGGTCAAGGTCTGCCGGCAGCGCGTGGGTTTGCAGGCCCGTTGCGAACTGCACGCGGTGCTCGAGGCGGCGCAAGAGGAGGTAGCTCTCCGTGAGCTCGCCCTGCTCGCGCGCGCTGACGAAGCCGCAAGAGCGCAAGCGTCGCAATGCGTCGAGGGTGTTCGCGCTGCGCACGCGAGGCTCGCGCCCTCCCCAAATGAGCTGGAGCGACTGCGCGAAGAACTCCACTTCGCGGATCCCTCCGGGACCGAGCTTCAAGTCGTCCGCCGCGCCGTCGCTGGCCTCTGCGCGCGCCCGAGCCAGAAGCGCGCCCATCTCGTCGGCCAGTCGGGGGTCGACGGCTCGGCGCCACACGAACGGCGCGAGGGCTTCGAGCAGCAGCTCGCCAAAGCGCTGGTCGCCCGCCACGGGTCGCGCCCGGACGAGCGCCGCGCGCTCCCACGTGCGCCCCCATGTCTCGTAGTAGCGCTCCGCCGCCGCGAGGGCGTTGACCAAGGCTCCGCGCGTTCCCTCGGGGCGCAGGCGCAGGTCGATCCGCCATACCTGGCCGTCGTCGGTGGACTCGTCGAGCGTCGCCACGAACCGCTGGGCGACCCGCGTGAAATACTCGTGCAACGTACAGTCGCCCGCGGCTCCGTCGTCGGTCTCGTAAAAGAGCATCAGGTCGATGTCGCTCCCCGCGTTGAGCTCGCGGCCGCCGAGCTTTCCCATCCCGATGACGACCACCGCGCACGGCTCGCCCTTCGCCGTGAGCGCGGCGCCGAAGCGTGCCCCGGCCCAAGCGAGCGCCTCTCCCAGTGCGAGCTCACAGCAGACGTCCGCGAGGTCCGCGAGCTCGCGTGCGGTGACATCGATGTCGTGCCCGGGAAGGGCCAAGAGCTCGCGCGCGGCGATGCGCAGCTTCTCTCGGGTCGCGAAGCGGCGCAGTCCCCGGCGCACCCGCGCGGGATCGCGTTCGTCACCCACCGCGGCCAGGGCCAGGCGACGGTACGCGCGTGCGTCGCGCGCGTGACGCACGCCCCGCGCCACTGCGGCGAGGTCTTCGGGGAACGACTCGATGACGCTGGCGAGCGTCGGGTAGGCGACGCAAAGCATCGCCCCGAGCTCGACCACGTCGTCGCGCGGGGCCGCGTCGAGCCGACTCAATGCCGCGTGGACGAGCTTGCGGGCGGCGCCGGCCGCGAGCGGAGCGATGGCCTCGGCGCGCACGCCTCGCAGCGTACTCTGGTTACGCCGGACCGCCCACGCGTCACGGCAAGTCGAACACGAGCACCTCCGACCCCTCGCCGGCGGCCCGGCCCTCGGCGCCGTGCTCTTCTCCGAGGCCCTCGATCGTGATCGCCCCAGCATCGCTCGCCGAGGCGCCGTCCCCTGCCTTCAGCTCGATCCCGTCCGCACGCACCCGCCCGCGCGCGACGTGAATCCACGCGTGCCTTCCCGCGTTCACGCGATGCTCGACTTTTTCCCCCGCCTCGAGCACCGCTGCGTACACAGCGGCGTCCGCGTGGATGGTCACGCTGCTGTCCTTGCCGTCCGGTGATGCGATGAGCCGCAGTCGGGCGCGCTTGTCTTCCTTCGAGAACGTCTTCTGCTCGTAGCCGGGGTCGATTCTGCTCTTGTCGGGCGCAATCCAAATCTGCAAGAAGTGCACGTTGTCGGTCTTGGAGGCGTTGTATTCGCTGTGGAGAACGCCCGTTCCGGCGCTCATGCGCTGCACGTCGCCGGGGCGAATCACCGACCCGGTGCCCATCGAGTCTTTGTGCTCGAGCGCGCCGTCGAGCACGTACGACACGATCTCCATGTCGCGGTGCCCGTGCGTGCCGAACCCGCGGCCGGGCTGGACGCGATCTTCGTTGATGACGCGCAGCGTCCGGAACCCCATGTGCTTCGGATCGTAGTAGTCGGCGAACGAGAACGTGTGCCTGGTGTCGAGCCACCCATGGTCTTCGTGACCCCGATCCTCCGCGCGTCGAACAGTCAACATGGTGCCGAGCCTCCTTGTCAGGTATCGGCCACGCCCCCGGCAGGGCCGGCGAGTGGCACGTTGGACGGTCGATAGCAGCGCTTCGCCAAGAAGCCATGCGGGCGGTCTCCCCGAGCCGGCCGGGCCGGTCCGTGACGGCCGGAAAATGCGGGTTCGCCGCCGGTCGTAGTACACTCGAGACCGGATGAAGCCCAGGGGTGGTCGCTCCTCGCTGCAGACGTTCCACGCGATCCAGGCGTCGGACCTCGCGTCGGCCATGAACGAGGCGCTTCAGAAAGTGCGCATTCCGCCCGGGGATTACGCTCCCGAGCTGATGGCTCCGCAGGGCCCGTCGACCGCCGGGGGGGTCCAGGCCATGCAGCACCTGCGCTTGGTGGCCGGTCAAGCGGGCCTGCCCACGCTCGTCGTCGGCTATGCGAATCATGCTGAGGGGAAGGCGGAGCTTCGCACGTACGACTATGTGGGCGCGGTCTATCGGCAGCGCTATCACCGCGCGCTCGACCTCGACCGTGCGGCGTACGACGGCTTCATCGCATTTGCCAAGCAAGTCTTCACCGCACTTCATCTCGAGACGAGCTTCGTCGGGCCTCCCGCCGACCTGGGCGACGACACCCCGACGTCGCCGCACAGGAGGGGCCTGTCGACGACGCAGGTCGTCGTCTTCGGCGTCGCCCTTCTGGCCGCGTGCGTCTTGGGGGCGTGGGCGATCTTCGTCCGGAAATGACCTGGACAGGGGTTCGTCGCCCGGTGCCGAGCTACGCGGAAGACCGCCGCATCGTCATGACGCTCGACGCCGGCGGGACGAGCTTTCGCTTCGCCGCGATACGAGGGACTCGACCCGTGACCGAGGTCGTCGTGGCACCTTCGAACGCCGACGACTTGACGCGCTGCCTCGCGACCCTCGCCGAAGGCTTCGCGCGAATCAGGCAACGATGCCCGGAAGCGCCGGTGGCGATCAGCTTCGCCTTCCCCGGTCCGGCAGACTACCCGAGCGGCATCATCGGTGACTTGCCGAACCTTCCCGCGTTTCGCGGCGGGGTGGCCCTCGGCCCGATGCTCGAAGAACAGTTTGGCATTCCGGTCTTCATCAACAACGACGGCAATCTGTTCGCCTACGGCGAAGCCTTGGCCGGATTTCTACCGTACGTGAACGGCCTTCTCGCGGAGGCCGGCAGCCCCAAGCGATTCGCCACCATCCTTGGCGTGACGCTCGGCACCGGCTTCGGGGGCGGTATCGTTTTCGAAGGCGGGATTCACGTCGGCGACAACTCGCTGGCCGGCGAAGTCTGGTTGCTGCGAAGCAAGTTGAATCCCGAGACGAACGCCGAAGAGGGCGCCTCGATCCGCGCCGTGCGGCGCGTGTACGCGGAGGAGGCAGGCGTTCTCGTCGACGACGCGCCCGACCCGAAGGCGATCTTCGAGATCGGAATGGGCCGACGAGCCGGTCACCGAGCGGCCGCCGTCGAGGCCTTCCGGCGACTCGGTGAAGTCGTCGGGGACGCCATCGCGCAGGCCTCGACGCTCGTCGACGGGCTCGTCGTCATCGGTGGCGGCGTCTCGGGATCGTGGCCCCTTTTTTTGCCCTCGCTGGTGGACGAGATCAACGGCCTGTACACGGGGCCCGGGGGACGTCCCCTTCGTCGCTTGACCGCCGTGGCCTTCAACTTCGAGGATCCCGCCCAGCGCCAGAGATTCATCGAGGGCGACGCGCGCGAGATCGGAGTGCCCGGCACCAGCCGCCGTGTTCGATACGACCCCCTGCAGCGCATCGGTGTGGGCATGTCGCGCTTGGGCACGAGCGAGGCGATTGGCGTCGGCGCATATGCCGTTGCGCTCGACGAGCTCGATCGGTCCGTCGCGTCGCGCGTTTGAGGCCCGGCCGCGCCGTCAGTACGTATCCCGGATCGAGACCGCCGTGACGTTCACTTCGGGCGGCCCCTTCCAGTCCACCGTCACGACCTCGCCCGGCAAGAGATCGAAGTAGTTGTCCGAGAACATCCCGTCCGCCGCATCCGTCGCGAGTCGCACGTAGCGCGCGAGCTTGCTCGCTCGGACCCGGACCGACAGGCGACCGTCGGCACGAAGGGTCTCGAGCGCGAGCTCGGGCGCCGGCAGATCCAGGTTCTTGGTCGCCACGAAGTAGTGCAGGGCGCGGCTCAGGCGCACGGGTCCCTCGAACGCCTCCGCGACGAGCACGGTACGACTCGGTTCGGCGAGCCCCACAAGCTCCGGCACCGCGGCCGCGAAATACTCTTCGGACGCGTTTGCAGCGAGGGTCACGTCACTTTCTCTCCGCCACGCCTCTCGTCCGTCGAAGTCGACCACGCGAAGCACGAGGCGTATGGCCGCGGCCTCTCGCCGATCGGAGATCAGGTAGACGCGCACGACGCCGCCCTCGTCCGCCGCCGTCACCAAGACCGGCGCAAAGAAGCGGCGAGCGAAGTAGTGGAGCGCTTTCCAGCGCCCGAAGTAGTCGATGCCCGACCACGACGCCACCGGCCAGCAGTCGTCGAGCTGCCAGTACAGGCTGCCGGCGTTGTACGGCCAGCGGCGACGGTGCACCTCCGCCGCGTACTGGATGATCATCGCTTGCAGCACTTGGCTGACGTAGAGAAACGAGTCGAAGTCTTTCGGCGTGTGGAAGTCGCGCTCCATGTACGTGCGAATCAATTCGTTGCCGCGGGGGTGGCGCTGGTGCGCCAGCATCACCGGGGAGTCGATGCGCCAGTCCGCGGGTTCGGCGTAGCGGGCCACGGTGGCGCGCTCGGGAAAGGACTGAAAGCCGTACTCGCTCATGAAGCGCGACACGTTCTCTCCGTAGGCCGCGTACGGCTTTTCGGCGTGCCAGACGCCCCAATAGTGCATGTCGCCGAACCCGGGGGTATCCGGGACAACTCGGTCGTCGTTGGCGCTCGGCGAGCTTCGCGTATAGAAGCGCGCCGGGTCGTGCAGCGCGACGATCTGCGGCAAGAGATCGTGGAAGAGGCGCTTGTAGTCGCTCCACATGCGCTCCTGGGACGACTCCGAGAGGCCGAGCTTGCCCTGCCACCCCCACCGCGCCCACGCCACTTCGATCTCGTTGTTGCCGGCCCAGAGCGCCAAACACGCGTGGTTTCGAAGGCGCCGCACGTTCTCGATCGCCTCGTGCCGCACGTTCTCGACGAAGGCCTCATCGCCCGGATACATGCTGCAAGCGAACATGAAATCTTGCCAGACCAGGATTCCGAGCTCGTCGCACAGATCGTAGAAACGATCGTCCTCGTAGATGCCGCCCCCCCAAACCCGCAGCATGTTCATGTTCGCGTCGGCCGCCGAGCGCACGAGCCACCGATACCTCTCGTCGGTGACCCGGGACGGAAAGCTATCGGGCGGAATGTAGTTCGCCCCTTTCATGAACACCGGCGCGCCATTCACGCAGATTGTGAAGCTCTTGCCGGCGTCGTCGCTGCGGTGAACGACTTCCACCGTGCGAAGCCCGATGCGGACCCGACGGCCGTCGCGGTCCGCGTCTTCGACCGCGAGCCGGCATTCGACCTCGTAGAGGTGCGGAGCGCCCAGGCCGTTCGGCCACCAGCGGCGCGGCCGATCGATGGTCACTTGCGTCTCGAGCACGTTCGTCCCGGGCTGCAGTCGCGCTTCGATGTCGCCGAGCGCGGGTCCACCCGCCAACGCCAGAGTCAGGCGAGCGACGGCGCTCTGTGTCGCGACAACGGTCGCGGTAACTCGCAGCGCCGCCTTCTCGTCGGTGAGCGCGGTTTGCACGAACTGAACGTCGTCGATCCGCGCGTCGTCCCACGCTTCGAGCAACACCGGCCGCCAGATGCCGCTGGTCACCAGACGCGGCCCCCAGTCCCACCCGTAGTGGTAGGGCGCCTTGCGCGTGAACATACTGACCATCGGCAGCGCTTGATCGTTCGTTGCCGGGAGAACGTGATCGAGCCGGTCGTACGCCGCCTTGCCCTCGACGATCGGCGACCGAAACCGCACGACGAGCGTGTTTTCCCCCTTGCGAACGAGCGCCCTCGCGTCGACGCGCCACTCGCGGAACATGTTGCTCGCCGCGAGGATGGGAACGCCGTTGAGCGAAACGTCGGCGTAGGTGTCGATCCCCTTCCAAACCAGGTCGAGCCGTTGCCGCGGCCAGTCCGCGTCGCCGACTTCGAACGAGGTCCGGTACTCCCAGCCACATTTGTCGATCCATTGCTGGTCGGCTTCGCTCTGGCCCACGAAGGGATCGCCGATCTTCTCGGCTTCCAGCAGGTCCAGGTGAACGCATCCCGGGACCGTGGCCGGCATCCATTCGTCGACGCCCGCGCGCAGGGCGTTCGCGTTCGCGTCCGCGCCGGTGCCCGGCACTCGCCGGAAGGACCACGGGCCGCGAAGAGCGACCGACGTGCGCATCCATCTGCCCGCCGAAACCGTGCCTTCATCGTTCGTCATGGGCACCAGCCTGCCATCGCCCGTCGCCTTCATATCGTCCCGCGCCTTGCCTCGAGCTGCCGCCGAATCTCGGCCATTTTCGCCTCGGTGAGAGGAAAGCGCGACAAGGCGACAATGGCCACGACGAGGCCGACGACCGGAATGAAAGCCAAGAGAAAGCGGATCATGAACAGCGCATGCTCGGTCTGCGCCGGCCCGAGCTTCGCGTCGAAGCCCGTCCGAGAAAGGATCTCGCCGGACGCCAGCGCCCCGAGCGCCATCCCCACTTTCATGATCCACGATTTGCAAGCGGAGAACGCCCCCTCGCGTCGCTTCCCGGTGGAAAGCTCGTCGAAGTCCATGACGTCCGCGCCCATCGATCCGTCGAGCGTCCAGAAGCCGGCCCCGGTGAAGGCGATGAAGCCAGAGGCCAGCGGCTGGAGCCACGGTCGGTTCGGATCGTAGAACCACCAGGTGCCCACGAAGACGGCGATCGCGGTGAGCAAAGAAGACATCATCCCGCGAATCTTGCCGAACCGGCGCGCGATCGACGCGTACACGCGGACTCCTGCGAAACCGAGAATCATTCCGGCAATGCCCATGTAAAAATTCCAGTGCGCCCCAATCGCTATGTCGCCTTTGCACACGTAGTAAACGGTGTCGTAGTAGCCCAGGGTCCCGACCATGCTCAAGCCGACCGCTTGCGCGAGCACCATCAGAAGCTCCAGCCGAAACGGCCGGCAGCTCAGTGTTTTCCACAGCGTCTCGGTGATCGAGATCTTCTCCTGCTTCTGGGCCAGTTTGTCGTAGTACCGTTCGCGCACCAGGGCGAACACCACGACTCCGGCCACGATCATGATCGCGCCGAGGACGGCGCAGTACACCTGGGCGCCGAGAAGAACGTTCGGCTTGTCATTCGCGGCCGCGCGCCACGCTGCCGAAGACGTGAGCAGCGCTTTGACCCGATCGATCGTCGGAGTGCTCGACGCCCCCGCCCACACGGCCAGCGTCGTGAACTGGGCCGCGTAAAACATGGCGACCTCGGGAATCTTCTGCATCGTATAGCGGAACGAAAATACGCTCGTGCGCTCGTGATAATCCGGTGTGAGCTCGGCACCTAGACTCTGAAATGGCATATAGAAGCAGCTCATCACCGGTATGAAAACCGCCGACGACGCCAGCATGAACCAGAAGTAGCCCATGTCGCTCCATCCGGGCTTCACGAAGAACAGCAGCGGCAATCCGAGCCCGGCGAGCGTCGAGCCCACAAGGATGTAGGGCCGCCGCCGTCCGAACCGGGACCGTGTGTTGTCCGACAGCCATCCGAAGAGCGGGTCGGACGCGGCGTCGAAGAGGCGGTTCAAAAAGAGCGCTCGGGCCACCAGCGCAGGGGAGACGCCCAGGAAGATGTTGAAGACCTGGTAGGCCAGACCCGGATAGAGCCAATGGCCCCACATATCGTGGAACGACCCGAGGCCGTATCCGATTTTCTGCGATACGGGGACCCTGTCCTCGGCCTTGATCGGCGCGGTGATGCGGGAGCTCATGGGGCGGCGCGGGCGAGAGGTCCGCTCACTTACCAGCTCATCGCCGCTTTGATGACAGGCACGATCGTCTTGTTGGCTGCGGACGCCTGTTGAGCCACGCTCGGATGTCCGCCGCATCCGGTCCCGGCGACCTTGTCGACGATGGCGGCGTAGACGCGGACCCCGGCGTCGCCTGCGTCGGAGTAATAGGCAGCGGCGCCCTGAACCGCCGCCTGGTCGTCCTTGAGCTGCGTGTCACCCGGGTTGGGATAGTCGTTCCCGAGAATGGGGCTCGAGACGAGCACCACGGTCACGCCGGGGTAGTAGCCACTCAGCGTGTCGACGAACGAAGTGAGGCCGTGTTGAAATTCGTCCTGGGTCATCGGGGTACGCAGGCCGCCGTCGGCGTCTCCGATGCTCGAAAAGTCGTTCGTTCCCAGACCGATGACAACGACGTCCGGCGTCCACTGTTTGTAATCCCACATCGTCGTGCTCGACATGTCCTCGGGATAGAGATTGAGGTACACGTCGCGCATCGTTCGGGGGTCATAGGCGGTCCGGCTGTAGTAGTTGCGGAGCAGCCCCATGCCGCCGGCGCAGACGACGTGCCACTGCGCGTGAAGGGCCTTGGCAAGGACGACGCCGTACGCCTCCCCGCCGTTCTCGACTCCCTGCCCGTAGCCCGGGCCGCCGAGGCCGTTCTGGATGCATTCCGGGGCGCTCACCGACGTCGCTTCGACTCCGGCGCCGCATGTGATCGAATCGCCGATGATCTCGATCTTGCGTGTCGGCGGCGGATCCGGCGGCAGTATCTCGGCGAACTCGAACCCGCGAAATTCGGTGTAGCCGACATCAGCCTCCGTGCGCTTGAGGACCGTGACCGTATGATCGCCGCAGGCGAGAAGAGACTGACCCGTGCCGTCGCGAGGAGTGACGTCGTACGTAATCTGAAGCTGGACCGGAGTGAGCTTCGCCGGCGGCAGATCGTCGATGAAGATGTCGAAGAGATTGTAGCCGCCGCCGAGATTCTGATCGTTGATCTTCACGGCGACCGAGTCGCCTCGGAACTTCGCCGTGACGTAAACCGCCGACGCGGGAAACCTGGGCCTGAGCGGGTTGGTGCGGTCGATCCTGCCGAAGTACTGGATGTTCGGGTTGTCGGCCGTGTAGGTCTGAAGGCCGCCGTCGACACCCGGGTCGAAAGCGCACGACCCGTCGCCGGCGTCGCCGCCGCCATCCTGCGACGAGCTGTCGTTCGTCGGGGATGCGTCGGTCGGCGCCGACGTGTCCGAGACCGGTCCGCCATCGGCCGCCGGGCTCGCATTGGTCGAGCTGCAGTGGGCGCCGGCGAAGGCGAATACCCACGTTGCGGCCTGTGCGGTGCGCGCGTTCATTTTCTTCACCATGGATGAGGCTTCTCGCTCCGTTTTGGCCCCGTGTCAGGGGCAAACGATCGTGGCGCCGGCCCAGTCGGCGTGGTCCCATGCGGGGCCGTCGCCCGCGCCGGTCACAAGCAGCTTGAGGCGCCTCTTGCCGGTCAAGTCTAGAGTGGCGTGTTGGATCGGAGAGGCCGCCGTGACGACCAGGCTGTCGAAGAGAGGCTTGGTATCGCCATCCGCCCAGACTTGAAAGTCGACCGAGCCCTTGCCCGCGGTTTCGTCGTCGATCCCCACATCGGCGCTGAAGCTCGTGCAGACCTTTCCCAGTCGATAGATGATCATCGACCCGGAGGCGACGCCGAGCCCTTTGGCGTACTTGTTTCCGTGAAGCGAAAGCGTCTTCCCGTCCCCGGCCGCGCTGGCGCCGTTGCTCTCATCTCGCTCGACGGGTCCCTGACCGTTCGCGGCATAGGTCCATGCGACATCGCTCAAGAATGCGCTACCGACGGGAATCGGCGGCTCGGTGCCCGTGACTTTGAGCGCCACGACCGCGTGGCCCTCGACCGTCGCCGTATAACTGTCGACGAAGGGGCCGAGGTCGGAATGCTGCCATAGGTCTCGCACCGTTGCGGAGCCGCCGCTCAAGCCGACTTCGGCGAAGTGAGCGGTGATGCTCTGCGCGGCGTCGCCCGCATTGAGCAGCACCACGGCGCGTGCACCGCTCTCGTCGAGCGGCTTCGCCCACACCTCCGTGTCGGTGCTGACGAGATCTCCGTCGATTCGAACCGGCACGCCCTGCAGCCCCAGAGGGTCTTGGTCGATCGCGATGACCTCCGTGTTGGTCAATGTCTTCAGCGTGTTGTTCGTCATGCGGGTGAGGTCGTTGCCCGCAATGAGCGGTGAAGCCATCATGGCCCACATCGTGAAGTGGGCGCGGTCCTCCAGTGTGCTCATCCCGTTGCCCACTTCGAGCATGTCGGCGTCGTTCCATCCGTTCGGCCCAGCGTAGGCCGCGAGCCTTTCGTTCTTGGTCAAGATCGAGAGAATGGAACCCACGTTCGCCGCCGGGGAGGTCCAGTTCGGCGCGATATCGCTCGTGGTTCGCCACAGCTGGCCGGTGGTCAGGTCCCACTCGTCGAACTGCCAGCTGCAAATGCTGAGCACCATCGGTCGCTGGGTTGCGGCGATCGCGTCGCGCATCGCCTGGTACTGGGCCTGCATCGTGTCGGCCTGTGCGCTGCAGTTGTCGTATTTGACGTAGTCGACGCCCCACGAAGCGTAGGTGGTCGCGTCCTGCGATTCGTGGTCTTGCGAGCCGGCGCGCATCTGGCAGGTTTGTGTGCCCCGGTCCGAGTAGATCCCCAGCTTGAGGCCCTTTCCATGCACGTAGTCCGCGACGGGCTGCATGCCGGCATCGGAGAATCTCGGATCCACTTGAACCGTGCCGTCGGCCGCCCGATCGGGCAGTGCCCAGCAGTCGTCGATCGTCACGTACTGGTAACCGGCGTCCGCCATGCCGGTCGAGACCATTCGGTCGGCCGCGCTTTCGATGTCGGCCGCGGTGACGTCGCACGCGAACGCATTCCAGCTGTTCCAGCCCATGGGTGGGGTAGGGGCGATGCCCGGGGCGACCGGCAATGGGAAATCGTCGTCGACGATCGTGCGCCAGGCTCCGTCGGGGCCCCCGTCGCCCAACGCGTCGGGACCGGCGTCGGCCGCAACGCCGGACGGCGCCGCCTGACCGTCCGGGCCGTTTCCACCGGCGCTCGCCTTCGACGCGGGCGACGGGCTACACGCGGCAAGCGTGCCTGCCACGGAAGGCAGCAGGACAAGACGCAGCCCGAGGAATGACTTCATGTCCGTGGAGCCTATCTCGTCAGGCCGCTGCATGACCGGAACCGTCGGTCGGGCGAGAGAAGCCGCCAGGGACGTTGGGATCGCCAAGGGAAGAGTCCCCGCGGATTCGGCCCATGCAACTCACATCGGAGCGGCGCGAATGCAGATATTGTCGATGTGGAAGGTGGCGGTGGTCGGGTTCGGATGCGGGCACGTCGCGCCGGCCGCTACCCCGCACCCGCCCGTGTCGATGAAGAACCCGATTTCATCGATGCTCGAAGGGTCGAATCCAGTCTTCGTATTGACGGGATCAAAACCGTTCGTGACGTCGAACGTGTAGGTGAACCACTTGGTGGCGTCGTCGGTGATGTTCGCCCACGGGGCCTGGCCCCAGATGTAGCTGCCGCCGGTCTTGATGTAGATGACGATGCCCGCGGGCGCGCTCTTGTCGAAGGGATACCCGCCATCGTCGGTCAGCTCGAGCTTCGCCGTCAACGTGAGGACTTTGTTCGTCAGGTCCGGAATTGAAAAGTTCGTAGGAGCGACGTGATAATCCGCCTTCTGGTTATACCCAGTGAACGGAATCGTCACCATCATCGAACCCGGTGGATTCCCCACAGTCGGGTCGAGGGTCGGCGCGCCTTGAGCGGACAGATTGTTCGGGTCGAGGCCCATGTCGGCATCGAGGAAGGGATCTGCGGAAGTCTGATAGGTGTTGAACGCCCAGCCACCGAGCCCGCCGTCGTCGAACGTCCACAGGCAGGTGATCCCGGAGTCGGCAGCGGCCCCGGCGTCCGTGACCGACGCGCCCGAAGAACCGCCGCTACTGCTCCCGCCGGAGTCGCTGAGTCCACCGCTGCTGCTGCCGCCCGAGCTGGATCCCCCTGATCCGCCGCTGCTGCTACCGCCCCCGCCTCCGCTATCCACTTGATCGCTGGCGCCGGACGAGCACCCCGAGCCTGCGAGCAGGAGTAGTCCCAGCACCAAAATACACCCCATGCGCGCCCGCGGTTCGACTTGCAACACGTTGTCCTCCGACGTTTGATGCATCGCGAAAACTCTTCGAGCTCCCAAGACCTCGATGTGGCACGCCCTCGGCAAAGGCATTCGGTCGAGGTACTTAATCGGTTAAGTTTTGCCTTGCCACGTGCCGCTCGACTGGGTAATTGGCGTAGCCGCAAGTGAGGCGGCATGTCAAGAACCAAGGCCCCTGACCGCTCGCGTGATACCTCGCGTGATGAAGGGCCGCGCCCACGGCGTTGGCTCGGCTATGCCGCGCCCCGCATCGGCGTTTCGGCCTGGTGCGTTTCGGTCGTGGCGTGCGGCGGCAGCCAGCGGCTGCCCGCTGCCACGGATGGCGGGCAGGGCGATGGCACCGTCGAGCAAGTCCTCGGGCCGCACGATCCAGATCCCTGCAGCGCGGCCACGGCTTTCGACTTCCAGCCAATCGCCACGTTCGACAGCGTCAACGACGGCCTGGCGTCGAACACGGCCATCTACGTCTCGTACGACGGCACGGGGACCCTTTTCATGTGCGATTCGCCCGGGGTTCTGTGCGACCCGGCGTCCGAGCACCCCTACCTGACCGACCCGTTCTTGTGCGGCAACTGCGTCGATCCTGGCGACGTGGGCGACGGCGGCGCATCCTGCGTGGGCTGTTCGTGCGCCTCGGGGAACAACGGCGGGCAGGAGCTCTTGCCCCAAAAGCGCTGCGGAACCGATGGCTATGGCATGCACCTCCGAGCCAACGCCGGTGACGCCGGTCTCACGAAGTGGGGAATGAACGTAGGGTTCGATTTTCGACAGAACGCGGCGTGTGCCGGCCAGACAGACCCCGACGCGGGGACGGCGGACAACCCGTGCTACTTCGACGCCACGAGCTGGACGGGCGTCTCGTTCTGGGCCTGCTCGGGCTCTTGCGATGGCACCCCCACCCCCGCCGGAGCCAACGGACCGCCCGTCGCACTCGCCGCGGTGACCGACCTCAACAGCGCGGGAGAATTGGGTTCGGTCAACCCGGACAACGCCCAGGTTTGCGGCGATCCCCCGTGCGCAGCGGACATCGGTACCGGCGGCGGGAGCCCCGACAGCGGGACCCCATGCGATCCGTTCGGCAAGGCGATCCTCCTCGTCGACCATTGGCAGTTCTACGCGATTCCGTTCAGCGAGATGAGGCAGAAGGGGTACGGACTGCCGGAACCGTCGCTGCACAAGGAGCACTTGCTCGGCTTCAAGTTCAACCTCGGAAAAGGCAGCTGGGACGTGTGGCTCGACGACATCGCTTTCTACAGGCCAAAGGGTCCCTGATGCTCCTCTTTCGTCGCTTTCTCCCGGTGGTGGTCGTCGTCGCGTGCGTCTTCAGCACGACCGGGTGCCTGCGGCAGACGGCCGCACCGGCCGCGGCGGCGGGATCCGAGGAGCGCCGTGCGGGATCGACGGCGCAGGAAGAGGGCCCCGTTCAGGAGGCCGACCAGCCGAGCGCATCGTTCGTCCTCGACGGTGCACCGTTTTGCTTCGCCGGAACGAACAACTACTACCTCACGTACAAGTCCCACAAAATGGTGGACGACGTTCTCGGCGCCACGAAGAGCCTCGGGCTCAAAGTGATTCGTATCTGGGCGTATCTCGATCGCGGCTCGCTCGACGGTACGGTGCGCAACGTGGACGGCGCCGGCGAGAAGGGAGGCGTTTACTTCCAGTATTGGGATCCCGCCGCCAAGCGCCCTGCATACAACGACGGCCCCACGGGGCTCGAGCACCTCGACTACGTGCTCGACAAAGCCAAGCAGCTCGACTTGAAAGTCATGCTCGTCCTTACCAACAACTGGAAGGACTTCGGGGGGATGGACCAATACATCGTTTGGTACGGTCTCAAGGAGCACCATCAGTTCTACACCGATCCCACTGTAGTCCGCGCGTACGAGAGCTGGATCGATCACTTGGTCCATCGGAAAAACTCGATCAACGGCTCGCTTTACCGAGACGACCCGACGATCTTCGGATGGGAGCTCGCGAACGAGCCGAGGTGCATCAACGCCGGCAACTTCGACCACGCCTCGGCCTGTAGTCCGCCGGTCTTGGTCAAATGGGCGGACGAGACGTCCACATTCATCCGATCGATCGATCCGAACCACCTGATCTCCGTGGGCGACGAGGGATTCTTCGCGAACGGAACTTCATCCCACTACGACGGCGCCGACGGCGTCGACCACGTCGCCCTCCTCGCGGTGAAGCACATCGACTTCGGTACCTATCACCTCTATCCCGAGACGTGGGGGCATCGCACGAGCTGGGCGAGCAAGTGGATCGAGGATCACATCGAGGCGGCGCGATCGGCGGGGAAGCCGACATTGCTCGAGGAGTACGGCATCGTGGCGCGGCGGAACGCCGACGGCGTCATCACCGACGACGCTCGCCGCCGCAAGGCCTATTCCCGGTGGCATGACCTCGTGGGAAAGCGAGGCGGCAACGGCGCTCTCTTCTGGATGCTCGCCGGCATCGACGACGAAGGCGACGCCCAACACGGCATGTACCCCGACTACGACCACTTCGACCTCTACGCCACGGACGCCGTCGCGGGACTCGTCAAGGAATTCGCCTCGACGATCGCCACCGACGGCCAAGCGTGCAAGGTCTATCGACAGATCGTCCCAGCCGGCGCCACGCCCAAGAGCCCCTTCGTCAGGGCCTCCGCGCCGCCGAATCGGCCTCAAGCCCGAGCCTTCGGGGTACGTCCGCCGCTGACTTGAGAGCATCGAGAGCCATCCGAAAGCGAGCCCGCGCATGTCGACTTGCAACCCCCTTCTCGTTCGCCTTCTCGTTGCTGCTCTCGCCGCCACTTCGGCCGCCTGCATCACCAGTCCACCGAGCGATTTCGGTGCGACGGCGATCGCCAAGAGAGAAAAGCTGAGCGTGTGTCCAAATGGGCTGATTGACAATCTCGAGGACGGCGAGTCGCAGATCGTCAAGCAAGAGGATCGCGAGGGCTATTGGTTCACGTCTGCCGATCCCGAAGGCTCTACGATCCTCCCGAAAGGCGACTTCAAACCGGATCCCGGCGGGCAAGGCGGTTCGAAGTACGCAGCCCACATGCACGGGAAGATGGCCCGGAGCGGCAAGGCCTTGTACGTGGTCTTGGGATTCGCCTTTCTCAACCCCAAGGGCAACTACGACGCTTCGAAGTACAAGGGAATCTCCTTCTGGGCGAAAGGGCCGGGCAAAGTGCGCTTTCAGGTGCCCGACGTCGATACGTCGCCGGAAGGCGACAAGTGTACGGATTGTTACAACCACTTCGGCGTCGATCTGTTCCTGACCGATCAGTGGACGCGATACACGATTCCATTCGACCGCCTCGCCATGCAGCCGGGGTGGGGCGATCCGGCGCCCGAGGTGGATACGAAGGCTCTCTTCGGCCTGCAATGGCAGTTCAATACCGCCGGCGCCGACTACGACATCTGGGTGGATGACGTCGAATTTGTCGGCTGTCCGTGAAAGGCGCCCCGATGAGATACACCCGCCTCCAGCGTGTCCTCGCCGCCACCGGCGCCCTACTGCCCGTCGTGGGTTTGTGGGCCGGCTCGGTCGTCCCCGCATGTGGGGGTTCGCAGCGCGGGGCCCCACCGCTCGAAGAGGCCGCCGCGCCGCCGGCCGACCCGGGCAGCGCACCGGTCGACTGCAGCGTCGCCAAGCCGTATCAGTTTCTCTTCGACGGAACGCACAGTGAAGACTTCGAGTTCGGCGCGGCCACGGGCTGGTACACGAACAACGAAGTCTGCTACCCGTTTACGCAGGCGACGACCGAGTGCGCGGAGGCAGGAATGGTCTGCTTTCCCGGGTCGCAGGCGACGCCCGCGTGCATTGAGGCCGGGTCGAAGCTTCCCGGGGTGTGGTCCAGTTGCTTCGGACCGGGCCCCGTGGATTGTACGGACGCCGCGGCTCTCAAGACCTGCGGTGCGGAATGCCTGAGCATCCAGCCGAGCCCCTCGTTCAACGCCGACCAGCTACCCGCGGAAGTCATTCCGAACGGCGGTCGCTGCGGCAGCCTCTATGCGCTGCACGTGAGGGGGGGTCCGTTCTTCAATTGGGGCGGAAACATCGGAACACGGTTTCCTCAGCCGTTCGACGCCCGAGGCTACGACGGGATCGCCGTTTGGATGCGAACGGCTCCCGGCTTCACCAACGTCCCGAGGATTTCTATCTCCGACCAATCCACCGACAGCCAGTTCAACCAAGACCTCGAGAACAAGGGGCTACCCGCAGCTTGTGACCCCAATCCCAATTGCCAGGCCCAGGCGGCGCAAGGAAACCTGAATTGCTACAATCATGGATGCGATACCTTCGGGGCGTACGCCCCGCTGACCGAGAACTGGCGGCTCTTCGTCTTGCCATTCGAAGAGATGCGCCAGGGCGGCTGGGGGAAGCAGGAGCCCCAGCTCGATCTGTCCAAGATCCTCTCCATTCAGATTAGCTTTCCCGTGGGAACTTGGGATTTCTGGATCGACGACATCGCCTTCTACCGGCTCAAGACCCAATGATGCGAAACCAAGCATGGGTAGCGTCGATCGGGCCGGCGAAGAGCCGGGCCGCGGCGTTTCTGATCTCCCTCGCCGGGCTCTTTTCGATCGCGGGGGTTGCGCGCGCTCAATTCCCGCCAGATGCTTCGACCCAGGACGGAGGCGTCGCGGACTCGTCGGCCGCTCCGCCGCCGAGTGCGGCGGGACCTGCCCCGATGCCAGACGCCGGCGGGACCGATGCGGGCCACGTTCCGTTGATTCCCACGGAACGCCAGCTGAAGGAGACGGCGCCATTCATCGACATGCCCGAACCCGGGGGGGCAGCGAAGACCGCGGAGGCACCGAGAGACGAAAAGCCGAGTCCCGGCTATCTGGCCGGATACCGGCAAGTCTCGTCGCTCAGCCTGTCGCCGTACGCGCCGCAGGGGTACTGGCCGGGACTGGGCATCACGCCGCCGTTCGGCAGTCACCCGTCGGACGGCGGGCTGCACTTCGAGTTTCACGGATACATGCAGGTGCCGGCCCGGTTGGGCATCGGAGAGCGCCCCGGTGCGGGACCGGGGCAGAGCTCCACGACGCTCCACGGAGATCCGGTTCTTGCCGGGAGCTCGTTCGGTTGGTTCGATCAGACGCCGACGGTGCCGTGGCCATGGGCGCAGGTCAATTTCTCCGTCGGGAACGACGTCGTTCAGGCGACGGCCATCCTCGGCGCGTGGAACTTCAGCGAATCGATGACGGCGTCATCGTATTTTCAGAACCCCGCCCAAGTATGGTTCGCGCAGGCGTTCGTGGACTATACGCCGAAAATAGCGGGTCCGATCGGCGTCAAGGTCAGGGCGGGGGCCTATCCAGAGCGTTACGGGTACATGGGCCAATATGATCTCGGCGCGTATCCCTCTCCTCTCATTGGCTACATCCGCGGGGTGGGCGCCACGACCACGGTGACGATTCCGTTTCAGTACGATCTCGACCTCAAGCTCGAAGCCGGATTCAAGGGCGACATCAACCACCCGCCTACGGACCTCGCGCCCTCTCCGTCCAACAACTTCGCGAGCGCGGCCCAGGGGTCGACGTTCGCCGGGCACGCTCACGCGAGTCTGGCGTACCGACAATTGGCGACCGTGGGGCTGCATTACATCGGCGCCTTCGAGCAAGACGACCGAAGGGACGGATTCGACGATCCCTCGACCACGCAGACCAACGAGGCGTTGGACGGCGCCGACGGCAGGCTGCAAGTCGTGGGCACGGACCTGACGATCAACGGAGGGCGCTACGGATACTTCTACGTCGGAGGCGCTCGGATCGATGGCCACAACGTCGAGCACCTCAACGATCTCGTTCAAGTGCTCAATACGGGCAGCGGCAAGCTCCTGATGCAGCGCTACCTGGGTCAGGAGGGCCATGGGAACGGCGGGATGCTTCTCTTGGGCACGCAGTACACGGTGAGCCTCGGCACTCTGCTCCGGTATCCGACCGAGTTCTGGGGCGAAGGCCCCGACCTCCTGGTGACCGTGTTCGGCCTTTTCGCCCATACCAACAGCGACGACCCGACATTCGATGGAAGAAAGATGTTCAAGTACGGCGCCGAGGTCACGTACAGCGTGCTTCCGTGGCTGGCCCTCTCGGGTCGCGTCGATCACGTCGTACCGGATACGCGCGATCTGCAGACCTCCTTTGCCGTGTTTTCACCGAAGCTGGTGTTCCGCAACAACTGGCAAGGCTCCTGGCGGGGCGGGACGCTCTCGCTTCAATATGCAGCTTACGCCGTCGGCGACCACGTGATCGTCAACGGCGACACCCGCCTCATGAACAACCCTTCTGGTCGTCCGGACACTCAGATGTTCGCGATCTTCGCCACGCTGGGGTGGTAGCCCATGAACACACGAGTGACTTACGGAACAGGTCGATCCATGGCGTGCCGGCTCCAGATCGCGTGCTTGCTAGCTTCGGCGGGCGTCGCGCCGCGCGCCTTCGCGCAGACGCAGATTCCTCTCGATCCCGGCTCGACTGCTACGGCGGTGGCGCCTGCTGGCACTCCGCCGACGCAGAAGCCCGTCGAGGCGACGGCCCGGAAGCCGCTCTCTCTCTTGAGCATGGATCCCGCCGCCCCCGAGCTCTCCTCCTTGCCCGCCGGCATCACGCCGGCATTTGGCTCCGTCTCGACCCGGCCCGGGGATTGGCGCTTCGACTACCACGGTCTGCTCTTCGTCCCGTTGCGCGTGGGCTTCAATACGCGGCTCGCCCCCGGCCCGGGTCAAGAAAAGACCGTTCTGCACGCGCCGCCGGTCGTCCCCGGAGATTTCCAGAGCTTCGGATACACGAACGTTCTCCCCGACCCGTGGGCTCAAGTCAATTTCTCCTATGGCAATCGCGACGTGACGGCCACGATCATCATCGCAGCCCGCAGCGTCACCGAGGGTAACTCGTATTTCAATCCGCCCGATCAGCTCGGAATCAACGACGCCTTCGTCACGTTCCGCCAATTCAGCAGCCAAAGGCTCCGCCTCAAGCTCGACGTCGGGGCTTTCTCGAATCGCTACGGCAACATGGGCGAATACGACTCCGGGCGATATGGAACGCCTGTCATCGCCCGGATCGGCGGGGTCGGGGCGACCGAGACGGGCAGTTACGACGCGGGCCCTGTCACGGTGTTGGGCGAGGTCGGTCTCATGGGCCAGCTCAACAAGGCGCCTCTCGGCGTCGAGCCCGCGGGCTGGAACGGCTACGTAGACGCCAACACGGGGACGAGCTTCGTTCCCCACGTGCACGCCGGGCTGGATTACCGCGGGCTCGGACAGCTCGGCCTTCACCTGATCCGCGCCCTGTCTCAAGACGATCGGGCCACCGCCACCACCCAGCCCGACGGCTATATCGACATTCTCGCCGCGGACGCTCGCCTCACGCTGCGTCGTTACGGCCACTTTTACGTCGCGGTTTCGGAGACCGCGTCTCACCACGCGCGGGCCGTCTCCGACGTCATCCAGGTCATGAACGCGCCCGGCGGTCTGGGGCTGATGAACGCCTACTTCGGGATGAATAGCGGCGGCGCCGGCGATTTGACCACGATCGCCGCGCAGTACGATCTTTCCGTGGGCAATCTGCTCCGCTATCCGGGTCGATTCGACGGCAACGGCCCCGACCTCTTCGTCAGCCTGTTCGGCGTCTATACCGGCGTCAAGAGCGCGGACAAGACCCAAGACGGTATCAACAAGCTGAAATATGGCGCCGAGGTGAGCTACGCACCCCTGGGCTGGCTCGCCGTTTCGGGCCGCTACGACCGTGTGATCGGGAACATCAACGACGACACGGCCACGACGTCGATCGTGTCGCCACGACTCGTTTTCCGCAGCGGATACGACGCGCGCGACCAGCTGGTGCTGCAGTACTCGCACTTCTTCAATGGGTCCGGAGTCATCCTGAATTCCGGCGCTCCACCCGCGCCCGACCCCAACCTGCGCCCCGACCAGGACGTCCTCTCGCTCATGGTCAGCATGTGGTGGTAAGCCACGCGGATGGGCTCGAAGCCGACCATCCGAGACGTTGCGAAGAAAGCGGGGGTATCGACCGCGACGGTCTCGTACGTGATGAACGACAGCTCGCAGGAGGTGATCAGCGACGAGGCAAAGCAGCGTGTTTGGTCGGCCGTTCGGGCGCTGAACTACCATCGCGCGGCGGCGGCGGTCAGCCTCGCCACCCAGCGAACCCGCAACATAGGAGTGCTTCTCTACCCCGGACACAGCGACGTGACGAACCCGTTTTACTCGTTCGTCATTCAGGGCATCATTCGAGAAGCGACGGGCCGTGACTACAATCTGCTCTTCTCGTACCTCGAATCGAAGTACCGAGACAGCCGCGACCTGCCCAAGAGCATCCGTGAGGCGAACGTTGCCGGCGTGCTGTTCGTCGGTCGGATCTACCCCCGGCTTCTCTGCGATATTCGTGACTCTGGAGTCGCGCTGGTCGCAATCGACCATCACCCGAGGATAAAGAACGTCGCTTCGGTTCAGATCGACAATCGCGGGGGAGGCGAGCTGGCGGCGCGCCACCTCGTCGGCCTCGGCCATCGACAGCTGGCGTTCGTCGGTTTCGTGGCCGGACTCGCGAGCGCGGTCCAGCGCAGCGAAGGGTTTCTGCGCGGGCTCGAGCAAGAGGGCATCTCGCGAGCGGCGCAACAAGAGATAGTCCGCTGCGACGCTGTCACCTTCGACGAGGGGAGACGGCGCGGAGGCGAGCTCTTCGCGAGAAACACGCGGGTGACAGGCATCGTATGTGCGAACGACGACGTCGCCACAGGCGTCTTGCGAGCGGCTCACGAGGCAGGGCGATCGGTGCCGCGCGACGTCAGCGTCGTCGGATTCGACGACATCATCATGGCCAACTACACCGATCCTCCGCTGACCACTGTCGGCGTGGACAAGGAGCGGATGGGCAAGCTCGCCACCGCACGGCTGGTCGATCTCGTGGAAGGCAGGCGATCGGACACGCGCGAAGACGTCGTTCCGGTCGATCTCGTCGTCAGGAGCTCCACGGCGGTTCCGCGAAGTATGAGTCCCGACCTGGCGCGTCGAGGCCGGCGCCGAATCAAGACAGCGGCAGAATGACTGCGATAGCTTCGGCGCGTTCGCACGCTTTCTCGGGCACCCGAGCGGTCAGAATCCAGCGATGTGGTCGTGGAAGGTCTGCGCGTACGTACTGTTCGGTGTTCCGGTCGTATAGTCCTTGATGAGCGACCACGGATTCCCCTTGGGCTGGCACGGGGCGTACGCGTCCCACGACCAGGCGAGGTAGCCGGACATGTTCGAATCGAGCCAGCCCATGAGGGGAGAGATGAAAGTGTCACCGCAATCGCTTTCGCCGATCTCCGTCGCAACGAGCGGAACCGCCGCTGCGACCGGTGCGACCTCTCGGTCGTAGCAGTCCGTCACATTGCACCGATTGTTGCTGTAGACGTGCCAAGAGGCGGCGAGATTGGGACTCGGGGCCGGATCCACCGGCGCGGACTGGAGCCACTGCGAGAGATCGTTCGAGTACTCGATGCCGTCCAGGAGAACGACGTGAGTCACCCCGGTCTCCGCTTGCCGGATGGTGTTGACCAGCTGCGTCATGCCGGCGGCCGGATACGGGGCCAGTGCTCCCCCGTCAGGGGCCATCGGGCGAGGGATGACCGTGCATCCGTCACGCCAGCACTGCCACGCCGGCATATTGTCGGTGTTGTTGTTCGGAAACGGCTCGTTGAAAGGCTCGAAGAGGACGCCGTCGTCATCGCCGAAGGTCGTCGTCACGTCCGCCCAGAAGGCGAGGGCGTGGTCTGCGTCCGGCATCTGCTGTTGGGGCTTGGTCGCCAGGGCGGTGCCCGGACCCACCCAATGCAGCTCGAGAATGGGCACGATGTTGTAGGTGTGTAGAAGCGTGACGTAGTCTTTAATCGCGTTCTTGTATTTGTCGCCCGAATAGTCCGCGGGCGCGCCGTTGATCGCGAGCCAGCAAGACTCATTCAACGGGACTCTCACTGCGTTCGCCTTCCACGATGCGATGGCGCGGATCGACGCTTCATTGGACGGACCGTCGAAAATGCCCCCTCCGCTCACACACTTGTACTCCGTGCCGGAGCGGTTCACGCCGTGGAGCACCACGGTCTGCCCCTGCGAATTTTGGATTTGATTGGCGACGACGTGCAGACCGGTCTGTGCCGGACCGACCGGGCCGACGTCCGAGAGGCTGCCGCCCGCGGCGTCGTCCGGAGCGGCACCATCGTCGCCACTTTGCGCGCCTTGCGCGCCGCCCGCGTCGGGCACCGAGCTCGCGTCGTACGTGCCCGTCGCGCGGATCACGTCCGGAGCGAATTCATTGCTGCAACCGAGAGTCGACGACGCCAGTACGAGCACGTATCCGGTGACGCGCGCTATCTCCATCTTCATCTCCGCGTTCGATCCCGGTGTCACCCCGCCCCCCAGAGTGGAAACATCATCACCACAGCCCAGTCGAACAGAGCGTGCGCCAACATGCCCGGCGTCAGCCGGCCGAAGGCTCGCGCCATTGCGCCCCACACCAGGCCTGCGCCGAGCGCCGCCACCGGCAGAATCGGATTGAGCCCTCCGCCGAGTCCCGCCGTAGCCCGGAGAGACCACGCGGTCGGAACGTACGCGAGCGCGTACAGCCCAGCCGCCCACAGCCAGCCTGTTCTCGACCCCACGCGCTCGGCGAGCATCTGGGTCACCGCCCCCCGCCAGAGCAGCTCTTCGGCGACCGCCGCGGCCGCGATCGCCGCTCCTATCGCCGGGCCGTGCGCGCGGAGAACGCGCGGGTCGCCGATCTCGCCGTAAAGGGACACGAGCCAGATCTCGCGAATCGATCCGACGGGTGCGACGACGCGCACGAAGGCCCAGGCGATGCCGAAGAGCAGCACCGCGCCCAGGACGCCGCGCGTGAAATCGCCCCACTCTGGCAAGAGCCACTCGCGCAGCAACTCTTCACGGCTCGCCCACGCCGCCGCCATGCCGCCCAGGATCAGCGTCGGTCCGACGGACAAGACCCAGAACGCGATCGTTCCCGAGCTCTGGGGGAGAAATCCGAAGAACGACGCGAGCCCCGTGACGAAGACGGCCAGGAGGACGAATGCGATGGCGGTGGGACGCATGAAGAGAAGTCAGCCTCAACCGATGATAGGCAACCGCACGGTCTTAGCCGGGGGAGGGAGCGGGAGCGACTGATTTTTCGCGTAGACGGGGTGACGCCCTCGCGTTCTGTGCCATTCGGCCAGCGTGGCCGTCGCGTGCATTTTTTCGACGATCTGGCGCCAGCCGACACCCGTGTTGTACGCGCAGAAGCTGATTTCGCCTTCTTGCGTTCCGTAGGGAATGATGCACATCTCCGTGCGCCGGAAATCGTAGTTGAAGAGATCTTGGAACCACATTCCGGCGATGAACAGAATGCGCCACGAAAACTCCTGCGCGTCCCCGGCCGTAGCGCCGATCTCCTCGCCCCGAGCGCCCGTCTGGCTCAAGAACTGGCGAAAGAGCGTCCGCAGCCCGAATCCGGGGGGCGCGCCCTCGGGGCGGTAACGTCGGCACAACGCCAATGCCACTTCGGCGAGCGTCACCGAACGAGGTTGCGCGGCGTCGTTGATCTCTCGAATGTCCGCGAGCAGTCCCTCGAGGTCGACGACCTGCGCGAGCGGCACCATCTGTTTCGTCTCCTTGTGCACGAGGAGCGCGGTGCCGATCCCGCAGTTCGGATGACAGCCGCATTGCAGCGCGCCCCAGTCGGACCGCTCGGCCAGCAGCAAGTCCGTAAGGTCACCGAGCGGGCCCATGGAAGACAGCGGAAACCAGTCGCGGAGCGGCTCGGTCACCCCCAGCTGCCCCTTCAGATCGCGCGCAAGGTGCGAGAGCGTGTACCGCTTCGCGCGCCGTTCGTCGTCGGAGATTCCTTCGTCGCGGCCGGTGAAGCTCACGGGCTGGAACGCGACGACAGTGATCTTGTCGGCGTTTTCGATGGCGAAACGGACGACTTGGCCCACCTGATCGTCGTTGATGCCGCGCACGACGGTCACGACGAGAACGACGTCGATCTTCGCGGCGTGCAGGTGATCGATCGCGCGCAACTTGACGTCGAAGAGGTTGCCCACTTTGCGATGGGCGTTGGCCTCATCGCCGATGCCGTCGAACTGAAGGTACGCCAGCCGGAGCCCGGCCTGCTTGGCTGCGAGCGCGAATTCGGGCTCCTGCGCGAAGCGGATCCCGTTGGTCGCGCACTGCACGCAGAAGTAGCCGGCCTTCCGTGCGTACTCGATCGCGCGCAAGAAGTGCGGTGAAAGGGTGGGCTCGCCCCCGGAGAACTGCACGCTCATCTGCCGCCGAGGCTGAACGGCCAGCGAGTCGTCCAAGATTCTCTGGATCTCTTCCCACGCGAGCTCGTGCACGAAGCCGACCTGGTTTGCGTCCATGAAGCACGGATCGCACATCATGTTGCAGCGATTGGTCAGGTCCACCGTGAGCACCGAGCCGCGCCCGTACTTGATGCTCGAGGTGCCGTGATTGCGCAGTTTGCTCGGCGGCGCGAGAAAGTCGCGGCCCGGGAAGAGCCCTTCGATGCGGGCGCTGAACGCGGGGTCGACCGAGAGGACGTCGTCGAGGCGACCGTGCTTCGCGCACGTCTTGGTCATGACGAGCGCGCCGTCCACTTCGTCGATCGTTGCGCGGATCTCGCCTGGCTTTCCGTCGACGAGCACCCGCAAGTCGGCTCGCCCATCGAGGATCGCCGCGCGCACCTCGATGACGCACTGCGGACAAAGCGAGTCCGTCTCGCGCGGCCAGCCGAGCGGCGGGAAGCTCCGGTCGCGGCGCTTGAGGAGCGGGGCGGGCGCCCACTTGGGATGCGGGGACGCCCGCTCGAATCGCGTGTTGAAGGCGCGCACCAGCGGCCAGAGAGCGTTCGCGGCGATTCGGAGGGGTGAGAAGGCCATGGGAAGTGTGACTGAACCGCAAGACGCGAAGATGCGCCAAACAATTATCGACCCCGAATCGCCCGATGCGGGCGAGCACGCTCCGGTGCGTGACGTTTTCGTGGCCGGGCTACTCTACGGCCGTCTTGCACCCCCTCCAGCTCGCTGGCTGCGTCTTCAGTGTCATCTTCGTGGCCGAGCTCCCCGACAAGACGGCTCTTGCCGCGCTCGTCCTCGCCACCCGGCACAGGCCGCTGCCGGTCTTCTTGGGGGCGGCACTCGCGCTGACCGTGCAGACCATCGTCGCGGTCGCGGCGGGGAGCCTTTTTTCGATGCTCCCGGCACGCGCGGTCCACGTGGGAGCCGGGCTTGTCTTTCTCGCCTCGGCAGCGGTCATGTGGTTTCACAAGGAAGATGTGGCGGACGCCGAAGAGGCAACGGACAAAACGGGCGGCGACGGGCGAGGTGCGCGCGCATTTTTCCGGACGATGACGACGGTGTTCGGCGTCGTCTTCGTCGCGGAATGGGGAGACTTGACGCAATTTGCGACCGCAGCCTTCGCGGCGCGCGAGCGCGCCCCGGTGACCATCTTCTTCGCGGCGACGCTGGCCTTGTGGGCGGTCACGGCGATCGCCGTGGGCATCGGCAACCGCGCAGCGAAGATGCTCGACCCGAACGTCACCAAGCGCGTCGCGGCCGGGTTGTTCGTTGTGGTCGGCGTCGCGCTCATCGCGGGCTGGTTGTGACCAGCGCCGCTGGCCTTGCGCGTAAGGTGGGGCACAAAGCGCCCAAACCTGGTACTCCTTCCGGAAAGCAGCCATGGCTCGGATGATCTCGGTCGATGGCGCAAGCGCCGCGCGGTCCTTGCGCCGCATCGCTCTGACCGCGGTCGTCGTCGTCGCGGTCGCCTACCTGGGCTGCGCGACCACCACGCGGGTCGACGCCGGTCACGTCGGCATTCGCGTCAAGCTGGCGGGCACGGATCGGGGTGTGCAGGACATGCCCGTGGTCACCGGTTGGGTGATCTACAACCCGCTGACCGAGCAGCTCGTGCTCTTTCCGACGAGCGTGCAGAACGTCGTGTGGACGCAGTCGGCGCACGAAGGCAGGGCGTTCGACGAGTCGATCACCTTCAGCTCGAGCGAGGGGGTGAACTGCAGCGCCGACATCGGCCTGTCGTTTCACATCGAGCCGGCGCTGGCGCCGAGGCTGTACGGACGGTTTCGCCTGAACGATCTCGACAAGCTCTCCGACGGCTACATGCGCAACACGGTGCGCGAGGCGTTCAACGACGTGGCCTCGAAGCTGCCCGTGCAGGACATCTACGGAGCGGGCAAGAGCAAGATGCTCGCTGCGGTCACCGAGAAGTGCCGCGATGTGTTCGGCAAAGACGGGATCGTCATCGATCAGCTCACGATTAACGGCGCTCTGCGGTTGCCGCAAAACGTGATGGACGCGATCAACCGCGCGATGGAGGCGACCCAGAAAGCGATCGAAAGCAAGAACCGGGTCGCCCAGGTCGAGGCGGAGGCGACGCAGGCCGTGACCCAGGCGCACGGCGGGGCCGAGGCAGCTCGCCAGAAGGCGCAGGGCGACGCCGACGCGTTGCTGATCCGCGCGCGCTCGGAGGCGCAAGCGAACGAGATCATCCGCTTGTCGACGACGCCAGCGGTCCTCCAGTATCGGGCGCTCGAGCACTGGGATGGCAAGCTCCCCGAGTACAATGCGGGGCAGCTCCCGCTGCTGACCTTCGACCTCGGCAAAGCTGCGGGAACGGGGGATCAAGCCGCGCGGGAGAAGCGTCTGAAAGAGTTGCTCGAAGAGAGCAAACCAGCCGCGCCCGCCGAGGCTACGCCGTAGCACCGGGGGGCGTTCGCCTCCAGCGACTGCCATTTGACGTCGGGGCTATCCCAGGCTAATGAAAGGGTGAAGCGCGCGCGACTGCGCGGCTCGCCTTTGTGGCTGGGCCGGTGTGGTGGCGCGAGTGACCCAAGTGGGAAATACCTAGGGAAGTGAGCTGGGGCGTCGGCGCGGCCATGCGGGTCGCCTCCGGGAGCGCCCCGGAATAATGACTGAGGTCCCCGGGGACACGGGGGACCGAGCGAAGAGCGGGAAATGACGTTCATCGAAGCTGCTGCGGAGGTTCTCCGCTTAGCGGGCAAGCCTCTTCACTACAAAGAGATCACGGAGCTGGCGATCGCGAAGAATCTTCTGTCGCACGTCGGCAAGACGCCCGAGGTCACGATGAGCCACCGGCTCACGTCGGCCATCAAGAAAGACGACAAAGAAGTACCTATCGTCAAGGTCAAGCCTGGCATTTTCGCGCTCCGCGAGTGGGAGGGAAAGAAGGCGAGGCGGGGCGCGCCGTCCACTCCCCCCGAGTCCGCCGAGAACGGGGCCGGCGACGATTCCGGCGAAGAAGCCGACGTCGAGGTCAACGCACTCGAGATCGAAGCGGCCATGCGAGAGGCCGAGAACAACGGGCACGGCTCGCGGGTCGACGACGACGAGCGCTCTCCACTGGCCTCGCAAGGGCGGGGCCAGTATTCGGATGCGGAGTCGACGGGGGATCGCGAAACCCCGGTCTCTGGTGACGAGGCCCGGCGGGCCGATCTCGCCGCCAGCGGCGCAGAGCTCTTCGACGACGAGGAAGACGACGACCAGCCGATCCTCGCGCCGCTGCCCCAACAGGGCGCCGCGGCCGGTGCTGCGCCGCTGACGGCCGAGGGGGGTCGCCGTCGCCGCCGCCGTCGCCGTCGGGGGCGCGGAGGGCAGGGCGACGCGGTGAGCGGCGGACCGCCGGGCACGGCAACGACGGGAGAGCCCCGTTTTGCGGGATCGGCCCGGCCGAGCGACGCGTCCCAGCCGCGCGTCGAGGGCACGATTCAGCCGACGCCGATCATCAGCGTGGACGGCGATGCGGGCGGCGACGCGTTCGGGGCGCCGCGACCGGTCGTTCGCGACCGACAACAGATCATGGCCAGCGGCCAGCCGACCGGCATCGACCTTCCGCTCGCCGAGGGCGACGACCTCGCCGGCCGCGACCTTGCCGACGCCGCCGCGGTCATTCTGTCTTCGTTCGATCGCAATGCCGGCCCGGTTCCGGTTCGTGCGGTCGGCGAGGCGCTGACGCGACGCGGTCGCGTCCAAGGCGAGTCGCTCCTCGTGATGGCGCAGGTGAACGCGTCGATGCGCGCAGACAATTTGCGCCGGACGGCTTCTGGACAGCGCCAGCGCTTTCGCTTCGCCACGGGCGGGCGGGTCGCGCTCACCGACTGGACGCTGGGCGGCGAGTTGCCTCGCCTCGAGCAGGACGTCGTCGCTGCGGTCGAGCGATATCGCGAAGCGTCCCGTCGAGCGATGCTGCGCCGAATGCAGGAGCTACCGGGGCATGCGCTGATCGAACTTGCGCTCCTCGCGCTCGAGCGTGTGGGCATGACCGCCATCAAGGGCGTTCGCCGTGCGGGGTCACCCGGAGGCGAGGCCCACTTCGCCGCCCTCCACAAAGCCGGGGGGGACGCGATCCCGACCGCGATCGTCGTCCGAAAGGACGGACGCGAGATCGGGCGAGAGCGCGTCACCGATCTTCGGGGCGCACTCCACCACTACGGCCCGGCGAGCGCGGGCTGGCTCGTGACCACCGGTCAGGTCCTCTCGGGCGCACGAGAAGAGGCCGCTGCGCCAGGCGCGCCTCCGGTCGCCCTCTACGACGGAATCGCTCTGTGCAAGTTGCTCGAGGAGTTCGACGTCGGGATCGTCAAGACGCGCTTCACGGTCGCGATCCCAGACCTCGAGCTCCTCGAAACGCTTCGAGGATAAGTGGCGGTCCTGGTTGCGTGCGCCCTCGGCGTCGCGATCGGGCTCGTGCTCGTGTGGGCGAACGCGCGCGCGGCGATCACGATCGCTCTCATGGAAGTACGGGACGGGGAGATCCACCTCACTCGCGGAGCTCTCTCGCCACGGGTGATGGATGATCTGCGCGACGTCGTCTCGCGACCGCGCGTCAAACGCGCCACGCTGCGGGTCGTTCGGGCGAAAGATCACGGGCGCGTCGAAGTGCGCGGCGAAGTCAGCGATCAACAGCTCCAGCGAATGCGCAACATCGTGGGGAACGTCCGCTTGGCTCGGCTCGTGAAAGCGGGCCGGCGATGATAGAGAGGAGTAGGCGTACTCGGCTCATGCTTGCTTCCCTTCTCGTCCTGTCCCTCGTCTCGGTTTCGGGGGCGTCCGCCGCCAGCCCGGAGGACCCTCCGAAGCGCTCTGCGGTCGTCGACAAGGGTGGGGCGGCGTCACCAAAAGCGCAGCCGTCCGAGCCGGCGCCCGCGCCTGAGGTCACGCTGATGGTCGATGCGCCCACGATGCGCGGACCCTGGACCATGCGCGTGACGAACGCGGGGGACGTTCCGCTTCGAATCGCGGCCGACGCCGGCCTCCTCCGCCTCGATGTCACGCCGCGCGGTGCCCGCCTGCCCGTTCGCTGCGAGCTGCCCGAAGACATGCGGCCGAGCAACGATCGGGATCGCGCCCTCGTCGTGCCCGCCAAACGCTCCTACGCCGAGACCTTCGAGCCACGGCTGTACTGCTTCGGCGAAAAGCTCGGCGCGCTGGCTCCCGGGTCGATCGTCGTGGCGCGGCTGGGGTGGCCCGGGGGTCCCAAGCTTGCCCCGCCGTTCGCGGTGGCCCCGATCGAAGGCATCGCGCCGGAGCTCGCTCCGCTGAAATCGATCGATGCGCCCCCGATAGCGCTCCCGGACGAGCCGACGCCCCCGCTCGTTGCGGAGGTGGCGCACCCGCTGGACGTCGATCCGGACTCGCCGCGGCTGTCCCTTCAGGGCGCCGCGGCCGTCGACTCCGCGTCGCCCAATGAAATCGAAATCCCGGTCACGCTCAGGAACGATGGCCAGCACGCCGTGGTCGTCCGGTTTCGTCCGGAGGTGATCAATTTCGACGTCATCAGCCCGGCCGGCATCGAGCGCTGCGAATGGCCTACGGTGCCCGCCGCAGCGATGCCCGAGATGTTCACGACGCTCGCCCCGAACGGCAGCGAGACTCTCTACCTCGGTCTGGCTGACTATTGCACCAAAGGATCGCTCAACAGGAGCGGTCTTGTGGTCGTCCGACCGTGGCTCGACACGCGCGACGCGTCCGGGCGGTCGGTCGGGCTGCGCACTTTCGACGGGACGTTGATCGCGACGACGCCGACCGTCGTTCGTCTGCACCGCGGCGGCGCGCCCGAGGGACCCTTGAAACGTCCCCGGCTCGAGGGGCAGTGAGACACCGGCGAAACTCCCCGTGGACCTTGGCGAGGATGGCGGTCTTCCAACGCACGCCCGTGTGAAGACCGACGACCGAAAACCTACGACCGCCGTTTCTTCTTCCGCAAGCAGAAGCCCTCGGAAAGCCCGGCCATGCTCGAGCCCCGCCAGTTCGCATGAAGCCCGGCGCAGGTTGGGTCTAGCTCGCGGCCGGGGCACGCGGGCCGCAAGGGGCCTTCGTCGCCTCTCCGAGAGCCGGACTCGCGTGCGCGCGCGTGAAAGACGTGCTCACCACACACCGGGCACGAAGCGATATGGGACGCGCGCCCGGTACGCCGCGTAGCCGGGCAGGTGCGCGTCGAGATAGCGTTCTTCGGCGACCGCGCGCGCGATGATCGCGAGCTTCATCGGCACCAGCGCCACGAGGCCCACGATCGAGCCGAGCGCGAGCGGCACGCCCGCGAGCATGACGAGCGCGCCCACGTACATCGGGTGCCGCACGATCGCGTATGGGCCGGTGGAGATGACCCGCTGTTCGGGAGCGGTCTCGATCGTCGCCGAGGTGAAGGTGTTCTCCGCAAACACGCGGAACACGAGGCATAGGCCGAGCGCGACCAGCAGATCGCCGAGCACCACGAGTGGCACGGGCGCGGGCGTCCAGGCGTAGCGGCGGTCGAGCCCCGCCACCACGAAGAGCGCTACGAACGCGAGCGACGCGATCGACTGGATGAGCTTTTGCGACGGGTCGGCCTCGGCCGCGGGCCCCACTTTCGTGCGTCGCTCGAGCAGCGCCGGGTCGCGCTTCATGAGCCACAGCGTGATGGCGAGCGTGCCCGCAGTGAAGACGGCCAAGAACAGCCACGCCTGCCAGTACGCGAGGGTGCCCGCAGGCCACAGCGTGAGGAGCGCGAGCCACGCGTCGAGGTGGACGAGGCCGAGGATCGCCTTCACGCGCAGGCGCATGCACCCCCGCTCACCCGCCGGAGAGCGCCTGCACGATGAACACCGGCGTGCTGGCGCCGAGCCCGTCGCCGAGCGTCTCGCGATCGTGGATAGGCTCGTCGCCGACGAAGATGTTCACATGGCGGCGCAGCCTCCCGGCCTCGTCGACGACGTACGACGCGAACCCCGGGTAGCGTCGCTCGAGCTCGTCGATCACCGCGCGCACGGTCGGGCCGTGGATGTCGCACGCCGCGAGCGTGGGGAAGAACCGCTGCAAGTGGGGCGTGAACGTGACGTGCGCCATGCCAAAGCTCCCGCGCTCAAGCGAAGCGAACGGAATGAACCGGCGGCAGGTTGTTTCCGATGCACCGCCACGACTCCCCCCGGTCCTCCGAGACGTAGACGTTGCCCGTGGTGCTGCCGAAGCAGACACGATCGCCCTCGGCGTCGAGCCCGTGGCGGTACACGACGTCGTAGGCGTTCTCTTGCGGTAGCCCCCTTCGAAGCGGCAGCCAGCTCTCGCCGCCGTCTGTGGTGCGCGCGACGAAAAGGCCGCCGCCGACCGCCATGCGCCGATCGTCGCCGACCGCCGGAACGACCCACGCGACCCGCCCGTCCTTCGCGTCGACGGCGATCGGAAAGCCGAAGTGAACGGCGGCGCTTTGCTTGCTCACGCGCTTCCACGTCTTCGCGCCGTCTGCGCTCGCGAAGACGCCGCAGTGGTTCTGCTGCCAGACGAAGTCGGGCGCGCCCGCGGACTGAGCGACGAAGTGCGGATCGTGTCCCCATTCGGCGGCGGGGTTCGGGAGGTAGTCGTTGAGCATGCCCTCGTTGCGGCCGTGCCACGTCTTGCCGCCGTCGGTCGTGCCAAGGACCCCCGCACTCGACACGCCGACGAGCACGTGGTCGGGGTTGCGCGGATCGACGACAACCGAGTGGATGCCGGGGACGAACTCGCCGTAGGCCATCGCCGCCGGCGTGCCGCCCCAATCGTTGCGGCTCGTCGCGTCGCTCGCGAAGAGATCGCCGCCGCGGCTCGCGTGGTTCCACAGCGGCAAGTTGAGCTCCCACGTGTCGCCGCCGTCGCGGCTCGTGAAGAGTCCGCCCGGGAGCGTTCCCGCGTGGATCACCCCGGGCTGCGACGCGCAGCCGAACGCGAGGACCCAAACCTTGAGCAGTGTCGCCTCCTTGTACGTCGTCGGGCGCTGCGAAGCGCCTTGCTCGGGCGTCGGAAGGTGCTGTTCGACGAAGCGTGCACCCTTCGGGTACGCGATCTGCGTGAGGTTCTCCCACGTCGCGCCGTCGTCCTTCGATCGCGAGAGCTTCGGTCCCCAGTGCGCGAGATCCATGGCGACCCACAATGTGCCGTCGCGCGGATCGCGCGCCGCGTAGCTGATCGACATTCCGCCGTGCGCGATCGGCCGCGGCGTCCAGCCGCTTGGCTTGCGATCGAAGATGAGCGTTCCCTTCTTCGTTCCGAGGAGGATCTGGTCGGGCATCGGTGCCGAGACACTACCGCGCGGCGCGCAGGCTTCCAAGTCTGCGCGGGGCTCACGCCGGCGTCGGCAAGCTGACCATCCACTGCGTGCAAAAGCGGTCGACGCACATGCCGAAGTACGGACCCCACGGCGCGTTGGCGATCGGCATCGTGACCTTCCCGCCGTCGCTGCCGAGCGCGTAAAACACGCGGTCGGCTTCGGCCTTGTCGTTCGCGACGACGGAAACGTGAACGTTGTTGCCTGCCTTGAGCGGCGGGCCGAGCCCTTCCACTGCGTCGCTGCCCATCAGATGCACCGTCTCGGTGATGGGAAGCTGAATGTGCATCATCTTGTTCTTCGCGCTCTCGGGCACGCCACTCATGAAGGACGTCTCGCCGAAGGTCAGCTTCATGGTGATGCGCGTGCCGAAGACCTTCTCGTAGAACTTGAAGGCCTCTTCGGTGTTGCCGGGAAAGTTGAGATAGACGTGAACGAGTTGCATGGGAACCTCCGAAAGGGTGAGTTTGTACTGGGGGCGAGAGCGTGGAAAACGCCGCCCGTCGAATCGGCCCATGTCGCCGGCGTCATGGTCGCGCGGGAGAACGACCGTGAAACACTGTTGAGCCGTGGTCGAGGATGGGGTTCGTGACCCGAGGACGAACGTGGGAGGATGGATCCGACAGACCCTCGTCACTTTTTTTTCGACCCCCCGGTCGGCCGCCGGCCTACTGCTTCGTCCTAGGAAAGAGACCCGCGAAATGCTGTACGCCATCCTCTGCTACGATTCCGAAGACGTCGTCGAGTCCTGGACGCCGGAGCAGGATGCCGCGGTCATCGCCAAGCTCGACGTCGTGACCGGCAAGCTCGCCCGGGAGGGCCGCCTGGGGCCGGTCGTCCGCCTGATGCCGACGACCACGGCGACGACGCTGCGCAAGGGCAAGGAGACCATCATCGTCGACGGGCCCTTCGCGGAGACGAAGGAGCAGCTCCTCGGCTTCTTCATCGTCGATTGCGCGTCGCTCGAGCATGCGATCGCGACGGCAAAGGACCTCGGCCAGGCCAGCAGCACGAGCGGCTCGTACGAGATCCGTCCGCTTCGCCTGCTACGTCCCGAGGCGCCGCGGGCGTGAGCGCTGTCGCCTGGATCGACGTGGCCGTCCGCGGCGCGCGTCCCCAGGCGATGGGCGCGCTGCTCCGGCATTTCCGGGACCTGGACCTGGCCGAGGAGGCCTTCCAGGAGGCGTGCTTGCGCGCGCTCAAGAGCTGGCCGAAAAACGGCCCTCCGCGCGACACCGTGGCGTGGCTCGTCTTCGTCGGGCGCAATGCCGCGCTCGACGGCGTGCGAAGGCGCCGGAAGGAGCGCGAGCTTCCAGGGGAAGTGGCGCTGTCCGACCTGAGCGACGCCGAGGGTCCTCTCGCCGAGCAGATCGACGACGCGGACTACCGCGACGACCTTCTCCGACTGCTCTTCATGTGCTGCCACCCGGAGCTCCCCGCCACGCAGCAGATCGCTCTCGCGTTGCGGATCGTCTGCGGCCTCACCGTCCCGGAGATCGCCCGCGCGTTCCTGGTGACCGACGTCGCGATGGAGCAGCGGATCACGCGGGCCAAGAACCGCGTCGCCGCGGAGCAAATCCCCTTCGAGGCGCCGGGTGCGCGCGAGCGCGCGGAGCGGTTGGCGGCTGTTGCGGCCGTCCTCTACCTCCTCTTCAACGAGGGGTATTCGGCGACGGGCGGCAGCGCTTACGTGCGCGCCCCTCTGTGCGACGAGGCTATCCGTCTGGCGCGGATCCTCCTCCGTCTGTTTCCTGCCGAGCCGGAGATGCTCGGGCTCGCCGCGCTCATGCTCCTTCAGCACTCGCGGTCACGTGCGCGGCTCGACGCGCAGGGTGCGATCGTTCTCCTCGAAGATCAGGACCGTGGCCTGTGGGACCGCGATCGCATCGCCGAGGGGCTGGCGCTCCTCGACAAGGCCCTCCGCCACGCAGCCCCGGGACCGTACCAGGTGCAGGCGGCCATCGCCGCGCTCCATGCGCGCGCGGCCCGATTCGAGGACACGGACTGGGCGGAGATCGAACAGCTCTATGCCGCGCTCGAGCGTCTCCAGCCCTCGCCCGTGATCTCGCTCAACCGGGCGGTCGCGGTGGCCAAGCTGCGCGGCCCAGCGGCAGCGCTCGCGATGCTCGACTCGCTGGCAAAAGACCTGCCGGGCTACTTCTATTTCTTCGGCGTTCGCGGCGCCCTCCTCGTGGACCTCGGCCGACCCGACGATGCGCACGAGGCGTTCGATCGCGCGCTCGCCCTCGCGAAGTCGCCGGCGGAGGCGGCGCACATTCGCATGCAAATCGACCGGCTGATGCGAAGCAAGGACGCGGCGAAGTGAGGGCAGAAAAAAAACGGGTGGAGTGTCGGTTCGTCGTTCGCTCGTTCGTTCCTGGGATCGAGGACGCCGAAGAAGGAAGTCTCTCATGACAGAAGCACGCCGCGCGAAGCTGCGCATTGCGACGCTCGATCGCGCTTACCGAAGCAGCTGAAAGGAAAAAACCCGTGAAATACCTGACGTTCATTCGCCACCCGGAGTCGTATCGCCAGGCCGGGCCGCCGCCCGCGCTCATGGAGGCGATGGGCCAGTTCGTGCAGAAGTCGCTAAAGGACGGGATCCTCGTGGACACGGGCGGGCTCCTCCCCAGCAAGGACGGCGCTCGCATTCGCCTCGCCGGCGGCAAGATCACCGTGACCGACGGCCCGTTCACCGAGATGAAGGAGGTCATCGGCGGCTGGGCCATCCTCCAGACCGACTCGAAGGCCGCAGCGATCCGCCTCGCGACCGAGTTCATGGAGCTTCACCGGAAGCACTGGCCTGAGTTCGAGGGCGAGTCCGAGTTGCGCCCGATGTTCGATCACGGGATGGGGCCGTAGCCGGGCGTGCCAGAGTGTGCCGGGCGTCGGACGCCCGTGTCGTTGTTTCGGATGAACCCGTGATAAATCCGCGGTGCCGCGGGCAGGCACGGTCCCTGCGTGTGCCACGACGCCATGCCACGTGAACGACTGCTTCAATGGGCGCTGTCGTCGGCGTTCGTCTTGTCGGCTTGCGGCGGTTCGATGGCCGGCAAGCAGGACTCCGCGGCGGATGCCGGAGGCGCCTCCGGCAGCTCTGGTGGCGACTGGACGGCAAGCGGCAGCGGGTCGGGCTGGGTTGGGAGCTCGGCGAGCAGCAGCGGTTCAGGAAGAAGCAGCAGCACCGGCGGGGGCGCATACGCAGGTAGCAGCAGCACCGGCGGCGGTGTCGACGCCCCGTTCGGAGGCGGCAGCAGCGGTGTCCGATGCGGACCGGGCAGCGCGTCCCGGGTCAACTCCGGAACGGAGGTCATCGCGCTGACGGCGGGTCGCGAGCATGCGTGCGTGCTGCTCGCCGGGGGCTCGGTTGTCTGTTGGGGGGCCAACTCCTATGGCCAGCTCGGAGACGGCGCGACCTGTGACTCGTCGACGCCCGTGCCGGTGCAAGGTCTCGGCAGCGCCATCTCCGTCTCTGCGGGGGAAGACCACACGTGCGCCGTTCTGGAGGACCACACCGTTCGGTGCTGGGGCGACAACCTCCTCGGCCAGCTCGGAAACGGAACGACGGCCACGTCCTCGCCTCAGCCCCAGCCGCCCGTGACGGTCTTGAACTTGGATGGAGTCGTGTCCGTCGCCGCGGGCAACCAACGCACTTGCGCGCTGCTCGTCGATGGCACCGTGCAATGCTGGGGGCGTGATACGACTCCGTGGGTCGGCAGCAGCAGCAGCTCGGGGGGGCAAGCTCCCTCCTCGACGCCGGTGAGCGTCCCCGGCCTGTCGAAAGTGGCCGCGCTCTCCGCCGGGTACGATTTCATGTGCGCCTTGCTCGTCGACGGCACCGCGCAGTGCTGGGGGAGCGAAACGAACGGTCGCCTCGGCGACGGAGCAAGCAGCGGTTTTCCGCCGGGCCCCGTGACGGTATCGGGTCTGGACAAGGCGATCGCGCTCGCCGCCGGTAACGACGGCGCGTGCGCGCTCCGATCGGACGGCACCGTTCGATGCTGGGGCAACGGGTTCTACGGTCAGCTCGGCAACGGACTCGAGCTCCCTGCCGGAGGAAGCAGCGGTGGCGCGGGACCGAGTGCGTCGCCGCCGGTACCGGTAGCGAACATCGATGACGCGACGGGGGTCGCGGCGGGCGGAGAGCACGCCTGCGCCCTGCGATCGGGCGGCACGGGTCAGTGCTGGGGTTGGAATTCGTCCGGTCAGCTGGGCGACGGCACCACCACGCCTTCCTCCCTGCCCGTGACCGTTCATGGGTTGCAGGGCGCTGCCCGGATCGCGTGTGGGCACGAGTTTGCGTGCGCCGCGCAAGCGGGCGGTATCGTGCAGTGTTGGGGGAACAACGTCCGCGGGCAACTCGGCGACGGGACGTTCACGGATTCGCCTCTACCGGTGACGGTTCATTGGCAATGAGCGCCGTCTTTCACGAAGCGAAGCCAAGTGTGCCGAACGGAGCTCGCCGAGCCACACCACGGCGCTAGCGCTCTGTCTGCGTGACGTTCTCGGGCCGTCCGGTCACGTCGAAAGCACGACGTTTTCGCGCGTTCGCGATTTCCCGATCGATCTCGGCTTGGATCCGGTCCGCCTCACCGGCGGTGAGCTTCGGGAGCCGTGTCGACGGAGATACGCACCAGCGGCCAATCGACGCCGAGCGTCTTCGGCGAAGTTCGTGACGAGCGCAGAGAGGTTCACTCCGAACTCCTTGTCCGCGAGCGCGCGGAGCGCACGCTTGGTCTCGGGATCCACCGACACGGAGAACGTCTCCGTCGCGCCGGCGCGCCTCGACTTCTTCCCGTTCATGCGGAGTGTAAGCACACCCCGGCCCGCGGGGCGGGCTGGATACCCTGATGCGGCGAGCTGTACGAAGCGTCGCCCAATCCCCGTTACACCGGCACCACGCTGCGCCGCTTCGCGGGACGCTCGACGCGCTTGTGTCGCGCGAGCTCCAGCCCCCACGCGAGGACGCGGCGGGTGTCGCGCGGATCGATCACGTCGTCGACGAGCCCCCAGCCGGCGACGCGGTACACGTCGATTCCCTTCTGGATGGCGTCGAGGGCCGCCCTCTTCGCTTCGGGCGTCGGCTCCTGGTCGCCGAAGAGCTTCTTGCCGGCGATCCCGAGCATCCCCTCCGCCCCCATCACGCTGATCTCGGCGGTCGGCCAGCTTACGATGAGGTCGGGCTCGTAGGCGCGTCCGCACATGACGTAGTAGCCGGCGCCGTACGCCTTTCGGACGATGACGGTCAGCTTCGGCACGGTCGCAGCCGCCATCACGTGGAGCATCTTCGCGCCGTGGCGGATGATCCCTGCGTGCTCCACCCGCGATCCGACCATGAAGCCAGGGACGTCTTGCAGGAAGACCAGCGGTACGTTGAACGCGTCGCAGATCTGAATGAAGTGCGCGGCTTTGTCGGCGGAGTCGTTGTCGAGGATGCCGCCCAGGTGCATCGGTTGGTTCGCGACGATGCCGACGCTCTTCCCGGCGATGCGCGCGAAGCACGTGATGATGCTCCGCGCGAAGCGCGGCTTCAGATCGAAGATCTCGCCGCGATCTACGATCGCGCGCACGAGCTCGTACATGTCGTAAGGCTTGCGCGTCGACTCGGGCAGGAGGTCGAGCAACCGCTCTTCGCGCCGGTCGACGGGGTCGTCGGAGGGCGCGTCCGGCGGGAGCTCGTCGCAATGGGACGGCAAGTACGAGAGGTACGTCTTGGCCGCGGCCAGGCAGGCTTCGTCGGAGTCGAACTCGCCGTCGCCGACACCGCTCGTCTCGCAGTGCACCTTCGAACCGCCGAGCTCTTGCTCGCCGATGTCTTGCCCGGTGACCGCTTTGACGAGAGGCGGCCCGCCGAGCGCGAGGCTTCCGACGTTCTTGACCATCGGAACGTAGTCGGCGAGGGCGGGGATGTACGCCGTTCCCGCGGCTCCCGGGCCGACGATCGCCGCCACCTGGGGAACGACGCCGCTCATCGTCACTTGTTCTCGAAAGAGGTGCCCGGTTCCCGCGAAGAGGGCGAGGGTGTCGGGGTGCGCGGAGGCGGGGTCGATCCGGGCGCCGGCCGAGTCGATGAGCCAGACCATCGGCCATCGCCCGCGGAGCGCCATCGAGCGCAGGCGCGTGACCTTCTCTTCGCCCGTGTACCCGATGCTCCCGCCCTTGACGGTGAAATCGTAAGCGGCGCAGCACACCATTCGCCCGCCCATCTTGCCGAATGCGGTGACCACGGCGTCCGCGGGCGGCTTGTCGGCGCCGTCGGGGCCGGCGGCGAGGCCCATCTGCGTGCCGTGCGCGCCAATTTCGAAGAATATGCCGTCGTCGAAGAACACCGCGAGCCGCTCGCGCGCGGTCAACTTGCCTCGTGCGTGCTGCTTGTCCACCCGCTCGGGCCCGCCCATCGCGCGTATCGTCGCGCGCCGCGCTTCGAGGTCCGCGACCATCTCACGCATCGTCGGCATCGCCTTTGTTCTCCTTCCAGCGGGGTCGGCGCTTCTCGAGGAATGCCCTGAGCCCTTCGCGGGCGTCGTCCGTGGCGATGCATTCGGCGAGGCGCTCGCGCAGCATCGGGAGCGCCGCCTCGAGGTCGAGGTCGTCCTGCGCGGCGAACGCGCGCAGCCCGAGGCGTACGGCGCTGGGGCTCTTGCCCACGATCGCGCCGGTGATCGCTTCGACCTCGGCGTCCAGCCGCTCGGGCGCGACGGCGCGGTTCACGAGGCCGAGCCGGGCGGCCTCCTCGGCGCCGAACGTCTCGCCGAGGAGCATCATCTCGAGCAGTCGCCGGCGCGGTACATGACGCGCGAGCACCGCCATGATCGTCATCGGAAAAAGGCCCACTTCGATCTCCGGCGTTCCGAGCCTCGCGGTCGTCGAGGCGATCGCGAACGTGCTCGCCGCCGCCAGCCCCAGCCCTCCGCCGAGCGCGTGGCCATTCACCCTGGCGATCACCGGCTTGTCGCTGTGAAAGAGCGCCAGCCAGAGATCGGTGACGTCGCCCTTGCGGGGGAGCTTCCAGTCGGTCACGCCCGATGCGATCTCGTCGAAGTCGCCGCCCGCGCAGAACGTCTCGCCCTCCCCCGTCAGTACGATCGCGCGCACGTCGTCGTCGGCGCGCGCGTCTTCGAGCGCCCACAGCAGCTCGCTCGCCATCCGCGGACCTATTGCGTTGCGGCGCGCTGCGTAGCTGAGCGCGATCGTTTCGACACCGCCGTCGCGAGCGATTTTGATCCGCTCGTACGCGCGCGTCATCCGCTCGCCCGCAGCGCGAGAATCTCGCGCGCTTGCTCGACGGTCGCGGGCTGCCGCCCGACATCGCGCACCATGCGAACGGCGATCTCGACGAGCTCGCCGTTGGACTTCGCCATCGTCTTATTGTCCGGCAGATAGAAATTGTCTTCCAGCCCGACGCGCACGTTGCCGCCGAGCACCAGCGCGGCCGCGAGCATCCGCCACTGGCACCGGCTGATGCCGATCACCTCCCACTCGCTGCCGGGTGCGAGGTCGAGCGCGATCTTCTTCTGCAGCTGCAGGCCCTCGACCGTCGGCGGGAGGCCGCCCAGGACGTTTACGATGAACGAGAACTGAAGCGGCGGCCGGAGCATCCGCATGTCGAGCAGCGGCCAAATCCCGTGCGTATGCCCCGTGTCGAAGCACTCGAGCTCAGGCTTCACCGAGGCGTCGTTCATCGCGCCGAGGAGCTTCGTGATCTTCGCGTACGTGTTCGGGAACACCAAGTCGAAGACGAAGCCCCCCTTTTTCTCGGAGTACTTCGCGTAGTTCATCGTCCCCATGTTGAGCGCGGCGATTTCCGGGCGGCTGTCGCGCACGTACGCGCACTGCTCGGTCACGTCATCGGCGATCGTTCCCGTGGAAAAGTTGAGCACGACCGGACACCGCTTGCGCACCTCGTCCTTGATGCGGGCGAACGTCTCGGGCGCGAATGTCGGGCTCCCGTCGTCGTTGCGCGCGTGGATGTGCACGACGGCCGCCCCGGCGTCGTAGGCGCGCTTCGCCTCCTCGGCGATTTCGACGGGCGTATAGGGCAAATGCGGGCATTGGCTGCGACTGGCCAGCACCCCGGTAAGGGCGCACGTCACGACGCACGTATCGGGGTCGCGCACGGTCATTGGTGGCAGGGGAACCGCTTGAAGAACGTACGAGCGACCGGCGGAGGGTCAACCGGTGTCATCGAAGCTACCTCAAAAGGATTCGCCCACTTGCGCCCGCCCGCCGACTGCATCATCTTGGGCCCTCCCGATCATGGTTGCTCACGAATTTTCCGTTCCCGCGCGCGACTTCGACGCTGCCGGAAGGCAGGTTCGCTTCCCGATTCGGGCGCCCTGGCTTCGCGGAGCGCTGGAAGGAACCGACGTGCGACCGGGTGGGTCCGACGGCGAGCTCGACCTGCGACTTTCGAAGAGCGGCAACGACGTGATCGTGCGGGGCACCCTGACGGCCGAGCTGAGCGTCCCGTGCGCGCGCTGCATGCAGCCGGCGCGCGTGGTGGTTCGCGAGGCGCTGAGCGCCATGGTCGTTCCCGCGGGCGACCTGACCACCGGTCCAGCTGGTGAGGCGGGCGAGGTTATCCCCGAAGAGGCCGACGTCATCGCGTACGACGGGGAAACGGTCGTGCTCGACGACTTCGTCCGGGACGAGCTTCTCCTCGGAATCCCCATGATCCCCTTGTGTTCTGAAGGCTGCCCGGGTATCAGGCCCCAAAGTTTGCCGGAGTCGGCCTCCCCGGGCATCGACCCACGCCTTCGCCCGCTCTTGCGTCTCAAAAAAAGCCCGACATGATCGGCACGACCCCGGCTGGGGGGTAGTCAACACTGAAGGAGAGCCCCCGTGGCAGTTCCGAAGCGACGTACGAGCCGTTCGAAGCGCGACATGCGGCGCGCCAACCACGACAAGGTGACCGCGCCGAACCTGGTGCCATGCTCCCATTGCGGTGAGCCGGTCATTCCGCACCGCGCTTGCGCCTCTTGCGGGCACTACAAGGGGCGATCGGTCAAGCCGGGTACGGCGACCGGCCAAGGCTGACCGCCCTCGCCGAATAATCCGGGCCGGAACATCGGCCGCGGCGCGGTCCAACCTTGACGACGCACCCCCTTCCTCACTCGCGCATTCTGGGCACCGGCCACTACCTGCCGCCGGTGGTGCGGACGAACGCCGACATCGAACGCATGGTCGACACGTCCGATGCCTGGATCACGGAACGCACTGGAATCAAAGAGCGTCGGATCGCCCCCGAGGGGACAATCACGAGCGACATGGCGACGCACGCCGCGAAGCTCGCGCTGCAGGCGGCGGGGATCGACGCGTCGGCGCTCGACATGATCGTCGTCGGGACGGTCACGCCCGATGTGCCGATGCCCGCGACGGCCGTGTTCGTGCAGCAGAAGCTCGGCGCCGGCCATTGTCCGGCGTTCGACGTGAGCGCCGCCTGTGCGGGCTTCCTCTTCGGCATGTCGATCGCCGATCAGTTCATCGCCAGCGGGCAGGCGCGCTACGTGCTCGTTGTCGGGGTCGAGCTCCTCTCGCGGATCATCGACTGGAGCGATCGCACGACGTGCGTCCTCTTCGGCGACGGCGCCGGAGCGGCGGTGCTCGGGCCGAGCGGCGCACGGCTCGGAGATTCCTCGCCCCGAGGCGTGCTGTCCACGTCCATCCTCACCGACGGCTCGCTCGCCCGGTCGCTCTGGATTCCCGGGGGCGGAAGCGCCAGCCCGACGACGCACGCGACGGTCGAACAGAAGCTTCATTACGTGCACATGCGCGGGCAAGACATCTTCAAAGTGGCGGTGAAGAACCTTCACTCGGCGTGCAAAGATGCCCTCGATCGTGCGCGGATGACCCACGCCGACATCGACTGGGTCTGCGCGCATCAGGCGAACAAGCGAATCATCGACCTGGTGATCGAGCGGCTCGGAGTCTCTCCCAAGAAGGTGCTTTCGAACATCGACCGCGTCGGGAACACGTCGAGCGCGTCGATCCCGATCTTGCTCGACGAAAGCATCCGGGCCGGGACGATCCGCGCTGGCGACACCGTGCTGATGTGCGCCCTGGGCGCCGGGATCTCGTGGGGTAGCGCGATCGTTCGGGTGTGACGGCGGGCGGCCTCTATGGGCCACTTGCTCCGTGACAGGCCCGTTCTCCTGCGCTAGCTCGCGTTTCTCATCATGACCATCGCTTGGTTTTTCCCTGGGCAAGGCTCGCAGTCGGTGGGCATGGGCACGGACGTGCTCGCCGCGTCGCCCGCGGCGCGCGCGGTCTTCGAGCGCGTCGACGCGGCGCTCGGCGAGCCGCTCTCGAAGGTGATTCTCCACGGGCCCGAGGCGGACCTCACCGTCACGTCCAACGCGCAGCCCGCGATCGTCGCGACGAGCTGCGCGGTGCTGGCCGCCCTCCGCGAGCGCGTGCCGGCGCTCGCCCTACCCGCGATCGCCGCGGGCCATTCGCTCGGCGAGTACTCCGCCCTGGTCGCCGCGGGCGCACTGACGCTCGAGGACGCCGTGCGCCTCGTGCGCGCGCGCGGCCGGGCGATGCAAGAGGCCGTGGCGGCGGGAACGGGAGCGATGAGCGCCATCCTCGGCGTCGAGCCCGGGCGGCTCGAGACGCTATGCGCCGAGGCGGCACAGGGCGAGGTTCTCTCCGCGGCGAACTTCAACGGGCCCGGCCAGATCGTGGTCGCGGGGCACGCGGGGGCCGTGGCGCGCCTGGGCGAGCTGGTCGCCGCCGAGAAAGGCCGCGCCATTCCGCTCAAAGTGAGCGCGCCGTTTCACTGCGCCCTGATGGCTCCGGCGGCGCGCGTGGTCGAGAGCGAGCTCGCGCGCATTCCCGTCGCCGCGCCCGCCTTCCCGATCGTTGCGAACTTCGACGCGCGCCCGAACATCGAGGCCGCGCGGATCAAAGAGCTGCTCGTGCGGCAGGTCGACGGCGTCGTGCGGTGGGAGGAGAGCGTTCGAGTCATGATCGCCGCCGGGGTGACGCACGCGCTCGAAATCGGGCCGGGGAAGGTGCTCGCAGGTCTCGCCAAGCGCATCGCGAAGGACGTCAAAGTGCTCAGCGTCGGCGACGCGGCGTCGATCGATCAAGTCGCGGGGTTTCTTGGGGGCGTTGGCGGTTAGGGGAGAGTCCCTGAACTCTCCCCCGTGCCCGTGCCCGTGCCCGTGCCCGTGCCCGTGCCCGTGCCCGTGCCCGTGCCCGTGCCCGTGCCCGTGCCCGTGCCCGAGTCGAGGCCATACAGTTGTCCATGGGATCGCGGGCGTGCTCCATGGCGTATCCAGGACGGTCCGAGGTCAGCTGAACGAGCGGCAGTGGTCAAAGGTCGCGGCACCTCGTCGCACGAGGCTTCGTGTACGGGCACGGGCACGTTTACGGGGGAGAGTTCAGGGACTCACCCTAGTAGCGTTCGATCTCACCCCAATCGTTCCGCAATCTGGATCGCGTTGAGCGCGGCTCCCTTCCGGAGCTGATCGCCGCAGACGAAGAGATTCAGGCCCCGGCCATCCGGAACCGATGGGTCGTTGCGGATGCGGCCCACGTACACGGCGTCTTTGCCCGACGCCGTGAGTGGCATGGGGAACGTGTTGTGCTTGCGGTCGTCGATGACCTCCACCCCCGCTGAGCCGATCAGGATCTCGCGGGCGCGCGCCTCGTCGAGCGAGTCGCGCAGCGTGAGGTTGATCGACTCGGTGTGCGCGCGCATCACCGGGACTCGCACGCAGGTGGCCGTGATGCGAAGCCCGGGCGACCCCAAGATCTTCCTGGTTTCTTGCATCACCTTCGTCTCTTCGCCGTTGTACCCGTCCGGGCCCACCGTGGTGTTGTGAGAGAAGACGTTGAACGCGATGGGGTGAGGAAGGGCCACGGGAACCGGCGTCTCGCCCGCGAGGACGGCTCGTGTCTGCTGCTCGAGCTCCCGCATCGCGGCGATGCCTGCGCCGCTTGCCGACTGGTACGTGGTGACGACGACGCGCTCGATGCCGACCGCGCGATGGATGGGCGCGACGGCGACGCAGAGGATGATCGCGACGCAGTTGGGGTTGGCGATGATCCCGCGGTGGGTGGCGATCGCTTCCCCATTCACCTCGGGTACGACCAGGGGAACGTGCGGATCCATCCGGAAGGCGCTGGAGTTGTCGACCATCACGGCGCCGCTCGCCGAGATGGCCGGCGCGAGCTCTCGCGTGGCGGTGGCCCCGGCGCTCGCCAGCACGAGCTCCACACCCCGGAAGCTCGCCGGCCCGGCGACTTCGACCGGGATCTCCTCGCCTGCGAACCGCACCATGGTTCCCGCGGAACGCGCCGACGCGAGCGCCTTGATCGAACGCACCGGGAACCTCCGCTGCTCGAGGATCGCGAGGATCTCCCGGCCCACCACACCCGTTGCCCCCAATACCGCAACACTACGCCCGCGCATGAAGCCTCCGTTGAGCTTCGCAGTGTAACGCGATCGCCCCTTCCGGAAAAAGGCGCTGGCTCTTCAGGGTGCAATGGAGCGAGATGGAGCAGGCGGCCTGTCTCAACCGTTCGCCCGTTCGACCGAAGGAACAATGCCCGAATGATCCCCAAATTCGCGACGATCGGGCTCCTCATCGGGCTGGCGACCGCGCCAGGCTGCACGCCTTGCCGTGTTTTCGGCCCATTGCAGCACCAACGAGACGAGAGGGAGCTCCTCTTGGCCCGCTCGCGAGGATCGGGTGTGCCCGCCGAAGTCCTGAATGTGATTGCTCCGCCGTTGACCTCGAGCGAACTGCAAGCGGTCGACCAGGAGAACCACTCGTGTCGGTCGGCGTACATGTGGAAGAACGCCCTGACGTGGACCGGCGGAGTCATGGTCGCCATCGCCGCCGGCGTGACGGTCGGCGGCGCCTACCTGACGGGCAACAACAACACGGGCGGTGCGATTGCGTTCGGCATCAGCGCCGGGTCGCTCGCCGCGCTGGGCGGTCTCTTCGGCGTCGGCGGCGACATGGTTCATCAATCGTTCACCGAACGGGGATGCCTCGTGAAATGAGCGGGGGAGGCGGTATCGGGGGACCGACCGGTCGAGCTATCCTCGCGCGCTGTGATCGCGATGGAGGGCATTTCCAAGCGCTACGGTGACCGGCTTGCCGTGGCGCCGACGACCCTCACCATCGGCGACCGCCGGTCGCTCGCGCTGGTCGGTCCGAGCGGGTGCGGAAAGTCCACGATCCTCCGCCTCGTTCTCGGTTTGCTGGCGCCCGACGCGGGACGCGTCTTCGTCGGCGGGGTGGCGGTCACGCCGTCGACGGTGATCGCGGTGCGCCGTCGCATCGGATACGTGATTCAGGAGGGCGGCCTTTTCCCCCACCTCTCGGCCGCCGGCAACGTGACGCTCCTCGCGCGCCGCCTCGGGTGGCCCGCCGATCGCATCGCCCGGCGCGCCGAAGAGCTCGCGGCGCTCGTGGCGCTCGACTCCGGCATTCTCCGTCGCTACCCGGCCGAGCTGAGTGGCGGGCAGCGGCAGCGGGTGGGGATCATGCGCGCGCTGATGCTGGACCCGCCGGTGCTCTTGCTCGATGAGCCCATGGGCGCGCTCGATCCCATCGTCCGGGCGCGCCTTCAGATCGACCTCAAACGGATCGTCCTGAGTCTCGGAAAGACGGTGCTCCTCGTCACGCACAGCCTCGACGAGGCGGCTTACCTCGGTGACGAAGTTGCTCTCATGCGCGACGGCCGTGTGATCCAGCGAGGGACGTTGCGCGAGCTCGCCGACGCCCCCGCCGACCCGTTCGTGCGCGAGTTCATCGAAGCGCAGCGAGCGCCGTGCGCATAGCGTTCGCCCTCTTCGTGGCGGCTTTCTTCGTCGCGCTCGGAGCGCGCGCCGACGACAGCGGGCCGCCCCACATTCGAATCGGCTCGAAGCGGTTCACCGAATCGTACATCTTGGCCGAGATCGCGGCAGCCACGGCGCGAAGCGCGGGCCCTGCCGGCATCGAAGTCTCGCACGAGCAGGGCCTCGGCGGAACGGCGCTCGTCTACCGCGCGCTGCAGGAAGGATCCATCGACGTTTACCCCGAGTATACGGGCACGATCGCCGAGGCGGTTCTCCACGTTCCCGGGCGCGTCGACGTACCGAGCCTGCGTCGCGCCCTCGCGCAAGAAGGCATTGGGATCACCGACCCGCTCGGCTTCGAGAACACGTACGGGATCGCGGTCCTGGCGAAGGTCGCCCTCGACCGCCACCTCGAGACGATCTCCGATCTCGCCGCGGCTTCGGCGATGAAGCTCGGCTTCAGCCACGAGTTCCTCGGCCGGAGCGACGGGTTCACGGCGCTCGCAGCGCGGTATGGCATCGCCGGCGGGCACGTGGAGGCGCTCGACCACGGTCTGGCCTACGAGGCGCTGGCGCGCGGCGCGATCGACGTGACCGACGTGTACTCCACGGACGCGCAGATCGAGCGCTACAAGCTCAAAGTCCTGGCCGACGACCGCGGGTTCTTCCCTTCGTACCAGGCGGTCTTTCTCTATCGCGAAGACGCCGCGCGCCGCGCGCCCGCCGCCATCCGGGCGATTGCCGCCCTCTCCGGCGCGATCGACAACCCCACGATGATCGGACTCAACGCGCGCGCCGAGCTGGACGGCCAGAGGTTCGCGTCCATCGCCGATGCCTTCCTGCGGTCGCGCTCGGGCCGCCGCGCGTCCGCCCCCGACCACAGGCCGTCGCTCGTACGCGGCATCGTGGAGACGGTCCGCGCGGAAGGCCCCCGCCACGTCCGTTTGGTCGCGCTGTCGGTGTCCCTCGCGACCCTCGTGGGCATCCCGATCGGCATATGGGCGTGCTGGACGCGGCGGGTCGGTCGCGTCGTGCTCGCGGCGACGAGCGTCGTCCAGACGATCCCTTCGCTCGCCCTCTTGTGCTTCTTCATCCCCCTCTTCGGCACCGGAGCGGTCGCTGCGCTGGCGGCGCTGTTTCTCTACGCGCTTCTGCCCATCACGCGCAACACCGTCGCCGGGCTCGACGCCATTCCGCCCGCGCTCCGGGAGTCGGCCGCGGCGCTCGGGCTCGGCCGCTGGGCGCAGCTCGTCCGCGTCGAGCTTCCGCTGGCCTCGCGCACCATCCTGGCCGGGATCCGGACGAGCGCCGTGATCTCCGTGGGGACCGCGACGTTGGCGGCGTTCATCGGCGCGGGCGGCTTCGGGGCACCCATCAGCACGGGCCTCGACCTCGACGATACGCAGATGATCCTCGAGGGCGCGATTCCCGCGGCCCTCTTGGCGCTCGTCGTCGAGGCCATCTTCACCGCCCTCGACCGGACGGTCATTCCCGAGGGGCTCCGGCTGCCGGCGATCACTCGGCTGACGGAGTAGGTGCTTCCAGACGGTCGACTTCCGCCCACAGCTCGTCGAGGTCCAAAGAGAGTCCGTCGCAACCCGGGACGCGCTCGATCCTGCCCGCGGTCGCGGCCGCGGCGCGGACGTAGCGCGCGTCGTCGCCCAGCTCCCAGATCTCGACGCTGCGGAGATCCGGATCGACGATCCAGTAATATCGAACGCCGAACGCGCCGTAATCGTCGGGCTTCTCGATTCGGTCGCGGCGCTCGTCGCGCGGCGAGGCGGAGACCACTTCGACCACGACGTCCGGCGCGACCCTCACGACGCCACGAGCCTCCGGTCTCCTTCCTTTGCGGTAACCGACGACGTCGGGCAGTCGCCCGCTCCGTGCACGCACGGCGAGCTTGATGCCCGAGCCGAAGACGAGACCACCCGCCGGTCGGAAATGGCCGTCGAGCAGGACGAGGATCCATCGCACGACGGCCTCGTGGATCGCGCTCGGCACCTCCGGATCCTCCAGTCGCCCATCGACCAGCTCGCGCGAGTCGTCCTCCTCGAGCGCAGCCCAAGCTTCCAGAGTGGTGACGAGCGGTGATGCCGCGGCCGACACGGTGAAAAACTAGCACGCCGCCACTCTCGTCGCGCGGTCGCGGCCTGCCCGGCAGGCAAGCGCTTCTACTTGCCGCTCGGATTGCCGCTCGGTCCAGCCTTGTCGTCGCGCTTTCGCAGCTGCTCTTCGGAGAATTGCCGGGCCGTCTGCACCTTTTCGGTCGCGTCGCCCGCCGGATCGATGCGACGTGCCTTGTCCAGGTACTCCAGACATTCCGCCCAGCGGTTGTCTTCGTAGGCGATGAACGCCAGCCGGCGCAGCTCGCGGGCCGTCGGCTCGTGCGGCGTCGTCGGGCTGGGGACGGGCGCGGGCGGGCTGGGGATCGGCGCGGCGCTGGGAAGGGGCGCCTCGCTGGGGATCGGCGGAGCGTGGGAGACGATCTCGGGTTGGCCCTGCCAGACGATGGTGAACGTCACGACGAGCACGAGCGTTGCGAGGGCGGCGATCGCACGCGGGTTCGCGCGCATGCTCGCGACGAGCCGCTGGATGCGCTTGCGGACGCGGTCGACCGGCACGCCGTCCTCGTTGGCAATCCCGGTCTCGCTCTGTCCGTGCACCTTCGCGCGCACGAGCCAGTCTGCGCCTTGCGGATCGCGGGCGACCGCGTCGGCGTGGAGCTTCTTGGCAAGGTCGACCGACTCGTGCCGCGCCGCGTCCGTTTCGATCGCGTGCTCGTCTTCGTCGAACGGCACCGCTTCGCCTCGCTTCGCCTTCACCGCCCGGTATGCCCGCCCGACGTTGCGCGCGATGCCGTGGATGTAATGCGTGCGTTCAGGCTCGGTGGCGGGAATGCTCGCCGACTGCTGCACCGCGAGGAAGACGTCGTGGATCTTGTCGTCGTGCTCTTGCTCCGGCACCCCGCACGCGCGAAGGACCTTTCGAATCGACGCCTTCGACTTTTCGTCGAACGGCGCTCGGGGAGCATTTCCGTCGGTGGGCATCGGGACGTACTTCGAAGTAACTTCCATCGCCGCGGGGGGCAACCGGCAGGGCGATCGGGGCGTGCATTCGTCACGCCGCACGCTCCCGGCTCCGCTCCGCCCTCCCCGCAAGCGTCCGCGAGCGGGGAGGGGAGCTCGGACACGCGGCGACTCACGTGCGCGGCGCGCCCGGAGCGGGCAGCGACGCGGGCGCTGTCGTTGCCGCGGTCGCCGTCGCCGGCGATGCCGGGGCGGTAGCCGTGGTCGCGGGCGTGCCTTTGATCGCCTTCTTTTGCTTCGGGCCCTTCGTGCCGCGCGCCTGGCGGGTTGCCTTGGCCTTGACGACGGCCGTGGCCTTCACCTGGGCGGTCGCCTTGCCCGCCCGCGTCTGCGCGAACCCGAACGACTGAAGCTCCGGGCTCGCTTTGCCATAGCGCGCCTGCAGATACGACTTCATGAGCGCGCGCACCGGTTTGACGCTGGCGTCGGCCGCCCGCTCGTCGGCGACCAACTTCTGAAGGGCCGCGCGGCTCGTCTTCACGGCATGCGCGGCGTCGATGCGCGCCTGGAAGCGGCTCAGAAGATCGGCGCGCGCGATCGTCTGTTTGCCGAGGACGAACGAGTCGATCCCGGCGAGCTCGGTGTTGATGCCTGCAATGAGGCTTTCGTAAACGGCTTCGATGTCGACTTTTTGGGTGCTGATCGTTGTGTTGGCGGCCATGACGGGCCTCCTTTTCGGTGAGGTGACAAAGCGAGGACAGGCGACCCGGCGCTCAGTCGCCGAGTCTCTTGCCCCCTTCACTCTCCCTATGCTTTTTCGCGGTCATTCCATGACAGGGTCGATGGCGATTGTTCCCTTTTCGGAGCGCACGAGCCTCGCGGCGGCTCGGCAAGGGCCTCGTTTCGGTGGCCTGATCCCGGGATCGGAGTGCGTGATCCTCGGATCGGAGTGCGTGGTCCTCGGATCGGAGTGCCTGATCCTCGGATCCGACCACGAGAAGGCCTGGATCGAACGCGCGACGTTCGTGATCGCGTGCGTGAAGCTCACAATCGCGTGCGAGGAGAGGGCGATCGGACGCGTGGAGTGCGCGACGCCGTGCAATGCGTTCATTATCGAACGCAGAAAGCGTGTGATCACGCGGGATGTGCGCCCCATCGAATCGATCAAGGCGCGTACGCACTCGGATGTGGGCTTCACGCGGTCCGATAGGAGGATCACGCGCTCGGATCAGGGGATCACGCACTCGGATCAGAGCTTCACGCGGTCCGATGCGAAGATCACCAACTCGGATCAGGGGATCCGGCACTCGGATCAGGGCTTTTCGCGGCCGGATTGTGCCTTTGCGCCGTCGGATCAGAACGATCGGCGAGCGGATCGGGGGATCACGTTCTCGAGGCAGAGCTTCGCGCTCGGGGAACAGCCCCTTTCCGTGTCGTCAGGAGAAAATGGCGTCCACGCAGACGGCCACATCCGGGAACGCTTCGATCGCGATCGTCGCGCCGGGTCCGTAGTCGGACTTCTGTCGGTACCCGTTTGCCGAAGGGTCGCGGTACACCTCGACTCGAGCGGCCGCGACGTCGACGATCCAGTATTCGGCGACGGCCGAGCGCGCGTAGAGCGGCGCCTTGACCAGCCGGTCTTTCTTGGCGGACGACAACGCAACCTCGATCACCAGGTGCGCTCGGTCGGGGTGGGCCTCTCGATAGTCGCCGAGTGCCACGATCGCCAGATCCGGCTCGGGCTCCGACTCATCGGCCGCGACGTAGGGCGACTGCACGCGCACCAGGGCGCGTCCGACGAGCGCCGGTACGAGGAGCATGGTGAGCTGCCCGATGGGGCTGGTGTGCCCCGGGTCCTGGGGGCTCATCGCGACGAGCGTACCGTAGAGGAGCTCGACCCGCTCGTCCTCGAACGCTCCAATCGCCACGAGGCGATCGTACTCCGAACGCTTGAGAGGGCGCGGCCGCTCGGGCAGAAGGAGGGACGGCTCCAGCACACGACTCGTGTAGCACGCGAGCGGTGGCCAGGCTTGGCCAGCGGCTAGTTAGTTATTGTACGGATTGTTCGGGTCGTCCTCACTCGCCGCGGGCGCGGGAGGCGGCGCGGCCGAAGCGCTTCCCACTGGCCCGGACGCATCCGTCGCTTCGACGCTCGCGCTCGGCGCAGCGCTCGGCGCAGCGCTCGGCGCAGCGACCACGCGAACCGCGGCGGTGCGCTGCGCGGCGGTGTCAGGCGGCGGTCGCACGCCGCCCGCGCTCGAAACGGGCATCGACGTTTCTCGCGGGGCGACCCGTGCGGTCGGCGCAGAAGTCGGCACCGCGGGACGGGCCTCGGGCTCGGTGACCGCAGGGGCCCCCGCTCGCGACGAGGCCTCCTCCGGCAGCGACGCAGGAGCGGGCGCCCTCCATCCGATCGCCGTCATCACGCCGTTCACAGCCTCCGGCCACTTCAGCGCGGCACCGCCGCCCGCGCCGGCGAGCAGCAGGACCACCCAGAGCCAGGCATGGCTTCGCTTGGGAATCGTGATGGGCTCCTGCTCGAGGGCCGCGATATGGGACTCCTCCCGCGGCCCGGGCTCCGACCCCGCTCCCTTGATCTTCGTCAGCTCGATGGCGCCGCCTTCTTCTTCGCGCTCGCGCTCCCTCCCGCGCGCGTCGCGCTCGCCGACGACGGTCGGAGCGAACGCTACGTCGTCGCGCGGCTCGGTGATGGGGGTGCCGCGCTCGCGTGCGTCGTCGATCGCCTTCCCGACGGCCTCGCGGCGCCTCCGGGCCGGCTCGGGCAGCTCGGAGCGGAGAAACGCCGCGGCGTCTTCTGCGGTCGCGCTCTCGCCGAGCTCTTTCATCGCGGCTTCGACGGCGCGCTGCATCCCCGCTGCCGTGGGGAACCGCTCGTCCCGGTCGGCCACCATCGACCGCTCGAGCAGGCGCGCGATCGCGGGCGGCACGTCCGGCGAGATCGCGGGCGCGTCGTCGGCCATCAGCATTCGGATCACGCCGACTTCGTCTTCGTCGCCGTACGGCAGCTTGCCCATGACGAGCTCGTGAAGGCACATCCCGAGCGACCACACGTCGGCGCGACGGTCGACCGATCCCCCCTTCCTCACCTGCTCGGGCGCCATGTACTGGACTTTGCCCTTGACGATTCCGGTGCGCGTCTCACCCTGGAGCCGGTTTTGCGCTTTGGCGATCCCGAAGTCGATCACCTTCACCGCGCCGGAGCTCGACAAGAGGATGTTGTGGGGGGACACGTCGCGGTGGACAATTTCGAGGGGCTCCCCGCGGTCGTCGCGCAGCTCGTGCGCTGCGTGGAGGCCGCTGCACGCGTCGGCGATCACGCGAAGGACGATGCCGAGCGGGAGCTTGGAGTCACGCTTGGCCAGAAGCTTGCGAATCTTGGCCAGCGAATCGCCGTCGACCCACTCCATCACGATGAAGAGAACGTCGTCCTGCTCGCCCAGGTCGAGGATCTGGGCGACGTTCGGGTGCTGGATGCCCGAGGCGATGCGCGCCTCGTCGAGGAACATCTCCTGGAAGCGGGCGTCGTCGACGAGCTCGGTGCGTATCGTTTTGACGGCGAAGAGCTTCTCGAACCCGCGCTTGCCGCGCAGCCTCGCCAGCCACACGGTGGCCATTCCACCGGACGCGATCGGGCAGAGCAGCTCGTAGCGGTCGAGCCGGTACCCCGCGCGCAAGACGGATTCGGTGGCCTCCATGGCTCCCTCCTATCATCGCGCCTCGGGGCCCGAAGAGCCAAGCTCCCCAGGCCTCCCCAGGTGCAGCGTCCCCAGGTGCAGCGTCCCCAGGTGCAGCGTCCCCAGGTGCAGCCTCCGCTCCGCCCCTCCGGCGTGGCCTGTGCTCCAATCCCTTCGGGGCTCCGCTCCGGCTGACGCGATCAAACGACTTGCACCCGGGGGGAGCGCGGCCGCTCCCCCCGAAGAGCCCCCCAGCCGTGGACGCGGTTCGTGGCTCCCCCCGAAGAGCCCCCCAAGCCGTGGACGCGGTTCGTGGCTCCCCCCAAAGAGCCCCCCAGCCGGGACCCAGGCGCGGATGGGAGCTTGGCGCTTCTGGCGTTCTTTGGGCTGTACGAGGGCGCCGAGCGCGGGTCCGAGAGAAGGCCCCCCTCAACGGCCTCGCTGGCGAAATCGCGGCCTCGGCATTCATAGTTGCAGCCGCTGCAACGCGGGCGGCTCCTCGGGTCCCCCGACCGGGGCATTCGAGTCTAGCCGACGCGTGTCTCGATGGCCGCGATGCGGCGCTCGTGGTCATCGACGCGGCCTTGCAGGACGCGGTCTTCACGCAAGAGGTCGCGGACTTCGCGCACGGCACCGACGACCGCGACGAGCTCAGTCGAAAGGCGCACGTCGGTCTCGGTCTGACGGCGATCGAGCCGGTCGAGGCGCTGGTTGGTCTCGTCGAACCGAGCGTTGGTGTCTGCGCGAAGCGCCTCGAGCCGCGCGCCGGTGTCCGCGCGGAGCGCCTCGAGATTCGTGTTCGTCGTGCGAACCTCGTCGCGGATGCCTTTGAGAATCTCGATGGTCAGGTCGGTGGGCTGCATGCGGGAGCTCCTCGTCAGTATGATGCGAAGGACAGCAACGACCAGCCCAGGGGCCTGCGCGAAGGATTTCGGTGAGATAGGGCGGAGTGAAGGCGCGCGCGGCGGGGAAAAGGGTGGCCCGAGACGTCCTCGCTTCGGCCAGGCGCGCAGACTACTAACCTACAAATCCGCTTCGGGCGGCCCAAGTTCCTTCACCGCGCTCAAGGGCTCGTCCCGACGCTCTCGGCGGCATCGCTGCGCAGCTCGCTCGGCCTGCGGTCGACGAACTCGCGGAACCAGAGCTCGAGCACCAGCAGCGTCCAGACGCGGTCGGGCGCGTTGCGATCCCGATCGACCGACGCCACCAGGCGAGCCACCTCTTCGGGCCGGAATAGACCTCGCTCGCGCGCGGTTCGGTCGAGCAGCACGTCGCGCGTCAGCGCGGCGAGGTCGCCCTTCATCCATCGGCGGAGCGGAAGGGCGAATCCGCGCTTGCGGCGCCGCATGATCGCGGGAGGCACGAGGTCTTTCACCGCCCGTCGCAAGAGGTGCTTTCCCCGCCAGCGCATCAGCATCTGCCGGGGAATGCGCGCCGCGAACTCGACGACGTCCGTGTCGAGGAAGGGAGAGCGCACTTCGAGCGAGTGCGCCATCGACGAGATGTCGACTTTCGTATTGATGTCGTCCACCAAGTACGTTTGCCAATCGAGGTCGATGAGACGCCCGAGGCGCGAGCGGCTGCCGCTCTCCGAAAGGACTCTCGCAAATCGCTCGGCCGTGGCGCCGCTCCGCGCGTTCCACATCGGCGCGAGCTGCAGCGCCTTCTTCTCCTCGCTCGTGAACTGGCACATGATGTACGGGTAACGCACCGCTTCGCCGTCGCCGAGATGGTCGGCGAAGCCCGCGATGTGCGGCGCCGCGGCGCGCACCAGGGCGCCAAGCGCGGTCCGGTACAGGGGCTGCCAGGAGCGGGGGAGCACGTCGTGGACGTGCGCGATCTGCGCGGTCGTGTAGCGGGCGTACCCGGCGAACGTCTCGTCGCTCCCGTCGCCGGACAGGGCCACGGTCACGCTCTCGCGCGTCATCTGGGCCAGGCAATACGTGGCGACCGCGGAGCTGTCCGCAAACGGCTCTCCGTGATGGCGCACGAGCTCCTGCACGATCTCGGCGACCGCCGGACCGATCACCTTCTCGTGGTGGACGGTGCCGTAGCGCGCGGCCACTTGGCGAGCCCACGGCAGCTCGCTGTCCGACGCGTCCGGGAAGCCGATCGAAAACGTTTGCACCGGACGACTCGACTGCGTCGCCATCAGCGCGACGACCGTCGAGCTGTCGATGCCACCCGAGAGAAACGCGCCGATCGGCACGTCGGCGACGAGCCTGCGGCGCACCGCTTTCGTCAGCAGATCGCGCAGCTCGTGGGCAAGATCGTCTTCACTCCCGGACCGTTCCGCTCCGGCCGGTTTGCTCCAGTAGCGCCGGACGACCAGATCGGTGCCGGGCTCGAAGACGGCGAGATGCGCCGCCGGCAGTTTGTAGATGTCCTTGTAGGCCGTGAACGGGCCGGGGACGTATTGCAACGTGAGATACTCGTCGAGCGCCGCGTAGTTCGGTTCCACGGGCAACTCTCGAAATCCCCGCACGAGCGCGTGGAGCTCCGAAGCGAACGCGAGTCCGCCGCCCGGGGTGCGTCGATAGAAGAGCGGCTTCTTCCCGGCGCGGTCGCGCGCGAGGATCAGGCGCTGGGCTCGCGTGTCCCAGAGGGCAAAGGCGAACATGCCAGTCAGCTTGGCGATCCCGTCGGTGCCGTACTCCTCGTAGGAGTGAAGAACCACCTCGCTGTCGCTGTTCGACCGAAACGTGTGCCCCTTTCCGACGAGGTCCGCTCTCAGCTCGGCGAAATTGTAGATCTCGCCGTTCACCGTGGCTCCGATCGTGCGGTCTTCGTTGAGGAGCGGCTGGTGGGCCTCGGGACTGAGGTCGATGATCGAAAGGCGCCGATGCCCGAGCGCCGCCCGCCCGCTCGTCCAGAAGCCCTCGGCGTCCGGTCCGCGGTGATGCTGGGCGGCGTTCATGCGCCGCACCGCCCGTTCATCGGGTCGACCGTCGCCCGCGACGTGTCCGCTGATGCCGCACACGCGCTTTACATGACACATCTGCGCGCTGGAAACATCCTGGCCGCGATGGTATCGAGGGCTCGGCGTCGTCGGCGGACTCGACTCCCCTGCCGGCCTTCGCGCGCGCCCGCGCGGACGTTCCGTCGCCGCAGCGTGATCCATCCATGAAGCGCGTGCGCGTGATGCACATCGTCGTCGGCGGCGACATCGGCGGAGCCGAGCGCCTGCTCGTCGACCTCGCGACGCGCCCGGAGAAGACGGGCGCCGATCACGAGGTCGCGCTGTTCACGCCGAATCGGGCCCTCGCGGCGCATTTTTCGCGAGCGGGCTTGCGGGTCCACGACCGCGGTCGGGTTCGCGAGAACCCCTTCGCGTACCTCTACCGGGCGCTCGGTCCGGTGGACGTCCGCTGGCTTGCCGCGCGGATCGCCGAGCAGCGAATCGATGTGGTGCACACGCATACCTTCGGCTCGCACGTGCTCGGAACGCGCGCCGCCCGCCGGTCGGGCCGCCCTCAGCTGCGTACCGAGCACCACGTGATGCACTATTTCGATCCGAGCTGTTCGCCTTTCACGCGGTGGGCGGCCGCGCGTACGGATGCCTTCGTCGCCGTGAGCGAATACGTCCGCTCCGTACTGACGCAGACCGCGCCCGACGTGGCGGCTCGAACCACCGTCGTCCGGAACGGGATCGATACGGACTACTGGAAGCCGCAGGACGAAGCGTGGATAGGGTCGAGCCAACCCCTGCGCGCGGGGCGCTTTCGCGTGGGTGTCGTCTGCCGGTTGACCGCGTGGAAGCGCGTGCACCTGGCCATCGAAGCAGCGGCCCTCGCGAATACGGATCTTCTGGTCGTGGGCGACGGCGAGCTGCGCGCGCGGCTCGAGGCGCTCGCGAAGGAGCGCGGCGCGTCGGCGCGCTTCGTCGGCCATCAATCGGATCCGCGACCGTTCGTCGCGGCGTGCGACGCGGTTCTCAGCACGGCCGACAACGAACCGCTCGGGCTGTCGATCTTGGAGTCGCTGGCCATGGAGAAGCCTGTCATCGCGCTTTCCGGCGGAGGAATACCCGAGATTGTCCAGCACGAGCGCACCGGCGTGATCGTGCCCGAGCCCACGGCGGCCGCATTGGCCGCGGTCATCCGGCGCGTGCAGAGCGATCGGTTCTGGCTGCGCGAGATGGGAGAGAGGGGCAGGCGGTTCGCGATCGAACATGGCACGATCGATCGCACCTGCGAGGGATATGAAGCGGCCTATCGTGCGGTGGCGCGGGCATGACGTCGGAGAGAACGCGCGCCCCTGCGGCGAGCCCGCCCTCGATCGCGCGGACCGCGCTGGCCCTCCTTCCGCTCCAGGCGGTGTTCCGCGGGAGCGAAGCGCTCTTGCCCCTCGTTCTCGCGGCCTGGTTCGGACGCGACGCCGGGACGGATCTGTACTATCTCCTGGCGGCCTATTTCGTATTCGTCGGCGCGGTGATAACCGGAGTGTTCCAAGACTCCGGCGCGGTGGCCGTGCTCATCGAAGTGGAGGCGACTGCCCCTGCACGCTTCGGCGACGTGGCCGGGTCGCTTCTCGGGTACACGCTCGCCGTCGGCGGGGTGCTCGCCGGCGGGATGGGGTCGGTGGCGGCGGCGGTCGCATGGTTCGGCTGCCCTGCGTTTGCGCTCGCGCTCGAGCTCATCGTCCTCATGTCGATCGGAATGCTCGCCGCGTCGGTCCGGGCGTGCTTCGTCGGCGTCCTGAACGCGCGGGGCGCGTTCTCCGCCCATCCGCTGGCCAGCGGCGTGGGCATGGCGCTGACGTGGGCGGTCCTCTACGCCGGGCGCCGCGCCATGGGGGTGCGGAGCATCCCGCTCGCGATGCTGATGGGCGAGCTCTTGGCGATCGCGCTGCTGCTCGCGATCGCCCGACGCCGGCTGGGCCTGCGGATCGTCCCCAGCCTCGAGCGGAGCGAGCCCGTCCGGCGCATCTTCGGGCTGACGCGCCTCGAAGTCGCGGGTTCGCTGATCACCCGCATCAATCCGTTGATCGACCAGCTCATGGCGGGTCTCGCCGGCGTGATTGGCGGCGGCACGCTCGTGAAATATGCCGGCGATGTCGCGGCTCTGCCGACCTCCGTGTTGCAGGCAACACTCTTCCCGGTACTGCTGCGGCGACTCGCTCTCGAAGCGAGCCACACGGAACAGTTCATCGCGACGACGCGGCGCACCGCGGTGACGGTCGCACTGTCGTTGGCGTTCGTCGCGGCGGTGCTCATCGGCTTCCGAACGCCGCTCTGCCGTCTTCTCTTTTTGCGGGGAGCGATGGACGCGACCGGAGTCGCGCGCATCTCGGCCATTCTTCCGTGGGCGCTCGCCGGAGCCGCCCCGTTCGGGGCCCTCTTGGTGCTCGCGCGAGCGCATGTGGCCCGGCAGAACAGCCAAATCATGCCGAGCATGGGGGTGCTCAACGCAGCGCTCAACGCCCTGTTCAATGCGCTCTTCGTCGGTCCGCTCGGCCTCGCGGGGATCGCGCTTTCGACGTCGCTCACATACGTCGTCGTGGCCGTCGTCTTCTGGGCGCGCCTGCCCAAGGTGCCCGCAACGTGAGCTGTTGTCGCAGGATCATCGGTTGCCGCGGGCGCGCCATGACGCATTCATGACATAGATCGCTGGCGCGAGGTCGCGCTGGTGACCATGATGGTCGCTAAGCTGCGAGGTCGTTCTCGCAGGTTCGACGGCTCCGGTCCGTGCGGGGCACGTAGCCCGGCTGCAGTGCGTTCGGCGGCGGGCACCGGTGTCTCCCGTTGCGATCACGGTCACTCATGTTCGTTCTCCCCGTCAAGGTCGAGCGGCGCCTGTCGCTCGCGCTGCTCGCCCTCGTTCACTTTTCCTGTCTCCTCGCATTTGCCGCGCCCTTCCGCTGGAGCCTCGTCGCGCTCGCGGTCGGCGGCTACGTGCTTCGCATGTGGGCCATCACCGCCGGCTACCACCGCTATTTCTCCCACCGGACGTTCAAGACGAGCCGCGCCTTTCAGTTCGTGATGGCCTGGCTCGGCACGTCGTCGATGCAGAACGGGCCGCTGTGGTGGGCGAGCTGGCACCGGCGCCACCACAAGTACTCGGACACCCCGCTCGACCCGCACTCACCCACGCAGCGCGGCTTCTGGCACTCCCATTTCGGCTGGGCGCTGGACGGAGAGCACGGCGCACCGGACCTCTCCAACGTCCGCGACCTCGTGCGCTATCGCGAGCTCGTCTTCCTCGACGAGCACAAGTGGCTGCCGATCGTCGCCTACATCGCAGTCTGCTTTGCGTGCGCCGGATGGGCGGGCATCGTCTGGGGGTTCTCGATCAGCACCGTGCTGCTCTACCACGGGACGCTGTTCATCAATTCGCTCGGCCACGTGTGGGGGTCGCAGCGCTACGCAACCGGAGACCAGTCCCGCAACAACCCGCTGCTCGCGCTCATCACCCTCGGCGAGGGGTGGCACAACAACCACCACCACTGCATGACCAGCGCGCGGCAGGGGTTCTTCTGGTGGGAGCTCGACTTGAGCTACTACGCCCTGAAGGTCCTTTCCTGGATGGGGATCGTGTGGAGCATCCGCGAGCCGACAGAAAGAGTCCTTCGCGGCCCGCGCGCGTCGATGGACGAGGCATGCCGGCGGCCCCTCGTAACCGTGGTCGAACCCCTCGTGGGAGGAAGCGGGCGCCAGAGCGTGTAGCGCGCCTCGGAATGCTCGCAGCGTCCTCGGAATGGTTGCGCCGCTCCCGGCGAAATTTTGCGGAGAGGGCCGGAACCTTTGCTGCCCCCGCAACATCCTACTTGTGTGCGTTACCTGCTCCCCATCCTCGGTCTTCTGGTGCTGATCGCGGTGCTGGTCGGCTTGAAGTTCGCGCAGATCTCCACCCTCATCGGCATGGGAAAAGCCATGCAGAAGGCCGGCCCTCCGCCGGAGGTGGTCGGCACCGCGGTATCGCAGCAAAAACCACTCGAGTCGGCAATCGCCGCCGTCGGGAGCATCGCCGCCGTCAAGGGCGTCGCGGTGAGCAACGACGCGCCGGGGGTCGTCTCGCGCATCCTCTTCGAGTCGGGTTCGTCCGTGAAGCAGGGACAGGTCCTCGTCGAGCTCGACACCAGCGTCGAGCGAGCGCAGCTCGCCTCGGCGAAGGCGCGCACGGACCTCGCGTCCGTGAACGCGGGCCGCTCCCGTTCGCTCGTGCAGAGCGACTCGATCCCCCGGTCGCAGCTCGACACCGACGACGCGCAGCTGAAGACCGCGACGATGGACATGAACGCCCTCCAGGCCCAGATCGACCGCAAAATCGTTCGGGCCCCGTTCTCGGGCCGCCTCGGCATTCGCGCGATCAACGTGGGGCAATACCTGAATCCGGGGACGACGGTGACGGTGCTCGAAGCGATCGACTCGGTCTACGTGGACTTCGAGCTGCCGCAGCAACGCCTGGCCGACGTGAAAGTCGGGATGCCCGTGCGTGTCGCGATCGAGGGTGCCGAGGGCTCGGCGCTCGATGGCGCCATCGCTGCGGTCGATCCCGAGATCGACTCGACCACGCGCGCGATCAAGCTTCGAGCCACCGTTCCGAACAAGCAAGAGCGGCTGCGACCGGGCATGTTCGCGAACGTGTCCGTGCTCCTGCCCAAGCGCGACGATCGTATCCTCGTTCCTGCCACCGCCCTCGTGCACGCCTCGTACGGCGACTCGGTGTTCGTCGTCGAAGACAAGAAGGACGACTCGGGAAACGCCGTCAAAGGCGCCGACGGCAAGCTCGCCAAGTTTGCGCGACAGCAGTTCGTCCGCGTGGGCGAGGCGCGCGGAGACTACGTCGCGATCCTCGACGGCGTTGCGGCGGGCCAGGAGGTTGTGAGCGCCGGCGGGTTCAAGCTGCGCAACGGCTCTGGGATCGTCGTCAACAACGAAGTGAAGTCGACACCCGAGCTCAACCCGCACCCGGACAATCAGTAGGGCGCCATGAAGTTCACCGATCTCTTCGTCCGCCGTCCGGTGCTGGCGATCGTCGTCAACCTGGTGATCATCATCGCCGGTGTCCAGGCCATCCGCTCGTTGAACGTCCGGCAGTATCCGAAGCTCGAGAGCGCCACGGTCACCGTGCGCACCGCGTACGTCGGAGCGAGCGCCGATCTGGTCCGCGGGTTCATCACGACGCCGCTCGAGCGCGCGATCGCGGCCGCCGACGGCATCGACTTCATGGAGTCCCAGAGCGTGCAGGGGCTGTCGACCATCAACGTCCGGCTCAAGCTCAATTTCACCGCCGCGAATGCGCTGGCCGACATCAGCGCGCGCGTGAACCAAGTGCGCGCGGACTTGCCGCCGGAAGCGGAGGTCCCGGCGATCAGCAGCGAGCCATCGGACGCGCGGATCGCCGCGATGTATCTCAGCTTCGGGTCGAAGCTGCTCGAAGATAATCAAGTCACCGACTACTTGATTCGGGTCGTGCAGCCGCGCCTCTCCGCGATCGAAGGCGTGCAGCGCGCCGACATCCTCGGCGGTCGCACGTTCGCGATCCGCGCCTGGCTCGACCCTCACCGGATGGCGGCCCTGAACGTCAGCCCGTCGCAGGTTCGCCAGGCGCTGTCCGCCAACAACTACCTCGCCGCAGTGGGGGAGACCAAGGGCTCGCTCGTCCAGATCAACCTGACAGTCACGACCGATCTGAAGTCCGTCGAAGAGTTCAAGAAGCTGGTCATCCGCTCGCAAAACGGGGCGCTCGTCCGCCTCGAAGACGTGGCCGACGTCGTCCTCGGCGCCGACACGTACGACCAAGACGTTCGCCTCTCGGGTGAGAAGGCGGTGTTCATGGGCGTGTGGGTGCTGCCCAACGCCAACTCGCTCGACGTCATCGACCGCGTGCGAAAAGAGGTCGACATCATCAAGGGCGAGCTGCCCACCGGAATGCAGGCGTCGGTCGCGTTCGACTCGACCAAGTACATCAACAACGCCATCCAAGAAGTGACCAAGACTCTCACGGAGACGGTCTTCATCGTCGTCGTGGTCATCTTCCTCTTTCTCGGCTCGCTGCGAACCGTCCTCGCACCGCTGGTCGCCATACCCGTGTCGCTCGTGGGTGCCGTCTTCCTGATGCAAGTCTTCGGGTTCACGCTCAACCTGCTGACGCTCCTGGCGATCGTGCTCGCCGTGGGGTTGGTGGTCGACGACGCGATCGTCGTGGTCGAGAACGTCGAGCGCCACATCCGCGAGGGCAAGACTCCCCTTCAGGCTTCGCTGATCGGGGCGCGCGAGCTCGTCGGGCCGATCGTGGCGATGACGATCACGCTCGCCGCGGTCTATACGCCGATCGGGTTTCAGGGCGGTCTGACGGGCGCCCTCTTCCGCGAGTTCGCGTTCACCCTCGCGGGGGCCGTCTTCATCTCCGGCGTGGTCGCTCTCACGCTTTCTCCGATGATCGCGTCCAAGCTGCTGAGGGGCGATCGCGGCCATGGGTGGCTGCAGCGCCACATCGACCTCGGCTTCCAACGCGTAAGAAGCCTCTACGCGCGCGCGCTCGACGCGACGCTGTCCGTGCGCCCCGTCGTCTATGCCGTCTGGATCACGCTGACGGTCCTGGTCGTGCCGATGTACATGTTCTCTCCAAAAGAGCTCGCGCCGAACGAAGACCAAGGCGTGATGTTCGGCGCGATCGACGTTCCGGCCAACGCCACCCTCGAGCAGCTCACTCCGTACACGGAGCAAGTCGGCCGCATCTTCCAAGAGGAGCCCGAGTTCGATCACAGTTTCCAGATCACATTTCCCTCCGGCGGTTTCGGAGGCGTCTTGGTTAAGCCGTGGGAGGATCGCAAGCGGAGCATTTTCCCGATTCAAGAGGAGCTGAGCGGCAAGCTGTCGCGCGTCGCCGGAATTCGGGCTCCGGTCTTCCTCCCTTCTGCGCTCCCGAGCGCCGGCTTCTTCCCCGTGGAGTTCGTGGTCGCGTCGACGGCGGATCACGACGAAGTCCTTCGCTTCGCGCAGCAGCTCGTTCAAGAGGCGACCAAGAGCGGGCAGTTCGCGTTTCCCCCGATCACGGACGTGCGAATCGACGAGGCGAAATCGGAGATCACGCTCGACCGCGACAAGATCGCGTCGATGGGTCTCAGCATGCAGCAGGTGGGATCCGACCTATCGGCGATGCTCGGGGGCAATTTCGTCAATCGCTTCAACATCGACGGGCGCAGCTACAAGGTGATACCGCAGATCGAGCGCGCGTCACGGCTCACGGAAGATCAGCTGAGGGATATCCACATTACCGGCCCAAACGGGCTGCTGATGCCGCTCAGCGCCGTCGCGACGTTGCGGCAGGGCATCGAGCCGCGCACGCTCAACCGATTCCAGCAGCTCAACGCCGTCAAGATCTCCGGCGTGGCGCCGCGATCCCTCGACGCGGGCCTCCGCGTTCTGGAAGAGGCGGCGGCGAAGATTCTACCTCCGGGCTACCGCGTCGACTACACGGGCGAGTCGCGGCAATTGCGCCAGGAGGCGGGGAAATTCCTGCCGGCGATGGGTCTTGCGGTCGTCCTCATTTTCTTGGTGCTCGCCGCGCAGTTCAACTCCTTCCGCGATCCGTTCGTCATCCTCGCCGGCTCGGTGCCGCTCGCGATCTTCGGCGCGATGGTGTTCACGTTCCTCAAGTTCGCAGGGCCCCCCGGTCTGCATTTCAAATTGACCGAAGGCTGGACCACGACGCTGAACATCTACTCGCAAGTAGGACTGGTCACATTGGTGGGGCTCGTGTCGAAGAACGGAATTCTCATCGTCGAATTCGCGAACACCCAGCAAGAGGCCGGAATGAGCAAGATCGACGCGATCCGCGCCGCCGCCAGCACGCGCTTGCGTCCCATCCTCATGACGACCGTCGCGACGGTCGCGGGGCATTTTCCGCTGACGCTCGTCACTGGCGCCGGGGCGGTGGCGCGAAATTCGATTGGAATCGTTCTCGTGGGTGGGATGTCCATCGGCACGCTCTTTACCTTGTTCGTCGTGCCGTCGCTCTACGTGCTCATCGCCAAAGACCACCGCGGCGAGGCACTGCGCGAGCCGGCCGCGGAGCCCGAGCCGCGAGTGTCTTCCGATGGCCTGACGAGTCCCATCGCCCTCGGGGCCGGGGTCGCGGCGCGCACGGCGCAGACCTGAAGTTCCCGGCCCTGACCCTTAGGAAAGTCGGTGGATTGTTCCGTCGACCCTGGCTGTCACTGATCCCGCTGGCAGCTCGCCGGATCGATGGAGGTGCAGACGCCGAACAGGCAGGAGGCGGGAGGCAAGCAGTTGGGTCCGTTCACGGCGTCGCAGGCCGCGCCCTCCAGCGCGGCGGCCTCACACGTGCCGACCAGCGAGCCGTCGTCCAACTGGCAGAAGCCGCGGCCCGCACACACCGTGAGCGCACCCGCCGCCGGGGCGCCGCACGCGCCCCCGGCCGACGCGATCTGCGCTTGCGTGCAAACGTTCGTCGTCGGGTCGCAATACAGGCCGATCGTCGAGTCGCAGGAAGGGTCGCCCGCCGGGTCACACGCCGTTCCGGCGGTCAGCCGCGGGGTACACGTGCCGGCGGCAGAGCAAAAGAGGACGCCTTCGCAGGGGTTGGCGATGTCGCACGCCGCGCCCACCGCACCGAGCGGAACGCACGACCCAAACGAGCACGCGAGGCCCGACAGCTCGCAATCCGAGTCGGTGAGGCACGCGCCCCCGACCGGCGATCGGGTCGCGCACACGCCGCAGGCCCCCGAGACGAGAATATTGCAGTAGGCGCTCGAACACTGCTCCCCGGCGGCGCACGGCGCTCCCACGGGGAGAGAGCCGGACAGACGGCACGCGGGCGCGGTTTGGTTCGACAAGAAATCCGTACAGCTCATCGCGTCGCGGGCCTGCACGCACGCTTCGAACCCGGCCGACATCACGGTGGTTCCGCTCGCCATCAGCGCGCCGGGGCACTCGAGCGAGACCCGCGCCGTGCACGTGGCCTCGTCCCCGTAGACCAACTGAACGAGGAACGGCGCGCACGTCTGGAGCTTCTTGCAACCGGAGCTCGCGAAGTCGGCGCACGCCTGGCTGACGGTGACCGTGCTCTTGCTCGAGCTCGTGCTCGAGCACGCGGCCGCAGCGGCGAGCGCGATCCCGCAGGACGCCCGAAGGACGCGTTTGACCATGGGGCCTCCGCCAGAGAGTCTATCGGCCGGAGAGCCAAAGATCACTTTGGCTCCGGGCGGCGGGGCTCGTCGGTCGGCGCGCACACGAGAGTGCCGTCGCGGTCGACGACGACGGCCCGCTCCTTGAGCAATCGACCCACCGCCCGCTTGAACGCCTTCTTGCTCAAGCCGAATGTCGCTCGTAGCTCTTCGGGGCTCGACCGATCGCCGACCCGCGGCGCGCCGGGTCTCGCCAGCACGTCGAGGATCGTCCGCGCGTCGTTCTCGAGCTCCTGGTGGGCGTGGCCTCGCAGCGACAGCTCGATCTTGCCGTCGGGCAAGATGCTCGTCACTCGGAAGCGCGCCGCCTCGCCGCGCGCCAAGCGGTGCGGCTCGCTGGCGGGCACCAGGCCCACGAACGCGCGGGCCACGATGACGAAGAGACCGATGTCTGGATCGTTGCGCCAGGCTTCTCCCTCGACCCACTGGTCCAGGCGAACGTCCGCCTTGCCTTCGTGGAGCAACTCGGCCACGCGCATCGTCCCGGCGAGCCGTCCGCTCTTGTCGACATAGAGGCCGATCGGGTGTCGCGCGCCGACGCGCATCTCGGTGGTTTGCTCCGCGAACGGCACCAGGAGCTCTTTGCCCAGCCCCCAGTCGACGAACGCGCCGAACTCGGTGCACGCGGTCACTTGCAGAAAGGCCACTTGACCGCGCTCGAGCCTTGCGACACGCGTCGTCGCGATGGGCCGTGCCTCCGAATCGAGGTAGACGAAGACGCGCAGCGCGTCGCCTTGCTTCGCGCCTTCGGGGATTTCGCCGCCGACGAGCAGGATCGTCGGGTCGGTCGCGTCGCCCGCTGCCGGTCGGCCGAGGAAGGCACCGTGCGGGCCGAACCGCCGGATGGCCAATGTGGCGAATCGTCCGAGGAGATCGTCGAAAGGCATCGAGGGGGCGAGTGTTGCAAGGCGCCGCGAAGGAGAGGCGCCGGCTCAGCCTTCTCGCCGCCGATGGTCGCGATAGACCCGCAGCGCGAACCGACCGGCCGGAGTCTCGCGCAGCGCGCGCACTTCGTCTTGGAGGGCTTGCGGAACGCGCGGATCACTCGCGTCTTTGGGCGACATGACGGGGTGCTCGTCCGGCATGACCATGGGCGCCGCGAACGCCGCGAAGGCGATGTCCACGGCGCCAAAGCGGTCTCCGACGAGGTACTCGCGCCCGCCGATCCGGGCCCCGACTTCGTCGAACGCCCGCCGCACGCGGTCGCGCGACTCGAGCGCCCGGTCTTCGTCGATCGACATGAACCGTCGCATCACCCCTCGGAGGAGGGGAAAAACCGCCGCGGCGACCCGGTGCTCGAATCGCGGCGTTTGCCGCTCGAACAGGCGGAGCGCCAGGGCGCGCGACCCGAGGACGTGAAAATACACGAAGCGGCGTACGTGCGGCGCGAGCTCCACGTCCAGGCGACGCTCGTACGCCAGCGCTTCGTCGCGCGCCGGCCCATCGGGCGGAAGGAGCTTGCGATGATCGGGGGCGTGCGCGTCCGCGAAGCGAACGATGGCCGGCGAATCGTCGAGCGCGGAGCCGTCATCGAGCAAAAGGACCGGAACCGACGTTCTCCCCTTGGCGCGACGCACCGCCCGGCGATGCAGAACGGGCACGTGCCCCTCCTCGCGGTGGGCGATGCCCGCCGCGTCGAGCGACCAGCGGGCCTTCTCGCAGAAGTGGCTGAAAGGAATCGTCACGAGGGTGGGGGACATCGCGCGGCCGGCTTAGCGAAGATGACTTCCTCGTTCTAGCATCCGTGAAAGAACGTGCGCAGCCAGGACGTCAGCAGCGCGGGAGTTGACGTTGGACGCCACTTTGCGCAAGAAGAAGCCGGCACGAAAAAAGGAGCATTCTCAGTGATTTCTCAATCCAATCGCCTCGCGTTGCATTTGTCCGCGTTCACCCTCCTTCTCGGAGGGCTCGCAGGCTGTTCGTCGAGTCCCACGACGGAAACGGGAACGGGGACGGGAACAGGGACGGGAACAGGGACGGGAACGGGCAGTTCCGCAGTCTCGTTCGCCCACGACATCGTGCCGATCCTCCAGGCGAACTGCAGCGCCGGAGGAAGCACTTGCCACGGGGACCCGAGCGTCGTGACCATGGGCATGGCATCGGGGGGCAATCGGGACTACCTCGGGCCCATGAGCGGAACCTTTAGCGCGGCCCAGACGATGCAAGTTCTCAGCGCCATGGTCGGCAAGCCGTCGTTCGAGAATCCTTCGATGAACGTCGTGACGGCAGGCGACCCGACGAAGAGCTTTCTCATGTACAAGATGGACGGCACCCAGGACACGCTGAGCGCCCAGTGCATGCCCGGGGAGCTTATGGCCACGCCGTACTGCGGACTAGTAATGCCTTACGGCGCCGTGCCCATTGCGCAGCCGCTCCGGGACAAGGTTCGCGCGTGGATCACCCAGGGCGCGAAGAACAACTAGCTGGTCTCACGGCCCGTCAACGCACGCACCGAACCCGGTTCGGCTGCGTCATGTCGACATTTCCCGCGTAGCCGTCGTAGAAGTTGATGAACCATGCGCTCGTGGGTGGCGATCCCGCGAGCGGCGTCGCGGTCCAGAACGCGTCGGACGGCGTGTCGGGGAACCCGCTGGCCGACGTGTCGATCGACGGGTCCGTCTTGGAGAAGTCCACAATCGTGAGAAGCTCCTTCGCCGTGGGGAGCCGGTAGCCGCCACCCAGGCTCGCGCAGGAGCTCTTCGCGTGCGTCCACGTCGACCGACCGGCCCCGTCGTCGCCGCCGCTGGTCGCGGCGACCTGCTGCCAAGTCAAGTGCGTCACGCCGTCGACGACCGTACCCCCGGATGCGGTGTAGCGTCCGGGCGGCGCGTCGGCGTGTCCGGGGCTCGACACGACGACGGTCACGAGGGCGCTCATGACGACGCGGCCACGGGTCAACGGACGCATCGGACCCTGCCGAGGGAGCTCATGTCGTACGCATACGTAAAGCCCACGTCCATGTAGACGGTCCATGCTTCCGAATCCGAAGCCGCGTGCCTGGTCGACGACCAGAACGCCGCGAGCGGTGTGTCGGGGAAAAACGCGCTGTCGATCGGAGGGTGACCCTGGCCCAAGTTGCTGTAATCGACGAGAGAGACGAGCTCGATTTGTGTGGGTAAGCGCCAGTCGTCGTGTCCGGCGAGGGGCAGGTTGCCGCAGTAGTCCATCGCTTCGGGCCACGTGACGTTTCCGTCGTCGCCGGCGCCGCCCGTCGCGGGGACACGCTGCTGCCACATGAGGTGCGTCACTTGGTCGGAGACCGTGCCGTCCATGTTGTCGGAATAGGCGTTTGGATTCGGCGCGCCGTTGCTCACGTCGTCCTTTCCGTTGGGCATGGGCCAGAGGGCCCAGGCTGCGGCGCCCGGAGACGTTGCGTCTCCCGACGTCTCGTCGCCCGCGTCCGCCGTGGACCCTCCGCCCTCGGCGGCCGTCGACGCCGAATCCGTTCCGCCGTCGCCCGCGATGCGAGCCGGCGACGCCGTACACGACAGCGCCAGCGCGGCACCGATCGCGACGGCCGCTCGCATAGCAACTAACCTATATAGCGCGCGACCGAACACAAGGCCCCGCTTCCCCCCATGCGCGCCTTCGCGGGCTTCCGCCGTGGACGGACGGCCCGGAGCTTGGACCTGGGGCGGCCAAGCCGCTTATAGCGCCCTCTCGCTCGACGCTTTTCTCAACGAGCCAGCTATGATCGGCGAACCGGACGCCGCCGCGGGGCGGGGCCTCGATCCGCTATCGGGCCGCTGTCGGGCAGATCGTTCGGCTGTAGGCCAATATGCCCGTACCTACACTTCGACTGATGATCCAAGGCGATAGGCCGGCGCCCCCAGTCAGCGACAGTCGCAGCAACATTTTCCCGTGGAAACACAATAACTAGCGGGCCCGGTCCAGGTGAGCCATTTTCACTGGGTGAAGCAACTGTCTAGGGTGAAACATGACAAGATCTAAAACCCTCTATCCCACAGGCTTTGCGATCTGCACCCTGGTGGCCGTCGCCTGCACCGGAAGCATCGGTTCCAGTGGGCCGGGTTCGTCCGGTGGTACCGGCGGCGCCCCTGGCGGCGGCTCGAACGGCAGTCCGGGCTCGAACGGGGGCGGCAGCCTCGGCGGCGGAGCACCTGGCTCGAACCCCGGGAACGCGGCGGGCGGCACAGGCACAGTCCCTGTCGCCAACCCAATGACCGGTACGTCGACGACGACGATCGGGGGCGCGCCTGCCGACCAGACGGCCGCGGGGACGATGGTCCTTCGGCACCTGTCGCAGCTCGAATACCTGAACACGGTGCGCGACTTGCTGAACGACACGTCGCAGACGACGGCCGACGTACCCGCCGAGTCGCCGATCGGCCCCTTCGACACGTTCCCCTTCCCGTTGCCGAACGTGGTCGGGTCGACCGAGGCGAACGCGTACTCGTCGGCCGCCACGGTCCTGGCGACCAACGCCGTCGCCAAGATCAGCAACGTCCTCACGTGCACGCCCACCGCCGGGAACACGGCGAGCGAGTCGGCGTGCCTGACGACGTTCCTGAACACGTTCGGGCTCAAGGCGTACCGCCGGCCGTTGACGGCGACCGAGGTCAGCGCCTTTCAGGCCTTGTACCAGACGGGCCGCACGACCCTCGCTCTCGACTTCAACGGGGCCATCGGCCTTCTCGTCGAAGAGATGCTCCAGTCTCCGGCGTTTCTCTATCACTGGGAAGAGGGGCCTTCGAAGACGGTGTACGACACCATGAACCCGAAGGTGATCCAGCTCGACCCGTACGCGGTCGCGAGTCGGCTCTCCTACTTCGTGACGTCGACGATGCCGGACCAGACGCTCCTCGCCGCTGCGGCGGCGAACCAGCTGTCGACTGCCGACCAGGTCGCCGCCCAGGCGAAGCGGCTGCTTCAGACGAGCAGCGCGAGCTCCGCGGTGCAGAACTTCTTCGAACAGCTCCTGCAGATGACCAATCTGCCGGCCACCTCGAAAGATCCGACGGCGTACCCGAACTATGCGCCACCGCTCGAGACCGCGATGGATACCGAGTTTCGAACGTTCTTCTCCAGCAACATCCTGACGGGATCGGGTCTCTTTTCGGACCTCTTCACCAGCAAGAGCACTGTCGTCAACAAGGACCTCGCGGCCGTCTACGGGTTGACCAACGTTAGCGGGACCGCCATGCAGCCGGTCACCCTCGACGCGAACCGCTCGGGGTTCTTGACGATGCCGGCCTTCTTGACGCTCAACGGCGCGTCGAACGACTCGAACGGCATCTACCGCGGCCACGCGGTCTACATGCAGCTCTTGTGCAACGCGCTGACCTTGCCGAAGAACGTCCAGGTGCCGACTCCGGCTCCGCCCACGGCGGGCCAGACGATGCGCCAAGTGCTCGACGTTCACGCCCAGAACCCGTGCGCGGGTACCTGCCACAGCGCGATGGACCCGTTCGGATTCGCGTTCGAGAACTACGACGGCCTCGGCCAGTACCGGACGATGGACAACGGGTCGAGCGTCAACTCGGTCGTCACCGTTCCCCTCGACGGCACCATGCAGACGGCGAACAACGGCGTGCAGCTCGCCTCGCTCCTATCGACGAGCAGCGAAGCGCGTCAGTGCTTCACGACGCAGTGGGTCCGGTATGCCGTAGGCCGTCCGGACACCGCGGACGACGCCGCTTCGATCGGCGCCGCGTACGCCACTTTTGCGACTGCCAACTTCAATGTGCGCGATCTGCTCGTAGGAGTCGCCACCTCGCGCACGTTCCGCTACCGGACGCCCGCCGCTGGAGAAATGCTGCCATGAAGGAAAAATATTCGCGACGTGCCCTTCTCAAGACGCTCGGGGTGGGGATGGGGATGCTCCCCATGCTTCACAACGAAGCGTTCGGGGCGGACGCAGGGGCTCCGGCGCCGGGTGGTGCAGCGGGCGGCACGATGTCCGAGAGTGGATTTCCCAAGCGGTTCATCTGCGTCGTCTGCACGAACGGCGTCTACCAGAAGAACTGGTGGCAGACGGCGAACGGCACCGACCTGACGACGGGGACGTTGCTGCCGATTCTGGCGCCTCTGACACAGTTCCGAAGCAAGCTTCTCATCCCGCACAACATCTGCATTCAGAACGTCTTCAACTCGAACGCCTACGGCGGCCACTCGGGCTACCCGTGCATTCTTACGGGAACGCAGAGGGGCACGAGCGCGTCGATCGACACGCTGATCGCTCAGGCCACCCCCAACCTCGCCAACGCCCAGCTCAATCTCGGTTGTCACACCAGCAACTCGCACTTGAGCTTCAAGGCGGGAGGCGTCGCGAACACCCCGAACACGAGCCCTTCGAAGGTGTTCAGCCAGCTCTTCGCCGGGGCCAATCTGAGCCCCACGCAGATCAGCAACGTCCAGACCCGAAGAAAGAGCATTCTCGACCTCGTGAGCACGCAGCTCACGGCGTTCCAGGGCGTGGTCGGGACGGACGACAAGGTCAAGATCCAGTCGCACCTCGACGCCGTTCGCAACATCGAGCAATCGCTCACCAGCCAGACGCTGACCGTGGGTTGCGCGCCGCCGGCTCTGGGCTCCGCGAGCTACTCACAGGCCGTCGCCGACTACCCGAACCTCGTGGCCATGCAGCTGAAGCTCGCCGCGGCAGCGGTCACGTGCGGGATTTCCCGAGCGGTCACGATCGAGCTCAACGACGACGGTGGCGCCAACGGCATCACCTTCCCGTGGCTCAGTGTGTCGCAGTCGAATTACCACGCCATTGCCCACTTGGGCGCGGGCGCGGCCGCCGACAAGACGACGATCGATACATGGTTCCACCAGCAGTACGCGACGAACTTGCTCGCGCCGCTCGACGGTTCCGCCGAGGGATCGGGAACGACGCTCGACAATACGTGTGTCCTCATCGCGAACGACATGCAGGAGGGCAATACGCACTACGACAAGAACGTGCCGTGGCTCATCGCCGGCAGTTGCGGCGGGTTCTTCAAGACCGGCCGCGTCGTCGAGCTCAACAACGCGTCGAACAATCAGGTCCTGACGACGATCCTGCACGCGATGGGGCAAACGTCGGTCGCGAGCGTCGGTGACATGTATACCGGCAACGTGGATAGTCTTCTGACCTAGCAGGGTACTGAAGCTAGCGGGGGTGCTGAAAGAAGAGTCGACCGCCAGGGACGCTATGGTTGCATGAACCAAGTCCCTGGATTCTTCCCTTGGCGATCGTGGCGGTTTCCCCTCTCTTCATCCCGTCTTTCAGCGGTCTGTCCGTTCCGCCAGTCGCTCTCGCGGTGGCGGCCCTGTGTTTGACCCTAGTCGCGGGAACGCAACCAGGGACGGTGCCCACGCGCACGGCTGATCCGAGCTAAGATGGTCCTATGGACAGGCCGAGATCGGCGTCGGTCCTGCTTTTGGTGCACATCGGGCTCGTTGTTGGGTGCACGGGGGCGCCCTCCGCGGGCACCGGCGCCGAGGCTGGAATAAGCCAAGGGGGCTCGGCAAACGGCGCCGGCGGCGCGACGGATGGGTCGACCGATGCGTCGTCCGAGATTCCCGACTCGGCATCAAGGTCGGAGGATGCGGCAGGGTCTGAGGTCGGCGTGGACGATGAGGGGAGTGAGTCGGACGCCGCCGCAGCGGAGGCTGGTCGCCCCGACGGGTTACGCCCCGACAGCGGCGGGGACGGGGGCGGCGGTGGTCCAGAGCAATGCGTGAACAGGGCCCCTGTTGCCTCGACGTGGAAGCTCGTGTGGTCCGACGAGTTCGAGAAGGACGGTGCTCCCAACCCGTCCAACTGGGGCTTCGAGAGCGGCTTCGTGCGAAACCAAGAGCTCCAGTGGTATCAGCCGAACAATGCGACCGTCACCGGTGGCCTGCTCACCATCGCGGCGCAGCGCCAACAGGTGACCAACCCGAGCTACGCCGCGGGAAGCGCCGACTGGACGAAGAGCCGCCAATACGCCCAGTACACGTCGAGCTCGATGACCACTGCGGGCAAGCGAAGCTTTCAATACGGCCGGTTCGAGATGTGCGGGCAGATCGACACTCGGCTGGGCAGCTGGCCGGCATTTTGGATCCTGGGTAGCGGTCGGAGCTGGCCCAGCTCCGGCGAAGTCGACATCATGGAGTACTACGCAAACGGTGTTCGCGCGAACGTCTGCGTCCCGTCGGCGGGCAACTGCGATTGGTCCGGAAGCGTGAGCCAGCCGCTCGCCTCCCTCGGGGCGACATGGTCGTCTGCGTTCCACCTCTGGGCCATGGAGTGGAACGCGACCGACGTGAACCTGTATCTGGACGACAAGCTCGTTTACGATTTCAAGATATCCAGGATTGCGGCCGGAGCGAATCCATACGCGGGAACCCCATTTTACATGATTGTCAACCTGGCCATCGGCGCGAACGGCGGGGACCCATCGAGCGTCGCGTTCCCGATGACGTACAAGGTCGACTACGTGCGCGTTTACCAATAGCGGCGCGCTTCGAGGCCTTCGAGATGCGAGGCGCAGTTCCGCGCTCCGGTCCGTCGATCCGCGGCACGTACGTCGTTACTTGACGATCGCAGGCGCCGGCGCTATGCAGTCCAACATGGTTACCGTGAGTCGGCGATCGATGTCGATGGCGTCGTTTTGCGAGGGCTGGCGCCTTTCCGCGACGAGCAGTCGTCGCGCGTCCGCGAAGAAGCCGCAGCCGCGCGCGAAGATGATTTGGGCCGTGGAGGCCCTCCCCTAGGCAAGCTTTCCGCGCGATCGCGCAGCGAAGGCCGCCCGGGGCAGACCCGAGGCGGCCTTCGTCGTTTTGGACCGCCGAATCGAAGAACGAGGGTGCGCTGGCCGCGCGCTGCCCGAGTTTGTGCGTCGAGCTTCGTCCGGAATCCGGTGAACAGCGGGAGATGGATCATGTGGTTGTCCAAAGAGACTATTCACTTGCGGGTCGCCGACGCTTTGGCGTCTACCGCGTTCTACGAAGCTCTGCTCGCCGCGTCCCCCACCCATCGAAGCGCCCATTCGACCGTCTTCGATCTGGAGTCTCCGCCGGTCGTCCTCACGCTCGAAGAGCGTCCGCGGGGGCGGCGGTCGACCTCCCGACCGGGCAGCGCAAGAGAGCCGGCGACACCGGGCGCGCGCAACCAGTGGGCGCTGGTGGTCGCCGAGCCGAAGCAGGTCGGCGACGCTGCGATCCGATTGCGACGAGCCGGTGTCCAGCTATGGGTCCAAGACGAAGGAGTCGAGGCGCGGGACCCCGACGGACACGGCTGGCGCGTGCGGTGTGACCCGACGGCGCCGGGACGGCTCATCTTGGCGCCAGCGAGTGCGGCTCGACACAAGCTCCGTCCGTTGATTGCCAGGCCGGTGGCAGAGCTTCTGCCGGGCGGCGCTAGAGCGAGGGGGCGGCGACCGCAATGAAAGAGAAACAAGGAGCCGCGTTGGGCATCCTACTGTCCCGAGTGCGAACCTCGATCGCCGTGCTAATGACGCTCATCTTTTCGAAGTTCGTCTACCTCGCGAGCTTCACGAGCTTGTACCCCTTTTATCTGATGCATCACTTTCACATTTCCCTGCGGAGCGCGCAGATGCACCTCTTCGCGCTCGCCGATGCGACGAGCATCGAAGACGTCTACCGCGTCGTCGCGTTCCTTCCGGCGCTCGGCGTCCTGGCGCCACTGCTCCCGACCTTCGGCAGAGAGTCCGCTGCCGCGTGATCCGCCGAGCGGTTTCTTCGATCGTCGACGCAAGTGGACGGCGCCCGGGCGTCGTCCTCGCGCTCGCTTTTTGCGCGCTGCTGTTGACCTGGCATTTCGCCCTCAAAGTCCTGGTCAACCCGCACACCGACTTGCGCGAGCTCTTGCCCAGCGACAGCCCTGGCCTCAAGGCTTTCGAGCACCAGCTCGGTCGCGTAGGAGGGGGGGCCGCGCTCTTGGTCGTCGCCGAGTCGCCTGACAGGAAGGCCAACGAGCGCTTCGTAGACGATCTGTCGGCGCGCCTGCGCGAGCTGATCGCCGCGCAGAAGCGAGGTGGCCCGCAGCTCATCGCGTATGTGGAAGACGGGGCGAGGGACGTTCGGGCGTTTTTCGAAAAGAACAAATGGCTCTACGCCGAACGCAAGGACCTCGAAAGCGCCTACGACACGATCGACTTCCAGATCGCCGTGCGCAGCGGCCTGGTCAGCGACTTGAGCGATGACGACCGCGACCATGCCGTGTCGAACGACCAGGCAAAGAAGCCGGCGCTCGGTCTCGACGTGTACCAGGAGCGTTGGGACGCCAAGGCTTCTGAGCATGCCGGCTTCACGAACGACTACTTCGAGAGCCCGGACGGCCGGGGCATCGGCGTCCGCATCCTGTCGTTGACCACCGGCATGGGTGACTCCGGCGGCGACGTCTTGCTCGATCGCGTGAGCAAGCTGGTGGCCGAAATGAACCCTTCGGCGTACCAGCCCGAGATGAAGGTCGGGTTCGCGGGGGAGATCGCGGATGCCGCCGCGGAAAAGGCATCCGTCGTGACCCAGGCGGCATGGGCGACCGGCATTGCTCTCGTTCTGATTGCCGCGGGCATCGTCTGGTTTTACCAGTCTCTGGCGGCGCTCGTGGTCATTGCCCTGCCGGCCTTTCTCGGGGTCGGCGCGGCCTATGCGTTTGCGTATTGGCGCTTCGGGTACGTGAACACCACCGGGATGTTCCTCGGGGCGATCATTCTTGGCAACGGCATCAACTATCCCATCGTTCTTCTCTCGCGCTATCGAGAGTTTCTGGCACGCGGCCAATCCGCGGCGGACGCGCGACGCGATGCGGTGGGCAGCGCGCTCCGCGCGGAGCTCGTCGGAGCATGCGTTGCGTCGATAGCCTACGGTTCGCTCTCGATCACCCACTTTCGTGGCTTCAGCCAGTTCGGATGGATCGGTCTCGTCGGGATGCTGCTCGTGTGGGTGTCGATGATTCCCTGCGTGCCCGCGCTCCTCGTCGTCATCGAAAGGATTCAGCCCTGGCTGCCGCGATGGCTTCGTGACCGACCTCCGGGCATCCGCGCCGAAGGCAAGGCCATGGCGGCAATCGCAGGGGCGACGGCTCGTTATCCCTGGGTGTTCGTCGGTGGGGCCATCGTGGTGACCGCCGTCGCTGCCTGGAAGATCCCCTCGTTTCTCCGCGACCCGTGGGAGTACGACTTCGACCGCCTCGGGTCGCGTGCGAGCAAGCACGGCGGAGCCGGCGAGTGGTCCGTCAAAGCGGAAGCCGTCTTCGGCGGGAAGATGAACGTCGCGGGCGCGCTGATGCTCGCCGATACACCGGAGCAAGTGCCGGCGCTAAAAGCCCAAATCCTCGCCAATGACGCCGCCGATCCGAAGGGTACCCTCATCGCGGACATTTCGACCATTCACGACCTGCTGCCTGGCTCCGCGGAGGAACAGACGCAAAAGCTCGCGATCCTGGACCAAATTCGCGCCAGATTGACGCCGCCCGTCCTCGCAGGGCTTCCCGATGAGGAGCGTGTCCGCGTCGAAAAGCTCCGACCGCCGGAGACGTTGCGCGTTCTCGGACCGGCCGATTTGCCCGTCTTTCTCCGGCGGCGCTTCGAGGAGAACGATGGGCGAATCGGTACCGTCTTTTACGTGAAGTACAAGAACGACGTTGTCTTCGCAGATGGGCACAATCTTCTTCGAATGGCGAAGGCAACGGACAACGTGAAACTGCCGGACGGCACTGTCGTGCAAACGGCAAGTCGGTCCACGGTGTTCGCCGAGATGATTCGGTCGATGGAGGTGGACGGACCTCGGGCGACGGTCGCCTCGCTTCTCGCCGTGACGGTGGTCGTGCTCGTGGCGACGCACGACGTGGGTGGCGCACTGTCGGTGCTCGCCGCGCTGGTGATGGGGGTGACCTGGCTTCTCGGCGCTGCCGCGTGGGCCGGCGAGAAGCTCAACTACGTCAACTTCATCACGTTGCCGATCACGTTCGGCATCGGCTGCGAGTACCCGTTCAACGTGTATGACCGATCGCGCCTGATGAAAGGTGACGTGAGAGGGGGCTTGGCGCGCGTGGGGGGTGCCGTTGCGCTTTGCAGCTACACGACCGTCATCGGATATAGCTCGATGCTCTTTGCCGATTTCCAGGCCCTGGAGTCGTTCGGGCGCCTCGCCGTATCCGGCGAGATCGCGTGTTTGATCGGGGCTCTTCTGATGTTGCCGGCGCTCTTGCTCGGCGTACGCGGCGCGTCGCGGCGAGCCCTAGCGCCCTAGCTCGCGCAACAACTCGCCGTACGCGCCCAGGACCTGGTGAAAGTGTTGCTCCACGGTTCGGGCCGTCGCCGCGGCGTCGAGCGCGCGGGCACGTCCGTCCGAGCCTCGGCTGAGGAGCCTCTCGATCGCCGCGGCGCAGGCCGCGGGATCGAGGCTGCGATACATCTCGCAGCACGACGACTCGGCGTGCTCGGCGGCGCCTCCCGCGTCGGGTACGACGATGGGCAGGCCGCACGCCACCGCCTCCGCAATGCCGATGCCGAACGTCTCGTAGGGCGAGCCGTGGACCAGCGCGTCGGCGCTGGCCAAGGCGGTGGCGAGCCGCGTCCGGTCCTGCTCGAACCCGGCGAAGCGAACCCCGTTCGGCGCGCCACGCTCGAGGGCGAGCCGCTCCGGTCCGTCGCCGAAGAGGACGAGAACCGCCTTGCGTCGAGACCGAAACCGCGCGAATGCATCGAGCACGACGTCCCACCGCTTTTCGGTGGCGAAGCGGCCCGAGCCCACGAGGAGGAGGGTGCCGTCCTCCGTCGCGCCGAGCCACTCTCGTCGCCATTCGCTCGCGCGCGCCGCGGGGCGGAAGGTCCGCGTGTCCACGCCGAAAGGCGCGTGAATGACCCGAGGTACCCCTGCCGAGCGCAAGCGCTCCGCCTGTGCTCGACCAGCCGCAAAGATGGCGTCGAAGGGCGCGAGCAGAGATCGGACGCCGCGCCATAGTGCCTTCGTTGCGGCTCGCGCGATGCCCCCGCCCAGATGCTTCGCCAGCGCGGGCTCGACGTACACGCCGACGTGGTCCGAGTGCCAGAACGCGGTGGTCAAGCGAGCGGCGGCTCGGCCGCAGGCCGCCACGGCCGCCGCGGCCAGGTAGGGGGAGTGTGCCTCCAACACGTCGGGTCGCTCGCTCGACACGCGCCGCCGAACCCTGTCCACCCGGTGAAGCAAGTGATACGTGCGATCGTACGGCAGCGAGGGCCCCGCGAAGCGAACGAGGCGCGATTCGCCCGATCCCGGCGCCTCTCCGGTGCCGACTGGCGCGTCCTCGTCACGCGGGCCCGGGGCGATGACGCAGTGGCGGCAGTGGTGCTCGGAGAGAAACCGGCTCCGATTCGTCAAGTGGCTTCGGATGCCTCCCCCTCGCTCCGAATAAAACTCCGTGATGTCGACAATCTTCAGACCCGGTTCCTCGTCCCGGTCCCGGCGCGACCGAGATGCACCCATTCCGCGAACGAGCGGGGTCAGCCGATCGCAGGCCGTCTCGACAATCGCTGAAGTCAATGCAGTTGGGCGCATCGCGCGACGAAGGTTCACGTTGGGTGCGGATCGTGCGCGGAGAATGGGCGAAGCCCAACACGATTCGTACGCAAAGAGCCCCCGTTCATCCGAAAGTCTTCTGGGGATGTCCCTGCGCCGATGCAAGGTCTTGTCAGGAACACTAGGGGCGCCGGGATTTCGGCCGTATTTCCGCGCGCTGTTCGACTCGCTTCGGAGCGCCCCCGCCGGTCGGATGACGCCGAGCGCCGTGGAGACCACGCTTCTCGAGGATCGTAACCGAGCGCGCCGCGCTTGTGCTAATGCGGGGCTGGGAGCAGCCAAGAGAGGGCTGTTGTCGTTGACTCGGCGGCTTTTACGGCCCTCTTTCTCACGGCGCGGAGATTGAAACATGGCAAAATCGAATACGGCGAAGAAGAAACCCCTCTCGAAGAGCGCGATCCTCGAGGCGGTGACCGACGCGATCGGCGACGAGATCTCTCGCAAGCAGGTCAAACAGGTGGTCGAGACTCTCGTGGACCTGGGCCATCGGGAGCTCAAGAAGAACGGCACCTTCGTTCTGCCCGGATTCGCAAAGTTCGTCGTCGTGAAGAAGGCGGCGCGGCCCGCGCGCGAAGGGATCAATCCCTTCACCAAGGAGAAGCAGACGTTCGCGGCCAAGCCCGCCAGCAAGGGTGTGCGCGCGAGACCAGTCAAGGCGATCAAAGACGCGGTGATCTGACGCGAGCGCGAGAGCGCAACGCGTAGCGGAAGATCGGCAAGGGCCCCATGCTCACGCTGGAACTGGACGACGACGATTTGCCGGATGCTGTCGAGGTTCATGACGACGGTCGGGTGACGGGAGCCAAGACCCAAACGGGCGATGCGATGTACGCGTCGTGGTCGGAGTTTTGCGAGCATTATGACGTCGACCCCGCTGAGCTGCTCGAAGAGGTCATCGACCAGATCGACCCGGGCGTGCGCGCCGAAGTCGAAGCCCGGGATATCGACGAGCCCGACGATTACCTCAGGGCGTGTGCTCGCCTGACGAAGGACGAAGATTGACGCGCTGAGCCTCTCCAGCCTTCAAGTCGGCTGGCGCGAAGTGTGCGACGTCGAGAGTCCACGGAGCCCTGGTGGCGTGCTTTGCCGGTTCTCTTCCAGGCTGCGGCGTCGCCATGCCGCGATCGGGCGCTCACGCGTCGTTGCCGATCGCTCCCGCTGGCTGCATGGCTGCTCCTACCGTCGGTTGCCAAAGCCGCCCCATCGGTGTGGGCCATCGACGACGGCGAGAAGATCCGCCGGGACAGTATATCGACCGCTTTCGAGCGGGGCGTGGAGAACCCAGTGTGGCGTCCGGGCGAGCCGGCTCGCCTCTTCGCCATGCGAAATGAGTCCGTCGCGCTCCAAGTGGTCGTGGAGGCGGCCGATACGCCGATCGCGGCAGCCACGGTGAGCCTTCCGGTGCTGAACGGACCGAGCGGCTCGACGATGATCGAGGGGGTCGCCGCTCCACCAGGGGGTGGCCCGCAGCGACCGATCGAGCGGTTCGTCGAGGGCTTCGTCGCGGTGCGGCGCGCGTCGGGCGGGCGCACCGCGGGCGAATCGCTCGGCTGGGAGAAGGGCGCTGCGCCCGCTTCGGGGGCCTGGGTCGGTCCGGTGCCCGACGCGCTCGTCCCCGTGGAGGTCGCATCGAGGACCTTGCTCTATCCCATGCCAATCGAGCCGTACTCGAACGGCATTGTGTGGGTCGATCTCAACGTCCCGCGCTACCAGCCGCCTGGCCTGTACCGCGGGACCCTCGACGTACGAGACGGCGGTCGCCCGCTTGGGACGATCCCCGTGGAGCTCGAAGTCGCGGACGCAACGCTGCCCGACCGCACAGTCTCGACGATGCTCTTCTACGACCCCGAGGAGGTTGCGAAGCGGGTGGGACCGAACGCCGAGGAGAGCTTGTGGAAGCTGCTTCACGCCCATCGGATCGCACCGCTTCACGACGCTTCATCGGCCGACGACGTGCGCCGCCAGCGCGACGCGTTGGACGGCACTCTGTACACGCCGGCGCGAGGATACGAAGGCCCCGCCGCCGGCATCGGAGACGGGGTACTCAGCGTGGGGGCATACGGCGCGCTTGGCGGACCCGACGACGGAGCGTTGTCGGGTGCGGCGGCGACTGCGGACGCGATCGCCGGCGCGAATCTCTTCGAGACGACCGACGTGTTCCTCTACGCCGCGGACGAAGAATGCGCGAGCCCTTTGGGTCGCAGCTGGCGCTCGCGCTTGGGCGCCGCGGCGGACGCCAACCTTCGACGGCTGCGAGTCGCGTGGACATGCTCGGAAGAGCCTGCGGCGCAGCCGGTCGATATCGTGATCGCCCATGCGACCTACGACGTCGCGCAAGCGGGTGCCGCGCGCGATCGGGGCAAGACCGTGTGGGTCTACAACGGGGTCTTGCCCCGCACCGGCACTTTCCTGCTCGACGCGGACGCCGTGTCGCCGCGGGTGAACGGTTGGCTGAGCGTGATGTACGGAGTGCCGCGCTGGTTTTACTGGGAGTCTACGTATTGGTACGGGCGCAAGGGGACCACGCCGATCGATCCGTTCGTCGAGCCGGAGTCTCTCCACAACGAGGATGGCGACTGGGCGAACGGCGATGGGGTGCTTCTCTATCCCGGTCGGCAGCTGGACCGGTTCCAGTGGCATTCATTCGGGTTCGAGGGTGTGTTCGCGTCGATCCGTCTGAAGAACTGGCGCCGCGGGATAGAGGACGCCGGGTACGTGCAGCTCGCTCGGATTCGTGATCGGGCGAAAGCCGACGCGGTGACGCGCTCGCTCATTCCGGCCGCATTCGTCGAGGCACCAGCCGAGGGGCGCGCGAGCTGGGGGGAGCGCGGCGTGGCCTTCTTCGAGGCGAGGCGGGCGCTGCTTGCGATCGCGCTGGGCCGCTCTGGGGACGCTCGACGGGTGTCGCGCGAGGTTCCGCCGGAGGAGAGAAAACAGGAACGGCGTTGGCCGAGAGCGGCAGCCATCGTCGGAGCGATCGGACTGACGCTGATCGCATCGGGGCTGCTGGGGTCGTTGCGGCGTCGTCGGCCGCGATCCGCACACCGTGCACGATAGCGGAGGCAAACCGGCCAACGTGTGTCAGAAGAAGGCGCCGGCCGGTCGGATCAGGCCGTGCCGTGCACGACCGCGGGCCACAGTTTTCGGAAGCCGACGGCCACGACTCTTCCATCACGCGAGACGATGATGGCGCCGTAGCGGCACTTCTCGACGATGCATCCCTCGGCGACTTCCGAAGCGCGTTCCCACCGGACGCGCTCGCCCTCGGCCAAGGACGTGAACAACCGCATTTCTCCGGCGACGCGCACGAGCCCGTCGGGCGCGAGCCCGGGGTACGGCGTCACCACATCAAAGCGCGCCCGCCGAGCGATCCCGTCTTCGAACCACACGTCGCAGTGGCGGTCCGTCGCCCACAACAGGACCCCCTTGGTCCGTGCGGCTCCGTGCAGCTTGACCTGCACCAGCGATCCGGGCGCACGCTGCGAAGGCGCTGTGGCGCGTCCGCCGAGCCTGCGCCGCGCGGTTTCGATGGAGGGTCGTTCCGCGGCTCCCGCGGGGTCCGAAGAGGCGGTGAGCCCCAGCACACTTGTGCCCGATGGCTTGCGTCCGGTCGACATCGCTCCCTACCCCCCTCCGATTGCGTCGCTATGCTTCCCTGCATGCAGCGACGAGCGTTTGGTCATGCGGGCGATGTCCCCTCGATCGGCCAGGGAACGTGGAAGATGGAGCGCGATGATCGCGCCGAGGCGATCGCGGCGTTGCGCCGCGGCCTCGACCTTGGCCTGACACACGTCGACACAGCGGAGCTCTACGGCTCCGGACATGTCGAAGAGCTGGTCGGCGAAGCGATCGCCGGCCGCCGCGACGAAGTGTTTCTCGTGTCGAAAGTCGTTCCGGAGCACGCCACCTACGAAGGCACGCTCCGCGCCTGTGACAAGAGCTTGCGTCGGCTACGCACCGACCGGCTCGACTGCTATCTCCTTCACTGGCCCGGCTCGCACGCGCTCGCCGAGACAATCCGCGCGTTCGAAGAGCTGGAGCGCGTCGAGAAGATCCGGTCATGGGGCGTGAGCAACTTCGATGTCGCCGAGCTCGACGCGGCGCTCGCCATCGCCGGACCGGGACGCATCGCGTGCAATCAGGTGCTCTACCACCTGAACGAAAGGGGTGTAGAGCGGGCCGTGCTCCCCTGGTGCGCCGATCACGGTGTGGCCCTCGTTGCGTACAGCCCGTTCGGTGCGGGGAGCTTTCCCTCGGAACGCTCGGCGCGCGGCCGCGTGCTCGCCGAGATCGCGCGCGGTCGCGGCGCGACGCCGCACCAGGTCGCGCTTGCGTTCCTGCTGCGGTTTCCTGTCGTGCTCACCATCCCGAAAGCCGCGCGCGTTGCGCACGTCGAAGAAATCGCTGGAGCCGGCGACCTCGTCTTGACCGATCCCGAGGTCCGGCAGATCGAGGCCGCCTTTCCTCGACCGGGTCCCGGCTCTCTGCCGATGCTCTGATTCAGAACCCCATCTGCGCCCCGACCTCTGGCGCGATGCCCACCAGCGATCCCCCCGAGCCGCCAAACGCCGCCTGACCCTTGACGAGCGCGGTGAGCGCCACGTTTTTTCCTACGAGAATGCGGGCGCCGACGCCTGCCGCGCCGAATATCGGACCCGCCGTCAACCACGCGTTCTCGTTCAGAGTCCTGCCTGTGCTGAGCCTCACTTGGACTCCGATGCTCGCGTCGAACTCGCTCGCGCCAGCGGCGAGGACGAGCATGGGAGCGATCGGATTGGTGATAGCGTCCTTCCCGAGAAGGTACGTGAAGCGCGCCTCGAGGTGGATGGGAGGGAAGGCGGGCCCGGGAGCACTGGCCGGATCGGTGAAGAGCACGTAGCCCGCGCGTGCCCCGAGCAGAATGTTCGCGTTGAGGGCGTAGTCCAAGCTCGCCATGAGCCGGATGTTGCCGAGGAGAAGGCCGCCGCCGACCGTATCGCCGTCGGCCGGTCCCTGCAGAATCAGACCATTGATCATTCCGCCGGAGCGGCCGCTGCCCGGGAAGTTCGCGGACGTCCCCGGGTCGACGCACTCGTAGCCGGCGGAGTTGCCTGGTCCCGTACCACTTCCGTTGAGCAAACAGGCCTTGTCCGACTGAGGTATTGAGACGATGTCGAAGCCGATCGCGACGCCGATCCAGACCCTGCGTATTTTGGGACCGGACTTCTTCGAGCCGCTCTCGCCGCTGCATTTTCCGTCTTTGCATGTCCCGCTCGAACAGTCGTCGTCGCTGTCGCACGATTCGTCGGCGCCCTTCTTCGGCGGCGCGCATTTGTCGTCGGAGCAGGCGCCGCTCGCGCACTCGCTGTCCTTGTCACACGGGTCGCCTTCCGCCTTCTTGTCCACGCACTTGCCGTCGTCGCACTCACCGCTCTCGCATTCGCTGTTTCTCTTGCAGTCGTCCCCGCCACTCTTCTTCTGGATATGACACCCGGGGAAATCGGGCGGGCAGTCGCTGCCGCCGACGCCCTCCGCACACTGTTTCGGCGCTTCTTGGCCGGGCAGGCTCGGGCCGAGGCCGGAGATCTGCGACTTGATCGGAACGGCGTAAGGCTTGGTCCTGCTTCCCGAGCTCGCGATCGGATCGTCGGACGTACCGTACCCTTGGATGTAGTACTGGACGGTTCCTTCGGCGACGTCTTTGCACGGAATGAGGCCGCCGTAGCCCGTCTCCATCTTACGGAGCTCGACGGGCTTCCAGTCCGTCATTCCGGCGGCGCGGTACTTGACCACCACGCGAAGGAGCTTCTCAGTCCCGACGTATTCCGCGTAGACGGGGAGCGGCGTGCGAACGACCTGTGCGGCCGCCGGAACGTGGGCAAAGTCGCCCGCTGCCGACGTCGTCGCCCCGCCGCTCTCCGGCGGAGGGGGCACTGCGACTTCGTTGCCGCCGCCACCGCCTCCCTGGGCTGCTCCGGCCTTTCGCTTCGAGTCGCTCCACAGCCCCTCGAGCATCGGATTCTTGTAGGCCGGGTCGAGCTCGAGCGACGCGTCGAAGCCGAGTGCCTTCACGAACGCCGCACGCCCGTCGTCGACCGAACCGCTCAAGATGAGCATCGCGCCGAGGTCCCGATAAAGGGCGCCCTTCAGCGTTGCAGCGCACTTGTCGCCGGTGCACTTGCTGATGGCCGTCGCCAGCTTCTTGATCGCAGCCGGGTAGTTGACGTTGAGACTGTCTTCTTCGATGGCCTTCTTTTGAAGTGCCTGCGCTTGCCTCTCGGTGGCCGGATCAGCACCGAGCGCGGGCAGCGCCAAGAGCGTTACTAGGGCCACGACGAGGCTGGGAAAAACGCGCCGCTTGGCGGCGGCGAGCAGAGTGGATTGCACCTAGGTATGCCTCCGGCAGCGCGCGAGCATAAAGCACTTCGCGGCCTCTTGGGGGGATGAAACGCGGAGAGCTCTCGCTCCCCGGTGCCTTGCTTCGGGAGCGCTCCTACCGGGAACCTCCAGCGGATTCGGTGCGAATGAATTGAACGCGGCGATTGAGCTCGCGATTCGCGGTCGTGGTGTTCGGTACGAGGGGCTGGTGGAACCCGTATCCCTTCGCCAAGAGGCGCGACGCCTGAATCCCCCTGGAAACCAGGTACGCTTGCACAGAGTCAGCGCGGGCCTGGGAGAGTTGCATATTGTAGGCATCGCCCCCGATATTGTCGGTGTGCCCCTGCACCTCGAGATCGATCTTGGGGTTGTCGTTGAGCACGCCCACGACCTCGTCGAGGATCTTGTAGCTGACGCCAGGCCGGATCAGTGCCTTGTTGAACTCGAACTGGATTTGTTGGGTGATTCGGATCTCCTTTTCCGTTACGATCACAAGGGAGTTCTTTTTCGGGCAGCCCGGCCGGTCGCCGCCGCGTGTGCCGGGCGTGTTTGGGCAGTAGTCGTCGACATCCGGGATCTGATCGCCATCGTTGTCCGGATCGGGGCAGCCGTCGCCGTCTTGATAGCCGTCGAGGTCCTCCGGCTCGTTGGGGCATTTGTCATTGGCGTCGATGATGCCATCGGCGTCGTTGTCCGTGTCCGGACAGCCGTCGTCGTCCAGGTAGCCGTCCTTGTCTTCTGGCTCGTTGATGCAGCTGTCGCGCGAATCGGCGATGCCATCGCCGTCGGTGTCCCGCTCCGGCGCCGCGATTTCGACGAATGCGCGCGTCGTGCAACGATCGGGAGGGCTCATCGTGAAGGCCGCCTGCGCATTGGGCTCCGCTTTCGCGAGATGCGCCTCCGCGCTCGAGAGCTCCCCTTGATTCAGGTCGATCTCGGCAAACTCGAGTTGACTCTTCGCGATCGCGAGCTCGCGGGGCGCACAGCGCATCGCCCCATTCCTCAACGCGTCGTCGACGGTCGCGTTCAGGCCGCGAATGCGGCCGCGGAGCGCAGGGCCTTGCGCGCAAGCGCACGTGAGGATCGCCGCCGTCGCGGTCCAACGGAGGCCGAGGCCGCTCATGGCCTTGCGCGCCGTGCTGTCTGGCTCAGCTCGATGGCCTTGCTTGCATATTGCTCGGCCTCTTGGGCGAGATTGGCTGCATCGGAATAACTGGCCTCCGAGGCCTCGATTTGCGCCTGCTCGAGGTGTTCCTTCGCCGCGTAGTACTCGTACGGCGCGAGCTGCTCGGCGCCCACGGCTTTCGCTTCCTCGACTCGTGAGGCGGCCGCGTTGACCACGATCACGTACTGCGCCCCGCCGCACCCGCTGAGCGCACCCCAAAGTGCCATCCCGAGAGCGGGGATCGAAGCGCGCATCGCCTCCGGGAACCGTACCGTTCGCTGCGACGGGCGGTCAAGGAGTCGGGCTAGACCCTTCGATAGACGCCGACGACGACGCCGAGGAGCATCGTCGGTTTGAAGTCTGCCGCGCGCACGTAAATCGGCGCCATGTTCTTGTTCGCCGGCTGGAAGCGCACGTGGTCCTTCTCCGGGTAGTAGTACTTGACGGTGGCCTCGTCGCCGATCAGCGCAACGACGATGTCGCCGCGGTTCGCTGTCAGCTGCTTCTTAACGAAAATGTAGTCGCTGTTCAGAATCCCAGCCTCGATCATCGAGTCGCCGTGAACTTTGAGCCCGAACACCTCCCGCCCTCCCTTGACGAGCGTGCGGTCGATGTGGACCGTGTCAATCACGTGCTCCTCTGCGAGCAACGGTAGCCCCGCAGCGACGCGCCCCAGGACCGGGACTTCCACGAAGTCGACGTCGTTCGCGGCTGGCTCGCTCGAGACGCCTGCGTCGCCCAGCACCTGGGACGCCAGGGTGGTGGGGCGAAGCGCGCGGGACTTCATGTCTTCGCGCGTTAGGTATCCCTTGCGCTCCAGAGCGCGGAGATGATCGTTGACGCCGTTCGTCGAGCGAATGCCCATGCGCGCGCCGATCTCGCGCAGGGTCGGCGGATAGCCCCGATCGTGAATCGATTCGCGAATGAAGTCGAGGACCATCTGTTGGCGCTGCGTGAGCCCTTGCATCGTGGCCAAAACCTTACCTGAACGGACGTTCTATCGTCAACAAATGGGTCGCTTAAAGTGCGACTGCACTCCCTCACACAGCGCCTTGCTCGCTGCTCGCTGCTGGACGGCCTCGTGGTCAGAACTTTCCGCTCGACGTCAGGAAGGTGACCTTCTCGTTGGTCTCTCGCAGCCGCACACTGAGAATGCGGACGCAGTTCCAGAGCACCTCGTATGCGAGGTCCTTGTGCAAGAAGAGAAGATCGTCGAACGACTCTTTCGTGATGACGAGCGCGCGACACCGCTCGTGAACCCGGGCGTCGGCCGACCGCGGGGACTCGTCGAGCAGCGACATTTCGCCGAACACTTCGTTGGGGCCCAGCACGGCCAGCGCCTCTTCACCCATACCCGCCACTTCGCGGGAGATACGAACCTTCCCCTCCAAGATGATGAACAGCTTGTCGCCGGGGTCACCGTACTGAAAGAGCTTCGTCCCTGTGGCGTGGGACTCCTCGGCCGTGACCCGAGCGATAAGCGCGAGCGCGGCCCGCGTCAGACCCTCGAAGAACGGTACCCGAGCCAGCTGCTCGCAGCGCTCTGGGGCCAACGCCGGGTCGGGAAAGGATTGGGACAAGGTCGTCGTTGCCAAGGGTACGACGAAGCCACGTGTGCCGCCAACGTCGCCCAACAGCGCCTCACTCCTTGACCGGAGTGGCCTTCAGCGAAGCACGACCCTCCTTGACGTAAACGCTGAACTTGACGCGCTTGACCCCGTGCTTCTCGGCCAGCGAATCGCGATTCTTGCGCAAGATCACAGAGAACTTGTCGAAGGTTAGGCCGTCCGTCGGCTCGCCGCACTGCTTCTTGATGCGGATGAAATCTTGGTACGCGACCCGCCACTCGGCGTTCTCGTCGAGCGCGCCGCCGGTTGCGCGAGCCATCACCTCTGCGGGAACGGTCGCCACCGTCGTCGC